>Ga0194120_10000191_pt1 | contig 108451 bp, 100 predicted proteins | sample TA2MahCa65mmetaG_FD_148642 | JGI IMG/M metagenome (GOLD analysis project Ga0194120, IMG submission 148642) | Freshwater microbial communities from Lake Tanganyika, Tanzania - TA2015019 Mahale Deep Cast 65m | ecosystem: Environmental > Aquatic > Freshwater > Lake | place: Tanzania: Lake... | reverse complement strand
CTGCGCGCGATCAATCGACGCCGTCAGCGACGCAATCGCCCAAATCCTGACCACCTTCACGCCAGATGAGTGCGCCAACTACCTCGTAAACGCAGGATATGCAGATAGCTAAATGCAAAACGCTCTAGCTTTCCGGCACGCGCGACGGCGTCGGCCCCGCGCCGAGTGACAGATGCAGAATAAGCGCGGCTACCACCACGGATCGCTCAAGCAGGCGCTGATTGACGCCGCGCTGGAGATTCTCACCGAAGGCGGGCCGGCGGCGCTGACTCTAACCGAGGCCGCGCGCCGCGCCGGGGTGTCGCCCGCCGCGCCCTATCGTCATTTCAGCGGGCGCGACGCGCTGATCAGCGAACTGGCGCGCCGCGGCTTCGAGACCTTCGGCGCGCGAATTGAAACGGCATGGGACGAAGGCCGGCCCGACGCCAAAAGCGCGCTGCGGGCGATGTGCGCCGCCTATCTGAAATTCGCGCAGGACGAACCCGGACTTTACGCCGCGATGTTCGGACAGGCGCAGACGCTCGCCGATCCGGGCGCGGGCGGCGCCGCCGATCATGCGCTCGAAATCCTCTGGCGCGCGGTCGTCGCCTGGCTGCAGCAGGCCGGCGCGCCGGCCCAAGGCGCGCGTTACGCGGCGCTGCAAATCTGGTCGCTCGCGCATGGCGTCGCGATGCTCGCCATCTCCGGTCATTTCGATCCGGTCAAAAGCGCCGATCCCGCGCTTTTGCTCGATAGCGCGGCGCAAGGGGTGATGGAGCGCGCCGCGGCGCGCGCCAAAGCCGCGCCGGCATAATCTCTTAATAAGCCGCGATATTCGCCGAATTCCGCGCGCGCCTTAATCATTCGTTAACGTTAACGCCCTCAAATGACGGAAATCTTAATTGCGTGAGGCTGTCGTGCAGCAGGCGTCTTCAAGACACATCCGCTTCAAGGGACGCTCCTTTCCCGTGCTGACGCTCGAGCCCGAACAGCCGCTCGAAGGCTGGTTCGAGCAATTGGACGCTTTGCTTGCGCAGTCTCCAGCCTTCTTCAGCCGGAAGTCGATCGTCATCGACATCGCGAAACTGACGCTCGAACAGGCGCAGCTGGGCGAACTCCTCGCAAATGTCGCCCGACGCGGCATACGCGTGATGGGCCTTTCCGGCGTCGACCCTTCATGGGCGTCCGACGAACTGCCGCCGATTTTGGCGGGAGGCCGCGCCACTCCTCAAGCGCCGGCGGAAACCGACGCGACGCCCGCCAAGGACGCAAGCTCCGGAACGCTGACCCCAAGCGAAGAATCGGCTTTCAAGGACATTGCGAATGCGCTCGGCGTCAGCGGCGCGCCCGGCGGCGTCGCGTCGGCCGCGCCGCTCATCTTGCTGGAGCCGGTGCGCTCCGGTCAGTCGATCTATCACCCCGAAGGCGACGTGACTGTCATCGGCTCGGTCGCCTCGGGCGCGGAAATCATGGCCGGCGGCTCGGTGCATATCTACGGAACGCTGCGCGGCCGCGCTATGGCCGGCGCCTATGGCGAGAAGCGCGCGCGAATCTTCTGCCGCAGGCTCGAAGCCGAGTTGCTTTCGGTTTGCGGCGTATATCTCACCGCCGAGGAAATCTCGGCGAATGTGCAAAGCCAATCCATTCAGGCCTGGCTCGAAAACGAGACGGTCAAGATCGCACGGCTCGATTAATAGAGGACGAGACAATGTCCAAAACTTTGGTGGTCACCTCCGGCAAGGGAGGCGTCGGAAAGACAACGTCTACCGCGGCGCTTGGCGCAGCGTTGGCGCAGCAGGGTCACAAGGTCGCGGTCGTCGACTTCGACGTCGGCCTGCGCAACCTCGATCTCGTCATGGGCGCCGAGCGGCGCGTGGTCTTCGATCTGATCAACGTCGCCCAGGGCGACGCCAAGCTGCATCAGGCGCTGATCCGCGACAAGCGGCTGAGCAATCTCTATCTCCTTCCCGCCTCGCAGACGCGCGACAAGGACGCCTTGACCGAAGAAGGCGTGCAGCGGGTCATCGGCGAATTGCGCGAAAAGTTCGACTGGATCGTTTGCGACAGTCCTGCCGGCATCGAACGCGGCGCGACTCTCGCGATGCGCTTCGCCGACGTCGCGGTCGTCGTCGCCAATCCGGAAGTCTCGTCGGTGCGCGATTCGGACCGTATCATCGGACTCCTCGACGCCAAGACGGAGCGCGCCGAAAAGGGCGAACGCGTCGAGAAGCATCTGCTGCTGACGCGCTATGACGCGGGGCGCGCCAGCCGCGGCGAGATGCTCAGCGTCGACGACGTGCTCGAAATTCTGTCGATACCGCTGCTTGGAATCGTGCCCGAAAGCGAAGAGGTGCTGCGCGCCTCGAACGTCGGCGCGCCGATCATCCTTCACAACGCGATGAGCGCGGCGGCGCGCGCCTATACGGAAGCGGCGAAGCGGCTGTGCGGCGAAGAGCTTCCGGTGAACATTCCCACAGACAAGAGAGGACTTTTGGTCCGGCTCTTTGGTCGGAGGGCGGCATGAATATTTTCGGATTGTTCGGGCGCCGCGGCGCCACCGCGCCGGTCGCGCGCGAGCGCCTGCAGATTCTGCTCGCGCACGAACGAAAGTCGGCGCGCGCGTCCAATCTCATCGGCGTCCTGCACAAGGAAGTCCTCGCCGCGATCTCCAAGCACATCACGGTCGACCCCGACAAGGTGATGGTGAAGATGCACCGCAAGGCGGACATGTCGCTGCTCGAAATCGACATCGAGATCGATTCGGACGCGGCGCGCGAAGACGATGCGGGACTTGCGGACGATGATGTGTTCGAAGACGATTTGAGCGGCAAGGCGGCCTGACCGGCCGCCGCCCATTCATGCAAGACCGGGTCTTTGACGCTGGCGTTCAGCACCGAGCGGGCCGGCGGCGCGAATAATCGCCTCCCGCCTATTATCGTTTCCCGTCAATATGGCCGAACGATCAGACCCATATTAATGGCTGCCATTAATATGGGTCTTTTCTAATTCCAATTTTGCCTCCAGCGAATTTATGGCGGCTTGGTCCAGCCGCGGCCGTGTTGCCCTTGCGCCAATGTTAATACATATTACATTGCTGTCGGCCCCGCTTTGCGGCGGGCGGCCGTTGACCAAACTGGAGCCCATCATGAGCTGCCATCGTCATTCTCACATGTCGTCATCCCGAGAGGGCGGATCGCCCTGGGGCCCTTGCGGGCGCATGTCCTGGAGGCCCTATGAGATCGCGGCGGTGATCCTCGCGTTTTTCATCTTCTGGCCGCTCGGACTCGCGATCCTGCTGTGGAAGCTTTGGCAGCGCAGCCAGGGCTTCGAGGGCGATTTCTTCGCCTTCGCGCAGGAACAGGGCGCGCGAGTGAAGGAAGCCGTGAGCGGCGTCGCCCGAGAGGGCGCGGCCGGCTGGGGCGGTCCGTCCTTCATGCGCTCGACCGGCAATGTCGCCTTCGACGAATGGCGCGAGGGCGAACTCGCCCGGCTCGAGGAAGAGCGCCGCAAGCTCGCCGAGGCCGAGCGCGATTTCGCCGAACACATCGACCAGTTGCGCCGCGCCCGGGACCGGGAGGAGTTCGAATCCTTCATGCGCGGCCGCAAGCCTGGCGAGAGCAAAGGCGCGTAGAGCGGCCTGCGCTAAGCATAGAGGCGCGCCAACCGAGCAGGCGCCGCCCTGAACAAAGACAGGCGCAAATCGGGCGACGTCCGAATTGCGCCAGGACCGTTCATTTAGGGCGCGCCACTCCGATGACTTGTTGCGACTTATCCGTTATAGGTAGGGAACGTCCGTCGTCCGAGACGCTTGGCCGTGGCGTCGCATCCGGGACGCGTTCTGACCACTTTAGGACGCATGTGCAGAAGTAGGTCTCTTGAGCGACCTTCCCTGCCGCCTGCGTCGACCGAAAGATTTCCTGCTTCAATGCGCCCCACTCGTCCGTTCATAACGGCCTATAAAGGTCGGTCTTCCAAATCCCGGACCGTCAATCCATGGAAGATCGAAGAGACCGAAAATACCGATGGGCGTTCGTCGCCGAAGGAGCCGAGCCCTTCGGCTTACCGTGAGATCGAACGCGACCCCTCATATTTGGCGGCTCTAGACGCAGCGGACGCGGTTTTCGGCGGCAAGGCGGCTGAACTTCCCCAAATGCAGCCTCCGTCCACGGGCCGTCAGGGGAGAGTGCTCCCGAACTTGCTGCAAAACGACGCCGCAAGCGCTCCTCCGGCGAGCGCCGAATCAAACAGGAAGCGTCGGGTGGGGCGCCCCGCCAAAGTCGCAGAACCCATTCGTGCTGAACCCAAAAAGCCGAAGCCGCGGACAGTCGCGGTCGCGCCCACTCCCCCCGTGCAGCGCGCGAAAGAGCGCGAACCGGCAATCGTTCCAGATGGGTCATCCCGGTCGACGAGGACGATTCAGAAGAAGTGGGTCTGGAAGACCGAACTCAAGGCCGGCGAAAACTGGAAGCGGCGCATGAGCAGATTTGCGCGCTGATCACGCCTGGCGTATCGCCGGGCGCGATGATTCCGCAGGCGTGAGCATCCCGCGCCACAGCCGGCAAATATCTGACCATTAACCAAGATTTTCGACCCCGCTTTAACGGCCCGGCGGCAATTCTCGCGGCATGGTCTGCCGCGCCCGTCAATCGCTGCTTATGCTGGCGCTCGCCGCGGCGACGCTGTCCGCCTGCTCGATCGGGCAGAAGCCGCAGCGGCCGGCCTGGCGCACCCAGGCTGAAAACGCCTGTCTCGCGGAAAGACGCGTCGCCCCGTCCGAATACATCGCGCTTGCGCCGGAGGTCGACGGGCCGGGCATCTGCGGCCTCACCAAACCCTTCAAGGTGGCGGCGCTTCAGGGCGGCGCCGTCGCCTTCAATGCGATCGCGACGCTCGACTGTTCGATGGTCGCGGAGCTCGACCAATGGCTCGCCGACACCGTGCAGCCCGCCGCCCAGGCGCGGTTCGGGCAGCAAATCGTCCAGATCAATTCTATGGGCTCTTACGCCTGCCGCGGCATGAACAATCAGCGCGGGGCGCAGCTTTCCGAACACGCCTTCGGCAATGCGCTCGATATTGGCGGCTTCACGCTCGCCGACGGCCGCGAGATCACGCTGGTCCGCGACTGGAGCCACGGCGACGCGCAGACCCGCGCTTTTCTGATGGACGTGCATCGCGGCGCATGCGGCCATTTCTCGACGGTGCTGGCGCCCGGCTCCAACGCCTTCCACTACAACCATATGCACGTCGATCTGGCGATGCACGGCCGCTCCGGGCGCAGCATCTGCAAGCCCGAGCCGCAGGAGACTCTGCCGCCGCCGGAATCCTCGCCGCTCGTCGCGCAAGGTCGCGCGCCGGCGCCCGGCGCCGAGGAAGAGACCGACAATGACACGACCGGCAAGCCGCCGCTCGCCGCTTTCGAGGGACCCGGAGTCGGCGCGCGGGACGGGCTTGGATCGCTCGCCGGACCCGAGGCCTATGCGCCGCCGCCGTCCCCGCCGCTACCGCCGCGACGCGACGGAATCGGCCAGCTCATCGACGATTCGGATCAGACGTCGAGCATCGGCCGGCGCGGAAGACTGTAGATCTCCCGGCTTCAGCCCGGTTCGTTCGGCGATCCTCGCCTCGGGCGTTCGCCATGTTCAATCCGGTCGGCGATCACGCGCAGGGCGAGCGCCTCCGCCTGAGCGAGCGCCTCGTCGCGGGTGGCTGCATAGGTCAGCACGCCCGGTATTTCCATGATTTCCGCGATCCAGCGGCCGTCCGCTTCCTGTTCGGTCTCTACAGTCAGTTTCATCGCCGCCTCACCGCTTCGCGCCGGTCATATTCATCAGCCGCAGGATGAGCCACGCCGGGACGACAAAAACGGCGCCGGCGAGCACATAGCTGACCAGCTCCCGCACGGCGCCGAAGCCCAGCTGATAGATGCGGTCGAAAAAGGCCTGGACGCCATGCAAAATGTCGATCGGCCGCAGTTCGAGCCACATCAGCAAAGCGCCGACGACGAGCGAAATGACGAACAGCCGCACGAAAGTATTGAGCGGCGAGCCGCCGAGGAAATGTTCAAGCGTATTGTTCGACGCCATCTCTCTGGTTTCCTGTGAAATTTCATCGGTACGCGGCAGCAGGCGCGCTTCGGGCTCGGCTTCCTGCCGCTCGGGCCGGCGCGGCTTGTCGAGATGCGGCCAATTGGCGAAAGGTCCCCGATCGCTCACGCCTGGCGCATCCTCATGGCCTTCGCAGAGCCGGCCTTCACGGAGTTCGCCCTCACAGCGCGCCTCCGGGCGGCGCCTCTTCGCGGAAGAGGCGCATTATGCGGCGCAAAAACCGCTCGGTAAAGGAGAGCGCGCGCTCGAATTCCTCTTCGCCGGGCGCCGCGTTCGGCCTTGCCGCCGGCGGGGCGGGCCCCGCCTCGGCGCGGGCTTTGAGCGCGGCGTTCTCCTTGCGCAGCCGGTCGATCTCGGCTTCCAGCGCGGCGCGCTCCTCGGCGCCGAGCCGACACACGGTGACGCCGTTCGTCACCGAACAATAGGAGATCGCGCCGGTCTCCTTGTTCAGCCGGACATAACCGCCCTCGGCGGGGGTCAGCGTGAAGCGTTCGCCTTGCGGCGCGACCATCGGCGGCGGCGTCTCGGCGGCGGCAAACGGTCCAAAACTCCCGGCAAGGATGATGGCGAGAAACAGACGCCGCAATTGCCTCATGGGTCGCCGCGCGTTCGAGGAAGCTGGCTCGCAGATGGGCGCTCGGCCTTCGCGCGTCAACCTCGGGCGCGTCGGCCGCGCTTGAACGCCGCGGCGCGCTCGGCCATATAGCTGGAGCCGGAGCGCTTCACGGGCTCCGGCGAAAGAGGCGCCAACAGGGCTTCAGAAAGATGTCGCGTCCGCCGCTCAATTCGCCGTTCATGCTCGGATTCGATGAGATCGAACGGGCGCTCGACCGGGTCGCCCGCACCGCCTCCGACGGCTACCCCCCTTATAATATCGAGCGCCTTCCGCGCAGCGACGAGGCGCCGGAGCGGCTTCGGATCACGCTCGCCGTCGCCGGCTTCACCCGCGACCAGCTCGACGTCTCGCTGGAAGAGAACCAGCTCGTCATCCGCGGGCGCCAGACCGAGGAGCGGGAGCGGCATTTTCTGCATCGCGGCATCGCCGCAAGGCAGTTCCAGCGCGCCTTTCTCCTGGCCGAAGGCATGCAGGTGCTGGGAGCCGATCTCGTCAACGGGTTGCTGTCCATCGATCTGGCGCGGCCCGAGCCCGAGCGGGTGATCAAGAAGATCGAAATCGCGGCGCGTGATTGAGCGCCTGGGCGGAATGCCCTATCAGGACCCATGTTCGAGCTTGCCGTCGCGCTTGTATTGATCGTCATCAACGGGATTTTCTCGTTGTCGGAGCTGGCGATCGTTTCGTCGCGCAAAATTCGCCTGAAGACCATGGCCGCCGACGGTCGTCGCGGCGCCGCCGCGGCTCTGGCGCTTGCCGAAAATCCGGGGCGCTTCCTCTCCACGGTGCAGATCGGGATCACCCTCGTCGGCATCCTCGCCGGCGCCTTTTCCGGCGCGGCGCTCGGCCACCGCCTCTCCCAGGAATTGCGCGCGCTGGGCCTGTCGGGGACGGCGGCGGATTGGATCGGCTATGGCGGCGTCATCGGCTTCATCACCTATCTGTCGGTGGTGATCGGCGAATTGCTGCCCAAAAGCATCGCCCTGCGACATGCGGAAGCCATCGCCTGCCGGATGGCCGCGCCGATGACGTTCCTGTCGATGCTCGGCGCGCCGGTCGTTTGGCTGCTGGATGCGTCGACGCGGCTCGTGCTGCTGCTCGTCGGCCAGTCAGATGCGCTTCAGCCCACCGTCACCGATGAGGAAATCAAGACCCTCGTCGCCGAGGCGCATTCGGCGGGCTCGATCGAAGCCCATGAGCAGCAGATGATTTCGGGCGTGCTGCGCCTTGGCGATCGCGCCGCGCGCGCCCTGATGACGCCGCGCACCGAGGTGGATTGGCTCGATCTCAGCGCGCCGGAGAATGAATTGCGCGAGAAACTCGTCGAGACGACGCACGCGCGCCTGCCCGTCAGCCGCGGCGACATGGACGACATGATCGGCGTGTTGCTCATTCGCGAGCTGCTGGGGCCGGCGCTGAGGGGCGAACCGCTCGATCTCGAAGCCCATGTGCGGACGGCGCCGGTCGTGCCCGATTCGATTGATGCGCTCGACGCGCTGAACGTGCTGCGCGAAGCCGAGACGCCGATGGCGCTGGTGCATGACGAATACGGCCATTTCGAAGGGGTGGTGACACCGGCCGACATTCTCGACGCGATCGCCGGCGCCTTCCGGTCCAACGAGGGCGATGAGGAGCCGGAGGCGGTTCAGCGCGAAGACGGCAGCTGGCTGCTCGCCGGCTGGATGCCGGTCGATGAAATGGCCGAACTGCTGCACGTGACCTTGCCCGAGAACAGGAGCTTTGAGACCGTCGCCGGCCTCGTGCTCGACGGGCTGCTCCGCTTCCCGACGCTCGGCGAATCTGTCGACAAGCTCGGCTGGCGCTTCGAGGTCGTCGATCTCGACGGCCGCCGCGTCGACAAATTGCTCGCCTCGAAGCTCCCGGTCGAGAGCGAGTAGCGCCGCGCGCGTACCTGCAATTGCAGGGGCTTACGCCGCCGCGCGACGCGTTGAGGCGCTGATCAGCGGTCGTCCGTCGATTTGAATTCCGCAAAGCGCCGGGAGTGGACATTCGCCTCTTACTCGCGCGCGGACATCGGCTGCCGCATGCCAGTTCTCACGGCGCGAAGCGCATGTTTGCACCTCGAGCCACGATAGCGACGAACCGACGCTCGTGACGGCGCTCGCCAAGCTATGGTTTCTGCCCACAGAGTCTCTGCTTTACGGAACAGGTCGGGCATGATACCCGTTCTCAAGTTCGGGTATGTTGCCCGGACTCGGGAGGATGCGTGCGGCTGGTCAGATCTCGGGATGTGCTGGAGCTGACCGGACTGACCGCCGATCAGCTTCGCGAGTGGACGGTCCGTCGGGGATTGGTTCAGCCGGACGAGCCTGCGCAAAAGCGAGGCAGCGAGGCGAAGTTTTCCTGGCAGACCGTGCTAGTGCTGCGCTTGGCTGTGGTCCTCCGGACCCGCTTTCATGTCGAACTCCAAGCACATCGGGAGTTGCTGGCGGCCGCGCGCAAGCTGCTGGACGGGGCTTCTTTCCACGGCCTTTGGGGCGGCACGCTCGCGATCTATGGGATGTCGCACTGCGAGCTGTTAAGCGCTCGCGCGACGCTCCTCTTGGCGGAGGAAGACGCAATCCTCCTGCGTCTCAACCGTCATCTAGAGGCGCTCTCGCAAGGATTTGGGCTATCGGACCCCCTAGCGCAGTTGCCTCTTTTCCCGGCCGTCGGGCTCAAAGCCGCGAACGAGGGCACTACGGCGGACCGGCGCCGCGCCGAGGGAGCGCGGCTATGAACGCCCTTCGAACAATCGAGGCCGAACTGCGCCAGCTCGGCTATGCCTCAGAAGCGATCATCCGGGACTACTGCTTCGCGGATGTCCTCTCGGCGAAGGGAGAGCCGCGCCGGGTCGAACTCGCCGCCTTCACGCAGCTGCCTGAGTCCTACCGATCGGCGGCTTTCGGCATTGTAGTGGACGAGCGAGAGGAAGCGCTGCTTGAGCACCGTGCGCTCGGCGCACCGATCCTCTTTTCAATCGGGCAGCAGGATGTGGGGGTCTGGCGCGTGGGCGCTCAGGGCGCGCCGCGCCTAATCGAGCGCGTTCAGCTCGGTGCGCTGCACGAACTTTTCCAGCGCAACGCGGATCGCTGGCGGCCGCAGGCAGTGCATCGGGCGAAGTCGCTCGGCCAGGCGCAGACCGCCTACCAGCTCGATTTCGTGGATCTCGGGCTTATCCCGGCCATCGAGCACGAGGTCGAGGCAAAGCTCGATCGCCTTCTGCGACAGGTGGTCGAAGAACTCATGGCGGGACTAAGCAGCGAAACAGAGGAAGCGGTGTTTCGCACCACGTTCCGACTGCTGGCAGCAAAAATCCTGCTCGATCGCGAACATCCCGCAGCCTGCGAGTGGCAGGCCGCTTCGGTTGTTGACGTGCTCAAGGGGATCGAAGTCTATTATGGGCTGGGACGATATGCGTCAGCGCCGTTGCGCGGAGTTCCGAAGCGTTCAGCCGAGAGAGCTTGGCGGACGCTGCTAAAAGCGATCAGTTTCCGAAACATTTCCTCGGACAGCTTGGCGTTTGTTTACGAGAACACGCTGGTTACGAAGGATACGCGCAAGCGGTTCGGGACCCACAGTACGCCGCGCCAGGTGGCCGAGTATGTCGTCAATCGGCTGGACTTGAGCACGTTCGACCTGGACAGGCTGACCATTTTCGAACCGTTCACCGGGGCCGGCTCCTTTCTTGTCGCGGCGCTGCGCCACATGCGCGACCTGTTGCCGGAAGGTCTCTCCGGCGAACAGCGTCATGCCTTCCTCGTTCCGCGCATCCGCGGCGCGGAAATCGACGCCTTCGCCTGCGAGGTGGCGACGCTGTCGTTGATTCTCGCCGACTACCCGAACGCCAATGGCTGGACCATTGCCAATGAAGACCTGTTTCGACCGGCCGCGCTCACGCAGCAGATCGGCGCGGCGAGGATCGTGCTCTGTAATCCGCCTTGGGTAGATTTCGAGCTGGAAGAACGCATCTCCTACCCGGAAATGGCGGCGAAGTCCTTTTCCAAGCCTATGGCAGTTTTGCGAACGGTCTTAGAAGCCGGGCCGGAGGGGATCGGGTTCGTCGTTCCCCAGGGTTTTTTGCGCCAGCAGCAGTACAGCCAGTTGCGGCAGATGATCGCCGATCGCTATAGCCGAGTCGAGCTTACGTCACTTCCCGACCGCGTCTTTCAGCGCGCTGGCTTTGAAGCCGCGGTTCTGATCGCAAGCGAGCGCCGCTCCGTTGTTGAGGACAGCGCCGTCCGGCTGGTCTCAACCGTGGTATCCGATCGGGATCGCGCCGACTTTCTTGCGACCGGCAAGATCACAACTGAGCGCCGCCGGACAAAGGCGGTCCGCTCGGGCGATCTATGGATCGGTGAACTCGACGAACTCTGGGCGGTGGTCGAACGGCTTCCGCGTCTTGGCGGCAATGCGGACGTTTACCGCGGGCTCAAGTGGTGGAAGCAGCGCGACGGCGTAGCGCAATCGCCTCGCAAAGGCTTCGCGCCTGGTGTTTTTAGGCCCGCCGACTCTCTAGCGCAGTTCTCTCTGCGCAATTCCGTCTTTCTCGATCTGCGGCCGGAAACAGCGATGGTTCCCGGCCCTCTGACGCGAGCATGGGATCAGCCCAAGGTCCTTACGAACGTCGCACGACTGTCGCGTGGGCCTTGGCGGCTAGCGGCGGCGGCAGACAGGAGCGGCCTAGTCGCTTCGCAGGCGTTTTTCGGCATCTGGCCGACCACGGATGAGCTACCTCTCGAAGCGCTTGCGGCGATCCTCAACGGACCCTTAGCCAATGCCTTCGTGACTGAGCGCGCTTCAAACCAGCATCTTACCAACGAGTTGATGAAGCAGCTTCCGATCCCCAAGCGGCCGTTGGACCGTGTCGTGGAAGCTGTGAAGCGCTTCCGAGCGGTGCGCGAGACGGTGGACGCTCAAACTCTGAAACTGCCCGGCAGCGATGAGTATCTGAACAGACTGCTGATCGACATCGATGCGGAGGTGTTGCGAGCTTACGATCTGCCGCCGCGATTGGAGCGTCGCCTGCTCGAGTTTTTCCGGGGACATGAGCGTGAGCGCAGGATCGACACGCCATTCAAAGGATGGCTACCAGAAGACTTTACGGCCTACGTTCCGTTGCACGAGTATTACGGTCCACTGGTCGAAAAAAATCGTGGTGCATGGGCGTTGGAGACCTTCACGCCCGCGCCCGAGGGAGAAGTGGAGCTGCTGAAGCGGTACCTCCACTGATGGATGCCTATCTCCTCGACACCAATCTCGTGTCGGTCCTCTATGACGGAGGGCGCCCGAACCACCTTGCAGTGCGTAACGCGTTGTCGGCTTTGGACCCGGCTGCTCCGCAGCTCGTCTCGGCGATTACGATTGGCGAGCTGCGCTTTGGTCTAGCACTCTCGCGCGCGGCGGGCCGGCCGCTCTCGCACATTGAGGCGTGCATCGAGCGAACCGAAGAACATCCTCTGGCCGAAGTCGGCCGCTATACGGCCGAGGCATTCGGCTACGTAAAATCGAACTTGGCGTTGCAGCGGGTTGACATTCAGCGGCGCCTCCCGCGCTGGGTTGAGGCGTGGTCCGATCGAGTGACGGGGCAGCTCCTGCAGATCGATGAGAACGATCTCTGGATTACGGCTCAAGCCATGGAGCGGAATCTCGTCGTGTTGACATCGGATCCCGACTTCACTTGCGTCATCGCAAAGGCCGTGCCCGAGCTGAGGGTCCAGCTCATATAATTGCATCGCGCGCCAGCGGCGGCTTTCAGGACCATCTAGTCGGTCGCTTCAAACAGCCTAGGAACGGACGTCGTGAAGGTCCGCCTTGGGTCACGAGCTGAAATTCAATCTGACCCGCCGCCCGATCAGCACGATGTTTGAAGTCTTGAAATCACATGCCTTGATGTCGGGATAAATTCCCGATTATTGCGGGATTACGACCCGCAATAATCGTTATTTTTCAGAAGTGTAGATAGCATGTCACACCTTGGGAATTTTAGCTCTACAGCCAAGCTGACGAGGGACGGAAAGTCATTTCTGACGGTATAAACGCCCACATAACGCATGGGGCAGAAATGACCGGTTCCAAAAAACACGTTTCCTTCATCGCGCTTTCCGTCTCGCTCGCGTCCGGGGCGGCCTATGCCCAGCAGTCGCTCCCGACGATCGAGGTCGGCGCCACGCCGCTCCGCTCTTCCTCCCGTCCTTCGCCGCCGACCGCCGCGCCCGCGCCTCAGCGTTCAGCTGGCCAGGCGCGCATGACGACCGCCGCGCCACCCGCTCCCGCGCCCTATGTCTCGCCGCTGGTGAATTATCCGGTGCCGGCGTCCGTTCACGTCGTCGACAGCAAGGAAATCGCCAACACCCGCCAGTTCGACCTCGGCGGGGCGCTGCAACGCACCGCGCCCGGCGTGCTGATCAACGATGTCGGCGGCAATCCTTCCTTCCCCGAGGTCGATTATCGCGGCTTCGTCGCTTCGCCCTACGCCGGCGTGCCGCAGGGACTCGCCGTGTTCCAAAACGGCGTCCGCATCAATGAGATGTGGGGCGACACGGTCAATTGGGACCTGATCCCGAGCGTCGCCATCGACCGCGTCGCGATCGAGACCGGCAACCCGCTTTATGGTTTGAACGCCGTTGGCGGCACCATCGTTCTCGACATGAAGAACGGCTTCACCTGGCAGGGATCGGAGCTCGACATCCGCGGCGGATCGTTCAACCGCCGCCAGGGCGTGTTCCAATATGGCCGCAAGATCGCGGATTTCGCCCTCTACGCCGCCGGCGAGGCGTCGGGCGACTCCGGCTATCGTTATTTTTCCGGCTCGCAGATCAAGCGCTTCTATGGCGACATCGGCTATCGCGCCGAAAGCGTCGAGATTCACGCCAATGCGACCCTCGGCTCGAATCGTTTCGGCGCCTCGGGGCCGGCGCCGGTGGAGATGGTCGCGGGTGACAAAAGTTCGACCTATACGACGCCGCAGACATACAAAAATCAGGTGATGATGTTCGACCTCAACGGTCAGGTCGACGTCAGCCCGACGACGAAGCTGCTCGGCGACATTCATTATCGCGGCTATAATCAGGCGCGCGTCGACGGCAATACGACCGAGTTCGAATGCGAGGGTGGAGAGGCTTTCTGCACGACGGAAGACGATCAGCCGACCAATGTCCCGAATTTTTTCAATACCGGAAACGAGCTGATCCTGGGTCCGGCGCTGGGCGCGATCGACCGCACCTGGACGAAGATCGACACGCTGGGGTTCACCGCGCAGCTCAACAACACCGACAGGATACTCGGCTTCCCGAACAGATTCACCGTCGGCGTCAACCTGGAGCACGGATACACGGGCTTTAAGGCGAATCAGGAGCTCGGGATCATCAACCGTGATTTCACGGTCACCGGCTTCAACTACTTCACCAACGACACCGCCGCCGGCATCGCGCCGGTCAGCCTCAACGTGTCGAACTATTATTTGGGCGCCTATGCGCTCGACGCGCTCGATCTGACCGACCAGCTCACCGTCACCGGCGGCCTGCGTTACAACCGCGCCAGCGTCCAGATGTACGACAATATGGGCACGGCGCTGAACGCGACCCATGTCTTCAACCACGTCAATCCGATGGGCGGCCTGACCTACAAGATCACGCCGCAGATCGCCGCCTTCGCCAGCTATTCGGTCGCCAACCGCGCCCCGACCCCCCTGGAGCTCGGTTGCTCGGACCCGAACCGCCCCTGCGTGATCGACGCGTTCCTCGTGTCCGATCCGCCGCTGAAACAGGTGACGTCGAATACGATCGATATGGGCCTGCGCGGCGGCTTCAGACCGGCCGAAGCCCTGCCCGACTTGCTCTACCGCTTCCCCGGAACCGTTCAATGGTCGGCGGGAATCTTCCGCACCAACGTCTTCGACGACATTCTCAGCATTCCCAGCCAGATCTCCGGCCGAGGCTATTTCACCAACGCCGGCAACACCGTGCGTCAGGGCGTCGAACTGTCCATGCGCTACGCCGGCGAGCGCATGTCGGCCTATGTGAACTACTCGCTGACCGACGCCTACTTCAATTCGGAGAATATTCTCGGCGCGCCGGGCAACCCCGCGGTGATGGCGGCCGGAGCGACTGGCGTTCTGGTCAAGCCGGGCGCCTCGCTGCCGTCGATCGCGCATCATCGCTTCAAGACCGGCGTCGATTATTCGGTGACGCCGAAATGGCGGATTGGCGGCGACTTCGTCTATGCCAGCGGTCCCTATCTCGTCGGCGATTGGGCCAACCAGTTCGGCACGCTGTCGCCATACGGCCTTCTGAACCTACGCACGTCCTATGACCTGACGCCCTATCTGCAGCTCTATGCGCTGATCGAGAATGTGACGAATACGCGGTCGCGCAATTTCGGCACGTTTTTCGAAGCCGACGCGATCAACTTCGCGAATTTCTTCAATCCGAAGATGGTATCGGTCGGCCCGCCCACCGCCTTCTACGCCGGCATGAAATGGAATTTCGGCGCCGAGCCCGGCGGCTGGATGGCGCTGGCGCCCGACGAAGCCGCGCGGCCAGGGGCCGATGCGCCCGCCCCGCGCAGATGGGCCGGCCTCTATGCCGGACTCAACGCGGGTTACGGCTGGGGCGCAAAAACCGGCGCCCGCGTCAGCCCCAACGGCTTCGGCGACCGTTTCGCCGAGCTCTGGAACGAGAAAATCATCGCCGAGGAGCCGCCGGAAGACAATGCGGCCTGGTGGAATCTGTTCCTGCCCGGCGCGGCCGCGGGCGCCAACACCGGAATCGCCAACGTCAGCCGCAACGGCTTCATTGGCGGCGGCCAGATCGGCTGGAACTATCAGGACGAATCAAACGTCGTGCTCGGCCTTGAAACGGATATTCAGGGGACGCTGTTCCGCGGCAAGGGCTCCTATGCCGGCGCTCTCGTCGAAAGCGCGGGCTATATCGACAAGGAGGAGAACGGCGGGCTGGAGTCGCTGGTGCTGACCCGCCAGGCCACCGGTGGCGGCGCGGTCTCCGCGGGAACCCGCTGGATGGGCACTTTCCGCGGCAGGCTCGGCTATGCCGTCACCGAAACGCTTCTGGCCTATGGCACGGGCGGTCTCGCCTATGGCGACGTCTACGCCTCCGCCTCGCATTTCAATACATCCAGCATCCAGCGCCAAAACGATGTGGGCGTCACGGCCTGGAACTACGCCAATCCCGCCGCGTTTGGCGGCGGCGCCTATTCGGGTTTCATGGCCGGCTGGGCGGCGGGCGGCGGCGCCGAATGGATGTTCGCCGATAATTGGAGCGCCAAGGCGGAAGGCCTTTACTACAATCTCGGCAGCGTCGATCTCATGTCGTCCCCGCTCGTGACCACCTGTTCGAGCCAGGCGACGAACACCTCCGGCGGCGCCTGCGCTCGCGGCGCGTCAAGCGCCAACCGCATCGCGCCGGGCGGCCTCCTCTGGGCCAATATTCCGGCGACCAAGGTGGTGTTCGACGGCGTCGTCGTTCGCGCCGGCGTCAACTATCATTTCAATTGGGGCGCCGACCTTCTGAATTCGGCGCTTTGACTCCGACGGCCCAACGCCGGAGTCACGACCAATCGGCCTTGGCGTCGGCGGCATAATCTTGCCGCCGCGCCAAGCGCGCAGACTCGTCAACAAGGCCGCTGAGCGGAACCGCGCCCAACGGCTTCGATCGAGTTCGCCGCGTCGCCGCCGACGAAGGCGGAGTCCGACGCGAGATTTTCCTCCCGCCAGCGCAGCGCTTGCGCGACCGCTGAGTGATTCACTCTTTCGCCAGCAACCGCGATCAGCAGCGTATGTGCCGCGATTTTTAAATCGAGCCAAAAGGACGCGTGCAAAATATACCAAACGTCCAGCGCGTCTTTCTCTTTCGCCGTGACGGTCCTGCCGCCATTCAGCTGCGCCCAGCCGGTAATGCCCGGGCGCACGAGCAGCCGAATGCGCGGATCGGCGGGTTGATCTTGCGGCAGCAACGGCCTTGGCCCGATCAACGACATATCCCCGACCAGAACGTTGAGCAGCTGAGGGATTTCGTCCAGACGCGCCGCGCGCATCATGCGGCCGATTTTCGAGAGTCGCTGACTGTCAGGAATCCTGTCGCCATTTTTGTCGAATGGCGCCGGATAGGTGCGAAACTTGTATAGGAGAAATTTACTTCCGTTTCGTCCGACCCTCTGTTGCCAGAAAATCACCGGCGATCCAACGTCGAGCAACGCCAAATAGGCGGCGAACAATGTCAGCGGCAGGAGCGCGATGAGCAGAACGATCGACACGAAAATGTCGATCGCGCGCTTCAACTTGAAATACTCGCCCACTTTGATCGAGGGGAGCGCGCCGTCATTCGACCGCTGAGCTGGCGCGCGATCGGAAGGCGACAAATTCAGCGCCTTGGATATTCCAATAAACTTTATGCCGCGACGATCACAACAGTCCGTCGCCGCCTCTATGACCTCATCCGGAATGCCGGTGGCCTCATCCGAAAGCCAAATTTCATCGATGTCGACGCCATGAACCGCGTATTCTTCCAGAACGCTTTCCAAATCCTGAAGCAGCCCGACGATTTTGACGCCGCAGATGCTTCGTCCGACGAATGTCGGACGCGTGTCGACGGCCGCAATGACCTGGAACGTTCGCGGCCGTTGATGATCCAGCAATTTGATTGTGAGCGACGCGAAGCGGTCGGCGCCAATAATGATGAGTCGACGCGGGTTGTATGGCGCCGCGGCGGTCTCCGCCGATCGACGCTGTTCTCTCCATGCCTTCTGATGAATGAGCGTTGCGACCGCGCGATCGACCATCAGGCCGCCGGCAAACGCCAGTCCATAAATCAACGGCGTCGATCTAGGGACGCCGTCGAGGCGCGTGAATATGAAGAGAATGACGCTGCTCGACGCGACAGCCAGCGCGACGGCGCCGCAGACCGATAGCGCGTCTTGAACGGAAACCAGATGGTTCAGTCCATCGCTGACCCGAAAGGCGAGCAAAGCGGGAATCGCGCAAAGAACCGCGACCAGGACATAAAGATATGTCGCCGGAATCTTTTGCGGGAAGTCGGCGGGATCGAGAAGACCTGGGTCGCGCAATGCGAGGGCGATCACCGGCGCCGCCGCCGCCCAAAACAAATCCGTAGCAGCCAACCTCGCGCGAAAATGCGACTTTGAGGTTGGAAAATGATGACGCGCCACGGCGCTAGCCCCTGCCTAAATCGTCTTGAACCGCTTCGCGCCGAACGGGCGTTGCGCCGCCATGCGCCGCGATTCGGGATGGCGCGCTCGGCTCCCGAGCTGCGATTTCAAGCTTCGATAAGTTTCGAGCGAGCCGGAAAGGTCTGTTCAAACGATAGAGTCTCCAGAGCGGATGCGGCAAAGAAATCGCGCCATAGTCGCTCACCGTGCTCGTGGCGGCGAGGAGCCGCCGGCCTCTATGTCGCCCATGATCCGCACAGCAAATCAAGCGCTTTGCGTCTCCGCTTCCGCCGCGTCCGCCACATGCCGAAGATACCATTGGTAGGTCGACGCCAGACCTTCTTCGAGCGCAATTTTCGGCTTCCATCCCAGCACGCGAATCCGGCTTGAGTCCATAATCTTACGCGGCGTCCCGTCAGGCTTGCTGGCGTCGAAGACGAGGCTCCCCTCATATCCGACGACGCGGGCGATGGTTTCGGCGATGTCGCGGATCGTATGGTCCATGCCGGCGCCGCAGTTGATATGTTCATATTCGTCATATGAGTCGAGGCAACACACGACGCCCCTGGCGAGGTCGTCGACATGCATGAATTCGCGCAATGGCGCGCCTGTGCCCCACACGACGACTTCCGGCGCGCGGCTGAGCTTCGCTTCGTGAAATTTGCGCATGAGCGCCGGCAGGACATGGCCGCTCTGCAAATCGAAATTGTCGTTTGGACCATAGAGATTGCACGGCATTACCGAAATATAGCGCCGGCCATGTTGGCGTCTGTATGCTTGACAGGTCATGACGCCGGCGATCTTGGCGATCGCATACCATTCGTTGGTCGGCTCCAATGGGCCGGTCATCAGCGATGATTCGACGATCGGCTGCGCCGCGAATTTTGGATAAATGCAGGAGGAGCCGAGAAAAACCAGGCGGTTGACGCCGGTCTGATGCGCGCCATGGATGACATTGGTCTGAATCGTCAGATTGTCGTAGATGAAGTCGGCGGGATAAGAGCTGTTGGCGAGGATGCCGCCGACCTTGGCCGCCGCAAAAATGATCGCCGTGGGCCGATTTGCGCGCAACCAGGCTTCAAGCTCGCTCTGACGCCTTAAATCGAGAGTCGAACGATCGACGGCAAGCAGTTTGCGACCCTGCGATTCCAGCAGGCGCGTAATCGCCGAACCAACCATGCCGCGATGGCCGGCGACCCAGATGCGTTCTTCCATCGATGCAAACTCCCTTATGCCGTTTGCGCAGCTACGCCTCTGCATGGACATTTGTCTCTTTCGACTCTCGTTCAACCCTCCGCAAGAGCGACTCCCAGCGTTCGAACGCGATCTTTCGGCGAAATGATCGATCGATCAGCGCGCGCGCATTGCGTCCCATCTCCTCAAGTCGAACATGGTCATGCTTAAACTCGCGAATCACCCGGGCGAGCGCGCGGCCATCGCCCGGCGCGACCACCGCGCCGCACTGACTACGCCCAACAAGTTCGGCGATTTCTCCGGCCGGATCGGTCACGGCGATGATCGGGCGCCCGGCCGCCGCGACGCCATAAAATTTGCTGGGCACGATCAGGCCTTCCATCGCTGGCAACAGTGAAATCCAATGCGCATCGGGAACGCTCAACGACCGCGCCAAGTCGCTCGCCGGCTGGTAGGGCCGAAACTGAAACATCGCCGTAAGGCCTTTGCGCTCGACCTCGGCCCGCAATGCTTGGGTCAAATGCCCGCCGCCAATGAACAAGAAGACAATGTCCTGCGCCATACGCAGATATTCCGCCGCATCGAGCAGGGTTGCGTATTCATGCGCTCTACCGAGATTGCCGGAATAGCCGATAATGAATTTGTCATCGAGTCCCCAGGCGGAGCGGAGCGGATTGTCGCTTGGGGGAGTCGGCCTGATCGACTCGTCATCACACCAGTTTGCGATGATCTCGATTTGCCCGGCGCTGACGCCGACCGTTTCGAGACGCCGCCGCATGCGCTCTCCGAGCACCACGTTGCGATGCGCCGCCTTAAGGCTGGCGTTTCGGGCGGCGCGAATCAGCGGCGCGATGGGCGCCAGCATGCGCATCCCGAGCGCAAGCGCCAATTCAGGATATAGGTCTTGCAACCAGTTGATGAAAGTAAGCTTTTTCAATCGCGCCACTGGCGCAAGGGCGATCGACAATAGCGGCGGATCGGTCTTGACGATCAATCGATCTCCGGGTTCCGCAAGCCGCCAGGCGGCGGCGGCGAAGCTTCCATACATGGCGAGATAGTCGATCGCCCTGCCGGCAAGCGAACCCCGACCAAATCGCGGCTTGTAGACGCGATGAATGTCGACGCCGTCCTTGAATTCGAACGCCGGCAGATCGGCCTGGGCGTCGTCATAGAGTCCGCGACTGGCGATCACGCTGACCGGCGCTCCTTTGCTCGCGAGATGAAAGGCGAGATCGGACAAAATTTGGCTCGTCGCGGAATGATCTGGAAAGAAAAAACGATTGACGAAGATGAGCCGTGGGCCGGTCATCGCGCGACTCTGCGGATACTTACTCACAGACCTGCATCCGCGCGTTTCGCGAGCGTATGTCAACTGCGGATATCCGACAGACGAAGTTTGAATTTAGCTTGATCTATTTGCCCCTGTTGGCCGTCGAATGACCCTAAGCAAATACGCCGGTCCGCAACTATAGCCATTGGCGCCGGCGGCCGGCAAGCGTCGTTAAATAACCAAATGGACGACGCATCTTACGCGACGCGCTCGATCACTGGACAAATGCGCGTTCGCATGGCCTATTCGCGACGCGTCTTCATTCGTCGCGATAGGATGGCCATGCAGAAACGAATTCTCGTGACGGGCGGCGCCGGATTTCTCGGCTCGCATTTATGCGAAAGGCTTATCGAACGCCGGCACGACGTTCTGTGCGTCGACAATTTTTTCACCGGCGCGCGGCGAAACATCGCGCATCTCCTCGATCATCGCAATTTCGAGCTGCTGCGTCACGACGTGACCTTTCCGCTCTATGTGGAGGTGGACGAAATCTATAATCTCGCCTGTCCGGCGTCGCCCATTCATTATCAGTTCGATCCTGTTCAAACGACCAAGACCAGCGTGATGGGCGTCATCAACATGCTTGGCCTCGCCAAGCGCGTGAAGGCGAAGATGCTGCAAGCATCGACCTCCGAAGTCTATGGCAATCCAACCGTTCACCCGCAGCCGGAAGAATATTGGGGCAGCGTCAATCCGATCGGATTTCGATCCTGCTATGACGAAGGCAAGCGTTGCGCCGAGACGCTGGTGTTCGACTATATCCGCCAGCACAAAATGGCGGCGAAGGTCGTGCGCATTTTCAATACCTACGGCCCCCGCATGCATCCCAATGACGGGCGCGTCGTGTCTAACTTCGTGGTGCAGGCGCTCACCGGCAAGGACATCACGCTCTATGGGGATGGCGGCCAGACCCGTTCATTCTGCTATGTCGACGACCTTGTCGAGGCGATGATACGGATGATGGCGACGGATCGAGAGACGACCGGTCCGATCAATGTCGGCAATCCGAGCGAATTTACCATCAGGGAGCTCGGCGAACTCATCGTGGAGTTGACCAACTCCAGGTCGAAGCTCGTGTTCATGCCGCTCCCTGCCGACGATCCCAAGCAGCGTCGGCCAGACATCGCCAAAGCGAAGGCTTTGTTGGGATGGGAGCCTTCCGTGGCGCTCAGAGACGGACTGATGAAAACAATCGCCTATTTTGACGAATTATTGCGTAGCGGGGACAGCCCGCATGAAATCGGCGCCAAGCGCCTCCTGTAGGCGTTCACGACTGTCGGCCTTCAAGCGAGGCGCCGGCGTTTGATCCGCCGCGCGCGATCATCGCGTTCCCAAGGACAAGAACGTCCATATTGGTTCTAAGGAAACAGTCCAGCGCCTCTCCCGGCCTGCACACGACCGGTTCGTTTTCGTTGAACGACGTGTTCAGGACCATGGGCACGCCCGTGAGGCCCAAGAAAGCGGAGATCAGCGCATGGTAGCGCGGATTGGCCGTCTGCTTCACCGTCTGCAGGCGGCCGGAACCGTCGACATGCGTGACGGCGGGAACGATCGGCCGCTTCGCTTCGCGGATCTGAAACGCCTGCATCATGAAAGGAACGTCGTCGTCGTCTTCGAACCAGTCCGAAACCGCTTCCTGGAGAACGGATGGCGCGAAAGGACGAAACGACTCGCGCCGTTTGATCTTGGCGTTGAGAATTTCCTTCATGTCGGCGCGACGCGGATCGCCAATGATCGAACGATTGCCGAGCGCGCGAGGCCCCCATTCCATGCGTCCCTGAAACCAGCCGACAACCTTGCCATCGGCGACCGCTTGCGCGGTTCGGCTGCAAAGCTCCTGCTCATCTCCGATTTGCGCAACAGCGCAACCGGCCGACGCAATGCGCGCCGACTGCTCGGTCAGGAGACGCTCAATGTCATCCGCTCCGAACTGCGGCCCCCAATAGGCGTGATCCATCACGAACGCCCGCCTGCCGCCGCTCTTGTGCCAGACGGCGAAAGCCGCGCCGATTGCGCCGCCGGCGTCGCCGGCCGCCGCTTGCACATAAACCTTCTTGAACGGCGTCATCCGGCGGATCTTGCCGTTGGCGACGCAATTCATCGCGCAGCCGCCGGCAAGAGCGATGTTGGCAATCTTGTGTCGGGCGTAGAGCACATTGAGCAGATTGAACAAGGCTTCCTCGTACATCGCCTGGGCGGAGCGCGCGATATCGCGGTGACGATCTTCGAGCGGCTCGGTTGATCCGCGTCTAGGCCCCAGCAGCGCCTCGAGCGCCGGCGTGAACAGGTCCGCGAACTCCGGCGCGCCGCCCTGCCATTCATAGGCGATCTTTTCCTTCTGATGCCGGAAATAGCGCAGATCGAGTTGATACGAACCATCGCTCTTCAGCCGGACGATCTCGCGCATCTGCGGCAAATATCGCGGCGCGCCATAAGGCGCGAGCCCCATAATTTTGTATTCGTCGCCATATTGCGGAAAGCCGAGATATTGCGTGATCGCCTGATAAAATATGCCGAGCGAATGCGGAAACAGACTTCTGCCCTCGATGTCGATGCGTTGGCCGCTACCGACGCCCCAAGCGCCGCTGGCAAAATCGCCAAAGCCATCGACTGAGACGACGACCGCCTCCTCGAACGGCGACACGTGAAAGGCGGATGACAGATGCGCCAGATGATGCTCGACGTGGTGAAGCTCGGCCCGCGGCGCAGCGCCCGGAAGGGCTTGCTCAAGGAACTCGGACGCGCGCGCGCGCGCGCCGCGAGTCTTGAGCTTTTCCATCAACAATCCAAGGCCGGGGCGGGCTTTGAGGAGGTAAGCGAGCTTTGCGGAGAAGTTGGCGCCGCCGTCTTGATTGATCGCAATGTGATCGACATCGGACACAGACAGCTGAGCTTGGGACAGGCAATAGCGAATCGCCTCTGAAGGAAAGCCCGCCCAATGCTTGACCCGCCGAAAGCGCTCTTCCTCTGCCGCAGCGACAAGTTGGCCATCGCGCAGGAGGGCCGCAGACGCGTCGCCATGAAAGGCGTTGACGCCAATGATGATCATCTCGCGCTTTTACGATATTTCCCGATGGCGGCCATCGACGATCGCAAGTGGATCATCAACGATGGCGATCGGGTTGTTCGAGATAGTTCCGCAGATAGCGGCGCAGACCTTCTTCGAGCGAGGTCGTCGGCTTCACGAAACCGGCCGCGCGCAACCGCTCCAAAGAGGCGCAAGTGTAATATTGATATTTGCCGGCGAGGTTCTCGGGCAGGTCAATGTATTCAATCTGTGGGACGAGGCCGAGTTCGCCGAATATGATCTCCGCCGTGTCGCGGAATGAACGGGCGACGCCCGAGCCGACGTTATACAGGCCCGATTGCGACAGTTTCGGATCGAGCGCCCACAGCGTCGCGTCGACGCAATCGCCGACCCAGACGAAATCGCGCGATTGCGCGCCGTCAGCATAATTCGGATTGTCGGATTTGAACAAACGCGCCTTTCCTTGCGCGCGGATCTGTTCGTGCAACTTCGCCGCTACGCTGCGCTGGTCACCCTTGTGATATTCGTTCGGACCATAGACGTTGAAGAACTTGAGGCCCGCCCAATGCGGCGGCGCCGGCTCGCCGCCCTGCGCGCTGCGCAGCGCAAAGCGGTCGAAGACATGCTTGCTCCAGGCATAGGCATTGAGCGGACGCAGACTCGCCAGATATTGCTCGTCGAAACGGTCATCGAAACCAAAGGCGCCGTCGCCATAGGTCGCGGCCGAAGAGGCGTAGACGATCGGAATGCCGTTCGTCGCGCAACAACGCCACAGATCGATCGGCGCTCGGATATTGTTGGCGACGATCGCGTCGATATCGATTTCGGTCGTCGTCGAGATCGCGCCCATATGCACGATCCCCTCGATAGTCGATCGATTGGCTTCGACGAAGGAGATGCACTCCTGCGGCTTCACGAGATCGACGAGGCGCCGCTTGGCGATGTTGCGCCACTTGAAATCATTTGCGCCCAACGCGTCGACGATGGCGATCGCCTTGCCGGCGTCGTCGAGGGCGGCTGCGACATTCGAACCGATGAAGCCGGCGCCTCCGGTGATTACATACATCCCGGCGCGCTCACACTGTCGGACCAAGCATGCTCATCGTGCGCTGTCTTCGGAACCTGCCGTGCGCCGCTCATGACGCGTTTTCCTTGGCGCCGCGAGCGATGATCGAACTCGTGCTGTGTCCGGCTTCGAGCGGCACGAGGAGCACCTTGCCGCCATAAGCCTGCACGACATCCGCGCCGACGACGGTCTCGATCGTATAGTCCGCGCCCTTGATCAGCACGTCCGGCTTCAAAAGGTCGATCAGTTCGAGCGGCGTGTCTTCCTCGAACAGGGTGACGAGGTCGACGCTGGCGATCGACGCCATGACGCGCGATCGCGCCGTTTCGTTCTGCACCGGCCGCGTCGGCCCCTTGAGGCGACGCGCGGAAGCGTCGCTGTTCAGCGCCACCAGAAGGCGGTCGCAACCGGCGCGCGATCGCTTCAGAAGTTCGACGTGGCCAGGATGCAAAAGATCGAAACAGCCATTGGTGAAGCCGACTTTGAGTCCTTGGCGCTTCCAGTCGCAAACGATCGCGAGCGCCGCGCGGCGCTCGACGATCTTGGGGTCGCCCTGCGCCGAACCGAACAGCGCAGCGGCGAGTTCGATTGCGCGGACGACGCCGGTGCCGCGCTTGCCGACTGCGATGCCGGCCGCCGCATTGGCGACGCGCGCTCCGCTCGTCACATCGAGCCCGGCAGCGAGAGAAAGCGCGAGCGCCGCGACGACCGTGTCGCCCGCGCCCGACACGTCGAAGACCTCGCGCGCAACCGCCTGAACGCTGATCGCGGCGCCTGCCGCGGCTCTATCGAAAATCGTCATGCCCTGAGCGCCGCGCGTCATGACCACCGCGTCGACGCCGGCCAGTTCGCAAATCCTGCGCGCAGCCGTCTGGGCGCTCTCGTCCGTCCGGCACTCGAGATGCGTGATCGCCTCGGCTTCCGAACGGTTCGGCGTCAGCGCGGTGGCGCCTGCGTAGCGCATTACGTCGAGCGACTTCGGATCGACGACGACGGGAATCATGTGAGCGCCGGCGAGCGCAATGATGCGGCCGATAACGCCGGGCGTGAGAATCCCCTTCGCGTAGTCGGAAAGGACCACCGCGTCGATCGTCGCGAGCGCCGTCTCGAAACGGCCGACTATGTCGTCGGACTCAGCCTCGGTTAATTCCTGCTTCCTTTCGACGTCGAGCCGCATGATTTGCTGGCCGTCCGAGACGAAACGAGTCTTGACCGTCGTGGGGACGCCCGGGCGGCGCAAGAAATAGCCCTCGACGCCTTCCTCCGCGATCAGAGGGCCGGCGATCAGCTCTGCGGATTTGTCTTCGCCCAGCGCGCCGATGAGAGTGACCTTGCCTCCCAGCGCCGCAATGTTTCGTGCGACATTGCCGGCGCCGCCGAGCATGAATGTTTCCGACTGAAAGTGGAGAACCGGGACGGGCGCTTCAGGTGACACGCGCTCGACCTGGCCGTAGACAAAGCGATCGAGCATGACGTCGCCGAGCACACATACGTGCTTGCCGAGCCAGCTTTCCGTCGCCACCTTCAGATTGCCGGATCGCATGCTTTCCAAGCGCCTTATCCTGCCTGCGCGCCCGGCGCGCCCGTGACGTCGCGCATCGCCGTCATCAGCGCTCGCGCGGCTTGTCCGTCGGCGACGCGCGCGTGGCGCCAGACGCGGCGCCTAGCGCGGCGTCCTGGCGCTGAAGGCGTCGGTCGACGATTTCCAGCGCGATCATCGTCTCGGCGAGCGTACGCTGCAACACATAAAGCCAGCCGGGCCAGCCGTCGAGAAGGCAGCGCTTCCAGATCAGAGCATATAAGAACACAAAAAACGGGGCCGCCCAGCCGGTAAGCCTGATGCGGTCGGTGAGCCGCATGTTTCCGCGCTGCATGCCGAGCAGGTGCAGCGCCTCCAGCCGCGCATAACGCTGCTGGGACTGCAGCCACCGGCAAAGTGGTTTGCGGTCGTCATGGTCGATCCGCTTCTTGAGCTCCGCGATCGCGCCATCGACGACAAGCCGCTGCGTATGGCCTTCCTGGACATAGCGCGCGCGGTCACGGCGAAAGAGCGCCGTGACAGGCGGATAGAGGGCGCCCGACAATGGCTGTCCATTAATGCAATAGCGAAAATTCGCGCGATAGGCGGATATGTGGTCGGACGGCGCCAACCGCGATATCTCATCGACGAGTTCGGCAGGCAGAAGATAGTCGGCGTCAAGCGCCAGCGCCCACGGGCGCGTCAGCCCGCACTGGGTAAGGCCCCAGCTCCATTGTTTGGCGTGCTCATCGAACGGCCGAGCGACGAGCCGCGCGTTGGCGAAGCCCTCGACGATCGAGGGCGTTGCATCGGCGCTGCCGCTGTCGAGCACGACGATCTCCGGGAACGCGTGCAACGCGCCGAGCGTTCGGCCGATATTGGGCGCCTCATCATAGGTTAGAATCAGCACGCTGATCTGATCGAGAAAATTCACGCCGGCCGCTCCCGGCTGGATTGGACCAGAGAAGCATAGAGCGCGATCAGTCGCTGGGCCATGACCTCTGTCGAAAATTCCTGTTGCGCAAAAGCAGCCGCCCGTCGCCCGATGCGCTCACGCGCCGCCTCGTCATCGAGCAATTGCGCAATCGCTTCAGCAAGAGCATGTGGTTCAGGCGCCGTCACATGGCAAGCGCCGGCCGCGCCCGCTTCATTGGCGATGCCGACGCCGTCAGCAAGGATGCATGGCAGTCCCGCGAGCATCGCCTCAACCGCAGCGATGCCAAAGTTCTCCGAATAGGACGGCAAGACGAATAGATCAGCCGCCGCGAGGACCGCGGCTTTGGCGTCTCCTTCGACATGGCCGAGCCATTCGACGCGGCGCTCGATCGACAGCGCGGCCGCGCGCGCTTTGAGCGTTTTGACATATTCGGCCGGTCCACCGCCCGCGATTCTCAACATCACGTCTTGGCGCTGGCGCGCAACGCTTGCAAAGGCGTCGAGCAAACCTTCGATGTTTTTCTTGCGGTCGATGCGCGACAGATAGAGCAAGGTCAGGCGAGGGCCGCCATCTGAAACAGCTCTCTTTGCTCTCTGCGCCGCACGGCCGTCGAACGATCGCTCGACCCCGAGAGGAATCACCCCGCCGTTGAAGCTCAACCCCAATGCCTGTGCTTCATCGAGTTCCAACTGGCTCGTGCAATGCACATAGGCCGCGCCATGCAGTATCGGCCCCTCGATCAACCTCAGAGAAATGCGCTTAAGCCAAGGACGCCGCTGCGTCACCCCATAGACCGACAGCGCGCCGAGCGGGCGGACGACATAGGGGATGCGCCTTAGTCGCGCGATGGCGCCGGCGACGATACTGGCGAAAGAGAATATCGCGTGGATGTGGATCACGTCGAAACTCTGCGCATTGCGCCACAGCCAGGGCGCGAACCCAGGCGCAATTTTGTAAAAGTCGACACACTTGCGAAAATAGATTCGCTTCGCGCCATTTGCCTCGGCCGCCTGCTCCTGGCGCGACAATCGGCGGCCAGGTCCGTCATCATCGGTCGTCGCCGTCGTCACATTCACGCCCGCCGCCGCAAGCGCGCGTTCCATTGCAATAATGGCCCGGCTTGGTCCGCCATCCGCGGCCGAGATCGACGGGATGACATGGAGGATGTTCAACGGCCGCGAACGCCGGCTCTCGAACGTGTCACGGCATCGCCAGATCACGCAAATCGCCATTGACGCGAACATTGCGCGGTCGCTTGTGCCTGGCGCGCCTTCACGACACGAAATCGGCCTGCGCGACCTGTCGGTTGGGCCGTTGTACCAGCCGTCGGCCCAAGCTTGCGCCGCCAAAGCGCAATACAGCCGCCAGCACCAGGAACGCCCAAATTAATCCCCCCAGTTGTTTGTCGAAGTTCGCTTCGAATCGTAAAGCGTTGAATAGACAAGCGACAGCGAAGGCCTCGCGGATGAGCGGCGGCGCCGGTCTCGTGAGAAAATAGGCATAGACGGCGCCCAACGCCGCGCCGAGCAGGATCATCGGCGCCAGCAGGCCGGGAAAACCAAAATCGATGTGGGCCTGCGCGACATAGCCGAGACCGATCGACGTATCATCCGCGATTGACCAGCCGAGCGCCTGCGCCGTCTGCGCCGAATCGTCGAGGACCGCCTTGTCGGGGAAAAGCGCCCGCGGCGTGACGATATGCACAAGCGCGCGGTAATAGATGCCCTGTAGGCTTTCGGTATTGGCGTCGATGATCATCGCGTAAAACTTATTGTAGCCAATACGATCCAGAAGGTCGACGGCCGCCGCGCCAAGATCGATTTCGCCGCCGAAATATTTGTCGGCGAGCCACGTGAGAGACGTCCAGACGTCGCCCCCGACAATATTGCGACGAAACTCTTTCTTGACCGCGGTCCACCCCAACGAGAGGTAGAGCACCGCCGCGACGCCGGCAAGCGCGACGCTGACCTGCTGGACGGTAAGGCGACGTGACGTCGTCATGAGCGCGATCATGACGACGAAGAAACCCTCCTTGTAGGAGGCCCAACCGCCGATGCTGCCGTTCACCATCTCGGCGACGATGACGAGCATCAGTAGATAAGTGTCGCGACCGCTCGCAAAGACTCTCGCGGCGAGCAGATAGATCAAGGCGAATTTTAACAAGCCAAAAGCATAGACCGGCTGCGAGAGTCCTGGCATGAATTGGCCGATCACGCCGACGACGACCGAAATGGGCAAGAATGCGAAATAGGCCAGCGCGATGCGCTTCGCCGAATAAGGGGCGTTCGCGGCCTGGTCCTGAACGGCGTCGCCGCGATACCCGAAGATATTGCGGCCGAGCAAAAGACCGCATCGCATGCCGATCGCCAGGAACGCGATCGCACATGAACTGCGGACGATGGCGTCGGGAAGATTGGCGACGACGCCAACCATCACCCAACCGTTGTTGTTCAATTCGATCTGGCCGATATCCGCCCAAATCGTCAGCATGTTGATCGCGATCAACCACACCAGGACCGGAGGCGCCCTAAGCCAACCAAGGGCCACAAGCGCGGCGACGAAAGCGAAGATCGATGTCGCCCACAGCTCAGGCGTGGAGGATTGCAACACGCTCAGATAGAGCGCGATGGCCACCAGCAGGCAAAAGCCGGGATCGGCGAAAATGCGCCTCATGCCGGCGCTTTCGATGCGCAGGTCATTCTGAACTGGCCAGCAGTCGCGAAAAATCGTTGATGAAGCGCTCATGATTAAAGTGCCGCGTCGCGCGCTCGCGCGCCGCCGCGCCCATCCGGCGACACAACTCCGGACTCGCCAGCAGCCGGTCGAGCCGATCGGCGAGCTGAGTTGGCGCGCGCGCATCGACAAGAAAGCCGGTTACGCCGTCGACGACGATTTCCGGGAGTCCGCCTTTGCATGTGGCAATGACGGGCAGGCCGAAGAATGAGGCTTCAATCGCCGACGTTGGCAAAGGATCGTCTGCGCGGCTCGGCGTTACGCAGATGTCTAGGGCCTGATAAACTTTTGTTCTGTCGGCGATGTAGCCATGCCAGATGACGCGCTTCGCGATACCGGCGCTCTCCGTCCGCTCGATAAGACGGCGAGCGAATTCTCGGTCGGCGCCGCCGAAAATGTGAAGCCGAGCGTCTGGGCGCCTGTCGGCGATCATGGCGAAGGCCTCGAGCAGGTCTTCATGCCCTTTCCATTCGCCAACCTGGCCGACGATGCCTATGTTATTGCCGGTCGTTGCACGACCGTCTGTGTTTAGTCCCAATGCCGGATCATTGAGGCCATTTCGAATGACGTGAATCTTCGCGTTCGGCACACCGATCTGCCGCAGCGAACAGGCCACAGCGTCCGAGACGACGACAAAGCACTGCATGCGGCGTCCCAACCCACGGAACAGGCGTGCATAGCGCGGCATGTCGGGCACGACTTCGTGTAACCAGAAGATGTCCCGCTCAGGCCGAAGGAACGGCCATAGCAGGAGCGCGTGGTGCCAATTGGTGTGGATGATTCGTCGTGGTTTCTCGCGCTTGAGAAAGTTTGCGTAATCATAGAGAAGCTTCGGCCACCGAACGAATTGGTCCGCGGTCATCCTCATACAGTCCCAATTGAGCGCGGCCGAAATGAAGCCGAGCCGCATGCTATAAAACGGGATTGCATGGCTGGTGAGCCGTCGGCTGAAGTCTTTGTCCCCCCATAGGCTGGTCACATAGACGATCCTGTCCCCCCTCGCGCGCAATCCGTCGCCGAGTTCCAGCGCCATAACCTCCTTGCCCGACACGATCCCAGCGCCACAGATGATGGCGACGTTCACTGGACTGGGGCTAATGCGCAATCGGCTTCATGCCGATGAATGTGAAATGCCTGCCGAAGGGCTTGGCCAATCGCTTCGCTAACGGACTATCGAAATTTTGGGTGCACAGGCGCGCGGGGTCCACCCGCGGAAGCAAGAGCCATTGGTAGTGTGAAGCTTCGGTCTGAGCAACAATCAAACCTGCCTTTCGCAAATAGCCGCTCACCATCCAGAACACGAAGAAATTTTCTCTTGGCTGTACGCCAGAGCCCGAGTTAAACGACTGGCCGCGAACCCAGCTCATAAGCCAAGCGAGCAGCATGCCGTTGAAATAGTTTTCGGTCGTCAGCAGGAAGCGACCGCCTGGCTTGAGCACGCGTGCAATTTCACGAGCCATCTTGGACGGGTTCGGCACGTGCTCCAAACACTCGCAGCTCACTAGGATGTCAAAGCTGTCGTCGGCATAGGGCAAAGCCTGCGCGTCTCCCTGCATGAATTTGACGCCCGCCCGTTCCGCCATCGCTCTTTGCGTCGCCAAATTTATCGCCGCTTCCGAGAAGTCGAGGCCGATAATCTCAAAATTCGGCTTTTGCTTAGACAGCCAGACGGCGAACTGTCCCCGCCCACACCCCACCTCAAGCAGGCGTCCTGTCGAAATTGGCCTTAAGCCACGGTACACAGATTCATACCATGGATAGTCGAGCGGGCTCCTTGTTTCGGCGCGGACCATATGTTCATGCCATTCGTCATAGTCCGTCCGACCGCTGTCGTCGGATAGAATCTGCTTGTCGTTCACGCCATCCGCCTTCCCTCGTCAGCCTATGCCATCGAAAGCCGCGCATACGGTCTCTACGCTGCGCTGGAACGAGAACGCCGCCAGCGCCTCGGGCGCGACGCTTGCGCGTGGCTCAAGGCGCGCCAAGACTTCAAGGCGCTCAGCGAGGGCGTCGACGTCGCCGAACGGGAAAATCAGATTTGGGCTAATGACGCCGAGGTCCTCGGCGCAGCCGCAGCGATCGCTGATAATGCACGGCAGACCGCTCGCCATCGCCTCATTGACGACCAAGCCCCAGGTCTCTTTGAAGTCGGAAGGCAGCACGAGACAATCTGCCGCCACATAAGCCTTGGAGATTTCCGTCTGATTGAGAAAGCCGGCGAAGGATGCGGGCGGTCGCTCATCGTTGGGGGCGCTCGTCTTGGCGCCGCCTTGATCGACATCGAAGACGACGTTGCACGACCGGCGCAAGTCGTCCCCCAACTCGCCCGAACCGACGAACAGCACATGCGCGTCAAACCCGTCCCTTCTCGCCTGTCTCGCCGCCGAGACGAGATCCTGTGGATGCTTCTTGACGACGAGCTTGCCGCAGAACATCGCCACGAAAGCCGTCTCGCCGATTCCCCAGCGGGCGCGGAGAGCGGCTCTCTGCGGGCGCAACGCCGCCGCTTGCGCAGCGAACCGTTCATTGTCGACGGCGTAGGGCGCATGGCCGAGGCGGCTGTCGGGAACGCCGAAGCGCTTATAGAGGCGCCTGTTGGCGGCGCCGATGCAGAGAAATCTGTCGACATGCGCGAAAAGCTGGCCAAGCAGTAGGCGCTTGATCGGCGCCTTCCACCAGGTCGGCGGCGCCAGATCATTGCTTTCTCCGCGCAGCCAGACCTCGCACCCGGCCCGTTTGGCCGCCCACGCCGCCTGCCAGTAACCCAGCGCCTGCCAGCCTTGAATCCACACGGCCCGCGCGCCCGCCGCCCGCAACATCGGCTCGAGCGGCTCGATCGAGCGACAGCGCATGAAAGTCGTTGGCGTCGCTCCAGGGGCGGCGTTCATCAGACGGTGCGGATAGCCCGCCAGCAAATCGATATCCCAGGCGAAGCTCTTGCCGAATTCAGCGTCGTGGCTCGCGGTTACGGCGTGATGGGTGAGGTACCAGACCTCGAAGGGCGCGCCGCCTTCCTTCGCCAGCGCCTGCCACAACGGCGCATGATATTGGATGGGATGGGTGGCGATGATGACCAGCATCAGACGAATTCGTCCAGGACTTCCGCCCAACGCTCGCCATAAGCGGTCCAACTCAGCCGATCGCGTTCGGCGCGCGCCGTGCGTCGCATCGCATCGAGCAGGTTCCGGTCGGTGGCCGCCTGCAGCATCCGATCTCTCAAAATCGTGGCGTCTCCAGCAGGAACGAGGAATCCGTTCGCGCCGTCGCGAACGATGTCTTCCGCTCCGGCTTCGATCGTGCTGATCACCGGCAGGCCGGACGCCAGCGCCTCGACCTGGACCTGCGCCAAGCCTTCAAAGAAGCTCGGAAACACAAATATGTCGGCGCGCCGCATCAATTCGGCGATCTCCGACCGGCTCCTGCGTCCCAAGAACCGGACCGAGGCGGGCAAATCGACGGTTGCGGCTTCCGGCGCCACGCCAGGTCCGACCAACCACAATTCGGCGGCGTCGATTCGCATCTGACGCCAGGCTTCGAGGAGGATCGGGACGCCTTTGCGCGCCGAGATCGAACCCACGAAGAGAAACACGATCGGTCCGGTTCGCCTCGCCGCCTCTGCGGGGTGGAAGCAGCCGAGGTCCGTGCCAAACGGTATGACGCGGATTTTTGCCTCGGAAACGCCCTGCGCCGTCAGCGTTCGGCGCACGAAGGCGCTCGGAACCACAACGAGATCGGCAAGCTCGTGCTCTTCTATTTCCTCGTCGATATGGGCGTCCGACTTGCGCGGCGCCGTAGCGTTCCACTCCGGAAAGCGATCGCGGAGGGAACGAAAGATCCGCTCCTTCTCGATCGGATGGCCGATGCTCTGGTCGAGAATGAATGCGCCGTTCAACCGCTTCACACGGCGCGCAAGCAGCCAGGATGACGTATCGTATCCGACAACTACGTTGGACGCTTTAATGTCTCGGTCGGGAATCGAGAGCTGAAACTGCTCATTGCGACGATGCAGCGCCGCCTCGCTGCGACCGCCTCCGAATCGACCATGTAGGAGAAGTCTGATCTCACCCCATGGATGAAGGCGAACCTTGGCGGCAGGCAGATCGCCAAGCCAGCGATTAGCCAATTGTCCCCGCGCCCAAGCTGGCAAGCCGGCGGCCAGCTTTTTCAAAGCGAAGTCGCTTGTTATTGCGACTCCAGTGTGGAAGGCGAACAGTCGGCCCCGCCGCTCCAGCTCTCGCGCCAGATGATAGGAATATTGGGTTCCAGGATGCGCGAGCAGAACCTGTCGCCGCCGCACGTCGATGTCATCAAACATTGCGATTTTCTTGACGGCTTCCTGGGAACTGGCGGGCTCGGTCAAGGCTCGTCGCCGCGCCTTGATTCCACCGGCTGAGGCGGTCGCGTCGCCCGACCGGCCGCGAAAGTTCCGCCAGCGCATTCTCAAACCGGCTTCGTTCCGAATGCGCGCTTCGCCATGCGAGCGAGTCCCGCGCCGTAGCGGTGAGCGTAGCTCAAATGCAGCCTGCTCAGGAAAGGCACATTAATGAGATTGCGGTTGAGCAGTAGGACATCGCCATAGCTGTGCCAGCTCATTTTCAGCACAAGGAAGCCGAGTCGCTCCATCCGAGCAATTACGCGCCGAATGGCTGGCCGGCTTGCGGGATCGAGGAAGTCGTGGAATTCAACCGTCAGCTGCGCAATACGCTGCAAAAGCTCGTCCGCCGCGCCTTCGAGAACCGGCAGCTCTTCACCTTCGATGTCTAGCTTGACAAGATCAATGACGCCGGCGGGGTGCAGGGAGAGCGCGTCTGCGAGGGTAATGGCGTCCACATCCGCCAAAGTGTGGCGACCGTCCGCATAATGGAGGGATGAACAGGTCGTGGCGTTGACAAAGAGGCGGATCGTGCCTCGCTTCGCAGCGACCGCCTTCTCGAACAGAGTGACGTTCGATGGCAGATCAAGGCGGCCGCGCCAGGTCGGATCTGGCTCGAACGCGAAGACACGCCCGCAGCGCGACGCAATAGCACATGAGAACCCGCCGTAATTTGCGCCGAAATCGAAAGCGACGCCATCCGTCCGGACAAGTTCTGGAATGAACGAGTGGCTCCAATAGGTCGCGACTTTCCACCATGGCGTCCTACTTTGCATCGCAAGAACTCCTTCAAATCTGGAAAAGTCTTCAACGAGAGTGAAAGCGGCTTCTTGGGCGGAATGTAAGTTGCGAAGGGCTGTGTCAGGTCCGGTTCATCAAGCGCGCCGGAACGCCCGCAATCACGCTTCCGGGCGCGAAGCTTCGGGTGACGACGGCGCCGGCCGCAACTACGCAGCCGTCGCCGAGCTCCACGTCCTTGAGGATGATCGCCTTCGCGCCGATCCAGCAGCGGTCGCCGATCTTCACGCGTCCCTTGTTCATCGGCGCATGGGCGGGCGCGACGCCGGGTCCGAAGGCGTGATTGCTGTCGGTGACATAGACATCCGGGCCGAACATATTCTCGTCCCCGATCTCGATCGAGCCGCAGGCGTCGATCATGAGATTGCGGTTGAAATAATTTCGGCTGCCGATGCGAATGCGAACGCCATCGTGGTCGGTATCCTCCGGCCACAGCCAGCAACCCTGGGTGAAGGCGTTGTCATCGCCGATTTCGATCTGCGCGAGACGCCGGCAACGGCCGCCGCCCTCCATGCGGTTGCGGCGACCAAGGCGCATGCCGAGCGCGCGATAGATGGCGAGCCGGAGTCGACTGGCCAGTCCGCGCGGAACGCGCAAGAGCATCGGCTCGATTCTCATGATCGTTAATGCTTCCGCGACATTGCTGAATAGGCGCGAAGCGTGCTGAGTCGCACCGGTTTCCGCCAGCGCCACACCAGGGGCAGCGATCCCGCCAGGAGCATCAACCCTGACAGGCATGGCTTCATCAGCCCAGCCCGCCATGAGAATGAAAGGTGCCGGAACAGCTTGATCGGGACGATGGCTGGCAACAGCGCCAGCGGCGCGCGACGCATGGCCATGGCAAGATCGTTGCAAACTCCAGAGCGGTGCTGGCGCGCGATATCTCGAGCGACCATGGTCTTGTCGTGCCACACATGCACGCCAGGAAGCAGAGTGATCTTCCTGCCCGCATCGATGAGACGCAGACAAAGGTCCTTTTCTTCTCCGCCATATCCGCCGGGCGTCGGCGCATAGTCTCCGACCGCGCGGATCGCGGACAAGCGCAACATATGACCGCAGCCGATGAACGTTGCAGCCGGCTGCGCCGGACCGCGCGGCCGCGGCTGCGGCCGGTCTGGCGAGAGAATGTCGAAAGCGATGGCCGCTAAAGATGGATCCCTGTCGAAATGCGCAAGCGCGATGTCCAGCTCGTCGCCTTGCAGGAACCATGCATCGTCATCGAGACTGACGAAATAGTCGAAGCCTTCGCGTCCCATGAACTGATTGCGCGCCGACATATGGCCTTGCGGCGCAACGCGAAACGTCCAGTCAACTTGAGGGAAGGCGCCCTGCAGGCGCGCCGTGTCGTCGGTGGAGGCGTCGTCGATCACCGCGATTTGGACCCCGCCTGCTGATTGCGACAAGGCCGACGCCAGCGCTTTCGGAAGAATCTTTGCGCGATTGCGCGTTACGATTCCAATGAGAATGCGAGCGGCCATGCCCTGTCCGTTCATCGCTTCCATTTCGCTCATCAGTTTTGGGCGGATGTTGAGCGCTGGCGCCAGTTCCACGCCGTCCGCACGATCTCATCGATGTCGGTGAAATGCGGCGTCCAGCCGAGCGCCTGCCGCGCCGCGCTGGCGTTTGCGATCAAGACCGCCGGGTCGCCCGGCCGCCGCGCGGCCCAGCGCACGGGAATTTCGCGCCCTGTGACGCGCGCGGCCGACTCGATGACCTGCCGCACCGAGAACCCGTGACCGACGCCGAGATTGAACGCCGTGGACCGCGATCCCGCCTCGATCGCCTGAAGCGCCTTCACATGCGCGTCCGCGAGGTCCGAGACATGGATGTAGTCGCGAATGCATGTTCCGTCATGGGTGTCGTAATCGGTTCCGAAAACCGTCACCTGTGGGCGATGACCGGACGCGGCCTCGAGCACTAGCGGGATGATATGCGTTTCCGGCGCGTGCGCCTCGCCGATTTCGCCGTCGGGATCGGCGCCGGCGGCGTTGAAATATCTCAGCGCGATCGAGCGCATCCCATGCGCCATCTCGAAGTCGGCGAGAATGCGTTCGACCATGAGTTTGGACGCGCCATAGGGATTGATGGGACGCTGCGGCGCGGCTTCGCGCAGCGGCAGTTCGTTCGGATGCCCGTAGGTCGCGCAGCTGCTCGAAAACACGAACCGGTCGATCCCCGCGTCTCGCGCCGCTTCGATCAGCGTCAGCGAACCCGCGACGTTGTTGCGATAGTATTTGCCCGGATCGGACATTGATTCGCCGACATAGGCATAGGCCGCGAAATGCAGGATGGCGCGCGGACGATACAAGCAGATCACGTCGTCGAGACGGCCGCGATCCGCGATATCGCCGCGCTCCAGGGGCCCCCATTTAACCGCCCACTCATGTCCGTGGACGAGATTGTCGTAGGCGACAGGCAGATAGCCCGCCCGCGCCAGCGCCTTGCAGGCATGCGAACCGATATAGCCGGCGCCGCCCGTCACCAACACCGTGCGCGGCTCGCCGATCATTTTGCTGGCGCTCGCGCCATCAGGCGATGCGATCGTCCCTTCCGCACGCGCTCGACCGCGACGGCATAGTCGAAGCGTTCGTGACGCGCGCCGGATTTCAAAGCGCCGCCCGCAAGCGATTCAGCGCCCGCAGCTTGCCCCTCAGGCGAGCGCCCTTGCTGGCGCTGCAGGCGAATTGGAACGCTTCCCACAATGCGAGGCGCGCATAGTCCGGCGCGCGCGCTCTGCCGAGCACTTGCGTCATCACATAATGCCGGTTGACGAGCTCCATCTCGTCCAGCGCCGCAATGTCAGACTTGTGCGCGCCCGGCTGGCTGTCGTGGTAAATTCGCGCCGTCCGCGCATTGGCGAGGCGCCATCGCTTTGCGACGCGCAAGGACAGCGTTAGATCTTCCATCATCGAATAGCCTGTGAAGATCGAATCGAAGAGCGGGTCGGGCAGCGCTTCGCGGCGGTAGATCGTACAGGTCGTGTTGAGCCATTCGGTCGGGACGACCTCGGGCAGGTCATCGCGATCTTCGGGCAGAAGATTTACGGCGGGCCCCAGCACCTTTCCGGCGAAGGTCGGCTCGTTCCTGCCGCTCATCAGAGCGAACATCATGCGGCTGACGCGGCCCGGCGGCTGATAGCGCTGATTGACGATCATGGCGTTGACGCCGCCGAGCGCCCCATCGGACTCGATCGCCCGCCACAGCCGAGCGACGCACTCCGGCTCGAACAGTATGTCATCGTCAAAGAACCAGACGAAAGGCTGCGTCGCGATCGCCACGCCCTGATTGCGCTGGGCGGCGGCGCCAAGCGTCGTCGCGCGCAGCCAGATCGCCTTCGTGGCCGGCGCAACCTCCGCGGCCCATTGCTCGACGATCGCCCTGGCGTCGTCCCGCGTCGAGCCGTCCACCACGATCAGCTCCGCCGGCAGGACGCTTTGCGCCGTGAGCGACTTGAGCGTGCGCAGCAGGACGGACGCTCTGTCCCTGGTCGGCAGGACTGCGCTCAAGGGCAAACATTGGAGCGGTCGCGACATTGCGTCAGTTGAAAACCATCGGGCGCTTACGCTCTCAACCATGTGCAACTTGGCCGGCGGCGCGAGGCTCGGCTGTCGCTTTCCTCAGGAACTCTTCGCATCCCGCGACCACCTCCTCGACCGTGATCCGGGTCAGGCATTCGTTGTGGCGATCGGCGCATTCAACGAGATAGCAGCCCTCGCAGTCGAGCGGGACGCGGAACACGCGCCGAGCGACTCCGTACGGATACCAGGCGCCCGGCCAGTCGCGGGCCGAAAAAATCGCGACGCAGGGCGTGCCGGCCGCCGCCGCCAGATGCATCGTGCCGGTGTCATTGCCGACGAACATTGCGCAGTTCTTGAGCGCCATGGAAGACGCGCGGACGCTTAACGCGCCGGCGGCGTTGTAGCCGCGTCCCCAGCGCGCCAACAGGACTTCGCCGTCGCGCCGATCTTCCGGTCCGCCGAACGCCACGGGCCATATGTCGTAGCGCGCGATCAGCCTGTCGATGACTTCGCCGAACCGCTGAAGCGGCCAGCGCTTCGCCGGCATTTTCGAGCCCGGCCCAACGCCGATCCAGGTTCGGCCGCCGTCGGCGCCCAGCGTCGCGCGCCATTGAGCGACCGCCGCGGCTTCGGCGTCGCCGAGCGCGAGATCGAGCGAGCCCTCGCCAGGCGAAGGCGCGGGGATTCCATCGGCGGCCAGACGCGCCAGCAGGAGATCGGCCTCAGGCAGGCCTTCGTCGAAGGGGCGACCCGGCCTCTTCACCGGCACGGGCGGAAAATGAGCGGCGCCGTAGATGCGGCCGATCCCCGCCGCTCGAAAGAAGGCGACGTCGCGCCTGACCTGTTCCGGCGTGCGTATGCTCGGCGCGAGATAGACCAGCGCATCGAAACGCAACGCCCGAAGCTTGAGGACCAGCGCCAGGCGGCGGCCGAGCCATCGGACGCTCTCGCCCTCGCCGGACGGCACGGCATAATGCTCGATGCTGTCGAACAGCCCCGTCGGACCGAGAACGTCCGAACCGAGCACATATTTGCGGCGAGGATGCACATCGCAAAGCAGAGTCAGCTTGGCGTCCGGCCAGTATCGGCGCACCGCCCACAGCGCCGGCAAGGCGACGATCATGTCGCCAAGCTGGCCGACTCTAAAAACCAGAATCTTCCGCGCAGCTTCGCTCCCGGCCAAGTTCGTCGTCGCGCTCCTCGGGACCACGGCGCCTACTTGCGCGTCGCCTCGGCGACGATCATCGACCCCCACCGGCCGAGCACGGCGGAGGCGAGCGCATCCGGGGTCACGCTTTCCAGCCAGACTTTGAAGCCTGTGCGCGGGATCGGGTAGAGTTCGGCCTTAAGTCCGATGACGCTGAAGGCGACATTTTCGAACGCCGGAGCGAGATGGGCGCTCAATTCGCGCTTGTTGAACGTTCGAGCGTAAAAACCGTCGCCCGCATCGACATAGATCTGCTGCAACGATTTGCGCAGCAGATGGCCCATGAGAACGCCGCGGATCACGCCGTTGTGAACATAGTAGACGATGCTCGGACGGTAGTAGACCATCATCATCAGATGGCCGCCCGGGCGCAGCACGCGCGCGATCTCCGAAAGGCAGCATTCAAAGCGCGAACTGTGATGGATCACGCCCCAGGTCCACACGGTATCGAAGGATTTATCCGGAAACGGCAGTTGCTCGGCATCGGCGCGCTGGATGTCGGCGTTCAGCCCGAACACTTCGAAACGGCGTCTCGTGACCTCGACGGCGCGCGCCGTGAGATCGATCGCCGTCAGCCGCGCGCCGGCGCGCGTCAGCATCGCCGCATGCGCGCCCATGCCGCAGCCGATTTCGAGCACCTCCCTGCCGGCGATGCGCTCCGGCTTCATGAAGCGCCCGAATGGCGTCCCGTCCGCGCCTTTGGCGAAGTAAGAAGCGGATAAAAAACGGCGGTCGATTTCCTCATACCATTCACGGCTGCCCGGCGTCAGCCGTAGTGTGTTCTCCCAGTCGTAGGTCATGGGGTTTTCTTCCCACCAGCCTACGTTCTTCTGCTGGGCTTCGGAAAGCAGTAGGGCGGACTTGTTCACCGGGAACGACCGTCGATTAGCTGGATAGGGCTCACAGCGCCGGCGTTCCTCGTCTCAGGCGGAGATTTGCGATCTCCCCGCGAGCAGCGACCACCACGAGTGGACGTCGCCGCACTACTCGCACACTTTCGACAGACAAGTCGCCTCTCCTTTCGTCACCTGGCGCAGATGTCGTGCAAAAGCAGTCTTTATCGATCGTGGATCGAATTCTTTCGTCCCGGCTATGATCGCCCTTTCCCCCAGGCGAACCCGAAGTTCGGGCTTCTCTCTCAACTGTGTCAACGCCTCAACGAGTTCCCGACCGTCTTGTTCAGTCACCAGGACGCAGCAATCCTGATTGCGCTGCGCCCACTTCACCCCGGTGGCGTAATCTGGTCCCGTCACCACGACCGGCATGCCTAACGCCAAGTATTCGACCAACTTGCTTGGAAAATGTGTCTGCAAGAGCGACGCATGGCCATGATTCGCATAGCAATATGGCAGGAGCACAGCATCGCACTCCGCCTTGATTCGCTCCCACGCCTCTTCCGGCGTAGGGAGTCTACCATGCGAAATCAGCACATCCGAACATTCTGCCGTCTCCAGGCTGGATCCATATATGATGACTTTTGCCTTCGCCGACCTGAGCAACGGCGCCATTTCAATTAATCTTGGACCGTAGCCGTAACTCAGCGCGCCTGCGTAGCCAATCGTCAAATATTCGCGATTTTTTAGATTTGCATTTTGAGTTGGCGATCGCGCCTTCAAAGTCTCGCTGCGCAAAGGATACATGGTTAGTCCTGGAGCGCCATAGCGGCTGCTCAGAGTCGATTCTAACTCCGAAGACACACAAAGCCTGCTTGCGCCTGCGCGATACATTTCCCGAAATTTTCTCCGCGCCAGCGCATCCCCAACATTGTAGGTCTTGTTAAATTCCTCCGGATCGTCGTGCACGATCCAAACCAAGGGGATATTCTCTCGCTTGGCGACGGCGGTTGCGGCCATCGCATGCGAGAGATTTGACATGACGCTGAGCACGATATCCGCTCTGAACCCGCCAACCGGAACATGGCCGGTGGAGATCAAGTGACTTAGTCTGGCAAGCAGCAGGGCCTTCCTAAACCGGGTCGCGTTCAACCTCTCGAACGAGGGGTTGAATTCGACAAACTTGCAATCAAGTCTCTTGCTGCCGGGCGGAGGAGGAGGTCCAATCGCCAGAATGCGATCTTCTGGCCAGTCAGATAGAAGTCGATAGAGCACAATGCTGCCGGCGGATCCCGTGTGGGGAAGATCAAACCCAATCACGAGCACTCTCGGCGTCATGACTTAGAGTCGCTGAAGCCTGTGTTTTAGGTTTCCTGCTTTCACCGCCAGTCGCCGCGCTTGCTGCTTGGCGGCGATCTCGCATCGGCCGGCGAAGGTGAGCGAACGTATGAAATTTCCGACTACTCTGTTGTCCTGCCCGCCGGCGCCTTTGAAAGTCCGGAGTCCATACTTATAGGCCAATAAAGAAAGAACTGACTGATCGCCGCGATTTTCGACGAAGCCGGGCAAATCCGGAAGCCCGCACACTCGATCATTCTGATAAGACGCAACCCGCTCATCCAGCGAGTACCGTAGGTATTCGTTTGTAAATCTCATTGTGAATTCGTTTTTTTCTAAGACAAACCACGTCGCTTGCATTGCAATTGCGTTATGCGCCGACGGGTGATCGAGTTCCATAAAATGGAAACAGTCCCTTTTTGTCCATTTTATATTTGTATCTCCCCATTGATGGATCAAGACGCCATTGTTCGTCACACATATTTCAACAAGTGGCGATATGTCTGTATCGAACAAATGACTCCCATCCCCCGCATCATAATATATAAGAATGTCTCCATAGTTCATTTCTTGTAGGGCGTGATTGACGATAAACGGTTTAAAAACGAAGCCATTGAGATGGTATCTGCGATCAAAGTAGCATTGGCGCTGACGATACAAGTCGGTACTGGAGAGCATCGTCCAGTCCCAGGAAATTACGGTATCAACCCCATGCGCGAGCGCGGATTCCGACATTGCGCGTTGCGCCGCCCGAAATGGGCTTCCCTTATGTCCAAATCGATCATCCGCATAGTTTACCAGGATCACGCGACGCCTGATCGTCATTCCACGATTCCGTTCCCTAAATATGTTACTGGGCCCGCTGAGATACAGGAGGTCTTTTACGCGGCGCCAACAGAAGGCTCTCCGTGACCAAGGCCTGCAAGTCAACCTCAACGCAATTTGCGACTCGGATCATGCCGGGCAATGCATAAATATCATAATCAAATTGTTCGACAACGCCGATCAAATCACTCGACGTGAAATTATACGCTTGGATATTGATCCTATTCCATTCCATGAGGATATATGGACGCGTCCGATTGATGCACTCCACTGCGCCACGAAGCACGGCGATTTCTGCGCCCTCAACGTCGCATTTTATCACGGACACTTCTGGATAGGCCCGACGCTTCCACTCCGCGTCGATGGTGGTCATCGGCACTTGGCGCATTTCATGGGATTGGACGCGCTTGGTGTGACGTATCCCATCAAATTCGGCGGTTGTTTCTTCGGACAGCGTAAACTCGGTCGCGCCGACTTCCGCTCCGGCGCATTGCTCGATCAACTCCCATCTGTCCTTGAAAGAGACATTACGCATTGTGCGACGCAGAAACTTTAGAGCAATTGGCGAGGGCTCAAACGAAAGCACCTTAACCTCCGGACAATTGACAAGAACAGGTATTGACGTGAGCCCGAAGTTTGCGCCGACATCTAACATCATGGTTTTGGGGAGAGCCAACTGAACGAGTATTTTGCAATTGTCCGGCTCATATTCGCCAAGGCAACGAAGCGCTATATCGGAATAGCTGGCCCGTGGCAGAAACACGGTCTGCCCATAGTATCTCCGCAATACCGTTTTGATAGGCCATCGTTTGGCGATACGACGATAAATGTCCTGTTTCATTTCTCCGCCGACGTTCTGTTTTTAGAATCGTATCCGGATCTCCAAAGTGGCGGCGCCTGGAAAGGCTTCGCACCCTGCTTGCTCGCGGCCCTCGATATCGCCCTGTGCCGGAAAAACGAAGTGTCACGGCCTGACAAAGCATCTGCACGACGTGTCTATTCTGTTTAGAAATATCGGTTCGCCGCATAAGGAGATAAATTCATCCACGGCGCGTCTGGCGCCCTGCCAATAGCCGTAGTCGTCTATTATCACAACGCCGCCTCGACATACTTTTGGATATAAATATTTCAGTTCGTGCGCTGTACTTTCGTACCAATCAGTGTCCAATCTGAGTACGGAAATCTGATCGGGGCAAATTTCTGAGAGAGTCTGTTCGACTTTTCCTTGGACAAAGTGAATCCGCCCACTAGGATAGCCGATTGATAAGAGATTTCGTTTCACTTCGGGCAAGCTGGCGATCGCCCAGAAATAGCTATTTTCTCTGTTGCCATCATCAGCCAACAATATTTGGGTCGCTTCGACCGATCTCCAGTCCTTATCTGCGCTCGACGGTGCCGGCATGCCTTCAAACGTATCGTATAAATAGAGGTCACGGGAGGTGTCGCCGCAGTCCAGCAGCGTCCGCGCCGCGAGCATCATGCTTCCGCCCCGCCAGACTCCGCATTCAACTACCGCGCCGGGAATTCTGTGCTTGACAACGTATCTGACCGCTTCGATCAATTGATAGCGCCGCGCCGGGCCGGTCATCGTATAGTTGTCAACTGAGAGAATTAATTCTTGATCAGCCTGCGCAATGTCGTTGAGGCCATGCCATGGATCAATATTGCGTGGATTTCCAAAGGCTCCAATGACTTTTTTCGCTCCTCTTCCCAAGGCGCGCCGGAGTAGCGTCACGACGCTGTCAATTTTGCTACCGTGCATCTACTGTCCACTCCATTACTGGCCGTAATACTCCGGGAAATGAACCCTCATAACCTTGACGGGCTATTGCATCGATGTCGTCCACGACCTGGAGAGTCAGAACGTCCTTCAACGCGAAATGCAAATGCGCGGGCCGGACAGAAGTAAAATAGATCGATATATGGTAACGCATTGCGTTGAGAAAATTCGGCGGAATCCACATGCGCGCCGAGAATCGACCAATCCTACGAGGCGTTGCCGTGTTTTCGAATGAAGCGAACGCATGTACGCCGTCTTCGGCAATTAAATGAAGATTCAATCGTGGCAGCGGATTTGATTGTAAAATATCATAATCTATTTCGATCCATACGCCTTCGCCGATTGCAACGCACCCTGAAACTTGTCCACTTTCATGTCTGATGCGAGCGCCGCGCACCGCCACAGCTGAATTTCCCGACGATGCATCCTGCTTCGAGAATTCGACGCTGTATCCATGTTCGATAGCCGCAGTTAAATAGGCCTCTGTCGCTGATCGCACATCGCCAAAAATTCTCTTGCGGCCAGAGTGAAGCAACATACATTTGGAGCAAAGCGCATTTACAGCGCCGATATTGTGGCTCACGAACAGCACCGTGCGACCCTGCCCCGCCACATCCTGCATCTTCCCAAGGCATTTCTTCTGAAATTCGGCGTCGCCGACCGACAGCACCTCGTCGACGACCAATATCTCCGGCTCCAGATGCGCGGCGACCGCGAAGGCCAGCCGCACATACATGCCGGACGAATAGCGCTTGACCGGCGTGTCTAAAAACTTCTCGACCTCGGCGAAAGCGACGATTTCGTCGAACTTCCTACGGATTTCCGCGCGCGTCATGCCGAGGATCGCGCCGTTGAGAAAAATATTCTCGCGCCCGGTGAGTTCCGGATGAAAGCCGGTGCCGACTTCGAGCAGGCTCGCGAGACGTCCCCTGATCTCGACCCTGCCCCGCGTCGGCTCGGTGATGCGCGAGAGCACCTTTAGCAGCGTCGACTTGCCGGCGCCGTTGCGTCCGATGACGCCGACCACCTCGCCGCGCCTGACCTCGAAGTTCACATCCTTGAGCGCCCAGAACTCCTCGGTCGACGCGCCGCCGGAAAGGCTCACGCCGCGCGCCGGATCGCGAATCCTGCGCATGGCGCCGCGCGCCGCGCCGGCCAGGACGTCGCGCAGGGCGACGTATCTTTCGTTGCCGCCGGCGCCGTGGCTGATCATATAAGCCTTGCCGAGGCCGTCGGCCCGAATGACGACGTCGCCGCTCAAGCCGCCGCTCCTACGCGCTCAGATGACATCCGCGAAGGACCGCTCGAATTTGCGGAAATAAGCGACGCCAAGCCAGGCGAGCGCGACGGCGACGGCGCAGCTTCCGACGAATCCCGGCATATAGAGTTGGCTTTCGCCGCCGAGCAGGCACCAGCGAAAGCCGTCGATGACCCCGACCACTGGATTGAGGCTGTAGAGGAACCGCCAGCCGTCAGGCACCACGCTGCTGGAAAAGCCGACCGGCGAAACATAGAGCCCGAACTGCAGCAAGAAGGGCAGGATGAAGCGAAAGTCCCGGTATTTGACGTTGAGCGCGGCGATGAGCAGCGCGGGCCCGAGGCTCGCAACGACCGCGAAGGCGATGAACGCTGGAAGCAGCGCGATCCTCCAGCCCGGCAGAAAGCCGTAGAACGCCATCAGGGCGAGCAGGACGACAAGATTGATCGCCAGGTCGACGAGCGCCACGACCGCTGTCGAAGCGGGAAGGATGATCCGGGGGAAATAGACTTTTCCGATCAAATTGGCGTTGCCGATCATGCTGCTTGAAGCGTCGCCCAATATGCCCGAGAAGAGGAACCACGCCAGCATCCCCGACAGCACCAGGATCGGATAGGGCGTCGCGCCATCGCTCGGGAGCTTCGCGAGCCTGCCGAAGATGATGGTGAAAATGACCATTGTCGCCAGCGGGCGGATGACCGCCCAGGCGACGCCGATCATGGTCTGCTTGTAGCGCACCGAAACGTCGCGCCACGCGAGGATCAGGAACAGCTCGCGATAATTCCACAGATCGCGCCAATAATTGCTCTCGGCGCGTCCGGCCTCAAGCACCACCACGCGTTCGCCAGTCATCGTCGCGCCAGGCGCGCGCTCGACATGCGTCTGCATGACGTCGCCTGCCGGGCTTGCGCCGCCATGCTCGGTTTGCGGCATCGTCACGCTATGGCGTCCGCCAGAACCCGTTGCGCCCAGATACGCGAGTCGATTCCCCTGCGGGAACGATCGCCGCCCGACGCGGATCGCGATTGTCCCATGCTGTCGGCGGCGATCCAGGCATGCGTTGGCGCAACGAAGCCGGTCTTTGACCGTCGGACCACCGCGTCCGGAAGCGGGCGCCGCGGCGCCTGCGCAAGAAGCGATTTTGGCGCGTCGCTCCGTGGGGGTTCGCCAAGCGCGACGATCCGCTCAAGCAGCGTCGCGTCAACCAGCGGAACGCGAACCTCCAATCCATGCGCCATGCTGGCCCAATCCGTATCGCGGAGAAGCTGATTGCGCATATAGAGCGACGACTCAAGCGTCGCGACCGTGGCGAACGGCGTCGCCGGACATGGCGTCATCGCTTCCTGCACGCGCTCGAGCGGTTGCAACGTCGCAAGGCCCTCGCGCAGCATGTCGGCGTCAATCAGGCGATCAAGCTCCCAAGGCATGAAGAGGCCGCGGCGCAGCATATAGGCGCCGGCGAAACTCCCCCCCAACTCGAGGAGTCCAGCGGCTTTCGGGCTCGGCAGCCGCTGGTCGAGCCCGCTGGCGACCAGCAAGCGGCGTACGACCGCGCCAAGTTTCGCGAGGCGCGCGGGCGCGCCAAGACGCGCCACCCATCGCGGAATGTCCCGGAACGAGGGATAGCCGCCGAACAATTCGTCGCCGCCAAGGCCCGAAACGACGACTTTGAGGCCAAGCTCTCGCGCGGCCTTCGACGCAAACCATGTGTTGACGCCGTCGATCGAAGGCTGGTCCATCGCGGCGAGGATTTTGGGCAGCTCTGCTCGCAACTCTTGTTCGGCGACAACGCGCGTCGCATGCGCCGCGCCGTAGGTCCGAGCCACTTCGGCGGCGAGCGGCGCTTCGTCTTCCGGGCCGCCCCGAAATGCATCGAACGTGATTGTGACGGTCTTGATTTCAGCCTGGCCCGCGTCTCGCATCAAGCCGACAAGCGCGCCTGAGTCGATTCCGGCCGACAGGAACGCCCCTACAGGAACATCGGCCACAAGGTGGCGCCGGACGGCGTCAAGCAGCGCGTCTCGCGTCTGCTGCGCCAGCTCGTCGCGAATGGCGAATTGACGAACGCCTGGCCCCCGCATGCGAGCCTGCGCATCGCAATAGACCTGTCCGATCGAATGATATCGGGCCGGCGCGCCAACGCCGCTTTGATTGACGACAAGCCGACATCCGGCAGGCAACATGCGAATGGCGCGGTATGTGGTGAAGGGCTCCGGCACGCTGCCCCACAGCAGGAAACCGACCTGACCCGCCGGATCGGGGTCTCGCGCGACCGCGCCGCCGGCGATGAGCGCCTTCACCTGTGAAGCGAAACGGAAGGTTTTGCGATCGTCGGCGTAATAGACTGGCTTGACGCCGTAAGGATCGCGCGCCAGCAAGAGTTCGCGCTTGGCCTCGTCCCAGATCGCGAAGGCGAACATTCCCTGCAGCGCATGGACCATGTCGGGGCCGCGATCGGCATAGAGGTGCAGAAGCGCTTCGGTGTCGGAACGCGAACGAAAGACATAGCCTTTCGCTTCGAGTTCGGATCGCAAATCGCGGTAGTTGTAGATCTCGCCGTTGAATGTCACCGCCAACCGACCGTCCATCGTGCGCATCGGCTGCGCCCCGCTCTCGGATAGATCGATGATCGCCAGGCGACGGTGCCCCAGGCCGACACGTTGATCATCGCTGATCCAGAAACCTGCGCCGTCCGGCCCCCTTGCGGTCATGTGGTCGCGCGTCGCCAACAGCTCCCGACGGTCGACCGGGTTGGCGAGGCTTTGGTAAGCAAAGACGCCGTTAATTCCGCACATCAGCCGGTTCGCATGGGAAGCAATGACTTGGCCTTGATCGTGACATTTGCGAGATCGCCTCTTATTGCGTCGGCGTTTTGCGGATTGGCCCGAAGGGCCGGTCGAACCGGCTTCGACGCCATCAGCTGCAGGCGGCGGCGCATGCGCGCCACGCTACCGCCGTTCGGGTGAAGAGGGTCTCCTCACTCGCTATCGCCGACTATTGGCGCCGCGCCATCCTGCGCGACGCCGATCATTTGCAAGCCGCTAACGGCTCATGCGGCGTCGGATGATCAACCGCGACGCCGCCGGGCTCCTGCTACCGTTGTACGCGTTTGACGCTCTCAACGCCTGACGCCTTCGCCATTCGCTTTGCGTCACGCCGCCTCCAACGCGAGGCGATCGAGATGCGCGGGCACTTTGCCGTTCATGATGTCCAACAACACGCGTACGCGCCCATTGGCGTCCAATCGCTCCAACACGCCAATTGCATTTGCAAAAACGCCGGCGACGACTCGCACCGTTTGACCTTCGCGCAAATTGCGATCGAACCGGACCATGCCTTCCTCGTCGACAAGATCGAGCAGATTTTCGACGACGCCGACAGGAACCGGCTGGGGCGTATCGCCCTGCATGATCAAGCTCGCGACGCCGCCGGTGCCGTTCACCGACCGCCAGCGATCGCGTTCGACGTCGAGCACGACGAACATATAGGTGGGAAATACGGGGCCTTTCACCATGCGCAGCTTTCGCGCATGCCGGACGGTTTTTATCGCGCGCGGGGAAAAAACGGGAAAGCCCTGCCGAAGAAGTTGGAACTCGGCTCTCGCTTCCTGTCGCGGCAAGGAGCGGACGGCGTACCACCGCTCTCCCTTCTCAAGGGGGCTCCGAACATCCCACGTTCTCGGAAGCATTGTCTCCGATCGCTCAATGCGCTCCAAATACACGCTTGCCTCCCAGCCATGGTGCGCGGCTCGCGAAAAAGTGGAACCCGGCATTTCGCAGCGCGCGCTCAATATTTTTTTCGAGATCGATCACGCTACCTCGCCCTCGACCGATTCCGTGAAAAGGCGACGCGATCCCAATCTTTCTTCGCTGCGCTCTTGGCCTCCGCCAAGACGCCAAAACGCATTCGCCTACGCCCACCCCGACAACGGCTGATTCAGCGATGCGCGCCAAAATGGTCCAATCGTCGAGAATCTGGCTTTGGCCGAGCAATTTATACGCCGTTGGGAAACGATCAAGACGTGCCAAAAAAGCGCGCCGTCGCGACAGCGTGAAAAAGCGCGTCTCGAATGTCAACTGCCCAATAGTTATGGGGCTTTAGGATAAATTGCCGAAGGCCGAAGAACGCGCCGCGCTATTTGTGCGCTTCGGCGCCACGCGCAAGCGTGGCAGGTCTCGTCTTCAATTTCGTTGCGCTTGTCTCGACGGCGGCGGCGTTCTTCGCCGGCGCGCGAAAGGGGCGCGGCCCGAAACCGGCGGCGGATCGATCAACAGGCCGCAACAAAATGCGAAGACCGCCGTCATCGCGCCGGTACGTAACGGATAATCGACAAGCGAATGGCAGAGAAGCAGAAGAATGACAATGACTGACGCCTGCGCCAAAGGCCGGTCAACGGGGAGCCGGCCAGGATCCGGCGTCGTCCAGGCGGCGATCGCCTTGCGCGCCAGCCAAACCAGAAACAGGCCGAGCATGATTGGACCGATGAGTCCCGTCTCGAGCCATAATTCGAGAAAATCATTATGCGCGTGATTGGCGTATGCGTCCGCCTGCAGATCGGCCGGCTTTTCGAACGTCATGTAGAAGGAGGGAAAGCTTCCCAATCCCGCGCCGATGGGAGTCACGCTCTTTGCGGCCGTTATCGTATTTCTCGCAAACACCAGTCGCGCGCCGGCGAGGGGGTCGGCGTCAAATCGGTCAAGCAGTCGAGACAGCGCGGCCTGTCCGAGGAGAAAGATCGCGGCGACGACAATCGCGGCCAACGCCCGAGGGAAGGTTTTTTTCTCGACGATTCGACGCCTTTCGTCGCCGATGACGAAACACAGGGAAAGACCGATCGCGGCTAATATTACGCCGGCCCGGGAACGGGCGGCGACTTCGCCGGCGATCAGCACGATCAGCGCGACGCCGGCGGCGATGGCGCCCACGGGACCAATGGCCGAAGACGCGTCGATCCCGCGGCGAGACGACCCGGATCCGGGCGAAAAGGCGGCCAGGCGAGGCGCAAGCGCCGCCGCGGCCAGCAACATCGAACTATAGAGCAGCGCCGCGAAATGATTGCGGTTCGCGAAAAACCCTACTGGATCGCCGGCGTTGGTAATTTCGTAAAAGCGCAGCGGGCTTGTCTGCCCCTGCGCGAGCTGAATCAATCCGAGAAAGACGCTGATGACCCCAACAATGACAATCGCATAGCTCAGCCGCCGACGATCGCGTCGATCGAGCGTTAGAACCGCAAGAAAGATCGCGAGCGGAGGCAGAAGCGAAAGAGCGGCGAGCCAGGTCGCCTCTGGCGTCATGCTGATCGGCGCCCATGTAGGCGTGCGGTCAAGCAGTTCAAAACTCTCGACGACGAGCGCGCGCCCTGGCAAACGCGTCCAGATCGCGGGCGGCAACGGCGCGAGCTGCAGGATTGGGACCGCGACGATCGCTGCGCAAAAGATCAAGGGCCAACGCCGGTCGCGGCTGAGCGGCGCATCCAGAAGGCGCCAAAGCGCCAAGAGGAAAACGGGGATTGAAAGAAGTTGAAGAACCGCGTCGGAAAGCAACCCCTGGCGCGTTCCGCCGCCCAAAAGGAGACAGGACAACAGACCGAAAGCTGAGACGAAAATGAACAATTCGTCCTACCGACGCGAGGTCAAATCGGACCCATAGGGACTTGCCGGCTTCCGTATGAGGATCAAGAGCGGATTGCCGGAGCCGCCCTTGGCGTATGCGAACGGCGCCTCGCGGCGGAACGGTCTGGAGCGATCTACCTCTCCGCGACAACGCATCACGCCGCCCTGGCCCGAAAATTATGTGAGCGCTCGCCAAAACGCAAGTCGATGCGCCTATCTCCGTCGCCGTTGTGATGGGGCGAACAGCGGCCGCGATCGGCGCCGAGAAATACCCGGAGTGAATATGGCGGAGAGAGAAGACGTCAGGCGCCAAGAATTCGGCGCCAGCCGCGGAATCAAATTCAATAAATGCCAGGCACCAGACGCGGCGTCCGTTTCGCGTAATCGCGATAGGAGGGAAATGTTTCAGCCAATATTTTCTCCTCAAAATGCATGCGAAGGATTTGAATGCCGACGGCGCAAACCAATATGACGAGCGGCCAGGGCTGTCGGATGTCCCAAAGAGCGCCCGAGATCACCGCGAGTTCCGCAAGATAAAGCGGGTGGCGGACCACTCTGTATGGTCCGTCAGTCGTCAGCCGCCGCGCTTGCGGAAAGACGCTGAAGGCGCGCCCGAGGAAGAATACCGCATAAATCGCCGCGCCAGTCCCTATGAGGGCGATCGCCGACGCAAGAACTATTGTCGTCGGGGACGCATCGGTTCGAGGCGCCAAGGCGACAAGCGACGGGAAGGCGCAGCCGATGATCGCGACCAGTCGTGGCGTCACGCCCGGCGCTTTCGCAACCGTCGGCCTGCGGATGACGAGGCAGGCGATAACGAGCCCCAGGAGGACGATGGTTGCGAGATGAGAGGATATTGCGAGCGCCGCGCCCCATTCGGGAATCATCTGCGAGATGCTTACGGCTGATCCGACAATGCCGAGTCCCAACCACATGATTAGCGGCGACGCCATCGCCAAATCATAAAGTCTATTTCTCATGGCTGTATCAATCATGCCTGCTCTTCTTGTTGACGCCTGGTTGCGCCGCTCTCATTCAATCAGCGCATTTCCTCAAACACCCTGATTCTACCATCAAAGTTTGCGCATTCTACTCAATTCGATTATTGTCCCGCGCGTGCGCATGTTGAATCCCAGCAGCAATCGCGGTAATAAGAAAGCGGGCGACGCATCCTTGGCGAAGGATGACTCGCGCCAAAATCAAACGCGCTATTTACCGTTCGGCCTTAGACATTGTCCATCGGGCTGATGTCGGGGGCCACGCGATGATCGATCTCCATTCCCATATTCTGCCAGGAATTGACGATGGCGCCCCCGACCTCGGCGTCGCGCTCGAAATGGCGCGTCTCGCGGTCGCTAATGGCGTGGTCGTCCAGGCCTGCACGCCGCATATCTTCCCGGGACTGTTCGACAATTCGGGACCTCAAATTCGACTTGCGGCGCAGGAGCTGCAGCGCCATCTGGACGAGCGGGGAATTCCCCTGCGGCTCGTCACCGGCGCTGACGTTCATGTCGTTCCAAATATGGTCAAGGGATTGCAGACGGGCGCAATCCTTTCGCTCGCCGACACAAGATATGTGCTGGTCGAACCGCCGCATCACGTGGCGCCCCCGCGACTGGAGTATTTCTTCTTCGAATTGCTCGCCGCGGGCTATGTGCCCATTCTGACTCATCCCGAAAGGCTGACCTGGATCGAGACGCGCTATGAGACGATCGTTCAATTGTTTCGCGCCGGCGTCTGGATGCAGGTCACGGCCGGCGCATTGACCGGCGCTTTTGGACGAAGACCCAGATATTGGGCCGAGCGCATGTTGAGCGAAGCGCTGGTGCACATATTGGCGTCGGACGCGCATGGCGCGCGTCGCCGGCCGCCCGACCTCGCGGAGGGCCGCGCGGCGGCGGCGAAATGGCTTGGCGAGGAAGAAGCCGAGCAGCTTGTCTCTCTACGCCCGCGCGCGATTTTGGAAAACGCCGCGCCATCCGACGTGCGCGCGCCCGCCGGCGCTTCATCTATGAGCTCTGAATTCGGAACGCCCGGTCTCGAACCAGAAATTCGTTCCGCCAACTCAAGGTTCCCTTGGCTGGGCGCGCGAAATAGCGGCAAGCCGCAGGCAGGCCGCAACAATGAATCCGGCCTTTCCGCATGGTTTGGACGATTTTTCTGACGCGGAACGGAGCGCGCTGCATACCGGCGTGATCCGGCGCCACGATGCGCCGCGCGCCTATTCCTCCAGCGCGCCTTCTTCATTGACCGCATGCGCCAGGCCGGCCGTCGCCAATAGACCGGCGACGCTGACCGCGACCATGACCGCGACGACGCCGACGAGCCCCCAGGCGTCCTGCAGTTGCGGCACGACAAATGTGCCAATTGTTGCGCCGATCTTGGCGCAGGCCGCCGCAAAGCCGCTCGCCGACGCGCGGATCGCGGTTGGAAACAGAGTCGGCGCGAGCGTGAAGGTCGTGGCGTTCGGTCCGGCGTTCATCGCAAAATTGAACAGCATGAAGCCGCCGATGACGAAAGCGAGATGGGCCTTCGCGCCATCGTCGGTCATCGCGGCGAACAGCAGCAGCAGCATGCCGAGCGCCATGCCGCTGAAGCCCGCAACCTGCATGGTGATCCGGCCAAAGCGCGGAACCGCGTAGAGACTCGCCGCAAAGCCGATGACGAGGAAGGCGTCGACGGCGGCGCTGCCTTCCGCCCCGACAAAATCCGCCGCGATCGGACCCGAATCTGCGCCGCCGAAATGCATCGCGCCGAGAATGACCGGGGTGAACAGGCCGACGCCATAGGTCGCCACGTCCATCAGCATCCAGGGCAGGGAGACGAGAATCGTCCGCGCGCGATATTTCGCCGCGAACAGCGTCGAATAGCCGACCTGCCGCGCGGCCGGCGTCGCAGCTGGACTCGACGCCGGCGGGTCGATCGCTTCGGCGCCGACGTTAGTCGCAGGCTTCTCCCCGAACTCGATCGACAGGGTCTTGAGCAGCGCCGTCGCCTCGCCGATGCGCCCCTTGGCCGCCAGCCAGCGCACGCTTTCCGGCGCCCATAGGCGCGCGCCCAGGAACAGCAGCGCGATCGCGCCGCTTGCGCCAAACAGCAGCCGCCAGTCTTCCGTCGATGGCCGCAGCTTCAATATCGCCAGGCCGGCGAGCGCCGCCGCCGCCATGCCGACCGACTGCAGGGCGATGGTCGCGACGGTCATTCGGCTGCGCGCCTTGCGCGGCATGAGCTCGGAAACATAGGCGCCGCTCGTCGGAAAATCGATGCCGACGCCGACGCCGAGTAGAAACTGCGAGAGCAGGATGAGGCGCGCGTTCGGCGCCAGCGCGCCGATCAAGCAGGCGAACGCGATGATCGCCATGTCGGCGATGAATGTGCGCTTGCGACCGAATCTGTCCGCGCCCAAGCCGCCGATCGCCGCGCCCAGCACCGCGCCCAGCACCAGCGCCGACCCGATGAGCCCGACGAAAACCGGGCTGATCACGAATTCGCTCTTGAGCAGCGGCAGCGCGACGCCGAGCCCCGACACCGAAAAACCGTCGAGGAACGCGCCGCCGCTCGCCGCGAGCCAATAGGCGTAATGGCGCCATGTCATCGGCGCTTCGTCGAGCGCCGAAAAGACCGAGGCGGCGCGCGCCGGCGGCACGGTCACTGCGCCTTGCTCCCTTTCTCTTCGACTTTGGCCTGGTGATAGAGCTTACGAATCTCTTCGATGTCGACGGTCGGCTTCGGCAGCTTCAGATCGAGACTGTCCAGCGCATCGGCGATGATGCTCGACACGGCGAGATTACGAAACCATTTGTGATTCGACGGGATCACGTACCAGGGCGCATGTTCGGTCGAGCAGCGCGACAGCGCGGCCTCAAAGGCCTTGATGTAATCGTCCCATTTTTCGCGCTCGGAATAATCGCTCGCGCTGATCTTCCATTGATGCGCCGGATCGTCGAGCCGCTCCTTGAAGCGCTTGAGCTGCTCCTCCTTCGAAATATAGAGGAAAAATTTCAATATGGTCGTCCTGTTCTCGACGGTGAGCAGCTTTTCCCATTCATTGATGAAATCGTAGCGCGGCTTCCAGACGTCCTTGGGCGCGAGTTTGTGCACGCGCACGACAAGCACGTCTTCGTAATGCGAGCGATTGAAGATCGACACATAGCCGCGGCGCGGCGCATGCGGGTGAACGCGCCACAGGAAATCATGCTCCTGCTCTTCGGGAGTCGGCTGCTTGAAGCCCGTCACCTCGACGCCCTGCGGGTCCATGGCGCTGATGACATGCCAGCAGGCGCCGTCCTTGCCGGCGCTGTCGATGCCCTGCAAGACGATCAGCAGGGAATGCGTGCGGTCGGCATAGAGTTTGCGCTGCAGTTCGGTGATGCGCGCCAGATGGCGCTGCAGCTCCTGCGCCGCTTCCGCGTCATTGGCGAAATCGCCATGGAACCCCGGATCGATTGATCCAAGATCGACATCCGATCCCGGATCGACTCGGAGCTTCTTGAGGAAATTCATGTGCGCCGCCTCCTTCGTCCCGTCGCTCTCCGTCAACCGGCGAGCGCGACGCCGCCGGCCTTCAGGTCTTTGTCGCGCTTGTCAGCAAGACGCCAGTAAATGACCTTTACAATTTCCGCCGCCACAACCCAGAGCAGGCAATATAGCCACACGCCGACGATCGCCGCGCCGGGGACGGCGTCGACGCCGACGCCATAGAGGCAGAGCAGCACCGCCGCGACCTGCGTCGCCGCGATCGCCCAGAACAGCCTTGCGCTCGGATAGGGCGGGGCAAAGATCGCCTTCTTGGTGCGCACGCTGAACAGCAGCAGATGACCGCCGACGGCGAGCTGCAAGAACAGCAAGGTCCGAAGTTGGCCCGGATCGATCGGGATGATCGCCTGCAGCAAATCGTCGAGCGTCCAGCGCATGCCGATCAGCAGGAAACCGAAAGTCTCGGCCACCGCCAGCAGTCCCATCAGCGAAGAGAAAATGAAGATGCGATGCATGTCCCATCTCACCGGCTGCGGCGCGACCGGGACATTATCATAGGCGATGGTCATGATCGGAATGTCGTCGAGCAGCGCGAGCGCGACGATCATGATCGCGGTCAGCGGCTGAAAATCCAGGAAAACGATCGAGGCGACGACGACGATCATGATGTCGAGCGTCATCGCGATGCGGTAGTGGATGTAGCTTTCGATGCGCTGGAAAATCTGGCGCGACACGCGGATCGCATTGATGATGGTGGAGAGTCCCGGCGCCGTGAGGATCAACGCCGCGGCGCTGCGCGCGGCGTCGGTCGCGCCGCTGACCGCGATGCCGCAATCCGCCTGTTTGAGCGCCGGCGCGTCATTGACGCCGTCGCCGGTCATCGCGACGATATGGCCGACCGATTGGAGCGCCTTGACGATCTCATATTTGTGCTCCGGGAATACTCTGCCGAAACCGTCGGCGCGTTCCACCGTTTCGACGACGCTGCGCGGCAGAGCGTCGGCCTTCGCGCCGCCTTTGAAGACGTCGCTGGCGACGAGCAGATGGGAGCCCATGCCGAGCTGGGCGGCGATCTCGTCGCCGATGGCGACGTCGTCGCCGGTCACCATCTTGACGTTGAGGCCGAGCGCGCGCGCCCTGGCGATCGTCTCCTTGGCGTCAGCGCGCGGCGGATCCATGAGCGAGATCAGTCCGACCAGCGCCCATTTGGCGCCGTCTTCCGACATGGCGACGCCGAGCGCGCGCTGGCCCTTGGCGGCGAGCGCCGCGACGTCGTTGTGATAGCGCTGCAGCGTTTGCGAATCGGGCCGCACGAGGGCGGAGATCGCCTGCGGCGCCCCTTTCGCGTAATGACGGATGCCGCCGGCGGCGTCGGCGACGGTCGAAATCGTGCGCTTGCTGACGGGATCGAACGGCGTAAAGGCTTTCTGCTTGAAGCCGTCGAGCGCGTTATGCGCCGGCAGCGCCGCCATCACCGCGAGGTCGATGGCGTCTTCGCTGCTTCTTTGAGTCGCCAGCGCGGCGAAGAGCAGCACGTCGTCGCTTTTGAATACGCCATAGGGAAGGGCGTTTTGCACCGTGAGCCGGTTCATCGTCAGCGTGCCGGTCTTGTCGCTGCACAGCACATCGACGCCGGCAAGCTCCTCGATCGCGCTGAGGCGCGAAACGATCGCCTTCTGCAAGGAGAGCGTATAGGCGCCGATCGCCATCGTCACGGACATGACCGCCGGCAGCGCGACCGGAATTGATGCGATCAGCAGCACCAGCACATATTGGGCGATGGAGCCGACGCGATCCCAGCGCCAGATATCCGGCGCGATGACTTCCCGATAGAGCTGCGCGCCGACCAGAACCAGCGCCAGCAGGAAGGCGAGCAACAGCAGAAAATCGCCGACCTGCGTCACCGCCCGCTGCGAATGCGAAACCGCGCCGGCGGCGCCGACAAGCTTGGCGGTGCGGCCGAAGAAGGTGCGATCGCCGGTCGCCGTCACCACGCCGGTCATCGCGCCCTGCTTGGCGATTGCGCCGGAATAGGCGTCGTCGCCGATCTTCTTGGCGACCGGCAGCGATTCGCCGGTGAGCGCCGCCTGGTCGCAGCTCAAATAGTCGCCTTCGATGAGCAACAGATCGGCCGGGATGATCTGTCCGGCGGCGACGCTGACGATATCTCCCGGCGTCAGTTCGGCGGCGGCGATCGTCGTCCAGGCCCCGTCGCGCATCACGCGCGCGCGGGGCGCAAGGTTTTTCTTCAACGCCGCAAGCGCATTCGCGGCCTTGTTGTCCTGCCAGAAGCCGACGACGGCGTTATAGATCAGAAGGCCGGTGACGACGCCGAAATCCGGCCAGTCCTTGCGCAGGCCGGATATCAGCGCAGCGGCTTCGATGAGGAACGGCAGCGGCCCCCAGAAATATTTCAGCAGACGGCGCCATTTGCTTTCGGTCCTGTCCTCCAGCGCGTTGCGGCCATATTCGGCGAGCCGCCGCGCCGCTTCGGCCGAGGTCAGGCCGGTCTCGCTGGTCTTCAGCGCCTCGAGCCGCTGCGCGATTTTCGCCTGCGTCGGGTCCAAGGAAAACGCTGGCGAAGCTTGGCCTGCCGACGAATTCGCGCTGGCGTCCGGCATGCTTTCTCTCCCACGGCATCCGCGTCAAAATATCGGCGCCGATGTTACGGCGTCATCCGGCGCGCGCCAATAGCGCCGCCGAAAACGGCGCGCGCTGAATCAAAACCGAGCTCGCGCAAACTATTCGGCGGCGGCGCAGGCGACGCCGTCGTCCGACGCGCCGGCGACGTTATCCTTGACGATCTTCTCCGCGTGCGCCTTCGCATCCGCGAGATCCTTGTCGTAGACATTGGTCAGATATTCATTCGCCGTGGTCTTCACGATTGACTTGTTCGGCGATTGCAGCGGCCCGGACACGTCGATCGAAGCGGTGGTGGACAGGCCGGGACGCAAGGGCTGTTTCTCGAGCTCGTCGGCCCGCAATGCGATTCGCACCGGAATGCGCTGAACGATTCGAATGAAATTGCCGACGGCGTTGTCGGGAGGCAGAGTGGCGAAGACGGCGCCGGAGCCGGGAACGAGTCCAACAACTTCTCCGTGATAGATCTGTTTCGATCCATACAGGTCGACCGTGATGATCGCCGGCTGCCCGGGACGAACCCGGGCCATTCTGTTCTCCCACAGATTCGCTTCCACCCAGAGATGGTCGAGCGGCACGATGTTGAGAATCGGATCTCCGGGGCGCATCCGATCGCCGACCTGGACGCGGCGTTTGGCGACAAAGCCGCTCGCCGGCGCGCGAATGTTCTGGCGCGCGAATTCAATATAGGCGTCGTAGTATTTGGCTCGCGCCGCCGCGATGTCGGGATGATTCATGCGGGTCACGCCGCCGACTCGCGCCTCGACCGCCTGATATTCCGCTTGCGCCTCGCGCAGATCGGCTTCCAGCGCGGCGAGGTGGTCCTCGGTGTTCTGCAGCACCTGCCGCGACGACGCGCCGCTCGCCGTCGCCTGCCTGTATCTCGCGAGATCGTGTCGGGTCCTGTCGCGAATCGCCGCGCGCGAGATGACCTTCTGGCATATCTGGCGTCGCTGGGCGTAAAGCGCGCCGACGGCGCGGACGGCGCGGCCGAGATCGGCTTCGGCCTGCGCGAGCGCCGCTCTGGCCCGTTGTCCGTCGAGGCGCACGAGCACTTCGTCTTTCTTCACGAACTGGGTTTCTTCCGCCAGAACGGCGGCGACGACTCCCGTTGCGTCGGCCTGCACGGGAATAATGTTGCCGGCGACATAGGCGTTGTCCGTCGTCACCCAGTCGCGATCAAAAAACAGCCATCGCGCCACTGCGACGACCGCGCCGATCGCGACCGCCGCAATGACGATCCTGAGCAGAAATTCCCTGCGGAAGCGGATGTTTTTGCGGGAGAGCGGCATCTATCGGGATTCGCGTTCTTCTATTCGAGTGAGACGGTAAAGCGAGGCGCTCAGCCGCCGCCGAGCGACTGAATCGCCTCGACGGCCGGCGTCAAAGGGTCGGATTCCGGCGCCGGCTTCGGCGCGTCGGGCGGCGGACCGCCGGCATAGCCGGCGCCCAGCGCCTGATACAGATCGACAGCGGCGACAAGCCGGTCGCCTTCGAGCGCGCGCTGGGCGAAGCCTGATTCGAGGAGTTCGGCGCGTTCGACGACGATTTCGCGGCGGTCCTTCAGCCCGTCGCGCAGGCGCGTTTGCGCGAGATCATATTGCGCGCGCGCCGCGCGCAGAAAGCGGCTCTGCGCCTCATATTCGGCGGCGGCGCGCCTGAGATTGGCGCCGGCGTCGGCGACCTGCTGCGCGGCCTGCAGCAGCGTCTCGTTATAGGAATCGACCGCCTGATCATATTCGGCGCGCTGGGCCTCCAGAATGCCGCTGAGCCTGCCGCCTTGAAAAACCGGCAGGCGCAGGGTGGGCATGACCGCATAGCCGATCGCCGAAGGCGTGAAGAGATAGCCGGCGAGCTTGCTGATTTTCGTCGAGGTCACCGAGCCTTCGAAGCCGCCCGTGATCGCAAGGTCGATCGAGGGAAGAAACAGCGTCTTGGCGACGTGAACGCGGGCCGCCGCGGCCTCGGCGCGGCGCAAAGCGGCGGCGAGATCGGGGCGGTGGATGAGCAATTCGATCGGCAGGCTGCGCGGCAGCGGCGGCGCGGCCGGCGAGGGCGCCTTTCGGCCGGCGTAAAGATCGTGCGCGGCGTCAGGTCCTTCGCCCATGAGACGGGCGATCGCATCCTTCTGCAGCGTCAGAAGCGCCTGAACGGCGGCTTCGCGCCGGACCGCGGTTTCGAAATCGGCGCGGGCGACCTGCACCCCGTCCAGGGAGTCGAGGCCCGCGCCATATCGAGTTTCGGCGAGCGAAATCAAATCGCGACGCACCCGCGTCAGGGCTCTCGCCACTTCGAGTTGGCGCGCCGCGGCGTAGCCGCGCAGATAGGCGCGCGCGACCGAAGCGGTCAGCAGCAGCCGCGCCTGCTCCAGTTCGGCCTCCTGAGCCGCCGACTCGCCGATCGCCGCATCGAGCAGCGCCCGGTTCTTCTGCCAGAAGTCGAGCTCATAGGTCAGCGCCAGCGGATTGATGAAGGCCATGGTCTTCTGCAATCCGCCCTGCGCCGGATTGTAGGACGCGACGACGCCGTGCAGAGGATTGCGGGATTGCCGCATGCCGAAGGTCGCCTGGACTTCGGGGAGCAGCCTTGCGCCCGCGACCTGCACCATCGCGTCGGCGCCATGCAGCGCATCCACCGCCTTTCTCAGGCTCTGATTGTCGCGCAGCGCCTTGTCGACAACGCCGTCGAGTTCGGGGCTGCGGAAGGCGCGCCACCATTCTTCGCGCGGCCAGGACGTTTGGTCGGCGACCCTGAGCCCGGATCTTGCAATCGAGCGCTCCATGGCGGGGGGACCGAGAAACTGCGCGCGCTCGTCTTGCATGGTTGGCGCGCAACCGCCGAGCGCGAGCGCGACCGGAAGTCCGCAGAAGAGATGTCTGCGCCGCGCGCCGAACCGCAAAACGCCGTTACGCCGAGCGGCGCTCATGCCGCCGCCGCAGCGCAAAACGCAAGGCGCACGACGGGCTGCGGGCTGTTGATGCACGAAAACGCTCCTACCCTGCGCCAACGGTCGGTGAACGCGGCGACGAGTTCGTAGGAGTCATCAGCCTTTCGGCGGTTATCGGGGAACTCCATCCCCATCTGCTAACATTTAGTTTACGAGACCTGCGCCGGTCAACAAGTCCAGATCGCACTCGCGTTATCCCCACAGCTTTGCGTCCGGGGGTTTCAGGATCGAGCCCTCGTAGATCAGTCCGGGATCGCGGTCGCGGGCGAGAAGCAGCGGCCCGTCGAGGTCGACGAATTTCGCCATCTGACCCACGAGAACCGCCGGCGCCATGGCGAGCGAAGTTCCCACCATGCAGCCGGCCATGATCGAAAAGCCCATGTCCCGCGCCGCGCGCGCGAGGGCCAGCGCTTCGGTCAACCCGCCGGTCTTGTCGAGTTTGACGTTGACCGCGTCGTAGCGGCCCTTCAGCGCCGCGAGCGAGGCGCGGTCATGGACGCTTTCGTCGGCGCAGATCGGCACGGGATGCGCCAGACGCGCGAGCGCTTCGTCCCGGCCGGCCGGCAGCGGCTGCTCGACGAGCGCGACGCTGAAATCGGCGCAGACGGCGAGGCGGCGGGCAAGCGTCGCCTCGTCCCATGATTCATTGGCGTCGACAATGAGAGTGGAAACGGGCGCTCCCGCCCGAACGGCGGCCAGACGCGCTTCGTCGCCTTCCCCGGCGAGCTTGATCTTCAGCAACGGCCGGTCGGCGGCCTTCGCCGCCGCGGCGCGCATCTCCTCGGGCGCGCCGACCGAAATCGTATAGGCGGTCACGAGCGGCGAAAGCGCTTCGAAGCCGGCCGTCGCATGGGCCGGGACGCCGGACAGCTTGGCCTCGAGATCCCAGAGCGCGCAGTCGAGCGCATTGCGCGCCGCGCCAGCGGGCAGGAGACGCTGCAGGTCAGCCCGGCCGGCGCCGGCTTCAATCGAGTAGCGCAGGCTCTCGATCGTCGCGACGACGCTGTCGACGCTTTCCCCATATCGGGCGTAGGGCACACATTCGCCTCGCCCCGCGCCCCGGCCTTCGATCAAAATCGCGGTGACGACCACGGCTTCAGTCTTGGCGCCGCGTGAAATCACGAAGCGGCCGGCGATTGGATAAGTCTCTATGGCGATGGATAATTTTCGTGACAATCGGCTCTCCGGCGCTGGCGCTGCGTAGCGCGCCTTCGCTGCGCTGTGCGCCGACGCGCTTGCTGGCGTCAATTCACGGCGTTATCACGTTTTTCCTTCGGCCGCGCCTGCCGGCGTCGGCGCCGCGCCACAATCGGCGGATAGGATGACGCCATCGATGAGCCGAATATTGACGCGAGCGCAGAGCGAATTCCGATGACCGTCGCGGCGATGGAACGTCCGCCCAATCTCACACGCCAGTCTTCGCCGGAAGGCGCGCGACTGTCGCTGTCTGGCGACTGGACTCTCGTCGCCTCGGATCGTCTCGAAGCGGCGGCGGCGCGCATTGTCGAGGAGGCAAGCCGCGATCGGATGATCATCTTCGATCTCGCGCAGGTCTCGCGGCTCGACACCGCCGGCGCCTGGCTGATCAATCGCGCTCGGCATGAACTCGCGCGCCGCGGCGTCGCCGTCGCGCTCGAACATGTGCGCCCGGAATATTCCACTCTGCTCGAAGAGGCGCATTATCGCGCTTTCGAGGCGCCGGCCCGGCCGCGTTTCAATCTGGTTTTCGTCCTGCTTTCGGACCTCGGCGAATCGACCGTCGACGCCCTCCGCGAATTCTATCGCGGCGTCAGCTTTCTCGGCGAATTCATTTCGTCGATGATCTATGTGGCGAGCCGTCCGCACCGTTTCAGACTGACCTCGCTTGTCGCACAGATCGAGCTCATCGGTTTTCGTAGCGTTCCGATCATCGTTCTCATCAACGTGCTGGTAGGCGCCATCGTCGCGCAGCAGGGCATCTTCCAGCTGCTCAGGTTTGGCGCGTCGAGCTACACGGTCAGCCTGATCGGCATTCTGGTCTTGCGCGAACTCGGCGTTCTGCTCACGTCAATCATGATCGCCGGCCGCTCGGGCTCAGCGATCACCGCCGAACTCGGCTCGATGAAAATGCGCGAGGAGGTCGACGCGCTGCTGGTGATGGGACTGTCTCCCATCGAGGTGCTGATCGCGCCGCGCGTGCTCGGCCTGATCATCTCCTTGCCGATCCTGACCTTCATCGCGGACATGGCGGCGCTCTTTGGCGGCATGATCGTGTCCTGGTGGTACGGCGGCATCAGCCCGGTGGCTTTCGCGTCATTGCTCAAGGAAGCGATCGCGCTGCATACGTTCCTCGTCGGCATCATCAAGGCGCCCTTCATGGCGCTGGTCATCGGCCTCATCGCCTCGATGGACGGGCTCGCAACGAAGGGGTCCGCCGAATCGCTCGGTCGCCAGGTCACGTCCTCGGTGGTTAAATCCATCTTCATGGTTATCGTGATGGATGGCTTGTTCGCCATATTTTTCGCGTCGATCGACTATTGAGCGCGCAGATGAGCAGCCCCTCGACCTCCGCCGACGGCGCCGTTCAACAGCGGCAAAATCGCGATGTCGTCATTGGCGTGCGCGACCTCGTCGTCGGCTTCGGCGACCGGACCATCGTCAAGGGGCTCAATCTCGACGTTTTTCGCGGCGAGGTGCTTGGCGTCGTCGGCGGGTCGGGTCAGGGCAAGTCCGTGCTTACCCGCGCCATCCTCGGACTGGTGCCGGCGCGGGCCGGAGCCATTCGGATTTTCGGGCAGGACCGGGACGCCCTGACGCCGGCCGAACGCCGTAATCTCGAACAGCGCTGGGGCGTGTTGTTTCAGAATGGCGCGCTTTTCTCGGGGCTGACGGTCAAGCAGAACATCCAGATGCCGATGCGCGAAACGCGCGAAATTTCGCACCATCTGATGGACGAACTGGCTATGCTCAAGCTTGAGCTGGTTGGCCTTCCACCGGACGCCGCCGACAAATTTCCGTCAGAATTGTCGGGCGGCATGGTGAAGCGCGCGGCCCTGGCGCGCGCTCTGGCGCTTGATCCCGAGCTTGTATTCCTGGACGAGCCGACATCGGGGCTCGACCCGATCAGCGCCGCCGAATTCGACGAGCTGATCGGCACGTTGCAGCAGACCCTCGGACTGACCGTGTTCATGGTGACGCATGATCTCGATAGTCTCTATTCTATCTGCGACAGGGTGGCGGCGCTTGCTGAAGGTCGGGTGATCGCCGCAGGGCCTCTGGAAACCCTGCTTGAGTCCGACCACCCGTGGCTGAAAGCCTATTTTCACGGCGTGCGCGGCGGGCGGCTGTCCGCGGCGCGCATCGAGCACAAGGACGAGGAATGGAAACCCGCGCCAACTACGCGCTGATCGGCGCTTTCACGCTGGCGGCGGCCTTCGCCGCCTTCCTCTTCGTCTACTGGTTCTCGGGACCGAGCCAGCTTGGCCGGCAGGAGACCTATCAGATCGTCTTCACCGGCGCGGTCTCTGGGCTGACCCGCGGCTCCTCGGTGCTGTTCAATGGCGTGAAGGTCGGCGAGGTCACCCATCTTGGCATTTCCGAACAGGACCCGAGCAAGGTCGACGTGCTGGTCAGGATCGACAGCCGGACGCCGGTCAAGACCGATACCCGCGCACGGCTTGAGACACGGGGCTTTACCGGCGTCTCCGACGTTCTGCTGGTTGGCGGCACGCATGGCGCGCCGGCTCTGACGGCGCAAAACGATCAGAAATATCCTCAAATTCAGGCCGAGCGCTCCGAATTCCAGAATCTGCTCGGCAATGTTCAGAACCTGTCGACAAAGGCCGCCGAACTCCTCACCAAACTCGACAAGCTGATCGACGACAATGGTCCGGCGATCACGGCGACGCTCAAAAACGCCGAGAAAGTCAGCAAGACTCTCGCCGACAATTCCGCTTCCATCTCGAGCTTCATCCGCGACGCGTCCGATGTCGCGCAATCGATGAAGCCCGTGGCGGCGCGGCTCGACAAGGTGTTGGCGACCGGCGAAAAATTGATCGCGGCGATCGACCCCAAGCAGATCAAGGCGATCACCGGCAATATCGCCGGCGCGACGGAACGTATCAACCGCTTCGCCGGGACAGGGCTTCGCGAGTATGAGCAGCTAGCGGTGGACGGACGCAAGGCGGTCGACACATTCGACCGCACGTTGCGTTCGGTCGAGAAAAACCCGTCACAATTCATCTTCGGACCGTCCGAGTCCGTGCCGGAATATCAGGGCCGCTAGAGCATTTTCCGCCGAAGCGGCCGCCGGTTCGGCGCAGAAAATGCTTCAAATCAAGAAACGAGCGCGCGGCTCGCGAAAAAGGCGGCGGCCGGCATCTGGCGTTAAGCGCGCTCTAAGTTTTTAAGATCGATCATGTCATGCGCATTTGTGCGAAGACGTCTAAATGCGGCGTGATCCAGGACCGCAAGCGTGGCTTTGAGCCGATGCGCGGATCGGATAGAAGGACGTAGCCCGGCGCGGCGCGCGGGCGGAATGAGGCGACGGGTCGGCATGAATCTGAAGGCGTCTACGGCCACGCAGCGCAAGGCCGCGCGGACGACGGCGCTTGCATCGCTCGCGCTGTTCGTCGCCGCCTGCGCCAGCGCGCCGCGCGAGACCTTCGATCTGACCGCCGACACGGGCGCTTTGCGCAGCGCCGCCCTGCGCAGCGGCCCCGCGGTCTTCGTTCCGGAGCCTGCCGCGGTCGCGCCGACCTCCACGGATCGAATCGTGGTTCGCGCGGCGGATGACAGCGTCGCCGTTCTTCCCGGCGTGCAATGGTCCGACCCGCTGCCGCGTCTGTTTCAGCGCCGGCTGATCGAAGCGCTGCAGCGATGCGGTCTTTCGGCCTCATCCAACATCGGCGCGCCAAGCACGCTGCAGACCGACGTGCGGCGCTTCGAGATCGACATCGCCCGCGATCTCGCCGTCATTGAAGTTTCCGTCGAGCTCGTCGATGGCGCGGGCGGCCGGGCGCGGGCGGCGCGAGTCTTCGTCGAGGAGACGCCGGCCCCCGAGCATGTCGGGTCGCAGGCGGCGCGGGCGCTCAGCGACGCCGCCGCGCGCGTCGCGCTGCGCATCGGCCAGTGGACGCGGGCGCGGCTGTAGCGTGGCCGACGCCGACGCGCCCCGTTCAGGGGATCGAGCCGTCCCACAGCATGATATTGAGGCAGGCGAGAAACGCGCCGCTCTCGCAGGCCGCCTGAGTCGCCAGGCGCCAACGTTCCGCCTCGACTTGCGTCAACACGCGCGCGGCGACGCAATTGTCCGTCACGCGCGTCAGATCGAAAATAATGTCCGCCGCCGCCTCGTCCCTGACGACGAGCGCCTGCGCCTGACAGCCGATGCTCTCGACGCCGCACTGCTGCAGCAGAACGCCGGCTTCTCTGCCGATATAGGGATTGGCAAAAGACTTTTCCCAGAATCCGGCGATCTTGGCGCTGCTTGCGAGATCGCCGTTGTAGACGAAAAAAGTTCCCCAATCGGGCTCGGCGACGACGATTCTGCCGCCCCTGCGGGTCACCCGAACCATTTCGCGTAACGCCTCGACAGGGGCGCTGATATGCTGCAACGAGCGGTCGATCCGGACCGCGTCGAAGCGGCCGTCGCCGAACGGCAGACGGCGCGAGTCGCCGCCAACGAAGCGCGCATTGGCGAGGCCCTGCGCTCGTTGCCGCGCCAGCTCGAGAAAGCCCAGCGACGGGTCGAGACCGCAGACATTTGCGTCTGGGAAACGCCGCGCCAGTTCGATGACGTCAAAGCCGACGCCGCAGGCCACGTCCAATATTCTGCTGTTTCCCGATATCTGCAGCGCGTCCCAGGTCTCCTGCTTGTAGCGCCTGAAAAAGGGCGTCCGGTTCATGAAATCGAGACAGCGGGTCAGGTCGGGCCGCATGGCGCCGTCGGCGTTGCGAAAGCCTAAAGCGATGTCCGTCATCAGCGCGCCTCTTGCGGCTTCAATCCGCTAAGCCACTGGAATGCGGCCCCGGGGGCGCGCCAGGAGGGGCTAGCGCCGTCAACGGGCGGGTGGTAACTGGACGGCGACGATTTAGGCGCCCGCCGGCGAACCGCGCGCGGCGCGAACGAACAAAGATCATGGCTTTCCGCCCTGCGGACATCGGAAGCGCCGGGAACTTTGAGCATGTACGAGGAAGAGACAGGCGTCATGGCGAAAATGAGCTTTGAGGATGCGGCGACCCGCTATGGCGCCGAGCCCGGCGGCGGCGCGCCGACAAAGGTCAAGATCACCTTCATCGATTCGCACGGTCAAGCCCGCACCGTCGAGGGCGAGGTCGGCTCCACCGTCATGGAGACCGCGCGCCGCAACGACATTCCCGAAATCGCCGCCGAATGCGGCGGCGCCTGCGCCTGCGCCACCTGCCATGTCTATGTCGATGAAAATTGGACGGAAAAGGCGGGCAAAGCGTCGCAGATGGAAGAGGACATGCTCGACTTCGCCTTCGACGTGAAGCCGAATTCCCGGCTGTGCTGCCAGATCACGGTGAGGCCGGAGCTCGAGGGACTGGTCGTTACGACCCCCGCCCAGCAGGGCTGACGCCAATTATTCCATATCTCGCCTGCGCGGGTTTGAATCTCTCGACATATGCGATAGACGAACAAGGGCGGCGCCGCGTTTCCAAGTCGGCGCGCGCAGATGCGTCCCGCGCGGTCGGCGTCGGTTCGCGACGCGACGCCAACGGCGCCCCTCCTCATCACGGGTTTGAGATTTTACCGGGAATTGACCATGAACCAGCTTAAGGAAGCCGCGATCGAAACCGATGTCGTCATCGTCGGCGCAGGCCCCGCAGGTCTTTTCTCGGTGTTCGAGCTTGGCCTTCTGGACATCAAGGCGCATGTCATCGACATTCTGCCGCGCGCCGGCGGCCAATGTTCCGAACTCTATCCCGAAAAGCCGATCTATGACATTCCCGGCCTGCCGGTCTGCACCGGCCAGGAGCTGACGGATAATCTCCTCAAGCAGATCGAGCCCTTTCGCCCGACCTTTCACTTCAATGAAATGGTCGAAACGCTGGTCTCGCTCGGCACGCCCGAAAAGCCGGAATTCCGGCTCACCACTGACGCAGGCAAGATTTTTCACGCCAAGGTGGTTTTTGTCGCCGCCGGCGGCGGATCGTTCCAGCCCAAGAAACCGCCCATCCCGAAGATCGAATCCTATGAGGGCAAGTCGGTGTTCTACGCCGTGCGCCGCATGGAGGATTTCCGCGACAAGAATGTCGTGATCGTCGGCGGCGGCGATTCGGCGCTCGACTGGACGCTCAATCTGCAGCCGGTGGCAAAAAGCCTCACGCTCGTGCATCGGCGCGACCAGTTCCGCGCCGCGCCGCATTCCGTCTCGGCGATGCAGGAGCTTGTCGCAACGGGCAAGATCAATTTCCGGCTCGGTCAGATCACCACCGTCGAAGGCGAAGACGGCGAGCTGACGCGCGCCATGCTCAAAGGCAATGACGGCGTCGAAGAGCAGATCGCCTGCGAGCGGCTGATGCCGTTCTTCGGCCTCACCATGAAGCTTGGTCCGGTCGCCGATTGGGGACTTCAGCTCAACGAAAACCTTATCCCCGTCGACACGGAAAAATTCGAGACGAGTCATCCCGGCATTTTCGCCGTCGGCGACATCAATGCCTATCCGGGCAAGTTGAAGCTCATTCTTTCGGGCTTTCATGAAGCTGCGCTCGCTTCGCAGAAGGCGCATCGCTACGTCTATCCCGACAAGAAGCTTCTCTTCCAATACACGACCTCCTCGACCAATCTCCAAAAGAAGCTCGGAGTTTCCTGACGTCGGGGAACGCTGCTCTCGAAACGCCCGCCGGCGTCGTCGATGCATCGTTCATCGACATCGCGGCGATCGCCGACGATGAATGGCCGAGGCTCGCGGCGCTTCTCGATGAATCCGAATCAGCGCGGGCGGCGCGCTTCGCGTTCGAATCCGACCGCCGCGCCTATGTCGCCGCCCATGCGCTGTTGCGCGCGCGACTTTCCAGACGCGCGACGAATATTTCGCCCGCCGAATGGCGTTTCGGCGCGACGCCGCACGGCAAGCCCTTTCTGCGCGCGCCGCTTACCGGCCTCGACGTCAGTCTCTCGCATACGCGCGGCATGGCCGCCGCGGCGATCGCCTCCGGGCGCCAGATCGGCGTCGACGTCGAATCCGCCCTGACGCCGCGCAACGCGCTCAATGTCGCCGAACGCTACTTCGCGCCTCAAGAGGCGGCGCTGTTGCGCGCGGAGTCCGATCCCTTCGCGCAGACCGAACTCTTCTTTGCGATCTGGACCCTCAAGGAGGCGGTCTTGAAGGCCGACGGGCGCGGCCTCGCGCGCGGGCTCGACAGCCTTGTCGTCAACCTGTCGCCGCCCGCCGTTAGCAGCGCCTCCGGCGAGACCTACAGCGTCGCCCAATGGCGGCGCGGCGGTTTTTTCATCGCCGCGGCGGCTTGCGGCGACGGCGCCGATTTTCGTCTCGAGGAAGCTCATGCGGCCGCGCTGATTGACGCAGGCGGAATGGTTTGAAGCCCAGGCCCGGCGCGCTAGTTCAGTCGCGGGCTCGCGCGGCGCAGGCATTTGGAGGCATTGATGACCGGCTTGCTGTTTCTCGTGATTTGCTACGGCGCCGCTTTGCTCGCACTGGCGGTTTATCTTCAGCCGGATCGTTTCGTGGTGCGGCGCGAGACGGTGATCGACGCGCCGCCGCGCGCGGCGTTCGCCGCGATCAACGATCTGCGCAATTGGGAATACTGGTCGCCCTGGGCGAAGCTCGATCCCAACGCTGAAACCCGCTACGAGGGACCTGCGGCCGGTCCCGGGGCCGCTTTCGAATGGTCCGGCGACAGGACGGTCGGCGCCGGACGCATGACCATATTGGACAGTCAGCCGGGCGAGCGGGTCCACCTCAAGCTCGATATGCGAAAACCCTTCGCCGCGACCAATGAGGCGACCTTTTTTCTCGCGCCCGACGGCGAAGTGACGCAGGGACGGTGGCTCGCGCGCACTTTCGGTTTCGGGGGCGACTCCGCCGCCCATAAGACTCATGTCGTCTGGAGCATGTCGGGCGACGCCGGCCTCATGAGCCGGGCGATGAATATTTTCGTCAGCCGCGACAGAATGATCGGCGATATGTTCGAGAAAGGCCTTCATAATCTCGAAGCGCATCTCGCCAAATAGCGCGAGCGAATCGCGTAAACGCGCTTGCGCTGAGTCGCGCGACGCGCCATCTGCATGGCGGATGCGACGCGCCTCTCGCGCCGCCAGGATCGACTCGCGGTGATCATCTCGCCATGACCGAAATGTTCGAAGCCGCCCTGGCGGCGCTGCGCCAGATCATGACGCCGCCGTTCCGCGCGGTCCTCGTCAAGAGTCTCGGCATGACCTTGCTGCTGCTTGCATTGGCTTGGGTCGGTCTCGACAGACTCGCCTTGTCCTTCGTGATGGTCGACCATCCCTGGCTGCGGACGGCGCTATCCTATGCGACCGGCGCCGGCCTGTTTTTTCTGATGGCCTTTCTCATCGCGCCGGTCTCGGTGCTCGTGTCGGGACTGTTTCTCGACGATCTCGCCGATCATGTCGAAGCGGACCTCTATCCGCTCGGACAGCGCGGGCGCACCATTCCCGCGACGCAGGCGATTTTCATGGGGCTGCGCTTTGCCGGCGTCTCGGCGATCGTCAATTTCTTCGCGCTGCTGCTGCTGTTCGTGCCGGGAATAAACGCCGCGGCCTTTCTGCTGGCCAACGCCTATCTGTTCGGTCGCGAATATTTTCTCTTCGCGGCGACGCGCTTTCGTTCTCTGCAGGAGTCGGAAGAATTGCGCCGTCGCCACGCCTTCTGGCTGTTCGTCGCAGGACTGTTCATCGCCGTCTTCGTCGCGACGCCGGGACTGAATGTGCTGACGCCGCTCTTCGCCGTCGCCTTCATGACTCGCGTCCATCGGATGCTCTCGCCAGGCCTGCACGCGTAAGCGGCGGCGCTCCTCAGGCGTCATGGCCGGGCTTGTCCCGGCCATCCACGTCGAGACGATTCGCAAAGGCTGCAAAGCTAGCGAGGCGGCGCCGCGTGGATGCCCGCGACAAGCGCGGGCATGACGCGGAGAGGCCGTGAACCGAGGCGACGAAACGCGTCCGCGCGACAGCCTATTCCGTAAGGAGACGGCAGATCGATTGAAGCTGATCGAGCGAGCGATATTTGATCCGCACTTCGCCCTTCTCGCCGTTCGGCCGCAGTTCGACGTTCAAGCCGAGCGCGTCGCTTAAACTCTTTTCGATCGCGCGCGTATCGGCGTCCTTGGCGACGCGCGCGGCATGTTTCGTCGGTCGAACCTTCTCGCTCTGCTCTTGAGCCAGTCGTTCGACGTCGCGAACCGTCAGTCCCTGTTCGACGATGCGCCGCGCCACCGCCGCCGGGTCGGCGACCGCGAGCAGCGCGCGCGCATGGCCGGCGGAGATCGCGCCTTCGCTCACGAGCTTTTTCGCCGCTTCCGGCAAATTCAGCAGACGTATCGTGTTGGCGATGTGAGAACGGCTCTTGCCGATGATTTTCGCGATCTCGCCATGCGCATAGCCGAACTCCGCGCCGAGCCGCTCATAGCCCTTCGCTTCCTCAATCGCATTGAGATCGGCGCGTTGAACATTTTCGATGATCGCGAGTTCGAGCGCTTCCTTGTCGTCGGCCTCATGAATGACGACCGGCACGTCGGAGAGTCCCGCCATCTGCGCCGCGCGCCAACGACGTTCTCCAGCGATGATTTCATAAGCGTCGGCGACGCCGGCGATGACGCGCACGATGATCGGCTGGATCACGCCCTTCTCGCGGATCGACGCGGTCAGTTCGGCGAGATCTTCCTCGCCAAAGGAAGTGCGCGGATTGCGCGGATTGGCGCGCAGGAATTCGATCGGCGCCTTACGCGGTCCCCGCGGTCGTTCGATCGGAGCTGTGTCCGCCGCGGCCTCGCCGAGAAGCGCCGCCAATCCGCGGCCGAGCCGGCGCCGGGAATCCTCCGCCATCTTCGAGACGCTCCTCTTTCCGTTAAGCCGCGCGCAGCCGCTTCTCGCGCTGGATCACTTCCGAGGCGAGCTTGAGATAGGCCTGACTGCCGGCGCATTTGAGGTCATAGAGCAGCACCGGCTTGCCGTGCGACGGCGCCTCGGAAACCCTGACGTTGCGCGGAATCATCGTGTCATAGACCTTCTCGCCCATGAAGCGGCGCACGTCGGCGGCGACCTGATTGGCGAGATTGTTGCGCGGGTCGTACATGGTCAGAACGACCCCGTGGATCGACAACTTCTGGTTGAGTGTCTGCTTGACCTGTTCGACGGTCGAGAGCAGTTGCGACAGGCCTTCGAGCGCAAAAAATTCGCACTGGAGCGGCACGACGACGGCGTCGCTGCTAGCTAATGCATTGATAGTTAATAGATTTAGCGACGGCGGGCAGTCGATGAGAATATAGCTGTAGCGCCGCTCTTCATCATGCTCGGCCGCCAGCTCGGCGAAGGCGCGCTTCAACCTGTAGGCGCGGTCCTTGTCATTGGCGATTTCGAGCTCGACGCCGAGGAGATCCAAAGTCGACGGCGCGATCGACAGGCGCGGCACCGCCGTGGCGATGATCGCGTCGGCGAGGCTCGATTCGCCGAGAAGCACGTCATAGGTCGAAATCGGCCGGTGCTGGCGATCGATGCCGAGCCCTGTCGACGCATTGCCTTGCGGGTCGAGGTCGATGACCAGCACGTCCTCGCCGACCGCCGCGAGCGCGGTGCCGAGATTGATGGCGGTGGTCGTCTTGCCCACGCCGCCCTTTTGATTGGCCAGCACAAGGATGCGCGGCGACGTCGAAGCGGTCACGATGGGGAAGCCTTGCGCTTGATCACGACGATGCGCGCGCCCGGGCGGGTGCGGCTTTCCGCCGACTCGCAAGTGAAACTACCGAGCGCTTCGACGGCGGTCAATTCATCTTGCCATTCTTCCCCCTTTAAAAACACGCCAATGGCGCCTGCCGTCAGCGGCTTTTCGGCAAGCTGCAGGAGGCGCGGCAGCGACGCGAGCGCGCGGGCGCTGACGCCGTCGATTTTTCCGGCCAATTTGGGTAGAGCAGCTTCGATCCGTTCGGCATGGATGATCGCCGACGCCGCTGTTTCACGTGAAACAGCCCGCAGGAAGCTCGCCTTGCGTTGATCGCTTTCGATCAAATGGACCACGGCGCCCGGCGTCGATTTCAGCAACAACGCCGTCACCATTCCCGGAAAGCCCGCGCCCGAGCCCAAGTCCGCCCAGCGCGAGATATGCGGCGCCGCCGCTAGGACCTGCGCCGAATCGGCGAAATGCCGCAGCCAGATGTCGTCGAGCGTCGCTGTGGACACGAGATTGATCTTCGCCTGCCAGCGCTTCAGCAGATCGGCGTAAGTCCCCAGCTCCGCCTCAATCGCCGCGAGCGCCGGAAAAAGTTTCAGCGCTTCGTCCCGGCCCGATTGGCCGGTCACGCGCGGCGCGCCCGCGCCGCCAACAAGGTGAGCGCCGACGGCGTCATGCCGTCGATGCGCTGCGCCTGGCCGATCGTGCGCGGGCGCAGAAAACTGAGCTTGCCGCGCAATTCCGCCGACAGGCCGGCGATCGCCGCATAGTCTAACCCCTCCGGCAAAGCGAGGCGTTCGTCGCGTCGATACGCGTCTATATCGGCCTGCTGGCGGTCGAGATAGACGGCGTAGCGCGCCTCCGTCTCAAGCCGTTCCGTTGTGTCCTGATCGATTCCGCCGAACTCCGGCCAGATCGATGCGAGGCGATCGAGCGTGATGTCGGGGAATGACAGCAGCGCATAGGCGCTGCGGCGTAGACCGTCCTGATTGACCGGCAGCCCGTGGCGCTTCGCCGCCGCCGACGTCAGTTCGCGCGACTGCAGCAGCGCGCGGCCGGCGGCGAGACGTTCGGCGCGGTCGCGAAAATGCCCGGCGCGCCGGGCGCCAACGCAGCCGATCTCGATCCCGCGCGACGTCAGCCGCTCGTCGGCGTTGTCGGCGCGCAGCGACAGGCGATATTCGGCGCGCGAGGTGAACATGCGATAGGGCTCGGCGACCCCGCGGGTGACGAGATCGTCGATCATCACGCCGAGATAGGCCTCGGCGCGATCGAAGACGATCGCGGCGCCGCCCGCGGCATGGCGCGCGGCATTGAGTCCGGCCAGCAATCCTTGCGCCGCTGCCTCCTCATAGCCGGTGGTGCCGTTGATCTGGCCGGCGAAGAAAAGCCCGCCGATCCGCTTGGTTTCGAGCGTCGCCGACAATTCGCGCGGATCGACATAATCATATTCGATCGCATAGCCCGGCCGCAGAATTCGCGCCTCCTCCAGGCCCGGTATCGCGTTTATGAACGCCTGCTGGGTCGCTTCCGGCAGCGAGGTCGAGACCCCGTTCGGATAGACGGTGTCGTCGTCGAGCCCCTCGGGTTCGAGGAAAATCTGATGCGCGTCGCGGTCGGCGAAACGCGTGACCTTATCCTCGATCGACGGGCAATAGCGCGGTCCTGGGCCGGAGATCGCCCCGGTGCGCATCGGCGAGCGATGCAGATCGTCGAGAATGATGCGATGCGCGGCAGGTGTCGTGCGGGTGACGCCGCAGGCGATCTGCCGATTGTCGATCTTCGTCGTCAGATAGGAAAAGGGCTCCGGCGTCGGATCGCCCCATTGTTCTTCGAGCGCCGCCCAGCGGATGGTGCGGCCGTCGAGCCGCGGCGGCGTGCCGGTCTTGAGCCGCGCCACCGCAAAGCCCGCCGCGCGCAACCGCCGGCTCAGCGCGTTCGAGGGCGCATCGCCCATCCGGCCGGCCGGCGTTCGTTCATCGCCAATATGGATCACGCCGCCGAGGAAGGTGCCGGTAGCGACGACCACGCTCGACGCCCGAATCTCGCCGTCCGGCGTGACGACCCCGCGAATGTCGCCGCGCTCGACCAGAAGATCTTCGACGGCGGCTTCGACGATCGTCAGATTTTCAGTTTCGGCCAGCGCCGCCTGCATCGCCGCGCGATAGAGCCTGCGGTCGGCCTGGGCGCGCGGACCGCGCACCGCAGGGCCCTTGGAGCGGTTGAGCACCCGGAACTGAATGCCGGCGGCGTCGGCGACACGGCCCATCAGCCCGTCAAGCGCGTCGATCTCGCGAACCAGCTGACCCTTCCCCAGCCCGCCGATCGCCGGGTTGCAGGACATTTCGCCGATCTTGTCGCGATTCTGGGTGACCACCGCGGTGCGCGCGCCGAGCCGCGCCGCCGCGGCAGCGGCCTCGCAGCCGGCGTGGCCGCCGCCGATCACGATCACGTCGAAATCTCTTCTCATGGGCAAGCCTGTTTCACGTGAAACATATCATTTGCCGATACAGAATCGCGAGAAAACCGCGTCAAGCACGTCCTCGACATCGACGGCGCCGACGATCCGCCCCAGCGCGCGCGCCGCGCGGCGCAATTCTTCGGCCTGAAGCTCCAGCGCCGCGTCCCGGCCGATCACAGCTTCGACGCCTTCTACCGCCTGTTCCAGCGCAAGGCGATGCCTTTCTCTCACGATCAGCGCCGACGCGCCGTCGCCCAGCCGCGCGCGGGCGCGGGCTTCGATCGCGGCGGCGAGCGTTTCGAGGCCATCGCCGGTCAACGCGCAGATTCCGATCGCGCCCTCGGACGCAGGTCGCAGATCGGTTTTGGTTGCGACTCGGATCGTCTCGACGTCTCCGCTCGGCGGCGCCTCGCCCGAATCCGACAGCCACAACGCCAGATCGGCGGACTCGATGCGCGCCAACGTCCGATCGACGCCGATCCGTTCGATCTCGTCCGACGCCTCCCGCAGCCCCGCCGTGTCGATGAGAGTGACCGGCAGACCGCCGATGTCGAGATGTGCCTCGATCATGTCCCGTGTCGTGCCGGGGATGGTCGACACGATGGCAAGGTCACGCTCGGTTAACGCATTGATTAATGTCGATTTTCCGACATTAGGCCGGCCGAGGATCATCACCGTGAAGCCCTCGCGCATGCGCTCGGACGCCGGAGCGAGACGCAGCGCCGCGCGCATATCCTCGGCGAGCGGCGCCAGCAGCGCGGCGACCCGCGCCGGCGCGAAAGCCCCGACATCGCCCTCGTCGCTGAAATCGAGCTCGGCTTCAAGCAGCGCCAACGCCTCGACGAGCACGCCCCGCCAGCCCTCGACTTTGCGCCGAAGCGCGCCGCCGGCGATCCGCAACGCCTGCCGGCGCTGCGTCTGCGTCTGCGCATCGATAAGATCGGCGAGCGCCTCCGCCTGGGAGAGATCGAGCTTGCCATTGGCGAAGCCCCGCCGGGCGAATTCGCCGGGCTCCGCCGGCCGCAGGCCGGGAAGCCGCTTCAGCGCGGCAAGCGCCCCCTCGACCACCGCGCGGCCGCCATGGAGCTGCAGCTCGGCGCAATCCTCGCCGGTCGAGGACGCGGGGCCGGGAAAGAACAACGCGACGCCGCGGTCGAGCGTCTCGCCGCTCGCGGGATCGCGCAGGATCGCGAATGCCGCCCGCCGCGGCTCCGGAAGCCTGCCGGCGAGCGCCTTGAGCGCCTCCCCCGCCCCCGGCCCCGAAATCCGGATGATGGCGATGGCGGCGCGTCCTGCGGCCGTGCCCAGCGCGAAAATCGTGTCGGGCGAACTCACGGCGCCGCGTCTTCCCGGCGGCGCCACGCAGACCTCGAGAACCCGAGACGATAGATGCTGCACCGCACAAAACGGTATTTGTCGATCCACCTCGCGACGTCGTGAATCGGGGACCGAAACTTGGCGAAATCCTTGAACATGCGCGCCGCTTATTCCTTTCGCCGCTGGAATTCGCAAGGCCTGTCCGGCACAAAGACATATGCGAATGCGGGCAATATGTCGCCGGCTCAATGCGCCGGACGCGCAGGACTTTCAGTCGCTGCGCTTCGAGAGCTTCACGCTTGAGCCCCGGGCGTTTCGCTATGCGCCGGAGGATGAAGCGCATGTCGCGCTGTCCGCCGTCGCCGCCCGCCTTACGCGCGACTTTGTCATCGGCGCCTTCAACGCCGAACGCTCTCAACTTATCGGCGTCGGCGGACTCGCATGGAGCGACGGCGTAAAGACACGCCACAAGGCGCTGCTCTACGGCATGTATGTGAAGGCGGCGCATCGTGGATCGGGCGCCGCTGATGAAATCATGAAAGGACTGATCGACGAAGCGCGCGCGAAGGTCGAAATCGTGACGCTCACCGTCGTCTCAACAAATCTCCGCGCGCTGCGCTTTTACGAGCGATGGGGATTTCGCGCCTATGGCGTCGAAGAACGCTCAGCGAAGAACGGCGACGGCGATTATCTCGATGAAACGCTCATGGCGCTTCGCATGAAAAGTTAGAACATCCGTCCCGCGATAGTTTCGCGCTACGTATTCATCGAATCGAAGAAGCCCTGATTGTTCTTGGTCTCGCGAAGCTTCCCAAGCAAAAATTCGATCGCGTCGACCGTGCCCATCGGATTGAGGATACGGCGCAGCACATACATCTTCTTGAGGATATCGCCGGCGACCAGCAGCTCTTCCTTGCGGGTGCCGGAACGGGTGATGTCCAGCGCCGGGAAAATGCGCTTGTCGGACACCTTGCGGTCGAGAATGATCTCGCTGTTGCCGGTGCCCTTGAACTCTTCGAAAATCACTTCGTCCATGCGCGAGCCGGTGTCGATCAGCGCCGTCGCGATGATGGTGAGCGAACCGCCCTCTTCGATATTGCGCGCCGCGCCGAAGAAGCGCTTCGGCCGTTGCAATGCGTTGGCGTCGACGCCGCCGGTGAGCACCTTGCCAGACGACGGCACCACGGTGTTGTAGGCGCGCCCGAGCCGCGTGATCGAATCAAGAAGGATCACCACGTCGCGGCCATGTTCGACGAGACGCTTCGCCTTTTCGATCACCATTTCGGCGACCTGCACATGGCGCACCGCCGGCTCGTCGAAGGTCGAGGAGACGACCTCGCCCTTCACCGAACGCTGCATGTCGGTCACTTCCTCGGGCCGCTCGTCGATGAGCAGCACGATCAGATAGCACTCGGGATGGTTGGTCGCGATCGACTGCGCGATATTCTGCAGCAGCACGGTCTTGCCGGTGCGCGGCGGCGCCACGACCAGCGCGCGCTGCCCCTTGCCGATCGGCGCGACGAGATCGATGACGCGGGAAGAATAATCCTTCTTGGTCGGGTCTTCGATTTCGAGCTTCAGCCGTTCGTCCGGATAGAGCGGGGTAAGATTGTCGAAGGGCACCTTGTGGCGCACCTTCTCGGGATCTTCGAAATTGATGCTGTTGACCTTGAGCAGCGCGAAATAGCGTTCGCCTTCCTTCGGGCTGCGGATCATGCCTTCGACCGTGTCGCCGGTGCGCAGGCCGAACTTTCGGATCTGCGAGGGCGAGACGTAAATGTCGTCGGGACCGGCGAGATAGTTCGCGTCGGGCGAGCGCAGGAAACCAAAGCCGTCCTGCAGCACTTCGACGACGCCGACGCCGACGATTTCGACGTCGCGGCTGGCGAATTGTTTCAAAATCGCGAATAGCAGCTCCTGCTTGCGCAGAAGAGAGGCGTTTTCGACTTCATGCTCTTCGGCGAAAGCGAGGAGTTCGGCGGCGGACTTGGCTTTCAAGTCCGAGAGTTTAATTTCCCGCATTCAGGGTGAACCTTGGGGTTTTGCGCGCAGGTGGAGAGGAGCCGGGGGATAAGCGGTAGGGGCGGGGGGAGATGGCCTTCCCGAGCGCCGGGGGAAATTCCGGCGAGCCGCTATAAGCAGACACGGGCCTCAGAGGGATAAGCTCCCTTAGACAATTTCCAGACGCGAATCAAGAGCGGCGCGGGACCTTCGAAAAAAGCGCGCCCTGCGAGGGCGGCGCCTCTCCCGCCGTCTCCTCCATCGCTTGCCCGGCGGGTCCGCGAAAATCAGAACGGCTTGACGATGACCAGAATGACGACGCCGATCATCAGCAGGGTCGGCAGTTCATTGAGGACGCGATAGTAGCGCGGCGAATGAACATTGGCGTCTTGCGCGAAACGGCGCATCAGCGCGCCGTCGTGGAGATGCGCCGCGGTGAGCAGCACGACCAGCGTCGCTTTGGCGTGAAACCAGCCTCCCGTCAGCGCCCCGCCCTCAATTGCGAGATAGATGCCGGTGATCCAGGCGACGAGCATGCCCGGCGTCATGATGTAGCGATAGAGCCGCCGCTCCATGATTTTGAAGGTGTCGGAGAGCGCGCCCTTGCCGGCGCCTGCGTGATAGACGAAGAGCCGCGGCAGATAGAGAAGCCCCGCCATCCAGGAGATGATGGCGATGACATGCAGCGCCTTGATCCAGACGTACATGGTCAGCCCCCCGTCCCTCGCACGCGCGCGACGAGTCGCTCGACATTTTCGATCGGCGTTTGCTGCAAGATGCCATGGCCTAGATTGAAAATATGCGGACGGCCGTCGAAGGCCGCGAGAATAGAATCGACTTCGCGGTCGAGCGCTTCACCGCCGGCGACGAGCGCCAGCGGATCGAGATTGCCTTGCAGCACAACATCGGCCGCCGTCTGCGCCACGGCCCAGGCGGGATCGAGCGCCGTATCGATTCCGTAAGCGTCGGCCCCGATCGTGCGCGTCAGCATCGGCAGATGGGCGTCGGCGCCGCGCACGAAGGCGATCACTGGCGTTTGCGGATGGCGCGCCTTGACCCCCTCGACGATGCGGCGCACCGCCGCCGCCGACCAGCGCATAAATTCAGCCGCCGGCAAAACGCCGGCCCAGCTGTCGAAAATCTGCACGACCTCGACTCCCGCTTCGATCTGGCGCGCAAGATAGTCGATCGACGCCTCGACCACGCGGTCGATGAGCTGGGCGAAAGCGCGCGGAAAACGATAAGCGAAGAGACGCGCCGGCGCCTGATCGGGCGTGCCCTGCCCGGCGATCATATAGCTTGCGACGGTGAAGGGCGCGCCGCAAAAGCCGATGAAGGCGACATCGGGCGGCAGCGCGGTTTTGACGAGTTCGATCGCCTCGAACACCGGCGCCAGATGCTCGATTTTGAAGGCGCCGAGCCGCTCCGCCTGCTCCGGCGTTTCGATCGGCGCGAGACGAGGCCCTTCGCCGCTCTCGAAAGACACCCGCTGACCCATCGCGTCCGGCACGACGAGAATGTCGGAAAAGAGTATCGCCGCGTCGAAGTGAAAGCGCCGGATCGGCTGCAGCGTCGCTTCCGCCGCCTTTTTCGGCGAATAGCAGAAATCGAGAAAGCTTGTCGTCGTCGCCCGCAGGTCGCGATATTCGGGAAGATAGCGGCCGGCCTGGCGCATCAGCCACAGCGGCGGGATTTTTCGCGCCTCCCCATGCAGAACCGAAAGAAGCGTCTTCTCCTCCGCCATCGCCTTCGATCCATCCCTGACGTTCGTTGGAGTCGGCGTAGCGCGAAACGTCTTTAAAACAAAATTCATTTTATTAAGAATTGATTCTTCACTTATGACTTGGAAGACACGAAGGTTAATTTTCATTAACCAGTCGCCCACAGGCGAACGCCCACAGGCAGGGGCCAGCGGCGCTTGCGGGAGAACCCAAGACAGGGAATGGAATCATCGCTATATCGGATTTTCCTCGCGCTACGGCCTGTGGATGAGCTGTGAATCCCGCTTGTACCGGACTCTGTGAGAATCCGTTCGACAGGCTTTTGCCTGTTGAGCGTTCGGCCGGTCTATGCCCGCTGACAAAATCGCAGGGCGTTTTGACAGCGCTTTATCCCCGCTCTTCGGCTTTCATGCGAGGGCTGTGGACGTGACCATTGGTTCGACGTCGCCGTTCTGGCGCGAATCGGCGCCGCTGATTCTCGCCTCGAAAAGCGCCGGCCGACGGCAGGCGTTGTTGCATTCGGGCGTCCCGTTCGAATCCATGGCGGCGGATGTCGATGAGCGGGCGATCGAATCGCGGCTCGCAACGGTTGACGCCGACGCGATCGCCTCGACGCTTGCGCGGGCGAAAGCGCTGGCGGTATCCGCGAAGGGCCGGCTTGTGCTCGGCGCGGATCAGATGGCGAGTTGCGAAGGCCGGATTTTCGGCAAGCCAGCGGATCGGCGCGAAGCCGAGGCGCTGTTGCGGTTCCTTTCTGGAAGGCGGCACCGTCTGCATTCTGCGATCGCGCTGGTACGGGATGGCGCCGTGATTTTTGAGACGGTCGGCGTCGCCTATCTGACGATGCGCGAGTTAAGCGACGCTTTCATCGCCGCCTATCTGACGGCGGTCGGCGACAACGCTTTGACGTCGGCCGGCGCCTATCAGATCGAAGGCTTGGGCGCGCAGCTCTTCTCGACAGTCGAAGGCGATCACTGGACGATCATGGGCCTTCCGCTGCTTGCGTTGCTCGAAGCGCTCCGCCGCGAGGGAGCGCTGCTTTCGTGAGCGAAGCGAAAATGCTGCGCATCGGGCTCACCGGTTCGATCGGCATGGGCAAGTCGACCACCGCCGAAATGTTTCGGGCTGAAGGCGTCGCCGTGCTTGATTCGGATCGACTGGTGCATGAGCTTTACCAGGGTCCGGCGACGGCGGAAATCGAACGCGCCTTTCCGGGCGTCGTCATCGATGGCGTCGTCGACCGTCAACGTCTCGCCGCGTGCGTGCTCAATGACCCTGCGGCGCTCAAACGTCTCGAAGACATCGTGCATCCGATGGTCTGGGCGGCGCGTGACGCGCTGGTTGAAGAGCGCGGGAATAAAGGCGATCGTATCGTCGTCTTCGATATTCCGCTGCTGTTCGAAACCGGCGCCGAAAAGGATTTCGACGCCATCGTCGTCGTCACCGCGCCCGAAGATGTGCAAAAGACCCGCGTGCTGGCGCGCGAGGGCATGACGGCGGAGAAATTTGCGTCCATTCTATCGAAGCAGACGCCTGATTCAGTAAAGCGCGCCCGCGCCGATTTCGTGGTCCACACCGACAAAGGTCTGGACGCGGCTCGGGAAGAGGTGCGTGATATATTGAAAACGCTCAAGGCGCGCCTGGAGATATGATGCGGCGATTGCCGAATAGCAGGAATGTCATTCCCGACGCGCGCAGCGCGATCGGGAATCCAGAGCAAAACCAGCGCTCCTTGATTGGCTCTGGATTGTCCGGTCGGCCTTCGGCCTGCCGGGCATGACACCGCCCGAGCGAACCGATCGGCCGGAATTCGTATGACACGGCTCAAGCCAATGCATCAGGCGGGGTTCGCTTAATATGCGCGAGATCGTTCTCGATACGGAAACCACCGGACTCGATCCGTCGAGCGGCCACCGCGTCGTCGAAATCGGCGCGGTCGAAATCTCCAATCTCATCCCGACCGGCCGCTCCTTCCATCGCTACCTCAATCCAGAGCGCGACATGCCGGAAGAGGCGTTCCGCGTGCATGGACTCTCTTACGAATTTCTGGCGCAGCACAAGGTCTTCAAGGAGATCGCCGCCGAATTCCTCGACTTCATCGAGGATGTTCCGCTGGTCATTCACAACGCCGAATTCGATACGCGCTTTCTCAACGCTGAATTGGCGCTGATGAATTTGCCGCCGCTGGGCGGCGCGCGAATCGTCGACACGCTGGCGATGGCCCGGCGGCGCCATCCCGGCGGCCCCAATTCTCTCGACGCTCTGTGCCAGCGCTACGCGATCGATCTCTCGCGGCGCGACAAGCATGGCGCGCTGCTCGACGCCAATCTTCTCGCGGAAGTCTATGCCGAGCTTTGCGGCGGGCGGCAGGCGGCGCTGTCGCTTCAGACCGTCCACGCCGTGCGCGTCGCCGCCGCAAGCGGCCTGCTGCGCCGCCGGCCGGAGCCTCTCGCGCCGCGATTGAGCGGCGAAGAAGAAGAGGCCCATTTCGCCTTTGTCGCGACGATCAAGTCGCCGATCTGGGATCGCTATCTCGCGGGCGGCGATTAATTCGCCGAGGCCGAGGCCTGACCCGAGGCTTCGGCGGCCTTTTGCTGATAGAGCGCGACGAAGTCGATCGGGTCGATATAGAGCGGCGGATAGCCGCCCTTGCTGGTGGCGTCGGCCACGATCTGGCGCACGAAGGGGAACAGCATGCGCGGGCATTCGATCATCACGATCGGATGCACCTGGTCTTCAGGAATGTTCAGCAGGCGGAACACGCCGCCATATTCGAGGTCGAGCTTGAAGAGCAGCGCCTCTCCCTCGCCGGCCTTGCAGTCGAGCGTCAGGCTCACTTCAAAGTCGGTGGGCGCCAGCTGCTTGGCGTTGACATTGACCTGGATCGCGATGTTCGGCGCATTTTCCTGCGGACCGAGCGAGCGCGGCGCATTGGGATTTTCGAAGGAGAAATCCTTCATATATTGCGCGAGCGAATTGAGGGCCGGAGCGCCGCCCGGCGCTCCTTGCGCGCCGTTGCCATTCGTATCGGTCATGTAAGGGCCTCCAGCCAAGCCGTTGCGACGAGAATTCGCGCCCGCCTAACACGTCTGCCAGATGCGAACAAGGCGCGTCCTGCTCAGACATCCTTCGCCGCGCTGCGCCTCGGGCGGCGCGCTTCCCGCCGCCATTCGCGAGGGTCGAGGTCGATGAGCCGCGGATCGGCCGCATGGGCGCGAGATCGCCAGCGCCGCGCCAGACTTTCACGGACCGAAGGAGATTTGAGCGCCAGTCCGACAAAATCGGAGGCGAAACCCGGCAGAATGAGAAGAATCGAGGCGAGCGCCTGCATGGCGCCGTCAAGCATGGCGCCGTCGGCGGCTGCGGCGGTTTCGCCGCGCGCCCTGGCCGCGACTGCCTTACGAAAGAATTCGAGGACGCGCTTGACGTCGGCAAGGCCCAGCAGCGACGCGCCGAGGGCGAGCAGAATCGCCGCGAGAAGCCCGACGGCCCGCACGATGAGCGCGAAAGCGAGTATTTCCAGCACGATCCAGGCGGCAAGGCCTGCGCCGACAAGCTTTGAATTCACCGATTCATCCGCATTTTGCTTTCTTCGCGTCCCCGGTCCGCGGCAACGCGCCCCTTGATTCGTGACATATACGGAGCGACATGATAGCCGAGCACGGAATTCTTCGGGAGTTGCTAATGCCGGCGACCGGCGACCTCTTCGATCCGACCCTCATCGTCTTCGCGGCGCTCGCGGTTTTCGTTATCTGGAAGCTGCGCTCAGTGCTGGGGATGCGGGTGGATCGCGACACGCCGCCGGCCCGTTTCGCGCCGCGTCCTGCGGCGCCCGCCGCAGTCGCGCCTGTGCAGAGCGCTGCGCCCGTCGCGGCGGCGGCGCGCCCCAGCGGCGCTGAGCGCTGGGAGGGCGTCGCCGAGAAGGGCGTCGCTTCCGCCTGGAGCGGGCTCGACGCCATCGCCGCCTCAGATCCGAGCTTCGACGGCAAGGCCTTCCTCAGCGGGGCGCGGCGGGCATATGAATTGATCGTCACCGCCTTCGCCAAGGGCGACCGCGAGACGCTGAAACCGCTCCTGTCGCAGGACGTCTTCGACGGCTTCTCGGCGGAGATCGCGCGGCGCGAGCAGCAGGGCGAGACCATGGAGACCGCCGTGGTGGCGATCGATTCTTCGACGGTCGACGCCGCCCGCGCCATCGCCGGCCGTAACGAAGTGACAGTGCGTTTCGTCGCCCGGCTGATGAGCGAGCGCCGAGACCGCGCCGGCGAGACCATCGATGGCGGCCAGACCCGCAGGGTCATCGAGCGCTGGACCTTCGCGCGCGATCCGAAGGCAGGCGATCCCAACTGGAAACTCGTCGCGACCCAAGCCGAAGACTGAACATGTCGCGGGAAAACGCGCCGCAGTTTTCCGCGTCCGATCTGCTGCAACAAATTGGCTATGAAGAGATCGACGGCTTTCCCGCCGACGATCTTCCAGCAGCCTTCGCCGCCTTCGGCCGTTCAGCAAAACTCATCGCCGCGAAAGCGCAGGAGCAGCGCGGCGCGGTTCCGCCCTCGCAATCGCTTGTCGCGGCCGCGCGCGCCGCGCTCGACGGCGTCGACGATCCCGCACATTTCTTTCGGCGCTGGTTCCGCCCGCATCTCATCAAAGCCCAAGGCTTCGTCACCGCCTATTATGAGGTCGAGGTCGAGGCCAGACTGTCGCCAGAGCCCGGTTTCGTTACGCCGGTCCTGTCGCGACCGCTCGATCTCGTCACGCTGAACGAGGCGCCGCTCCAGCTTCCTTCCGGAGAAAAGCTGACAAGCGCGCGCCGCCAGGCCGATGGCGCGCTGGCGCCCTATCCCGACCGGCGCGCGATCGAAGAGGAAGGCGCGGCCCCGAGCGCCCATCCGCTCGCCTATGTCCGAGATCCGGTCGAATTGTTCCTCATTCAGGTGCAGGGCTCCGCGCGGCTGCGGCTGCCCGGCGGCGGCGCGCTGGCGCTGACCTATGCCGGGCGCAACGGCTGGCCTTATACGTCCATCGGCCGGCTGATGATCGAGCGGGGTCTGGTCAAGCCGGCGGACATGTCGCTCGATCTGATGAAGGCGACGCTGCGGCGGCTCGGGGCGGGGTCCGGCGAAGCAGGTCGCCGGATCATGCAGGAAAATCGCTCCTACGTGTTCTTCGAGATCGACGCGTCGGAAGAGCGCAGAATCGGCCCGATCGGCGGGCAGGGCGCGCCGCTGACGCCGTTTCGGTCGATCGCCGTCGATCGCTCGATCTGGTGCTACGGCCTGCCGTTCTGGATCGAGGCGCGCATTCCCTGGCAAAGCGAGGCCGAAACGCAATTTCGTCGGCTGATGATCGCGCAGGACACCGGCTCCGCCATAATAGGACCTGCGCGCGCCGATCTTTTTTTCGGCGCGGGCGAAGCGGCGGGCCGGCGGGCCGGCGACATTCGGCACGCCGCCGAAATGATCGTGCTGCTGCCGAAGGAGATTGGAGACGATCGGTGAGCGAGGAGAATTCTCGCCGATACGCCCGACGGCTGTCGCAGGCCGAAGCGGAGCTCTGGACGACGGTGACCGCCGACGTCCGGCCGACCCGCGCGCGGCCGAAAAAGCCTGCGCCGTCGGCGCCTTTCGTCGACGTTGACGCGCCGCCGCCGGCCGCCGCCGTCGCGCATGACCGACCGCCGCCGCCCAAGCCTGCGCCGCCGCCGATCGACATCGATCCGCGCACCTTCACTAAGATCAAGCGCGGTCGGCTCGAAGTCGACGCCAAGCTCGATCTTCACGGCATGCGGCAGGCCGAGGCGCAGCGCTCCCTGACGGCGTTCCTGCGCAGATGTCAGGCGAATGGCGCGCGCATCGCGATTGTGGTGACCGGCAAGGGCATGACTCGCGACGAGGGCGGCGTGCTGCGCCGCGTCGTGCCGATGTGGCTCGAAGCGCCGAATCTGCGCGACGTGGTGGTGGGCTTTGGCGAAGCCGCGCGCCATCACGGCGGCGAAGGCGCGCTCTATGTGCGCATCCGGCGGGCCGACCGCGTGCGGTAGGCGGCGGCGCCTGCGGCCGCACGCCTTTCGGCGCTATTGTTCGGCGGATGTTTGCTGCGAGACCTCGCCCGAAGGCAGCGCGACGGGTTCGGGGGGAGCCGTCAAAAAGGCGGCCGGAATATTGGGTTTGCCCTCTTCGGTCAGATGTTGCGCCGAGTCCGGCGGCGGCTTCCATTCGAAGGCGTCGAGCCTGCCGGTGACCGGCGACATCGGCAGCCAGGTCTTCGAGACGACGCCGTCGGCGATCCACACCGGATCGCGTGGCGCCCGTGAGCCGCGCGCCAGCCATTCGCGCACCGGCCCCGAGGGCCCCTGCGTCCCATCCTCGATTTCCGCCATCAGCAGGCAGGTGTGGGCGGTCGGATGCCGGCCGCTGGCGACGAGCGGCGCAAGCGCGTCGCGGGCCTTGGCGAAATTGCGGTTCGACAGCGCCACCTCGGCGACAAGATGCCGGCTCTCCGGCGCATGGGGCGCGGCCCGCGCCAGCTTTTCGACCCGCGCGAGCTTCGCGGCGTTCGACTCGCCCGTGAGCGCTTCGAGATAGGCGGCGCCAAGATCGGGATGGGGCTTCGTCGCCCACACCGTCTCGATGAGCTTCAGCGCCTGCTTGCGGTCGCCATGGCGCGCGAGCACGCGGACGGCGGCGACGGCGGCGGGGGCGAAGCCCGGTCGGCGCTTCAGCGCCTGGCGCGCGAGATGCAGCGCGTCATGGGGATGATCGCGCTCCTTCTCCATCGCCATCGCGGTCTCGACGACGGCGCGCAGGTTCTGGGCGGTCTGCGGGTCGAGCGCCTTGGCGGCGAGACTCGCTTCGATCGCCTCGCGCGCCTTCTCCCAGTCGCCCTGCGCGGCGAGATGTTCGAGCATGGCGGACCCCGCCCAGGGGACCGGCGCGATGGCGTGCGCCTCCTTGGCGAAATGATGCGCGGCGTCGGCGTCGTCGCGTCGTCGCGCCTCGATGTGCAGGCCGCGCAGGCCGAGAAGCTTGGTTTCCGGCTTCAGCGTCATCTTATGGAAGGTTTCTTCGGCGAGCCGCCGGTCGCCGGCGAGCTGCGCCGCCTGGGCCTTCAGAAATTGAGTCAGCGGCTCGTTCGGCAGGAGCCGTTCGGCGACATGCGCCGCCTTCTTGGCGCGGGCGGCGTCGCCGGTCCCGACCGCAATCAGCCCCTGCGACAGCGCGTCGAACCCCTTGTCGCGGCGCTTCAGCCGCGAGCCGCCGGTCCAGCGGCCGGGCATGCGCAGCAGCGCCATGACGATCGCCCAGAGCACGATCGTCGCGGCGACGATCAGCAGCAGTCCCCCGACAGCCACCGGTATCGACGCCTCGAACTGATAGCCGGCGAAATCGAGCGTCAGCGAACCGGGCTGTTCGATCAGCAATTCGAGGCCGTAAGCGACCGCCGCGAGCGCAATGATGAAAAAGAGGAGAAACAGCATGGCGATTGATCCCGCTCATTCCTTCGTTGCGACGAGCGCGGCGATCGCGCCATGCAAGAGATTTTCAGCCGCCCGCGCCGCGTCGATGCGCGCCCGCAGCGCGGCGCCGAACTCCTTGGCCTCGTTCTGCGCCGCTTCAGGAAGCGCCGCGAACAGCGCGCTCGCCTGAGCAAAGTCGCCATGCGCCAGAGCGGCGTCGATATGGACGACTTTCTCCTCGACCGACTGAGCCTCGCCGGTCGGCGCGCCGGACGGACGAACCCGCACGAGCTTGCTCGCGCCTTTCATCAAATGCTGCGCGATATCCCCGGAGTCTCCAGCCTCGAGCGCGTGAATGCGCTTTGCGGCGGGCGCGAAGTCGGCTTTCAGCTGCGCCGCGGTCGGCGCGCCCTTTTCGGCGAAGGGCGAAAGCGCCGCCAGAGCGGCGGAATCGGCGCCGAGCCGCGCCAGCGCCTTAGCCTCCACGGCATAGGGCCGGCCCGCCTCGAGCTCGCGCTGTAGCGCATAGGCGATGACGACAAGGGCGGCGGGGCCTTCTGGCGTCTTCGCCGCGGAAGCTTCCGGCGCCGCGCGCGTTTCATGCTTGGGCGACTCGAGCCGCCCGCGCAGCGCTTTCATTTCATCGCCGAGTTCGTCGATGCGGCCTTCCAGCGCGGTCAATTGATCATTGGCGGTGAGCGTTGCGCCCTCGCCGCTCGCGGCGGGCTCGGTCGCCGGACGCGCTTTTGCCGCCGCTTCCGCGGCCGCCTGAGCGGCGTTGGCGGCCGCCCCGGCCGCTTCAGCGGCGCGCAAGGCTCGCTGCGCCAATTCCTCGGCGACATCGACGCGGCTCTGCAAGGCCGCGACAGCCGCCTTCTGCGTTTCGATGGCGGCGTTCGCCCCGGGATCTAGGCCCCGCTCGCTTGACGCGGCTTCGGCAGGCTTCGCCGGCGCGATTTGGACGGGCTCGGTCGGCGGGGCTGGCGGAGCCTCGGGCGGGATCGCGGACGTTTGCGCCGATTTTTCCTCGCCAAGCAGCGCGGCGAGCCGGTTCTTCGCCTCGTCGAAGGCGCCGCTCGCTTGACCGACGTAAGGCTCCGCATAATCGGCGACGACCTTCAAACGCTCGTCCTGGTCCTTGAAAGCGATCGCCGCAAAAAGAGCGGCGCCTGCGAGGACGGCGACAAGCAGCAGCGTCGACAGCAGCGAGCCGAAAAAGGAGCGGCGCTTGCGTTGGACGGGCGGCGGCGGTTCAGGCGAGGACTCCGCAGCCTCGGGCGGCGGTTCGGACAGGTCGATGCGGTTCGGTTCTTCGTCGTCCGGCGAGACCATTGGCTAATCCTTGACTTCCCGGCCTCTTATAGTTGATGCGTTCGGCGCCCGCAAAACAGGCGGCCGCGTCAGCCCGCCGCTTCGACAAGCTGCAATGTGCGCCGGGCGATGTCGAGATGCAGACGCTCGATCATTTTCCCGTCGATCTGCACGACGCCCTTATCGGCGTTGTCCGGCTCGTCGAATATCGCGATGATCCTTCGGGCGAAATCAACCTCCTCGGCGCTCGGCGCGAAAATCTCGTTCACCGGCGCGATCTGGCTTGGATGAATGAGCATTTTCCCGTCAAAGCCGAAGTCGCGGCCCTGCTCCGCCTCGCGCCGAAGACCATCAAGGTCGTTGAAGTCGTTGTAGATGCCGTCGATGATCTCGATGTTGTGGACCCGCGCCGCGAGCACGCCCGCGGAAAGCCAGGAGAGCAGCGCCTGCCGACCCGGCGTCAGGCGCGCCCGCGTCGATTTGGCGATGTCGTTGGGGCCGAGAATCAGAACTTCGAGGCGCGAGGCCGCATCGTCGGCGGCGCTCGCGATCTTTTCAATGTCGAGGACCGCGCGCGGGGTCTCGATCATCGCCCATAGACGCGTCTTGCGCGGCGCGCCGGCGGCGACGATATCAGCCGCCGCCTTCAGAATCTCGTCGCGCGAATTGACCTTGGGAATGACGATCGCGTCCGGCCCCAGCGACGCGATCGCGGAAAGGTCGGGCTTATACCACTCCGAGCCGCGCGCATTGACCCGCACCGCCAGCTGGCGGGCGCCATAGCCGCCTTGCGACACCGCCGCCGCGACCTGATCGCGGGCCGTCGCCTTGGCGGATTCCGCCACCCCGTCTTCGAGTTCGAACATCAGGACGTCGGCGGAAAGCGTCTTGCCTTTTTCCAACGCTCGGACGTTCGAGCCCGGCATGGCCAGCACGCTGCGCTTCAGTCGCGAAATCATTCAAAACTCCAGTATCGGAACGGTCTGGCCTTCTCTTGACCCCGCCGCGTGATCTACACAATAACCCCAGTGTCCGCCATCCGCCCGGGCGATGCGCAGGAGGGAAGGTTATTAAATGGCCGATCAGGAGCTGTCGCCCGGCGCGCCCACATTGCCGGCAGCGCTCATCGAGGGCTATGAATCCTTCGTCAGCGGCCGGTTTCTCGCCGACCACGGCCGATTCGAGGAATTGTCGGTCAAGGGGCAGACGCCCAAAACCATGGTCATCAGCTGCTGCGATTCCCGCGTCGCGCCGGAGGCGATTTTCAGCGCCGGGCCCGGCGAGCTTTTCGTCCTGCGGAACGTCGCGGCGCTGGTGCCGCCCTATGAGCCGGACGATCACTATCACGGGGCGTCGGCGGCGCTCGAATACGCCGTCATGGCGCTGAAAGTCTCCGATATCGTCGTTCTGGGGCATGGCCAGTGCGGCGGCGTCCAAGCGTACGCCCAAATCGCGGCCGATCCCGATACGCCTCGGCTGAGCCACAGCGACTTCATCGGCGACTGGATCAAGATGCTTGGTCCGGCGGTCGATCGCCTGGGCGTCCCCCCCAATCCCAGGGACCGGCATTATGTGGAGCGGCTCGAATTCGAGGCGGTGAAACTGACGTTGCGCAATCTACGCTCATTCCCAATGATCCAGGTGCTCGAGCATCACCGCCATCTGCAGCTGCACGGCGCATTGTTCCGAATCATGGACGGGCGTCTGTTTCTGCTCGACGAATCGACCGGGGCCTTCAATCCCGTGTGCGAACAGGCCCATGCCGCCGCTTTCGCCGAGGCGCGCTTTTGACGTCGGGCGCCTCTGAGAGGAGCCGCGTTCCCTTCGTCGCCGGACTTCATGAACTCGCCGCCGGCTATGACGCGATCCTTTGCGACGGCTGGGGGGTGCTGATCGATGGAAGGCGTCACTTTCCGGAAGCGGCAGAGGCGCTGAAGCGCTTTCGCGCCAGGGGCGGGTCCGTGGTGCTGATCACCAACGCCTCGCGGCCTGACGACGAGATCCGCCGCCAGCTTCTAGGCCTCGGCGTTCCGCAGGACTGTTTCGACGATCTCGTATCGGCCGGGGAGCTTGCGCTGCGCGAAATCGTCGCCCGCGTCGGCCAGGCGGTCTATCACCTTGGACCTTCGCGCGACGACGGTCTGTTCCGCGAAGCGGCGCGTCGTCTTGGCGCGCCCGTGATGCGCGTCGGACCGGAAGCCGCCGATTACGTCGTCTGCACCGGCCTCCTCAACGAGCGCAATGAAGCCCCCGCGGATTACGACGAACAGCTCGCGATTCTGAAGGCGCGCGACCTGACGATGCTCTGCGCCAATCCCGACATCGTCGTCGCGGTCGGCAATGATCTCGTCTACTGCGCCGGCGCCCTGGCGGAGCGCTATGCGGCGATCGGCGGCCGTGTCCTGACCTTCGGCAAGCCCCATGCGCCGATCTACGCCGCGGCCAGGGAACGGCTGCAGAAATTGCGTGGCGATGTCGACCCTTCGCGGATTTTGGCGATCGGCGACGGCGCCTTCACCGATCTCGCCGGCGCCGGCCGCGCCGGGTTCGACTGCCTGTTCGTCCTCCATGGGGTGCATCGCGACGAACTGCACCCCGAAGGCGGCGCGTTGGACGAGGCGGCGCTCGAATCGCTTTTCGCCCGCGCCGGCGCGCGTCCCAAGGCTTTGGCTCGCGAGCTTTTCTGGTAAAAGGGGCTGCGCGGGCCTCGTTCCTGCGGTTACGATCAGCCACGCAACCTTCCGGTGCCTTCATGTCGACGCCGTTCAAAATCTATTATTTCGAAGATCTGAGCGTCGGCATGCGCGAGACGCTGATGAAGGCGGTGATGGACGACGACGTGATCGCCTTCGCCGATCTTTCCGGCGACCGCAATCCGATTCATCTCTCCGATCACTTCGCGTCGAAGACGCGCTTCGGCGAGCGCATCGTCCACGGACTCTATACGGCGTCGCTGATTTCGACGGTCATCGGCATGTATCTGCCCGGCCCCGGCGCCGTCTATCTGTCGCAGACCCTGAATTTCCGCGCCCCGGTCAAGATCGGCGACGTCATCACCGTCATCGTCGAGGTCGTCGAGCTGATCGAAAAGGGCCGGCGCGCCAAGCTCAAATGCGAATGTCTGGTCGACGGCAAGGTCGTGCTCGACGGCGAAGCCTTCGTCATGGTGCCGAGCCGCGAACAAGTCGTCCGCGCCGCGGCGCCGGCGCCCTTGGAGGAAAAACCGGCCTCGGCTTGAATTTCCGGCCCGCGCCTTGTCCTCGTCCTTCATCGTCGCGCGCGACCCGCAAGCGCCGCCGCCTGGCCTCGAAGGCGCCGTCGCGGCGATCGGCAATTTCGACGGGCTGCACAGGGGCCACCGCGGCGTCATCGCTCGCGCCCAGGCGCTCGCCGCAAAACTCTCGCGCCCCTGCATTCTCCTGACCTTCGAGCCGCATCCGGCGGATGTCTTCGCTGGCGAGACCGTGATTTTTCGCCTAACGCCGCCCGACGCCAAAGCGGCGCAGGCGGCGCGCCTCGGTCTCGACGGCATGATCGTGCTCACCTTCGACAAAGACTTCGCGCAAAGTCCGGCGCGAATCTTCACCGAGAAAATCCTGCACGAGCGCCTGCGGCTTTCGGCCGTCGTCGCCGGCTATGACTTCCGCTTCGGCGCCGGCCGCGAGGGCGGACCGGAGTTCCTGCGCGCGGAAGGCGAGCGGCTGGGGATGATCGTCGAAATCGTCGACCGCATCACCCAGGACGAGGAGGGCAGCTTAGAGGCCGTTTCCTCGACGGCGACGCGGGAAGCGCTCGAACGGGGCGACGCGGCATTGGCGCGCCGCCTTCTCGGCCATCCCTATTTCATTCGTGGCGTGGTGCGTCACGGCGACAAGCGCGGGCGCGAACTGGGCTTTCCCACCGCGAACATCGCCCTCGATCCCGCCAATCGGCTCAAGCACGGGATTTACGCCGTGACGATCGAGATCGAGGGGATGATTCATCAGGGCGTCGCGAGCTTCGGCCGGCGGCCGACCTTTGACAATGGCGCGCCGCTGCTCGAAGTCTTCGTCTTCGATTTCGACGGCGATCTTTACGGCAAGGAGGTGGAAGTCGCTTTCTACGGCTTTATACGGGCCGAAGCGAAATTCGACAGCGTCGAGGCGCTCGTCGAAAGAATGCGCGTCGACGTCGAAGAGGCGCGCAAAATACTGGCCGAAAGCGGCGCGGCCGGGTCGAGACCATGATCTGTTGCCATGATCGGCGGCCGATCTAGCTTGGAGACATCATCCTCGACGGGAGGGAAAGCGCCATGACCGAAGAGCCCAAGGGACGGGTCGAAATCATTCTACCGGGGGAGGAGACCGACGCCTCCCGCATCTGGGTCGCGACCGGGCGCGCCGACCGGGTCAAGGTCGTCAAGCTGTCGCCATGGCAGAGCCTGATGGTCACCGCGGCGCTGCTGCTGTTTCTGTTCATCGGCTTTACGCTGCTGTCCGGGGCGTTTCTGGTGTTGCTCGTCATCGCCGTCGTGGCGGGCGGCCTCGCTTTTCTGGCCGGCCTGCTGGGACTTAGACGCCCCCGTTGATTGGCCTCTTTTCCGGTCAGGTTTGCGCTGCTAATGAGGAGCGGATGCGTTTCCTGACCGCCCGTCGAATTACCGGCCCGGCTCGCGCTTGGAGCTAAAGGCTCGCGCGAGGACCGGGCGCGGCGCGATTGGCGCTCTTCCTAGAAATCTTCTAATGAGCGCGGCGGCGGCTGAGGTTATGGCGCGCGGCGTCGCTTGAGGCGGTTTTCACGACAATGAACGACGACAGCCCCAAGGGGCCGGATTATTCCAAGAGCCTCTATCTGCCGGTCACGGATTTTCCCATGCGCGCCGGCCTGCCGCAGCGCGAGCCGGAATTCCTCAAGCGCTGGGAGGCGATCGGCTTAGAGCAGAAAATGCGCGAGGCCGCCGCCGGCCGGCCGAAATTCACGCTGCATGACGGGCCGCCCTACGCCAACGGCAATATTCATATCGGCCATGCGCTGAATAAAATCCTCAAGGATCTGGTGACGCGCAGCCAGCGCATGACCGGCAAGGATTGCGTCTATGTGCCGGGCTGGGACTGCCACGGCCTGCCGATCGAATGGAAGATCGAGGAGGAGAATTATCGCGCCTTGGGAAAGCAGAAGCCCGATTTTTCCCATCCCGAGGCGATGATCGCTTTCCGGCGCGAATGCCGCGCCTATGCCGAACATTGGCTTTCCGTGCAGCGCGAGGAGTTCAAGCGTCTGGGCGTCGCCGGCGCATGGGACCATCCCTATTCGACGATGGCTTTTCCGGCGGAAGCGACGATCGCGCGCGAGATCATGAAATTCGCCGCGAACGGCCTGCTCTATCGCGGCTCGAAGCCGGTGATGTGGAGCGTCGTCGAAAAGACTGCGCTCGCCGAAGCCGAAGTCGAATATGAGGATTATACGAGCGACCAGGTATGGGTGGCGTTTCCGATCCCGCGGGGCGCCGAGGGCGAACTGAGCGACGCGCGCATCGTCATCTGGACGACGACGCCCTGGACGCTTCCCGGCAATCGCGCGATCTCCTTCTCCTCGAAGATCGACTACGGCCTCTATCACGTCACCCATGCGCCCGCAGGCAACTGGGCGCTTCCGGGCGCAACCTTCGTCATCGCCGACAAGCTTGCGAGCGAGGCGTTCAAGGCGGCGAAGGTCGATGGCTATGAGCGTTTGCACGACGTGCCCGCCGCGATGCTCGACGAATTGATCTGCGCGCATCCGCTTGCGCATCTTGGCTACGATTTCGACGTGCCGCTCTTCGACGGCGAGCATGTCACCGACGATACCGGCACGGGCTTTGTGCATACGGCACCCGGCCATGGCCGCGAGGACTTCGACATTTGGATGTCGAACGCGCGCGAGTTGCAGGCGCGCGGGATCGATACGCGCATTCCTTACACAGTCGACGAGGACGGCTTCTACACGAAGGACGCGCCGGGCTTTGAAGGCAAGCGCGTCATCACCGACAAGGGCGACAAGGGCGACGCCAATGAAGCGGTGATCGCCGCGCTGGTTCAGGCCGGCAATCTGATCGCGCGCGGAAAATTGAAGCATCAATATCCGCATTCATGGCGCTCGAAGAAGCCGGTGATTTTCCGCAATACGCCGCAATGGTTCATCGCGATGGATAAACCCATCGCGTCCGGGTTCATCGCGATGGATAAACCGCTCTCCCACCCTCCCCTTGAGGGGGAGGGTCGCGCCGAAGGCGCGGGGTGGGGTGAACACAGCGCGGGATCGGAATCGTCACCCCCTCCCGCGTCGCTGCGCGACGCGACCTCCCCCCTCAAGGGGGAGGTGGGCAATGCGCCGACCCTGCGCGAGATCGCGCTCGAGGAAATCGCGCGCACGCAATGGACGCCGGCGGCGGGAGAGAACCGCATTCGCGGCATGATCGCCAATCGTCCCGACTGGGTTGTGTCGCGCCAGCGCGCCTGGGGCGTGCCGATCGCGGTCTTCGTCAGGAAGGGGACGCATGAGCCGCTGGTCGACGCGCGCGTCAACGCCCGCATCATCGACGCCTTCGAGAAGGAAGGCGCCGACGCCTGGTATGAGGCGAACGCCGCCGAGCGCTTTCTGTCGCCCGATTACGACGCGGCGGATTACGAGAAAATCGCCGACGTTCTCGACGTATGGTTCGATTCAGGCTCAACCCACGCCTTCACGCTCGAAGACCCCGTTCATTTCCCGATGCTCGCCGGCATCCGCCGCAAGCGCGACGGCGGCGAAGACGAGATCATGTATCTCGAAGGCTCCGACCAGCATCGCGGCTGGTTTCATTCCTCGCTGCTCGAAAGCTGCGGCACGCGCGGCCGCGCGCCCTACGATTCCGTGCTGACGCATGGCTTCGTGCTCGATGAGCGCGGGCGCAAAATGTCGAAGTCGCTCGGCAATGTCGTGGCGCCGCAAAAAATCATCGCCGATTCCGGCGCCGACATCATGCGGCTCTGGGTCGCGGCGTCGGATTACGCCGACGATCTGCGCGTCGGGCCGGAAATCCTGAAAACCTTCGTCGAGCTTTATCGCAAGCTGCGTAACACGCTGCGCTGGATGATCGGCGCTCTGGAGCATTATCAGCCAAACGACGATTCGGCGATGCGCGAGGCGGGAGAGCTCGAACGCCTCATGCTGCAACGTCTGCATCAGCTCGACGAGTCGATCCGAGCATCCTATGCGGCCTATGACTATAAGCGCGTCGTCGCGTTGCTCACGCATTTCATGACGAGCGAGCTTTCGGCCTTCTATTTCGACGTGCGCAAGGACGCGCTCTATTGCGATCCGCCGTCGAGCGTCAAACGCAAGGCGGCGCTCGCGACCATCGACCGGATTTTCCGCAGCGTCACGGCATGGCTCGCGCCGATTCTCGTCTTCACCGCGGAGGAGGCGTGGCTCGCGCGCTATCCGAATGCGCTCTCCGTGCATCTGGAGCATTTTCCCGCCATTCCCGACGCATGGCGCGACGACGCGCTTGCCGCGAAATGGGAGAAGATTCGTAAAATCCGCTCGGTCGTCACCGGCGCGCTCGAAATCGAGCGCGCGCAAAAGCGCATCGGCTCTTCGCTGGAGGCGGCGCCGATCGTTTACGTCGCCGATGAGTCATTGCGCGCGGCGTTGGCAGGCGTCGATTTCGCGGAAATCTGCATCGCATCCGACATTCGTATTGTGGCCGGAGACGGCCCGGCGGAGGCGTTCCGCCTGCCGGAAGCGCCGGGCGTCGCGGTGGTTACGCAACGCGCGCCGGGAGTCAAATGCGCCCGCTCTTGGAAATATTTCGATCCGGCGACGGCGGATCCGGATTATCCCGACGTGACGCCGCGCGACGCGCTGGCGTTACGCGAACTTGTCGCGCTGGGGCGCTGGAGCGGGGCAGGCTCTTAAGTGAACGTTCTTCTCGCCTTTCTCGCCAATACGATCGTCAATTTCGTTATCGGGCTGACGGTCGCGAAATTTCTCGGCCCCGAAGAATTCGGCCGTTTCGCGCTCGCCTTCTCCATCGCGGTCGTCGTGCAGACCGCGCTCTATGACTGGCTGCGCCTGTCGGCGACGCGCTTTTATTCGAAGCGCACGCGCGACAAGGAGCCGGTCGTGCGCTCGACTCTCGATGCGTCCTTCATCGCCGTCACGCTGTTCCTTGGAACGGCGACAGGGATTTACGCGCTCGTCGGCCCGCCGCTCGATTTCGAAACCAACCTTATTCTGCTCGCCTTGCTGACCGCGGTCGCCAACGGATTGTTCGACTATTGCACGGCGCTGGTGCGCGCGCGCTTTCACGACCGCGCCTATGTGCGGCTGATGCTCGCAAAAAATGCGCTGGCGCTGGTTTTTATCGGCGGCGGCGCCTTCATTTTTCAGTCCGCCGCCATCGCCCTTGCCGGCGGCGTCGCAAGCCTGTTCGGCACGGTCGTTCTCGGGCGTGGCGCGCTGCTCGATCCGGGCGCCGACATCCGCGCCGCCTCGAGTCAGAATGCGCGCGCGCTCGCCGCCTATAGCGCGCCGATCGTCGCCGCGCATCTTCTCTATCAGGCGATGCCGCTCGCCGCGCGCTCCATCGTCGCCAGCGTGTTCGGTTTCGCCGAGACCGGCCAGTTCGCGCTCGCCTATGATCTCGGCGTGCGCGCGGTGCAGGCGCTCGGCTCCGCGCTCGACGTGCTGTTGTTTCAGATCGCCGTCGCCGCGCATGAGCGACATGGCGCCGATCGCGCGAAAGAGCAGGTCGCGCGCAATCTCGGGATCGTCGTCGCCTTTCTGCTGCCGGCCTGCGCCGGACTCTGGTTCGTCATGCCCTCGATCGAAACGCTGATCGTGCCCGCCCAATATCGCGGTCCGTTCGGTCATTATCTCGGCCTGCTGCTGACGGGACTGTTCGCGATGGGCGTCATCCTATTTGGCGTCAATCCGGTGTTTCAGATCGAAAAGAAGACGACGCCGCTCATCGTCGCGGCGCTTGCCGCTGTCGCCTTTGGCCTCGCGCTGCTCTTCATCCTGCCGTGGGGCGAGGACGCCTCCAATCTCGCTATCGCGCAGGCCGGCGCCTATGTCGCGGCGCTTGTCGCGACGGTCTATTTCGCGCTGCGCACGCAGCCGGTCTGGCCGTCGTTCTGGGACATGTTCGCGGCGCTCGTGGCGACGGGCGCGATGTCGCTGGCGCTGACGCCTCTGCGCGAAATGACGCCCGGCGCTCTCACGCTGATCGCGCAAATCCTGGTCGGCGCTTCCGTCTACGGGCTGTTGACCGTGGCCTTCGACATCGCCGGGCTGGGCGATCTCGTCGCGACTTGGTTCGGGCGCCGGTTCGTCCGCCCGTGACGCCGCGTCTGGGCGTCGCCATATGTTAGGCTTGCGATCGACAAGGAGCTTAGCCGATGGTGATGCCGATCTATGACGACGCGCCGTTGCGTTATTTGCGCCGGCCGATCGTGAATTGGACGCTGATCGCGCTCAACGTCATCGTCTTCCTTGTCGTGCAGAGCGAACTGTTCGGCGATCCGCTGACCGTCGTCCGCGGCTTCGCGATCATCCCGCGCGTGCTCTTTGGCGAAGCCGAGCTCGCCGACTGGATCGTCGGACCGCCGGCGGCGGCCACGCTCGTCACCGCGCTGTTCTTTCACTCGTCTCTGGTGCACCTCGGCTCGAACATGCTGTTCCTCTATGTCTTCGGCGACAATGTCGAAGACGCGATGGGTTCGCTCCACTATCTGCTGTTCTACCTTTCCTGCGGCGTCGCCTCCGGCGTGTTCTATATTTACGCCACGCCGCATTCGATCACGCCGCTGATCGGCGCGTCCGGCGCGATCTCGGGCGTCTGCGCCGCCTTTCTGCTGCTTCATCCGCGCGCGACGGTCGCGGGAATCTTTCCGCCGCTCTCCCTGGCGCTCGCGCCGATCTGGCTCGGCGCCTGGCTCTCGGGGACGCGCCTGAAGTCGATCCTGGGGCTGCGGGCGCCGCTGTTCTCCTTCGTCGCCTCCGGCTGGCTGTTCGTCGGCGCCTGGATTGTGATGCAGCTCATCAACGCCTCGATGGGCGAGGGCGGCGCGGTCGCCTGGATGGCCCATGTCGGCGGGATTGCGGCCGGTCTCGTGCTGACGCCGCTGTTCAAACGCCGCCGGCACAGGCTCTTCGACCGCGGTGGACCGCTCACCCCGGCGCCGGGACCGCGGGATGCGGGCGAGGATGCGCCGTGAGCGCTTGCGTCCCCCTGACGGCCTGGTTTGACTCGCGCGCGCGCCCCCGCTACCAGACCGCGCAACGGCTTTAGCCGAAGCGGAGCGCGCGAAGCCGGCGCTCCTAAACCGTCTCGCCAAAGGGTCTAAAGAGACCTAAGGGGTCGCGCGATGAAGATTCTCGTGCCCGTCAAACGGGTCGTCGATTACAACGTCAAGATCAGGGTCAAGGCGGACGGGTCCGGCGTCGATCTCGCCAATGTCAAAATGTCGATGAACCCCTTCGACGAAATCGCCGTCGAAGAGGCGCTGCGCCTGAAAGAAGCCGGCAAGGCGACGGAAGTGGTCGTGGTCACGATCGGCCCGGCCAAGGCGGACGAAACCTTGCGCACCGGCCTCGCCATGGGCGCGGACCGCGGCATTCTGGTCAAGACCGACGAGACCGTCGAGCCGCTCGCGGTCGCCAAGATTCTCGCCAAAATCGTCGCCGAGGAACAGCCGCAGCTCGTCATCATGGGCAAGCAGGCGATCGACGACGACTGCAACCAGACCGGCCAGATGCTCGCGGCGCTGCTCGGCTGGGGTCAGGGCACTTTCGCGTCGAAGGTCGAGATGGCGGACGGCGCCGTCGACGTGACGCGCGAAATCGACGGCGGGTTGCAGACCGTCAGCCTGAAACTGCCGGCGGTCGTCACCACGGACTTGCGTTTGAACGAGCCGCGCTACGCCTCGCTGCCCAATATCATCAAGGCGAAGAAGAAAGAGGTCGCGGTGAAGTCGCCCGCCGATTATGGCGTCGACATTGCGCCGCGCCTCGAAGTCCTAAAGACCGCCGAGCCGGCGAAGCGCAAGGCCGGCGTCAAGGTCGGCTCGGTGGTCGAACTCGTCGGCAAGCTCAAGGAAGCGGGAGTGATTTGACGATGACGATTCTGCTTCTCGCCGAAACCGCCAATGGCGCGCTTGCGCCGGCCACCGCCAAGGCGCTGACCGCCGCCAAGGAGATCGGCGGACCGATTCACATTCTCGTCGCCGGGCCTGGGTTGAAGAGCGCCGCCGAGCAGGCGGCCAAGCTCGGCGGCGTCGAGAAGGTTCTCTACGCCGAAGACGCCTCGCTCGATCATGTTCTCGCCGAGACCGTCGCGGCGCTGATCGTTTCGCTCGCCGGCGCCTATGACGTGATTCTCGCGCCGTCGACCTCGGCGACGAAAAACGTGCTGCCGCGGGTCGCGGCGCTGCTCGACGTGATGCAGGTCTCGGACATTATCAAAGTCGTTTCCGCCGACACTTTCGAGCGGCCGATCTATGCCGGCAACGCGATCCAGACCGTGCGCGCGAAGGACGCAAAGAAAGTTATCACGGTGCGCACCACGGCCTTCGCGGCGGCGCCCGAAGGCGGGTCGGCGCCGGTCGAGGCGATCGCCGCGTCGGCCGACCCCGGCGTTTCCGCCTTCAAGAGCGAAGAGCTGGCGAAATCCGAGCGGCCCGAGCTCACCTCGGCGCGGATCATTCTCTCCGGGGGCCGCGCGCTCGGCTCGGCGGAGAATTTTCAAAAAGTGCTCGATCCCGTCGCGACGCGGCTCAACGCCGCGATCGGCGCCTCCCGCGCCGCCGTCGACGCCGGCTATGCGCCCAATGATCTGCAGGTCGGCCAGACCGGAAAAGCGGTCGCGCCCGATCTCTATATCGCCGCGGGGATTTCCGGCGCGATCCAGCATCTTGCGGGCATGAAGGATTCGAAAGTCATCGTCGCGATCAACAAGGACGAGGAGGCGCCGATCTTCCAGGTCGCCGACTATGGCCTTGTCGCCGACCTCTTCACCGCTCTGCCCGAGCTCGAGGCGGAGCTGGCGAAAATCGGCCGCTGATAGGAAAACGGCGCCCACCGCGCCGGCTCCGATGGCCGGCGTGGCGGCTGCGAAATTGGCGAAAGGCTCGGTCGCAGGGGCGCCGCAGTTGCTTTTTCTTTGTTTTCCTTGCAGAGGAACGCAAGTTATATTGCACTGCGGCACGCCCCAGCGCGGCGCGTCGCTTGCTGTCCGGCGCTGGCTTGGCTGACGGTGGTCACAACATGGGCTTCGAGATTCGCAAGATCGGCGTCATCGGCGCAGGCCAGATGGGCAAGGGCATCGCGCATGTCTGCGCCCTCGCCGGCTTCGACGTGGCGCTCAATGACGTGTCGCAAGAGCGGATCGACGCTGGCATTGCCGATGTCGGCGCGCAAATGCGCCGCAGCGTCGAGCGCGGCCTGGTCGCCAGCGAGGCGGTGGAACCCGCTCTGGCGCGCATTTCCGCCGCGCCGACAATGGGCGATTTCGCCGACGCCGACATCGTCATCGAAGCGGCGACTGAGGTCGAGGACGTCAAGCGCAAAATTCTGACCGACCTCGCGCAAGTGACGAAGCCCGGGACGATCATCAGCTCCAACACCTCGTCGATTTCGATCACGCGCCTGGCGTCGGTCACCGGCCGACCCGAACGCTTCATCGGCATTCATTTCATGAATCCGGTGCCGCGCATGCAACTTGTCGAACTCATTCGCGGCATCGCCACCGACGACGCCACTTTCGAGGAGACGAAGGCGTTCATCGCCAAGCTCGGCAAGACGATCAGCGTTTCGGAGGACTTTCCCGCCTTCATCGTCAACCGCATTCTGCTGCCGATGATCAATGAGGCGATCTATACGCTTTACGAAGGCGTGGGCTCGGTCGAGGCGATAGACACGGCGATGAAGCTCGGCGCCAACCATCCGATGGGACCGCTGCAGCTCGCCGATTTCATCGGTCTCGACACCTGTCTGTCGGTCATGCAGGTGCTGCATGAGGGCCTGGCGGATTCGAAATACCGCCCCTGCCCGCTGCTGGTGAAATATGTCGAAGCCGGCTGGCTCGGCAAAAAGACCCAGCGCGGCTTCTATGATTATCGCAGCGGCGCGCCGGTGCCGACGCGTTAACGCCTCAATGGCCGCCGGGGCCGGCGCCGCGCGCCGCCTCGAACAGGAACCAGGTCCGCTTTTCGGTTTCGTCGAGAAAGTTTTCGAGCAGGCTCGCGGTCGCGATGTCTTCATTGTCGTCGCAGACCTTATGCGCGTCGCGTAGAGCCTCGGCCATCGACTTATTGTCTTCCAGCAATTCGCTCAGCATGTCGTAGGGCGAAACGAATTCCTCGTTGTTGTCCTTGATGCGGGAGAGCTTGGCGATGTGGCCGATCGAACGCAGGGTCGGCTGGCCGAGTTTGCGCACCCGTTCCGCCAACGGGTCGACGGCGGCGTAGATCTGGCTCGCCTGTTCGTCGAGCAGCAGATGATAGTCGCGGAAATGCGGGCCGCTCATATGCCAATGGAAATTTTTCGTTTTGACATAAAGCGCCAGGGCGTCGGCGACGAGCCTGTTGATTTCCTCGGCGATCTTCATCGTCGACTGCTTCTCGAGGTCGGTCGGCGTATCGAGCGCCGCACGGTCGGTGTCCGGCTTCATCGGCGTCTTTGCTTTTTGCTGCATGTGCGGGGCCTCCTTGCGCCCTGGCTCCAGGCTGAAGCTCGGGGGAACTGCTCATTAGCTAGATCGCGCGCGTTGGCGGACCAGATGAAAAATAGGGCAGGGCGGAGGGAATCAGCGACGGCGGGGCGCTTCGCCGGGCGGGGGCGCAAGCAGGTCCGAGCGACGCGCGCGGGTAAGCGCCAAGGCCTGCTCACGGCGCCAATAGGCGATTTTCGCGTGATCGCCGGAGAGCAGCACGTCCGGAATGTCGCGTCCCTCGAAGTCGCGCGGACGCGTATAATGCGGATATTCGAGCAATCCGGATTCGAAACTTTCCTCGACGCCTGACGCTTCTTCGCCCATCACGCCGGGAATCAGCCGCACACAGGCGTCGATGAGCGCCAGCGCCGCGATCTCGCCGCCCGAAAGAACGAAATCGCCGATCGAGATTTCCTCGAGCGCGCGGGCGTCGATAATGCGCTCGTCGACGCCTTCGAACCGTGCGCAGAGGATAAGCGCGCCGGGGCCTTGGGCGAGTTCGCGGGCGCGCGCTTGAGTCAGAGGCTTGCCGCGCGGACTCATCAGCAGGCGCGGCCGCGGATCGCCCGCGGGCGCCGCCGCGTCGATCGCCGCCGCCAGCACGTCGGCGCGCATCACCATGCCGGGACCGCCGCCGGCGGGCGTATCGTCGACGGCGCGATGACGCCCGAGCCCATGGTCGCGAATCTGCTTCGTCTCCAGCGCCCAGACGCCGCGCGAAAGCGCGTCGCCGGCCAGCGACAGGCCCAGAGGACCGGGAAACATCTCGGGAAAGAGGGTGAGGACCGTGGCGCGGAACATGGCGTGTGGTTATGGCATGGGGCGTCTATAATCGAAAAGCGTGCGCCCTGCGGCGGCGACAGGCTCGGGAGCGTGAAATGGACGAAGAGCGCCAGCTCGAAGACGACATTCTCGCATCATTCGAACGTGGTGAATGGCGCCGGATTCCGGATGTGGCGTTAGAGATTGCTCGTCACGCGGCCTATGCGAAGGAAGCGCTCAAGAATTTTCCTCGACGTCGGCAGGCGGCTCCAGGACGACGCGCCCGGTGGAAAGGTCCACGGTCGGAACGACCGCTTTCGTAAAAGGAAACATCAGCGTCTCGCCGCCCGCCGCCGGCGCGACTTCGAGAATGTCGCCGGCGCCGAAATTCCTCACCGCGACGATCACGCCGATTTCCACGCCGTCCGGCGTTTTGGCGCGAAGGCCTATGAGATCGGCGATATAGAATTCGTCCTCATCCGGCGCGGGCAGTTTTTCGCGCGGCAGATAAAGTTCGACGCCGTTCAGCGCCTCCGCGCCCTTGCGATCGTCGACGCCATCGACCCTGGCGACGAGCATGTCCTTGCCCTGCGGACGCACGGACAGCAGCTTGAATTTTCGCGCGCCGCCTTTGTCGGTGATTCCGTCATAGGCGGCGATCGCCAGCGGATCGCTCGTAAAGCTCTGCAGCCGGATTTCGCCGCGCACCCCATGCGGCGCGCCGAAACGGCCGAGGAGGACGAGCGCCTTTGCGGGCTCTTTCATTCGATTTCCTCAGAATGAGGGCGAATGAAACATCGCGCACAGAAGATTTACGCCGCCGGCGCTTCCGCGGCCTTGCCAGCGGCTTCGGCCGCGGCGGCGGCGCGCTCCTGCGCCTTCTTCTTGGGTTGCGCCTTCTGCGGATTGTTGCGCGCCTCGCGCTTCAACAGGCCGAGGCCGTCGAGCAGCCGGGCGACGCGATCGGTCGGCTGGGCGCCTTTTTCCATCCAGGCTTTCGCCTTTTCGGCATCGAGCACCAGACGGTCGGCCGAATCCTTCTCCTTCAACGGATCAAAATGGCCGATCTTCTCGATGTAGCGGCCGTCGCGCGGCGAGCGCGAATCGGCGACGACGACGCGATAGAAGGGGCGCTTCTTGGCGCCGCCGCGGGCGAGACGAATTTTCAGCGACATGGTTTCTTTCCTGTTTCGTTGGGATGGGGCTGTCGGTCTTCGGCAGTCGGCAGGAGTCCTACTGCCGATTGCCGATTGCCGACTGCCGTCACTTCTTCTTTCCGAACGGGTTGAGCCCGCTCAGCAGTCCGCCGCCGAGCCCCGGCAGGCTCGGCTTGTTGAAAAGATCGGGCGGCGGCGCCGCCGGAATGCCGCCGGGGGCGCCCTTCGGCTGTTGGACGCCAAGTTTCGCCTGCAACTGCTGCAGCTCTTCCTGGGACGGCATCTGCATGCCGGGGCCAAGCCCCATCATTTGCGCGGCCTTGCCCATCATCCCGCCGCGTTTTCCCGCGCCGAAGGATTTCATCAGATCGGCCATCTGCCGGTGCTGCTTCAGGAGCTTGTTGATCTCCTCGACCTTGACGCCCGAGCCCGCCGCGATCCGCTTCTTGCGGGAGGCTTTGAGCAGATCGGGATTGCGCCGTTCCTTGGGCGTCATCGACAGAATGATGGCGCGCTGGCGCCTCACCATTTTATCGTCGAAGCCGGAAGCGGCGATCTGGTCCTTCATCTTGGCGACGCCGGGCAGGAGGCCCATGATGCCGCCGAGCCCGCCGATTTTTTCGACCTGGGCGAGTTGATCGCAAAGGTCCTGCAGATCGAACTTGCCCTTGGCCATCCGCTCGGCGGCCTTGCGGGCCTGTTCGGCGTCGATCGCCTGGGCGGCTTTTTCGACCAGCGCGACGATGTCGCCCATGCCGAGAATGCGGTTGGCGATGCGCGTCGGCGAGAACTCGTCGAGCGCGTCCATCTTCTCGCCGACGCCAATCAGCTTGATCGGCTTGCCGGTGACATAGCGCATGGAGAGCGCCGCGCCGCCGCGGCCGTCGCCGTCCATACGCGTCAATACAATGCCGGTCAGCCCGACGCGTTCATCGAAATTCTGGGCGAGATTGACCGCGTCCTGGCCGGTCAGGGCGTCGGCGACCAGCAGGATTTCGTGCGGCTTGGCGGAGGTCTTGATCTCCGCCATCTCGGCCATCAGCGGCTCGTCGATGTGGGTGCGGCCGGCGGTGTCGAGCAGAACGACATCGAAGCCCTGCAGCCGGGCGGCCTCCATCGCGCGCTTGGCGATCTGCACCGGGGTCTGGCCGGCCACGATCGGCAGCGTGTCGACCTCGACCTGCCGGCCGAGCACGGCGAGCTGTTCCTGCGCGGCGGGCCGCTTAACGTCCAGCGAGGCCATCAGCACGCGCTTGCCGTAGCGCTCTTTCAAGCGCTTGGCGACTTTGGCCGCGGTCGTGGTTTTGCCGGCGCCCTGCAGGCCCACCATCATGATCGCGACCGGCGGCGTGGCGGCGAGATCGATCGGCGCCGCGTCCTGGCCGAGCGTCTCGATCAGCACGTCATTGACGATTTTCACGACCATCTGGCCGGGCGTCACCGATTTGATGACGCCGGCGCCCACCGCCCGGTCGCGGACCTTGTCGGCGAAGGAGCGCACGACGTCGAGCGCGACGTCGGCGTCGAGCAGGGCGCGGCGGATTTCGCGCAGCGCCTCGTTGACGTCGGCTTCGGAAAGCGCGCCGCGCCGCGTCAGCTTGTCGAAAATGCCGGAGAGCTTGTCGGAAAGGCTCTCGAACATGACTTGGCGTCTCCTGGTGGAGAGTGAGTAGTGAGGAGAGTGAGTGGCGAGGTAGTGAATAGTGAGTGGCGGGCGCCCCGTCCACTCACTACCTCACGATCTCACGACGCATTTCAAAGCATATCGCGCCCGGGGGCGCATCGCGCTGCCGGGCGTTGGCCTGCCGCCTCTCGGACGGCTCGGCTGGGATCGGTTTCTCCGTAGAGATGTGGCTGGGCTTTTAAATTCCCAGCCGGCGCAAGTCAACCGAATCTCCCGGCTGCGGATTCGCGCGCCCGCCGCATTGAAAGGCAAAGGCCGAACGGATCTTCGCGCGGCTGGGTAGCCGCCGTGCCTCCAAAGGAGTTCGAAGCGACAATTTTCAGCGCAGTCGCATGGCTCCTCGTCGCGCGCCGCCGCACCCTTACGCGATGCATCGCAAGACCTTGACACAAAATAGGTTTATTTCGAGTCAGACCTTTAATCCAAAAGTTATGCGGTGGGTGTGCGGCGTGTTTCAAAGAAAAACGAAAGTCGCCGTATGATTGCGAAGAATTCCGCCTTCGGCGGGACTATGATGAAATTACGCGGACTTACGGAGCATCCATTCAAGCGTTCCGGCTTGTTGCCATTCTATTCACGCAGTTCATTCCAACGAGCTAGACGGTCTTTCGCTTGAGGCTCAGGCGAGGTATTATACTATGAGAGGCGAGCGAATGGAGACTCGACCTTGGGGAGCGATAGATGGATCGATGGTGCGCGCACGCGCGCTGGAATGGCCGATCGCGAATGTTCGCATCGAAAATGCTTTAAATTATTGAAATCTAATATCTTATTCGCCTTCTGCGGCATTCCGCCCCTAGGCGGTGTGATCTTAGGGGGACGGCAGCCGAGCCGCGAAAAGACCGGCGTACGAGCGATCGTTAAGTTGAAGTTTTCCAAATACTTGGAAGCGGTGTAAGGAGCGATGCGCGCAACTGAGCACGCAAGGGCGGGATACGCGCGAACGTTTGCCGCGGCAGCCGTCGGGTTGGGGCTTAACGTTCTTTTGGCCGCCTGCACGGGAGTGCAGAGCGAGAGAGGAGTCGCGCCAGGACCGATCGGCGACCGGGCGGAAATCGAGCGGGCGGCGAGCGAATATATCGGGGTCTCGACGCCGGGCGCCAAAGGCTATCTGATTGGCCCACAGGATGTTTTGGACGTTACCGTCTTCAAGGCGCCGGACCTGTCCAAAAGCTTGCAGGTCGCAGAGGACGGAACCATCAATTTTCCGTTGACCGGGCAGATGACGGCCGCCGGAAAGAGCCCGTCCCAGCTGGAGCGCGAAATCGCGTCGCGGCTCGACGCGCGCTACATAAAATCGCCGCAGGTCTCCGTCTTCGTCAAGGAATATAACAGCCAGCGGGTCACTGTCTCAGGCGCGGTGAGATCCCCTGGCGTTTTTCCCCTGCGCGGGAGCGAATCGCTCATGCAGGTGATCGCGAAAGGCGGAGGACTCGATCGAGACGTGTCATCGAGCGACGTGGTGATCTTTCGTACGGTCGACGGCGCACGCGCCGTCGCGCGCTACGATTTTGATGCTATTCGCAGCGGCGCGGCGGCGGACCCGCGGGTGCTTCCGGGAGACATCGTCGTCGTCGCGGATTCCGCGACGAAGCAAGGATTGTCATATGTGGACGGCCCCGCTTGGCAAGCGGTTTTTTCTCGGCGCGGAGAACCTGGGTGGCGGGTTTCGGTCATATGTCCGGCCTTTTGGCGCGGCG
>Ga0194120_10000189_pt1 | contig 108524 bp, 85 predicted proteins | sample TA2MahCa65mmetaG_FD_148642 | JGI IMG/M metagenome (GOLD analysis project Ga0194120, IMG submission 148642) | Freshwater microbial communities from Lake Tanganyika, Tanzania - TA2015019 Mahale Deep Cast 65m | ecosystem: Environmental > Aquatic > Freshwater > Lake | place: Tanzania: Lake... | reverse complement strand
CCTCACGCATCAGGGTCAGGTATGGGGCCACAAACGCCCATTCGTCATCCGTGACGTCCGTCGGGTACGGCTTCCTTGCCATGCCCAATCATCGGGCGCTTCGGCGAAAGTGCATGACACGCTCTAGACGCGCGAGGCGTAGGCGAGGAACGTCGGCGTGAAGGGGCGCGGGTCGATGCCCAGCTCCGCCCGCACCTTGTCCACGCTCGCCGTCGAGTCCTGCCCGCCCATCACCGCCATGCCGCGGTCGAAGGGCAGCAGCCCGCTTAGGCCCGCGACCCGGGCGGCCCCGGCGACGCGCGCCGCCGCCTCGCTCGGGATCCCCCAGGGCACCAGGCGCCGGTTGCTCCCCGGCACGTGGTCGCGGACCAGCGTGAGCAGGCGGGGCCAGGTCAGCGTCTCGGGCCCGACCAGCGGGTAGATCTCGCCGACGGTCTCCGGGCGGTCGAGGCACTCGGCGAGGGCGGCGGCCACGTCCTCGACCGCCACGGGCTGCACCTTGGGCGTGATCGCCCGCGTCGGGCCCGCGGGCACGCGCTCGTCGTGCTCCCAGCGGGTGAAGTAGGGCATGAAGAAGTACGGCGGGCTCTGCCCCGAGGCCCACTCCGCCGCCATCTGCATGAGGTCGCCCGACGGGCCGTGGATCAGGCTGGGGCGGAAGATGGTCCAGTCGAGCCCGGAGGCGCGGACGGCCTGCTCGGCGGCCCACTTGGTCCGGCGGTACTCGCACTCGCCGTCGCCGGAGACGCCCAGGGCCGACATCTGCACGAACCGGCGCGCCGTGTTCGACGCCACGCACGCCCGCACGAGGACCCGCGTCGCCTCGGTGTGGACCTCGGCGAACGTGCGCCCGCCCGGCTCCTGGCGGATGATCCCGATCAGGTTGACGCAGGCGTCGGCCCCGGCGACCAGCTCGGCCGGCGAGTGTCCGTCCAGGGCGTCGCCCGCGACCAGCGTCAGCCCGGGGTCGCGCGAGGGCAGCTCCCGGGCGGCCCGCCCGCGGTCGCGGACCAGGGCCCGCACGCGCTTGCCGCGCCTGAGCAACTCGCGCGTGAGCGTGCGGCCCACGAACCCGGCGGCGCCGGTGAGTGCGACGGTCTGCTGGGCTTGGGTCATGCGGCCTCCCTGTCGGCCCAAGCGTATCGCGCGATCGGTGGGACCGGCCTCGGGCCGGTCCGGGGCGCCGTGGGCGAGCGGCAGACACACCGGCCAGAGGCCGGTCCCACTGGGCTGACTGGCCCACGGGGCTTAGCCTCGTGCATGGCGTTGCGGGCCCAGGGCGTGCGGTTCGGGTACCGGGCGGGGAGGACCGTCCTGACGGACGTGTCGGCGTCGATCGAGCCGGGGTCGGTGACGGCGATCATCGGGCCCAACGGCGCGGGCAAGTCCACGCTCGTGCGCCTCTTGGCCGGGCTGCTCGCGCCCGACGCGGGCCAGGTCACGCTCGATGGCGAGCCGGTCGCGGGCATGCCGGCGACCACGCGGGCCGAACGCATCGCCTATGTCAGCCAGCGCGGGGGCGTGGCGTTCTCGTTCGCCGCGGGGCAGGTGGTGCGGTTCGGGCGCTACTCGCTCGGGGGCGAGCGCGACGACCGGGCCGTCGGCCGGGCCATGGAACGGATGGAGGTCGCGGCCCTGGCGTCGTCGGCGTTCGACGAGCTGTCGGCGGGGCAGCAGCAGCGGGTGATGTTCGCCCGGGCCCTGGCCCAACTGGACCGCGACCGCCCGGGCGGCACGCGCGTCCTGCTCGCCGACGAGCCCTTCTCGGCGATGGACCCGAGGCACGTCGCCCAGGCGTGCGCCGTCATGCGCGGGTTGGCGGGCGAGGGGCTGGCGGTCGCGGTGGTGCTGCACGATTTCGCGGCGGCGGGTCGGCTGGCCGACCGCGTGCTCGTGCTGCACGAGGGCGGGACGGTGGCCGCGTGCGGGGCCGCGTCGGAGGTGCTCCGCCCCGGGCTGCTCTCGGGCGTCTTCTCCATCGCGTTCCGGAGCCTGGGCGACCCGGGGCGTCCGGTGCTCGTCGCCGACGACGCCGGGCGATAGGATCAGGCGGAGGTTCGGTCGATGAACCTGAGCACGCAGCAGTGGGTCAACCTGTTGGTGGTCGCGATGATCGTGGGCTTCTCCGCGATCGGGTGGGTCGTGCGCAAGCTCCAGGAACAGGCGGCCAAGAAGCGGGCCATCGAGGAGGTCGAGCGCCGGCGGAGCGAGCTCCTGCGCACGGGCAAGGACCCGGCGCTGGGCGGCCCGGCGGGCCCGCCCATGACGGAGCAGGAGGCCCGCCTGCGCGAGATCGCGGCCCGGCGCCAGGCGCAGCTGCAGGAACTCCGCCGACGGGCGCAGGCGCGACAACAGCAGGAAGGGCCGGGCCCGGTCGTCGTGCGGGCGCCCACGGCGGGGACGCCCGGGCGCGTGCCGATCCCGGCGACGGTCGCTCAGCCCGTGCCTCGGGTCGTGCGTCGCCCGTCCGCGGCCCGACCGGCGCGAGCGGCCCAGCCGACGGCGCGTCCGCCCCAGCCCCGCCCGGCCCACCAGGCCTCAGCCGACGCCAAGCCCAAGCACGTGCCTCCGGCGCACGACGTCTCGGAGCACCCGGAGGGCGAGTCGTTCGCCCACCGCCTGGTGCCCGACGTGCCGATCGAGGCGCCCGTGCGCGCGCCGGTCAAGACGCGGTTCGTGCCCCGCTCGGCGGCGGACTGGCGCAAGGCCCTGGTGCTGCGCGAGATCATCAAGCCCCCGCCCGGGCTGACCGGCACGCACGCCGGTCCGGACCACGCCTGAGCGGGCCATCCTTATACTCCCGCCCATGAAGCCGATGCGTCCGGTGACGATGGCGATGGCGGTGTTCCTCGCGGGGTGCGCCTCGGACCGCATGCGCCCCGGGGCCGAGAGCATCTTCGCGATGTTCGCGCCGCCCACGCCCGAGGAGGCGGCCCGCATGGCGACGGACGAGTACGACGCCGACCTGCGCTTCCGGGGTACCCGGCTGCTCTCCACCGCGCCCTTCGCGGGCGAGGCGCCCTACATCGCGCTCTTCGTCGACAACGCCGACGACCCGGACGCGGGCGTGCGCGCGGTCGCGCTGCGGGCCCTGGCCAACCACGGTCGCCCCGAGCACGCCCGGATCCTGGTCACGGCGCTGGGGGACTCGGACCGGCTCGTGCGCTGGGAGGCGGCCCGCGGGCTGCAGCGCCTGCACAGCCCCGCCGCGGTCGAGCCGCTCCTGGCCCTGCTCAAGGAGGACGAGGAGTTGGACGCTTCGGTGCGCACGGAGGCGGCGACGGCCCTGGGGCAGTACGCCGAGCCCCGGGTCGTCGAGGCGCTCATCGCGGCCCTGGGCGACCCGCACCTGGCGGTGAACGGGGCCACGCAGGCCTCGCTGCGGACGCTCACCGGGCAGGACCTGGGCGGCGACGCCCGCGCCTGGCTCGACTGGTACCGCGGGGCCGGGGGCGCGGCGTTCGCGGGGCGCAGCGTCTTTACCTACCCGGCGTTCAGCCGCAAGAAGAGGTGGTACGAGCGCCTGCCGTTCGTCCCGCCCCCGCCCAACGAGCCGTCGTTGACCCCCGCGGGCCTGCCGCCGCCCGGCGCGCCACGGTAAGCGCGGGGCTGCGTGCTTCCCGACCTGGGGGAGCATGCCGGAGCCGTCACGGGTCACGAGCGGGGCGCCCGTTGGCCCGTGGCGCCCGGGGCGTGGCTCTCGGACGTTCACGCCTCTCCCGGCCGGACCAGCCCGTCCGCGCGCAAGGGGCGCATCGCGGGGGGGGCGTGGCGACCGCCCGACCGCGCCGATGAGCTCCCGCGGGGCTCTGTCCCCGGTGGAGGCCCGGGCCTGCGAGCCATGCGAGTCAACGCGGGGACGGCGCGATTCGACGCCGAGTGTCCGGAGCCGACGCTGCGCGCGGGCGAGGCGCTGGTGCGGGTGCTGCGCTGCGCGCTGGGCGGGGGCGACGTGCCGGGGCGGGGCGAGGGCATCCCCGGGAGGGAGTTCGTGGGCGTCGTCGAGCGCGTGGCGGACGGGGCGCGCGAGGAGGCGTGGGTCGGTCGTCGCGTCGTCGCGTCGGCCCTGATCGCGTGCGGCAGGTGCGAACGGTGCCGGTCGGGGCTGTCCAACCACTGCGCCGGGCGGCGCGTGCTGGGGCGGATGGGGTGTGACGGGGGGGCCGCCGAGCGAGTCGCCGTGCCCGTGCGCAATCTCGCGGAGGTGCCCAAGGGGGTGGGGGATGAGGTGGCGGTGTTCGCGGAGCCCCTCTCGCACGCGGTGCACGCGGCGGGGATGGCGCGGGTCGAGGGGCGCACGTACGTGACGGTGCTGGGCGACGGGTGCCTGGCGCTGCTGTGCGCGCAGGTCATGGCGCGGCGGAACGCCTCGGTGCGGCTGCTGGGTGATCGCCCGGGCCGGCTCGAACTGTGCGAGAAGTGGGGGATCAAGCATCGGCTCATCGGTGAGACCGGGCGACGCCAGGACCAGGAGCTGGTCTTCGAGTGCTCGGGGCTTCCCCGGATGATCGACCTGGCGACGCGGTTCGTCAGGCCGCGCGGCACCGTGGTGCTGGCGGCGTCGCCCGAGGGCGGGCCCCCGGGCCTGGACGCGGCGGCGGTGACGGAGCACGAACTGACGGTGCTGGGCTGCCGGGGCGGGCGGATCGCGGGCGGGCTGGAGGCGTTGACCGCCGGGGTCGACGTGGTGAGCCTGATCGGCCGGCGATTCAGGCTGTCGGAGGGGGAATCGGCGGCGCGGGTGGCGGCGGACCCCGCGTGCGTGCGCGTCCTGATCGAGCCCTAGGCGCTCGTTTCCGGATACCCTCCGGGCATGGCACACGATGTCCTGGCGCAGACGGTTCACTCCCTGCTCGATCACCGCGATCCGCAGGTCGCCTCGCTCGTCCGCCAGGAGGCCCGGCGGCAGGCCGAGACGCTCGAACTGATCGCCAGCGAGAACCACGCCTCCGGCGCGGTCATGGCGGCGATGGGCACGTGCCTGACCAACAAGTACGCGGAGGGGTACCCCGGCGCGCGGTACTACGGCGGGTGCGGGTTCTACGACCAGATCGAGGAGATCGCGCGGCACCGGGCCAGGCAGCTCTTCAACTGCGCCTTCGCCAACGTCCAGCCTCACTCGGGCGCCACCGCCAACCAGGCCCTCTTCCTGGCCCTCTTGGACCCGGGCGACACCTTCGCGAGCCTGGTGCTGGCCGACGGCGGGCACCTGACGCACGGGCTCAAGGTGAACATGTCCGGCAAGTGGTTCAAGCCCGTGCACTACCCGCTGGTCTACGACGCGTCGAGCCCGGAGTTCGAGCGGATCGATTACGACGCGATGGAGAAGATCTGCGTGCGGGCCAAGCCCAAGCTCATCATGTGCGGGTACTCGGCGTATCCCCGCGTGATCGACTTCGCCCGCTTCCGCCGGGTGGCGGACAGGTGCGGGGCGATCCTGCACGCCGACATCGCCCACATCGCGGGGCTGGTGGCGACGGGCGTGCACCCCTCGCCCTTCCCGCACTGCCACGTCGTGACCACCACGACGCACAAGACGCTCCGCGGGCCCCGGGGCGGGATGATCCTGTGCAACGACGAGGAGATGGCCAGGAAGATCGACCGCGCGGTCTTCCCGGGCGTGCTGGGCGGGCCGCTGATGAACACCATCGCGGCCAAGGCGGTCGCGTTCGGCGAGGCCCTCAAGCCCGAGTTCAAGGAATACAGCGGGCGGATCGTGACCAACGCGCGGGCCCTGGTCGGGGCCCTGGCGGAGCGCGGCTACCGGATCACCACCGGCGGCACCGACACGCACCTCATGCTCGTCGACCTCCGCCGCAAGAGCGAGCAGCTCACCGGCGCCGACGCCGAGAAGTGGCTGGAGGGCGCGGGGATCGTCTGCAACAAGAACGGCGTGCCGCAGGACCCGCGCCCGCCCAAGCTGACCAGCGGCGTCCGCCTGGGCACGCCCGCGCTCACGACCCGAGGCATGGGCGAGGCGGAGATGGGCGTCGTCGCGGGGCTCATCGACCGCGTGGTCTCGGCGGGGCTGCGCGGATCCCACGAACTGGCGATCGAGAGCGCGGGCGTCGTCGAGCAGATCAGGCACCTGTGCCATCGGTTCCCGCTGCCCGCCTGAGGCGATGGGTGGGGCGGATCCCGGGATTGGCTCACGGGCTTGCGCATCCCGGGCGTCAGCCGGAGAGCGTCGAGGGGCCCGTGACGCGCCGGGCGGGGAAGGTCTCGCCCGGGGTGAGCCAGGGGTCGAAGAAGTTCCAGGTCGCCAGCCCGTCCTCGGATCGGGGTTCGAGGAGGTAGACGACGAGGTTGCCCAGGGGCTGGGCCGTGGTGACGTACCAGTCGCCCTTGGAAAGCCGGATCGGCTCGGCGACCGTGTCGGTCTCGACGCGGACGAGGACGTGCCCCTGGAAGGCGCGGCTGGCGGGGGTGGCCTTGGTCACCACCGAGCGCTCGCCCGGCACGGTCATGTCGGCGGCGACCTCGGTCACGCGCACGCCGTGGAGCCGGAGCGTCTCGATCACGGGCTGGAGCCTCTCGTCGCGGGGGAGCGTGTAGCCGCGGGGGCGCTCGACGGCCGTTTCGGGGTCGAGGCAGTCGAGGAGGCGCACGGCGTAGTCGCGGTGGACGCCGGTGTTGATGGCCCGCCCGTCGCGGACCTCCTCCTCGAACCCGAGGATGGTGTGCTCGCCCGGGCAGGGGACGGGGCGCGCGCGGATGACGACGCGGTCGCGCGGCGCCGAGCGGGCCCGGTCGTCGGCCTGGGCGCAGACGCGCCTGACCTCGTCGGCGTTCTCGGCGCACCAGCCCACGGCGGCGTGGACCATGTCGAGCGTGCGCAGCACCCGCTCGCGGTAGGGCGCGTAGCTGTAGGCCTCGGTGAGCAGGCTGAGGCGCCCGCGCAGGCCGACGTAGGTGGTGCCGAAGCGGGCCTCGGCGGGGTAGGTTCCCCAGGTGGTGCGGTCGCCCACGCTGGCGTTGAAGACCCCGTCGCCGAAGGAGCCGTACCAGAACGCGGGCTCGCCGCTGGCCCCGGTGTACGCCGCGGACAGCCCGGGGACGAAGCGCTCGCGGGCGAAGGCGCGGAGGGCGTCGTCGCCGGCGAGGGACTTGGCGGTGCCGTAGGTCATGGTGAAGCGGTGGTGCGAGCCGTTGGTGGTGTGGGTGTCGATGAAGAGGTGGGGGTTCCACTCGTTGAGGAAGCGGACCAGGCCCCGGGTCTCCGGGGCTTCGAGCTTGACGAAGTCGCGGTTGAGGTCGAGCCCCTGCCCGTTCTCGCGCTTGCCCATGCCCAGCTCGGGGCCGACCTGTCCGGGGCGGTTGTCGGGGGAGACCTGCTCGTTGCCGTCGCAGTTGTAGATGGGGGCGATGGCGAGGAGGACGCGGTCGAGAAGCCCGGGGTGCTCACCCGCGAGGACGGCGCGGGCGTACATGGGCAGGGCCTCCTTGCCGCAGACCTCGCCGCCGTGGATGTTGCCGATGGCAAAGACGAGGATCTTGCCCTTCTCGACCTGGGCCCGGGCCTCGTCGGCGGAGCGCACGGGCGGGTCGGCCAGGACGAGCACGGGGATGTCGAGCCCCTTCGTGGAGGTGCCCAGCGAGTGGCGCGTGGCGCGCGGATCGGCGGCGGCGAGGGCGTCGAGCAACGCCACGACCTCGGCGTGCAGGGCCGTGCCGCGGAAGTCGGTGCGCTCGGCGACCGTGCGGAGATCGTGCTGGGCCAGGGCCGGGGCGGCGAGCAGAGCCGCGAGGAGGATCGTGCGCATGGGGTCAGCTTATCGGGCTTGGGCCAGGCGCACCGCCAGGTCCAGGGCCGCCGCCATGCTGCCCGGGTTGGCGGCGTTGGTCCCGGCGATGTCGAACGCCGTGCCGTGGTCGGGGCTCGTGCGGGGGACCGGCAGCCCGACGGTCATGTTCACGCCCCGGTCGCGGTCGAGGAGCTTGACGGGGATCAGCCCCTGGTCGTGGTACATGGCGACGACGAGGTCGTAGCGCCCCTCGATCGCCGCGTTGAAGACCGTGTCGCCCGGGTGCGGGCCCGAGGCGTCGAAGCCCTCCTCGCGGGCGGCCTCGATCGCCGGCGTGATGACGTCGGGCTCCTCGGTGCCGAGCAGCCCGCCCTCGCCCGCGTGCGGGTTGAGGCCGCACACGGCGATGCGGGGGCGCTCGACGCCCAGGCGTCGGCAGGCCTCGTGCCCGAGCGCGATCCTGTCATGGATCGTGCCGATCGTGAGCGAGGCGCCGACGCGCGACAGCGGCATGTGGGCCGTCGCCAGGATGACGTTCAGCCGCGGCGTGTGGAACATCATGCCGAAGCGCCCCGGCGTCGGCCCCAGCAGCCCGAAGGCGTCCGCGAGCAACTCGGTATGGCCCGGGTACGCGCCGTGCCCCGCGAGCGTCCAGGCGTGCTTGGAGATGGGCCCGGTGACGAGGGCGTCGGCGCGGTCGGCGTCCGACCCTGGCAGCGTCGCGCGCCGGATCGCCTCGCGCACCCATTCGAAGGAGAGGGCGCCGGCACGCGGATTGGCGCTCGCGGGGAAGGGGTCCTGCGTCCGCGGGTCGTCGTCGGCGACGAGCGCGACCGACGCCACCGAGCCGCGCCAGAACGGCGCGATGCTCGCGCGCTCGGCGGCGAGGCCCAGGGGCGCGTCGCAGCCGAGGATGACCCAGCGGGCGCGGGATTGGCGGGCCGGGTCGGCCAGGGCCTTGACGAGGACCTCCGGGCCGATGCCGCCGGGGTCGCCCATGGAGATGGCGATGGTGGGGGGCACGGGCAAGTGTAATCGGCGCGGTGCGGGTGCCACGGGCCATCCGGCGCGTGGCCCGTGGCCCGTGCGGGGCCGCGATCGGCGTGCTTCCTCAGGGCAGGGAGCATTCCACCCCGCCGGGCCCCCGAGCCTTCGGGCGCCCCTCCGGCGCCTACGTTGAACCCGCGTGCCGACCCGGATGACCCTCAAGACGCCGACGGACTACGACCTGGTCCGGGACGCCTGCTCCTACGGCTACTTCCTGCTCGCCCCGAACCACTGGCACCCACAGACGCGGAGCCTCTGGCGCGTGTTCGCGGTCGCGGGCCGCGGCGTGCTCGCGCGGATCACCCAGCCCAAGGGCCCCGGCGCGCCCCTGCGCGTCGAACCGGCCGCCCCGATCGGTCGGCCCGCCCGCGCCGACCTGGAGCGCCAGGCCCGCCGGATGCTGCGGCTGGACGAACCCGCCGAGGAGATCGCCCGGTTCCACCGCCTCGATCGGCGCTTCAGGAAGTCGGGGCGGGGGCGGCTGTTCCGCTCGCCCACGCTCTTCGAGGACGTGATCAAGACCGTGACCAGTTGCAACGTGACCTGGCCCGGCACGGTGGTCATGAACCGGCGGCTGTGCGAGGTGCTGGGGGCCCGGGCGGGAGCCGAGGAGGCGGGCAGCGGGCTGACGCACGCCTTCCCCGCGCCCGCCGACGTCGCCGCGGCGTCGCCGGACCTCCTGCGGGCCCGCTGCCGCGTGGGCTACCGCGACGCGCGGATCATCGAGCTGGCCCGCCTGTTCCGCGACGAGCCGGGGCGATTCGCCCGCCTCGAGGACCCCGCGATCGGCGACGACGAGGTGTTCGACGCGCTGCTCGACCTGCCCGGCATCGGCCCCTACGCCGCGGGGAACGTCATGCAGCTCCTGGGGCGCTACTCGCGCCTGGCGCTCGACACCGAGAGCGTGCGGCACGGGCGCACGGTGCTGAAGATGCGCGGCTCGGGCGAGTCGATCATGCGCCGCTTGCGGACGCGCTACGCCCGCTTCAAGGACCACGCCTTCCGCAGCTACTGGTTCGAGCTGTGGACCTTCTACGAGGCCCGGCACGGCCCGGCCCACACGTGGCAGCGGGATTCGACGGGGACGCTCTTCACCGCCCGCGAACTGGGCAAGCCCGCGACGCCATCGGGCCGCGACCCCGCCGCGGGCTAGCATTCCGTCCCCCGCGGGCTGGGCGGGGAGGGTGCGCCGTCAAGGGGATCGAAACCGGGGAGAGGCGATCCCCAAAGCCAAGGGAATGCGGCGTTGGGGTCGGGCGGCCCGAGCCCGCCCGGGGCCACGCCGACAGCCCCGCGACGCGCCTGGAGGGACCGAGCCTTGTGGAAGTGGCTCTTGGGACTGGCGGTCTTCCTGCTGGCGGCCCTTCTGGGCGGCGGCTACTGGGCCTATTCCTCCGGCGCCATCGATGAAGTCCGGAAGATGTTCGACCCGTCGCTCAAGCCGACCTACGTCCGGCTGGCGGCGGTGGAGAAGGGCGAGCTGACCCGGACGGTGTCGGCGCCGGGTCAGATCGAGCCCAAGACCAAGGTCGAGATCTCGGCCCAGGTCTCGGCCCGGATCATCGAGATCCCCTTCCGCGACAACGAGCTGGTGCGCAAGGGGGACGTGGTGCTGCGCCTCGACGACCGCGACCTTCAGGCCGCCCTCGCCAGCGCCCAGGCCAACCACAAGAGCCAGATCGCCCAGCTCGACCGCGCCAAGGCCGAGTTCGCCCGCCTCACCACCGAGCTGGGGCGGGCCCGCGAGCTCTTCGCCAGCAAGGACATCCCCCGGGCCCAGCTCGACGAGGCCGAGACCGAGTTCGCGCGGGGCGAGGCCAACCTCCGCTCGGCCCAGTTCGCCATCGCCATCGCCGAGGCCAACATCCAGCGGGCCGAGAAGGACCTGTCGAACACGATCGTCAACGCGCCGTTCGACGGCGTGATCACGCGCCTGAACGCCGAGGTGGGCGAGCTGGTCGTCGTCGGCACGCTCAACAACCCGGCCTCGGTCATCATGGAGATCGCGGACCTGTCGGTCATGCTCCTCAAGGCCCGCGTCGACGAGGCCAACGTCGCCAAGGTCAAGGAGGGGCAGCGGGCCAAGGTGTTCGTCAACTCGTTCCCCGACCTGCCCGTGGGCGGGCGCGTGGACCGGGTGGGGCTCAAGCGCGAGGTGGACCGCGACGGCACCGCCTATTTCGAGAGCGAGATCCTCCTCGAGAAGCCCGAGCACATGCTCCTGCGCTCCGGGATGACCGCCAACGCCGACGTCGCCGTGGAGACCTTCGAGAGCACGGTGAAGGTCCCCAGCCAGGCCGTGCAGGACCGCAACATCGACGACCTGCCCCGCGAGCTGGTCGAGCGGGCGGCGTTCGTCGACCGCAACAAGCGATTCGTGCGCGTGGTCTTCGTCTTCGAGGGCGGCAAGACGGTGGCCCGCCCGGTGGACGTGGGGGCCAGCGACCTGACGCACACGGTGGTCCGGGCCGGGCTCGACGAGGGCGTCCGCATCGTCGTCGGTCCCTTCAAGACGCTCGCGTCGCTCAAGCACGACCAGCGCGTCGAGGACGAGGACCTCAAGCCCGCCGAGAAGAAGGGCGAGCGCACCGCCGGCGGGGCCGACAGGCCCGCGGGACAGGGTTAGCCGCGGAGCAAGCCCATGGTCGCCCCGCAGCACCCCCTCATCATCCGCATCGCCGACCTGCACAAGGTCTACCGCATCGGCGCCGAGAAGGTGCACGCGCTTCGCGGCATGAGCCTCGAGATCCGACGCAACGAGTTCGTCGCCATCATGGGCGCCTCGGGCTCCGGCAAGAGCACGCTGCTCAACGTGCTGGGGTGCCTCGACCAGCCCACCAGGGGCGTGTACGAGTTGGCCGGTCGCCCCACGCACCGCATGAGCGTGGGCGAGCTGTCGGGCGTCCGCAACGACCTGATCGGGTTCGTGTTCCAGAGTTTCGAGTTGCTGCCGCGGGCCACGGCGTTGAAGAACGTCCAGCTGCCGCTGATCTACAGCCGGCGTTACTGGGTGGGGACGGGGGCCCGGGCTCGGCGGGCGCTGGAGCGGGTGGGCCTCGCCGACCGCATGAAGCACCGCCCCAACCAGCTCTCGGGCGGGCAGCGCCAGCGAGTCGCCATCGCGCGGGCCCTGGTCAATGAGCCCGCCATCATCCTGGCCGACGAACCCACGGGCAACCTCGACAGCAAGACCGGCGACGAGATCATCGGGCTCTTCCGCCAGCTCCACGCCGAGGGGCAGACCATCATCATGGTCACGCACGAGGAGGACATCGCGGGCAACGCCGGGCGGATCATCCGCCTGCGCGACGGGGTGGTCATGAGCGACCACCCCACCGAGGAGGACCCGACCCACCAGGACTACGTGCGCCGGGCGCTGGAGACGGCCCAGCGCGACGCCGGGCGGGCCGCCCCGGGGGCCGCGCCGTGATGTTCATCCGCGTGCTCATCCAGACGGTGGTGCTGGCCCTGGCCCAGATCTGGGCCAACAAGGTCCGGGCCATGCTCACGACCCTGGGCATCATCATCGCGGTGGCGGCGGTCATCATCATCGTGGGGGCCATGACCGGGCTCAAGACCTTCGTCCTCGACCAGTTCGCCACCTTCGGCGCCAACAAGGTCTGGGTCTTCCCGCGCATGCCTCCCAACATGCGCGACCGCTACTCCTTCCGCCAGCTCCGCCTGACGACCGCCCAGATCGACGGCATCGCCCAGTTCAGCCCCTCCCTCGAGCGCATCACGCCCGTGATGATGCTCAACACCACCGTGCAGTTCGGCGACCGCGTCCGCCCGGGCGTGCCCGTGCAGGGCGTGCGCCCCTCCTGGCACGAGATCGAGCAGCGCTTCGCCCTCAAGGGGCGCCCGCTCGCGCCGCTGGACGAGGAGGAACGCCGACAGGTCTGCCTCGTCAACGACAAGGCCATCGACGAGCTCGGGCTCGACGCCGACCCCACGGGCGACTTCCTGCTCCTGGACGGGCGCCGCTTCCTCATCGTGGGCGTCGTCGAGACCAAGGCCGTCAGCCCCATGTTCGGCGGCAACGAGGCCCAGAGCGAGCTCATTATCCCCTTCCGCACGGGCGAGATGATGCGCCCCGAGCCCCGCATGTTCGCCATCGCCACCACCCGGTCCCCCGAGCTCTTCGCGGACGCCAAGGTCGAGATCGGCACCTACCTGCGGCGCGTGAGGCACCTCAAGCCCGACGAGCCCGACACCTTCGGCGTCGAGGCCATCGAGCAGGTCATCGAGCAGTTCAAGAAGGTCGCCGGCGCCATCACCGTCGGCGCGGGGGCCGTCGTGGGCATCTCCCTCCTGGTCGGCGGCATCGGCATCATGAACATCATGCTCGTCTCCGTCAGCGAGCGCACCCGCGAGATCGGGCTCCGCAAGGCCGTCGGGGCACGACCGGGCGTCATCCTCATCCAGTTCCTCGTCGAGGCCGTCGTCCTCTGCCTGGTCGGCGCCGGCGTCGGGCTCCTGCTCGGCAACGGCGCCGTCCTGGCCATGCGCATGGCCAAGGACTCCCCCCTCGAAGCCGCCCAGACCCCCATGTGGGCGATCGTGGTGTCGGCGGCGTTCGCGGCGGCGACGGGCGTGATCTTCGGCATGTTCCCCGCCATCAAGGCCGCACGCCTCAACCCCATCGACGCGCTGCGCCACGAGTAGCGCAGGAGCCCGAGCGCATGAACAGATCGCTGGTGTCGGTGTCGGCGGGTTGCCTCCTGCTCGCCGCGGGGTGCGCCAACCCCTTCGTCGCCCGCCCCGAGGACTTCGCCCAGCGCGTCCCGGCGGAACGCCTCCGCGCCGTCGCCAACGCCGACTTCGCCCCCTACCGCAAGCCCGCCTCGCCCGAGCCGCCCCCGCTCAAGGGCCGCTTCGAGGGCGTGGAATCGCACGCCCTGACCCTCGAGGAGGCCCGCGCCAGCGCCCTGGCCCACAACCTCGACCTGAAGGTCGCGCTGGTCGGCCCGTCCATCGCCGCCGAGCAGGTCCGCGTGGAGGAGGCCCGCTTCGAGTCGGCCTTCACGCTCCGGGCCCGCTCCCTCGACCTCAACCAGCCCACCGCATCGGAGCTGGCGTCGGCCCAGAACCAGGTGCTGTCGATCGAGCCGGGCGTGCGCATCCCGCTGCGGACGGGCGGGTCGGCCAGCGTCAACCTCCCCCTCAGCCGGGCGGAGAACAACAACCGCTTCTCGACGCTCAACCCCGCCTTCTCGACCGACCTGCAGTTCTCGATCAGCCACCCCCTGCTCCGCAACGCCGGGCGACGCACCAGCACCGCCCCCATCCGCATCGCCGGGTACAACCGGCAGGCCAGCGAGGCCCAGACCAAGCTCGAAGTCATCCGGCAACTGGCGGCGGTCGATCGGGCCTACTGGCGCCTGGTCGCGGCCCGCCAGGCCCTCGACGTCTCGCAGCGCCAGTACGAGCTGGCCCGCGAGCAGGAAGGGCGGGCCGAGCGGCGCGTCAAGGCGGGACAGGCCGCCGAGGTCGAGCTGGTCCGGGCCCAGGCGGGCGTGGCCCAGCGGCTGGAGTCGATCATCCTGGCCGAGAACGGGGTGCTGACGCAGCAGCGCGAGCTCAAGCGCATCGTCAACCTGCCCGGGCTGACGATCGACACGCGCACGATGGTGCTGCCCTCCTCCCCGCCCGATCCGGTGGAGTATGAGTTCGACCGCGACCGCTTGATCGCCGACGCCGTCGGCAACCGCATGGAGTTGCTGGAGCTGGAGCTGCGCCTGGCCGCCGACGCCGCGACCATCGCCGTCAACCGCAACCAGGCCCTTCCCCTGCTCTCGCTCGAGTACGTGTACCGGATCAACGGGCTGGGGGCGAGCACGCAGGACAGCTTCCGCCAGGTCGAGGGCAACCGTTTCGAGGACTGGGAACTGGGTCTCAACGCCGAGGTGCCGATCGGGAACGAGGCGGCCAGGGCGCGGGTCCGAGAATCCATGCTCCGGCGCATGCAGCGTCTCTCGACGCGGGACGCCCGGCGCCAGGCGATCACCCAGGAGGTCCTCCAGGCGATCGACCAGATCGACGCCTCGTGGCAGCGGATCGTGGCGGCCCGCCAGTCGGTGGTCCTTACGACTCGGCTGCTGGAGGCCGAGCAGCGCCAGTTCGACGTGGGCGTGCGCACGAGCACGGACGTGCTGGACGCGGCGGCCAGCCTGGCCGACGCCCAGCTCCAGGAGATCCGGGCCCTGGCCGACTACCAGATCGCCCAGGTGGACCTGGCGTTTTCCACGGGGACGCTGCTGGGGTCGGCGCGGGTGGAGTTCGAGCCGCCGGCGGCTCCTCCCGGCGACGCCCCGACCCCGCCGGAGCGCATCGAGCCGAGAGGCAATTCCCGGTAGCACGATTCCCGGCCCTGCGGGGTTGCCTGTATGGGCCGTCGCGTCCCGCGATCCGGGGATGTCGCGGCGTGGCTGCATTGGGGGCGTCGGCGTTTCGATAGTGACCCGCCAGTCGGCAAGAGGGCGCGTGGGCCCGGTAACGGAGCGGCGTGGGCGAATGAACCTGCAGCGAAAGACCGCGGTGGTGGTGGGGTTGCTGCTGGCGGTGCTGCTCGCCGGGCTCTACTGCGCCGTGGCGCGCTCGATCGAGCGGGGGTTCGGCGGCGTCGAGCGCGAGCGCGTCGAGATGAACGTCGAGCGTGTCCGCCGCGCGGTTCAGAACGAGGGCCGGCACCTGGCCGCCAAGCTGAGCGACTGGGCGGTGTGGGGCGAGACCTACGAGTTCCTGCGCGATCCGAGCGGGTCGTTCGTGGAGCAGCACCTGTCCGGGACCACGATCGCGGACCTGGGCCTGGGGTTCCTGGCGCTGGTGGACGAGGCCGGAGCGGTGCGCTGGTGCGGCGTGCCGGGGCCCGATCGGGCGCTGGCGGCCGGCGTCCCGGATGAGATCGGAGACCTGCTCGCGCAGGAGGCGCGCTGGCTGGTGTCGGTGGGCGCCGACGGACCCAGGCACGGGCTCGTGAGCGTCGGCGACCACGCTTTCCTGATCGCGGCGCGCGCGGTGCGTCCCTCGGCGGGCGCCGGCGGCGACCGGGGCGCGATCGTGTTCGGCGTGCGCCTCGACCGGGCGTTCCTCGCCTCGCTCTCGAAGTCGCTGCTTCTGCGGGCCCACATCGAGCCGCTTGGGGGCGGGGAGCGGGCCGGGGCGGACGCCTCGGGCGGCGCGTGCGTCGTGACTCCGATCAGCGACCTGATGGTCCGTGGCCGCGAGGTGATGGTGGACATCCACGGCCAGCCGCGTTTCCGGCTCGAGGTGGTGCATCGGCGGCTGGTCGCGACCGAGGCGCGGCGCACCATCGGGCACATCCGGCTGGTGCTGGCGGTCGCCGCCATCGGTTCGATCGCCGCGACGCTGTTGGTCCTGAGGGTGCTGGTCCTGCGTCGCCTGGAGCGGATCGGGCGTGAGGTCGAGGCGATCGGTCGGTCGGGCGAGCCTTCGCGGCGCGTCGCGGTCCGGGGCGGCGACGAGCTGGCGCGCCTGGCCCACGCGTTCAACGCGACGCTCGGGGCGCTCGAGTCTTCGAACGAGCGGATCGCCGAGAACGAGGCGCTCCTGCGTGACATGACCGACGGGCTGCCCGCGCTGGTGTGGCTCGTCGATCGGCACGGGCGCACGGAGTTCCGCAACGCCGCGTGGACCGCGCTGGTGGGCGTGGGCGATCCGGGCGGGAGCCTCCCCTGGATCGCGGGGATCCACCCGGACGACGAGGCCCCGTGCGACGCCGAGTTCCGGCGGGCCCACGGCGCGGGCGCCTCGTTCCAGGTCGAGTGCCGCATCCGCTCGGCGAACGGGGCGTACCGCTGGTTCATGGTCCGGGGCGAGCCTCGCAAGGACGGGGGGGGCGGGTTCGCGGGGTACGTGGCCTGCGGGATCGACGTCACGGAGCGGCGCGAGGCCGAGCAGGACCGCGACCGGTCCTTCGAGATGTCGATCGACATGATGTGCGTGGCGAGCCTCGACGGGTACTTCACTCGCGTCAACCGGGCGTTCGTCCGCACGCTGGGGCTCACCGAGGAGGCGCTCCTGAGCCGGCCCTTCCTCGACCTGGTCCACCCCGACGACCGCGAGGCCACGATGGATCAGATGTCGCACCTGGCGGGGGGTTGTGCCGTGGTGGGGTTCGAGAACCGGTACCGGTCCGCGGGCGGGGAGTATCGGTGGTTCAGCTGGAACGCGCCCGCGTTGCCGATCGGGTCGCGGCGCATCTACGCCGTGGCCCGCGACGTGACGGACCAGAGGGCGATGGAGTCGGAGCTGAGGCAGGCCAAGGCGGCGGCGGAGGCATCGAGCCGGGCCAAGGACGGGTTCCTGGCGCACATGAGCCACGAGATCCGCACGCCCCTGACCGCGATCCTCGGGTTCGCCGAGTTGCTCGCCGACCCCGGCACGCCCCGCGACGAGGTCGCCCGTCATGCACGGACGGTGCACGCCAACGCCGACCACCTGCTGGACCTCGTCAACGACGTCCTCGACTTCTCGAAGATCGAGGCGGGGCGGATGGACGCCGAGCGGATCGTGTGCGATCCGGGGGCGATCGTTCGCGGGCTGGACGTGGTGTTGGGGCCCATCGCCCGCGGCAAGGGGATCGCCTTCGAGATCCGCGTCGCGCCGGACTGTCCCGCCGCCGCGATCACGGACCCCACGCGGCTGCGGCAGATCCTGTTCAACCTCGTCGGCAACGCCGTCAAGTTCACGAGCCGCGGGGGCGTGCGCGTCGACGTGGGGCTCAGGGAAGGCCGCCTCCGGTTCGCCGTGAGCGACACGGGCATCGGCATGAACCCGGACGAGGTCGGGCGCCTGTTCGCGCCCTTCAGCCAGGCGGACGCCTCGACGACGCGCCGCTTCGGCGGCACCGGGCTCGGGCTGGCGATCTCGCGGAGGCTGGCCGAACTGCTGGGCGGCGCGATCGAAGTCACGAGCAAGCCCGGGGAAGGGTCGTGCTTCACGCTCTCCCTGCCGTTCCGGGCGTGCGCGGAGCCGACGGCCGCGGCGCCGCAGGCCGTGATCCCCGTGGGGGCGCTCTCGGGCCGCGTGCTGGTCGTCGAGGACTCGCCGGACATTCAGCGCCTGCTCGTGCACCAGCTCCGCTCGGCGGGGTTGACGGTGGAGGGGGCCGACACGGGGCGGCAGGCGCTGGGGCGCGTCGACGCCGCCCGCGCCGACGGCGCGCCCTTCGACCTGGTCCTCATCGACATGCAGATGCCCGAGATGGACGGGCTGGAGGCGACGCGCCGGCTGCGTGCCGGGGGGTTCCGCGCCCCCATCGTCGCGCTGAGCGCCCGGGCCACGGCCGAGGATCGCGGCGCCGCGTCCCTCGCCGGGTGCGACGACTACGCCAGCAAGCCGATCCCGAGGCAGGCCCTGCTCAACCTGGTCGGCGGGTGGCTCGCGTCGGGCGGCGCCGGCCGCCGGGCCGCGTAGCCCGCCCCGGTCGCGGTACACTGCCGCCGCCCGACGCCCGGGCGCCGGAGCCCGCGATGCCCCTCTCCCCCGACGAGTCGCGCGAGTGGCTCGAGACCGATGGCCTGGGCGGGTTCGCCATGGGCACCGCGTCGGGCGTGCGCACGCGCTCCTACCACGCGATCCTGACCGTCGCGTTGCGCCCCCCCGCCGAGCGCGTGGCCCTGGTCAAGGACCTGGAGGCGTGGGTCGAGACCGAGCGTGGCTCGGTCTGGCTCACGCCGCACCGCTACCGGGGCGGGCATGTCCACCCCGTGGGCCCGTCGCACCTGGCGGACTTCCGGCATGATCCGTGGCCCACGTGGCGCTACCGGCTCCCCTCGGGGCACCGGCTCACCTGCGAGCTGTTCCTGGAGCGCCACCGCCGGGCGTGCTGGCTGCGCTGGACGCTCGGGGGCGCGCCCGAGCACGGGCAGGTCGCCCGGCTGCGGGTCCGCCCGCTCCTGGGCGGGTCGCCCCTCCACCACGTCCACCGCGAGAACCCGGCGTTTGACTTCGGCGCGGAGGCGGGCGAGGGGCGCGGCGTGGTCCGATGGCGTCCCTACGCGGCGCTCCCCGCCGTCATCGCGGCCTCGTCGGGCGCCTATCGGCACGCCCCCGAGTGGTTCCGCGCCTTCCAGCTCGACGAGGAAGCCGCGCGCGGCCTGGAATCGGTGGAGGACCTGGCCTCGCCCGGCGGGTTCGAGTTCGACCTGCTGAGCGGCCCGGCGGTGATGGCCCTCTCGACGGAGGAGCCGGTCGGCGACCCGGCGCCCGCCTGGGACGCCGCGGCGGAGCGCGAGCGGGTTCGGCGCGGGCGGTTCGGCGCCGACGCGCTCGCCCGCGCCGCCGACCATTACATCGTCCGGCGCGACTCGGGCCTGACGGTCATCGCCGGGTATCCGTGGTTCGGCGACTGGGGGCGGGACACGTTCATCGCCTTGCGCGGGCTGTGCCTGGCGACGGGGCGGCTGGACGAGGCCCGCGCCATCCTGGTCGAGTGGGCCGGGCACGTGAGCCGCGGCATGCTCCCCAACCGCTTCCCCGACGCGGGCGAGGCGCCCGAGTACAACTCGGTGGACGCGTCGCTGTGGTACGTCGTCGCGGCGGGGGAGTACATGGACCTGGCGGCGGGGTCGCTGGACGCGCGCGACCGCGATCGGCTGCGGTCCGCGGTCGACGCGATCCTCGACGGGTACGCCGCCGGCACGCGCCACGCCATCCGCGTGGACGGGGACGGGCTGGTGGCCGCGGGCGAGCCGGGGGTGCAACTGACGTGGATGGACGCCAAGTGCGGCGAGTGGGTCGTCACGCCCCGCATCGGCAAGCCCGTCGAGATTCAGGCCCTCTGGGTCAACGCGCTGTCGGTGGCGGCGCGGTGGAGCCCGGCACGGGCCGAGGCCGCGCGGTCCGCGACGGAAGCGTTCAACGCGCGCTTCTGGAACGCGGCCCTGGGGTGCCTCTTCGACGTGGTCGACGCCGACCACCGCCGCGGCGCCGTCGACGACGCCGTGCGCCCCAACCAGGTGCTGGCGGTGGGGGGGCTGCCGGTGCCGCTGCTGACGGGGGCGCGAGCGGCGTCGGTGGTGCGCACGGTGCGCGAGCGGCTCTGGACGCCCCTGGGCCTGCGCACGCTCGACCCGGGCCACCCTTCGTACCAGCCCCGCTACCAGGGCGATCAGCGCTCGCGCGACGGGGCGTACCACCAGGGCACGGTGTGGCCGTGGCTCATGGGGGCATTCGTCGAGGCCCACCTTCGCGTCGCGGGCGGCGCGCCGGCGTCGCTGGAGGAGGCCGGCGCGATGCTGGCGGGGCTGCGGGCCCACGTCGGCGAGGCGGGGCTGGGTCACGTGTCGGAGGTCTTCGACGCCGACCCGCCGCGACGCCCCGCCGGGTGCCCGTTCCAGGCGTGGTCGGTGGCGGAGCTGATCCGTGCCGAGCGGCTGGTCGCGCGGGGGTGAGGGGACGCGGCGGCGTGGGCGCGGTATATTCCCCGTCGCCCGGGGCCGACCGCCACGCGCCCGCTCGGATTCCCACGATGCTCACCCGCTCGATCCTGCCCTTGGCCGCGATGGTCGTGCCGACCGGTGCGCTGGCCCACGAGGCCCGCCCGGTCCTGGTCCAGGCCCCCGCCGCGTTCGCCCTGGCCGCGCCGCCGCAGACACCCCCGGAAGCACCCCCGGAACCGCCCCCGGAACCGCCCCCGGAACCGCCCCCGGAACCGCCCCCGCCGCGTTCGTTCGTCGAGAGTTGGAAGGGGTCGATCGAGGGAGGGATCAACGGGTCGGCGGGCAACTCCGAGACGCTCAACCTCCGGGCCGCGCTGTCGCTCACCCGCGACACCGAGCGCATGAAGACCGCGTTCGCGTCTCACTATGCCTACGGCACGAGCGACGGGCAGAAGAGCAAGTCCAGGGGCGAGGTCGGCCTCCGCAACGACTGGGCCGTCGACCGCTCGCGCTGGAGCGTCTACGCCCAGGGCAAGGGCGAGTACGACGAGTTCCAGGACTGGACGTGGCGCCTGTCGGGCGTCGTCGGCCTGGGTTACTCGCCGGTCAAGGACGGGCGCACCACGCTGGTCGCGCGCCTGGGCGTCGGCGGGTCGCGCGAGATCGGCGGGAGCGACAACGAGTTCACCCCCGAGCTCAACCTCGGCGCCGACTTCAACCACCGCCTCACCGAGCGCCAGCGGCTCTTCGCCTCGTTCGACGCCTACCCCTCCCTCAAGGACACCGACGACTACCGCCTGGTCGCCAAGGCCGGGTGGGAGGTCCTCGTCGATCCGGAGGCCAACATGACGCTGCGCCTGGGCGTGGAGGACCGCTACGACGCCACCCCGGGCCCGGGGCGCAAGAAGAACGACGTCGACTACTTCCTGCTGCTCGGATGGAGCTTCTGACGGGGCGCGATCGCCCGCGCTCCGCATGGCCACGCCCGGAGGAGGAGTCCGCGACGGAAACCCCGATCGATCCCCAGGCACGCCGGGAGTGGGCGTGCTCGACCCCATGAAAGGAGAACGCTCGATGGGAATGCTCAAGGAGTTCCGCGACTTCGCCCTGCGGGGCAACGTGCTCGACCTGGCCGTCGCCGTCATCATCGGCGGCGCGTTCGGCGGGATCGTGCAGTCGATGATCAAGGACGTGATCATGCCCGTGATCGGGATCGCCGGCAGCGTGGACTTCTCGAACCAGTACGTCCCGCTGTCACGGAAGGGGGCCGACGCGGTGGCCGCCGCCGCCCAGGCCGGTCAGGCGGTCCCGGGGCTGGACAAGGCCCGCGAGTTGGGCCCGGTGATCGCGTGGGGCAACTTCATCACCATCACGCTCAACTTCATGATCCTGGCGTTCTGCATCTTCCTGGTCGTCAAGGCGTTCAACATCGCCAGGAGGCGGTTCGAGAAGGAGAAGGAGGCGGGCCCGCCCCCGGCGCCGCCCGCCGACGTGGCGCTGCTCACGGAGATCCGTGACCTGCTCAGGGCGCGGGGCTGAAGTTCGCCGTTGCGGGCCTCCCGCGCTTGGCCGGGGCCCGACCCGCGCCCCAGGGTCGTCCATCCCCGACGCGCCGGATGCAAGGCGGCGAAGGCGCGCCATCGCTCGCGAGCGGCACGGGTCTGTGAACTCCGCGCCGGGAAGCGGTGGGGGTGGGATTCGAACCCACGTTGGACTTGCGCCCAAACCGGTTTTCAAGACCGGTGCCATCAACCGCTCGGCCACCCCACCGGCTGGGCGATCGTAGGAGAGGCCGCGTTCACGGCCTGGCGTTCAACCTCCGCCCCCACAACCAGTCGAGGGCCTCGCCCAGCAGGTCGCCCACGATCAGCGCGTGCCCCTGCCCGGGCGCCTCGCGGTACTCCACGGGCGCGCCCGCGGCCCGTGCCTGCTCCGCCGCCACCTTCAGGCGCGCCGGCGGGATGATCGGGTCGAACTGCCCGGCGATGACCAGGGTCGGCGCCACGCGCTCGCCGCGGAGGGAATCGCCCCCGGCGAGGCACACCGCCGCCGCGAGCGAGTCCGGCCGCGCCGCCGCCAGCGCGCTGGCCGCCGCCGCCCCCGTCGAGTGCCCGAGCACGTACACCCGAGCGCGGTCGATCGCGTAGTCCCGGGCCACCTCGCGGAGCAGCGCGTCGAACAGGTCGGGGTTGCCGATGAACGCCTCGGCCCGCGGGCTGACCGCGATGAACCCGCGCGCGTCGGCCTGCCGGCGCAGCTCCCCGTCCCCGTGCACCACCTGGAACGAGTACTCGTCCCCACCCGTCCCGTGGAAGGCGACGACCACCGGCATGGCGCCCGTCCGCCCCACCGGCACGTGCGTGACATAGGGGACCAGTCTCCCCCCGGAGTCCAGCAGGCGCCAGGTCATCCCCGCCCGCCCCGCGAACGGGCTGACCTTGCCCTCCGCGAGCGTGACCTCCGCCGCCAGCGTGTCGGCGCGCGTGCTCATGGGCGTCATGAAGCTCGCCGACTCCTGCGGGTTGACGCCGCCGCCGAGCAGGCTCCACGTGCCTCGGAGCGTGGCCAGGGCCGACGGGCTCAGGGCGGCCCCGGCGTTCAGCGCGTCGATCCTGGGCTTGAGGGCGTGGAGCGTCTGGCCGGCCGGCTCGCTGAGCACGCAGAAGAAGAGCGGCCCGGGGTCGGACTGTTCGCCCACGCCCACCGACACCAGGTACGCCCCCGACGCCTTGCCCAGCCACGCGCCCGCGTCCAGCGGCACGCTCATGCTCACGGGCGTGCCGGGCGTGTACGCCACGTCGACGGCCAGGGTCAGCGGCTCCAGGGCGTCGATCGGGAGCAGGCTCACGCCGAGCGTGACGCGGGCCGGCGACTCGGGCCCGTACCACTGCTCGATCGCCAGGCGCGGCGCCCGCGACATCGCGCGCCCGTACACCGCCGGCTCGACCGTCACCCGTAGCGACGAGGCCAGGGCCTGCGCCGGCGACGCCTCGCCCTCGGCCGCCAGCGCGTCCGCGCCGGTCCGCAGCGCCCGGATCGCGTCGTTCATCCTGCCGCCCAGGAACGACGCCGTCGCCACGTCGAAGGCCCGGTTGGCCTCCCGGGCCCGGGCCTGTCGGTCCGTCAGCGCGCGGTAGATGCGTTCGAAGCGCGTGGAGGCCGCGACCAGGTCGGCCCGCGTCACCACCGCCCACTCGACCTCCGCCGCGACGGGCGCCGGGGGCGGCGGGAGTCCGGGGGGCGTCGTCGGCTCGGGCTGCCCCAGGGCGATCAGCAACGACAGGGTCGCGATCCACATGCCCGACTGTAGAACCCGGCGCCCGGGCCCCCGATACCCTCACGCATGACCTCACTGGCCGCCGTCCCCTTCGGCACGCTCCTGGAGCAGGTCGCCGCCAAGACCCCGACGCCCGGGGGCGGGGCGGTGGCGTCCGCCGTCGGCGCCCTGGCCGCCGCCCTTGCCGGGATGGTCGTCAGCTTCTCGCTGGGCAAGAAGAGCCTGGCCCCGCACGCGCCGGCCCTCGAGGACGCCCGTGCCCGGCTCGAGCGGGCCCGCGCGCTGATGCTGCGCCTGGCCGACGAGGACGCCGCCGCGTACGGGCTGTGCAACGAGCTCTCGCGCCTGCCGGAGACCGACCCGCGGCGGGCGGCGGAGCACGCGCCCGCGCTCCGGGCCTGCGTGCAGATCCCCGAGGCCGTCGCCGCCGCCTGCGTCGACCTGCTCCGCCTCATGGACACGCTGGGGCCGATCACCAACCGCCATCTCCGGTCCGACCTGGGGTTGGCCGCCGAGCTGGCCGAGGCCGCTGTCCGCGCCAGCAACTGGAACGTGTGGATCAACAGCAAGGGGCTGCCCGCCCCCGAGGCCGTGGACGCCCACGAGCGCTCGCGCCAGGCCGGCGACTCGGCCCGTGACCTGCTCGAGCGCGTCCGCATCGCCTGCCGCGACTGAGCCCGCCGGAGCCGCGCCGTGCGCGACGACCCCACGATCATCCGGCGCTGGTTCGAGGCGGCCCAGGCCCCCGCGGTGGTTGCGGACCTCGAGCGTCTCTTCGCCGCCGTCGCCGACGAGGTCGAGCGTCGCGGCCCGGCGTGCTGGGCCTCGGGGCGGTGCTGCAACTTCGAGCGGGCCGGGCACCGGCTCTACGTCACGGGGCTCGAGGCCGCCTACGCGCTCGCCCGCCCCCCGCCGACGCCCGCCCCCCGCGCCCTGTCGCTCCCACAGGTCGAGGCCGCCCGCGCCGCCGGCGGGTGCCCCTTCCAAGCCGCCAACCTCTGCACGATCCACGCGACCAAGCCGCTCACGTGCCGGATCTACTTCTGCGACCGCTCGGCGACGGCGTGGCAGCAGGACCTCTCCGAGCGCATGCTCGCGCCATTGCGCACGCTCCACGACACCCACGCGGTGCCCTACCGCTACGCCGAGTGGCGGTCGCTCCTGGAGGCGATCCTCCGCACCCGCCCCCGCAATGAATGAAGTTCGGGTAATGATCGGGGCGCGGATCGGTCTTCGTCGATCTTCCGCCGATCCGGGGCATCCGGCCGATCCGATGGAGGGTCGAAGGCGGATGGAGACCCGGGTGTGACCGGGTGGACCGTACGCGGGCCCAACGGGCGTGCGATGCCCGACTTACGATCGCCGGACCACGACCCGCGGCCGCGCGCCGCACCAGGAGGCTGGGATGCTCTTTCGTCGGACCACGGATCGGACCGAGCCCGTCACCCGCACCGACCGCACGCCGCCCACGTTCGAGGCGTTGGAGCAGCGGCTGGTGCTGGCCCCGTCGCCCCTGCCCCAGCTCCAGGACCTCGAGAACACGCTGAACTCGGTGGTGCGTCTCGAGACCAACATGGGAACGATCGACGTCGAGCTCTTCAACGCCGCCGCCCCCATCACCATCGCCAACTTCCTCAACTATGTCACGTCGGGTCGGCTCGACGAGACGTTCTTCCATCGCTCGGTCACGAACTTCGTGATCCAGGGCGGCGGGTTCAGCTACCGGGGCGACCGCGCCCAGAAGCTCCAGTCCATCGAGCTCGACCCGCCCATCGTGCGCGAGGAGACGGGGCGCGCCAACCTGGCCCGGACCGTGGCGATGGCCCGCTCCAGCGAGCTGAACTCGGCCACCAGCCAGTTCTTCATCAACCTCGTCGACAACCCCAGCCTGAACACGTCCGGCGGCGGGTACACGGTGTTCGGGCGCGTCGTCGCGGGGTGGAGCGTGGTCCAGGCCATCGCCGGGCTCGACATCGAGAACCTCGTCTCCAACCCCTTCTTCGCGGGGCCCCAGCACGGCGCCATGGGCGAGGTGCCCGTGACCAGCCGCTTCGACCCCAACGACGTGCAGCGTGGCGGGCTGGTCCAACTCGTGAACGCGGAGGTCATCAAGCCCGCGGACATCGCCGCGTTCTACGGGCAGGTCCTGATGTTCCCCGACGGCCGCGCCGGCACGACCGCGGTCGAAACCCTGCGCCTGACCAACCCCAACGCGACCCAGGCCGCGTACCAGGTCGTGGTTCGCTACGCGACGGGGCTGCGCGACAGGGTCGTCGCCACGGGCACGCTCGACGCCCGCTCGTCCACGGTGCTCGTGGTCAGCGACTTCGAGGATCTCTCGAGCGCCCTGGTCCGCCCGGACGCCGAGTACTCGATCTACGTCGAGTCCGGCGCCACCGGCGCCAACACGCTCCCCGTCGCCGCCACGTGGACCCGCGAGGACTTCGGCTCCCGGGCGGTCGTCTCGCTCTTCCGCCCCTTCCGCTACGACGACGGCGAGCTCCGCGCCTGGGCCTTCCCCTACGTCGAGCGCAACAGCCTGTCGGTCGAGCGCATCCACTGGCAGAACCTCTCGCCCGAGGACTCCGTCCTCACGATCGAGGTCTACCAGAACAACGGGATCCCCATCACGATCGGGCGGACGGTCGAGGGGCACCGCAAGGGATCGCTGCTGATCTCCGACCTGGTGGGCGGGTTCGAGCCCGTGTCGGTCCGCATCGTGAGCAGCGCCACCATCGCCGCCTCCGTCGCCGACTGGGACCTCCCGATCGACCCCGGCTACAGCGCGACCCCCGGCTGGATGGCCCTGGGCGTGCCCAACGCGGGGCTCACCGAGGGCGTGCTCTCCAGCGCCCTGACCGGCCGCGGGTTCGACTCGGCCCTGAGCTTCGTCAACAGCACCGCCCGGCAGGCCCAAGTCGTCGTCCAGTTCATCCGCACCGACCTGCGCTCGCGCCACGGATTCAGCGAGATCATCGTCCGCGTCCCGGGGTGGGGCCGGCTCGACTACCCGCTCACCCGCGACACCACGCGCCGGATCGCCACCCCCGGCGCCCGCTTCACCGTCCGCTACGCCTCCGACCAGCCCGTCGCCGTCGCCTTCCGCACCGAGCAGTACCGCGACCCACGCGCTCCCGCCGCCCAGCAGCTCATCGGCAGCCTGATCCCCTTCCAGAGCGAGGTCGGGCGGGGCACGATCTTCGCCGGCGGCTTCGTCGACCCGCGACGCATCGGCTCGTCGGACAGCCGCTCCCTCGAGGTCCTCACCGTCTGGAGCCCCTACCGCAGCTGGGACTTCAAGCTCGCCTTCACCCTCACCTTCACCTTCGCCGACGGCACCGAGGTCACCACCCGCTCCTACGCCCTCAAGCCCTACTCCCGCGTCCAGATCCTCACCGGCGCCATCCGCGAACTGAGGACCCAGCTCCGGCGCGGCCCGCAGTACCACGACTACGCCATGACCATCAACTACACCAACTCCTTCCGTGGGCAGTCCATCACCGCCGGCGCCGTCGCCCAGCTCACGCGCTACGACCGGATCAACGGCGTGCTCTTCCAAACCTACGGGCAGAACACCGGCGACATCTTCCGGCTCAATAACCCGGGCTTCACCAACCCGTGACCCAGCCCCCGGCGCCCCAGCCCCCTTCCCCCCGTCCCTCCTCTCCGCGCCGGGGCCGATACTCTCCCTTCTGGTCGCTGGCGCGGCGCATGACGCGCTACCCGGGCACGCTCGCCGGTGCCGCCGGCTTCGCCCTCTTCTCCGCCGGGTCCCTCGGCGCCGGCCTGCTCGCCGTCGAGCCCGTCCTCCGCCAGATCCTGGGCGAGCGCGTCGGGCTCGCCGCGCTCCTGCGGCCCGCGACCGGCTGGCCCGTGGTCGGCGCGGTGCTCACGCCCGAGCGCCTCGCCGCGCTTCCGGAAGGCCCGTACACCGCCATGGTGGTCGTCATGGGCGGGCTGGCGCTCCTGGCGACCTTCGGCGCCGTCGCCAACGTCCTGCACGCCTACCTCTCGCTCACGGTCGTGGCCCGCGCCATCACCTCCGTCCGGCGCGAGGTCTTCCACCGCGTGCTCCGCCTGCCGCTCCGCAGCGTGGTGGGCGGGCCGACGGGCGCCACCGACATCGTCAGCCGCGTCGTCAACGACACGTCCCAGCTCCAGAACGGGTTCAACGCCCTGCTCTCCAAGGGCGTCTCGCAGACGCTCAAGGGCGTCGCCGCGCTCGCCGCCGCCCTGGTCATCGAGTGGCGCGTGACGCTCATCGCGCTCCTCGTCGGGCCGGTCATCGCGGTGGTCATCCGCAAGCTGGGCAAGCGGATCCGGCGTGCCAGCCGGGCGGCCCTGGAGTCCCAGGCCCGCCTGCTCACCGCCGCCGCCGAGGCCCTCCAGGGGCTCCGCGTCGTCAAGGCCTATGCCACCGAGCGCTACGAGGCCGGCCGCTTCCACCGCATGAACAGGCAGGTCATGCGCGAGCTGCTCCGCGTCCGCACCGCCCGGGCCCTGGCCAGCCCCCTGGTCGAGCTGCTCACGCTCCTGGCCCTGGGCACGCTCGTGCTCCTGGTCGCCAAGCCCATCCTCGACGGGCTGCTCGACAAGGGCGACTTCATCCTCGCCGTGGGGGCCCTGGGCGTCGCCGGCGCCAGCCTCAAGCCCCTGGCCGGCATCCTCAACGACATCCAGGCCTCGGCGGGCGCCGCCGACCGCATCGTCCAGGTCGTGAGCCTCCAGCCCGAGCCCGGGCACGACCGCGCCCTGCCCAGGCTGCCCCGACACCGCCAGTCCATCCAGGTGCAGGGCGTCACCTTCACCTACCCCAACGCGCACGCGCCCGCCCTCCGCGACGTCTCCGTCTCGGTCCGCCAGGGCGAGGTCGTCGCGTTCGTCGGGCCCAACGGCTCGGGCAAGACCACGCTCCTGAGCCTCATCCCCCGCCTCTTCGACCCCGACGCCGGGCGCGTCCTCGTCGACGGGCGGGACATCCGCGACTTCAACATCCGCTCCCTCCGGCGCCAGATCGGCGTGGTGACGCAGGAGACGGTCCTCTTCGCCGGCACCATCCGGGGGAACATCGCCTACGGCTCGGGGGGCGCCTCGAAGGACCAGGTCGAGCGCGCCGCCCGCCAGGCCCACGCCCACGACTTCATCGCCGCCCTCCCCGCCGCCTACGACTCGCCCGTGGGCGAGCAGGGCCTGACCCTCTCGGGCGGGCAGCGCCAGCGCGTCGCGATCGCCCGCGCGATCCTGCGCGACCCGGCCATCCTCCTGCTCGACGAGGCCACGAGCATGATCGACGCCGACTCCGAGGCCCACATCGCCGCCGCCCTCGCCGACTTCGCCCACGGGCGGACCTGCCTCATCGTCGCCCACCGCCTCAGCACCGTCATGTCCGCCGACCGCATCGTCGTGCTCGACCAGGGGCGCATCGTCGACCAGGGGTCGCACGCCGAGCTCCTCGACCGCTGCCCCGTCTACCGCACCATCGCCCACCACCAGCTCCTGCCGGCGGCGCCGCCGGTCAGCGTCCGAGCCCGCCCCGCCCCCGTTTAGCCCCCATGCACGACCCGACCAGGACCGGCAACGAGTTCTTCGTCTGCGACTTCTGCCGACGCCACTGGGCGACCGATCGTCCCATGGTCGAGGGGCACCAGGGCAGCCTGATCTGCGGCCCGTGCCTCACTACCGCCTACGCCACGGTCGTCAACCCCGCTCAGGGAGACGCCGGCGCCCGCTGCACCATGTGCCTCGAGGCGCGCCCGGACAACCACTGGGCCAGCCCCGCCCACCCCGACGCCCGCATCTGCGCCCGCTGCATCCGCCAGGCGGCGGGCACGCTCTCCAAGGACACGGAATCGGGCTGGTGGCGCCCCGCCTGATCGAAACGCCCGGGACGAGAAGTCCGCGCCGAACCCCGGGATCGCCCCCGCAGTGCGCCGCGCCTACGCGATCGGAACCCACCCCAGCACCCGCAAGAGCGAGCGCGTCGCGGGGATCACGGGCTCCCGCGCCTCGAAGGCCGCGACCTCCTCCCGCGGGATCCAGCGCACCTCGCTGTACTCCCAGGCGCCGGGCGCAGCGGTGCGCACGGGGGCGGCGTTCTCGAGCCCGACCGGGAGCCGGATCACCGCCGCCATGTCCAGGCTGAACGCGAGCGGGTCGCGCACGAGGGCGACGATCGGGGCGTCCCGCGCCGCCGCCTCGCCCGCGCGGGCGGCGTCGGGCGCGAGCATGGGCGAGACCTCCTCGCGGAACTCCTGCGCCAGCTGGTCCAGCAGGGAGGCGTGGGTGATGGCGTCGACGCCCTCGGGCGGCACCTCGATCCCGCCCGCCGGGGCCAGCTCCCACATCCCCTCATAGATGCGCACGCCCGCGCCCCTGCGACCCAGCAGCACGTGCTCGCGCCCGTCGCCATCGGCGCACAGGGTGACGCCCAGGATCGAGAGCAGTTCCGCGGGGTTGGGGACGCGTTCGCGCACCGCCAGGTGCCGGTACCCCAGCACGCGGCAGCGGACGCGGCGGGCCCGCTCGTCCCACTCGTGGACGGAGAGGATGGGCCCGTCGTACAGGCGCGGGTTCCGGGCGCACAGGTTCGCCCACTCGGCCTCGACGGCGGGGTCGTCGATGGGCGCGATGGAGCGATCGAGCGTGATCGTCGGCGGCCCGCCGCGGAGGGGCCAGACCGCCGCCCGGGGCCGGGCGCTCACGGCATGAGCCCCCGCAGGCCCTGGAGCATCTCGGGGGGGAGTCCGAGCTCGTCGGCCTCGCGCGAGACCTCCTGGGCGATGAGCAGCCGCGCGCGCTCGGTGGCGGAGTTGACGGCCTGGGCAACCAGGGCCCCGGCCCGCTCGCGCGAGGGCGCGTCGGCGAGCCCCGCCGCCAGCGCGGGCGAGAGGACGATCGAGACCACCTTGAGTTGCCCGTCGACGGTGGCGTGGACGGCCCCGCCGCCGGACTGGCCCTCGACGCGGGCCTGGGCCAGGCGTGCCCGCACGCGCTCGGCGGAGGCCTTGAGCTTGTCCTGGTTCCTGAGCAGCCCGGCGACGGCGCCCATGGCCTTGAGGTTGTCGAACATCGCGCGGGCCTCCTCGGGGCGCAAGCCTACGCGCCGGGGGGCGCGGTCTCCGCTGCATTCGGGCCCGACCGCGCCGGCGGTCGGAGCGTGGCGCCCCGCGCGCCCGACCGACGGCTGGCGCCGTCGGCTCGGGAGGGGGTGGAACTGGCGTGCCTTGAGGGGGGCGGTGTTGATCGCCAACCCCTCCGTGCCCCCCCTGAAGGGGTGCGCGGCTCAGCGCGGGGCGGGCTTTTCCTCCTCGCGGGAGATCATGGTGTCGAGCATGGTGCCGATGAGGGCGGTGGTTTCGCCGCCGGGCTGGGCGGCGCCGGTGATCATGACGCGGGGGGTGATCTGGATGTTGCGTTCGCCGACGATCTTGAGGAGTTCGACGAGGGCGGCGTTGCCCTTTCCGATCTGGTCGGCGATGAGGCGGTAGGCGTCGCTCTGGGCCTTGGCGCGGATGGTGATGGCCTCGGCCTCGGCGCCGGCGTCGATGATCCTGCGGCGCTTCTCCTCGTCGGCGATCTTGACGGCGTAGGCGGCGGTGGCGAGGCGCTTCTCCTCCTCGGCCTCCTGCGTGACGCGCGTCAGTTCCTTCTTCTGCTCGGCGGCCCGCTGCTGCTCCTGGAAGGTGATCTGCTCCTGCTTGGCGATCTCGCGGTCGGTCTGGGTCTTGAGCAGGGCGCCCAGCGTCTTCTCGTCGCCCACGTTGCCGATGCGGACGGCGGTGACGGTCACGCCGAAGGGCGCCATGTCCTGGGCGAGTTGGCGGACGGCGAGTTGCTCCTGCTGGGAGCGCTGCTGGACGTAGTCGAGGGCCTTGACGCCCTCGGCGGCGTTTCGGAAGGTGGCGCGGACGGCGGAGTTGAGCTGGTTGCGGAAGCGCTCGCCCTCGTCGTCGCCCAGCCTGGCGACGACGATGGGCGCGTTCTCGGGCTTGACGTGGTACTCGATGCGCACGTCGACGGGGAAGGTGAAGCCGTCGCTGGTGCGGACCACGATCTCGCGTTCCTCCTGCATGCCGGCGCCGGTGGAGGTGGGGTTGGCGGCGGAGTCCTGGGTGTAGTGGGCGATCATCTGGGTGGTCCAGACCTCGACGACCTTGAAGGCGTTGGTGTTGACGGGGTACTTGCCGGGCTGGAGCACGTCGGCGCGCACCCCCATCTCGCCGGGCCTGGCGAGCCGGAGGCGGCGGTCGGAGGCGTCGGGCTCCGAGGGCTCGGCCCGGCCTGGGGCGTGCTCGTGGGCGACCCCGACGACGAACAGGGTCGGCGGGGTGCCGAAGTTGGCCTTGAGGACGCCGACCTCGCCCGGCAGGATCTCGGTGACCTTGACGTTGGCGACCTTGAACAGCTCGGTGTTGATGCGGTACTTGCCCGCGGTGAGCACGGTCGCCTGGGCGCCCTTCTGGCCCTTGCCCGTGGTGAGGAAGTGGCGTGCGTCGAGCATGTCGCGCGTGGCGGCGTCGTCCCAGGGCTCGGCGAAGACCTGTCCTTCGGGGAGGGGCAGGCCGTCGCGGGCCTCGAGGATCCCGATCTCGTCGGCCTTGACCTCGACCAGCGGGACCGTGCGCACGTCGTAGATCACGGGCCAGTACCAGAAGTGCCACCCGGGCGCGAGCACGTCGGCCTGGATGCCCATCTCGCCGGCGGTCGCGATGATCCGCCCTTCCTTGAGGCTGGGCCCCAGGGCGTTCTTGGCGACGATGCCCACCTCCTCGGGGCTGACGTAGCGGATGGAGGAGAGGGCGATGGAGGTGACGAGGACGAGGGCGGCGCCCAGCGCGGCCGCCCCCCGCAGGCGCGGGTCCGGGGCCCTGGGGATCGACGCCAGAAGGAGGAGCGCGATGGCAACCCCGACAATGAGCACCACGATGGACATGGCCTATCTCTCCATGCGGTGAGCCCGCCGCGGCGCGGGCCCGGTTGACGGTCCGTCCGATCACTCATTCGAGACTACGGAGTCCCAGTTGCATTCGCCCCCCTTTCCGGGTTGGCGGGCATCGATCGGCTGGCATTCGGCGGTATCCTACAGGGAAGGGACGTCCGGGGCAGCCCCCCCGGGGATCGACGATGAAGGCACGCGCCCCCCAGGTTCCGCCCCGCGGCTTCACGCTCATCGAGCTGCTGGTGGTGATCGCGGTGATCGCGCTGCTCATCGGGATCCTGCTGCCGGCCCTGGGCCGGGCCCGGGAGGCCGGGCGGCAGGTCCGGTGCCTGTCGAACGTCAGGCAGTTCGGGCTGGCGGCGACCCAGTACGCGGCGGACTACAAGGACCGGATCTGGCCCGTGACGCACCGCACGCGCTGGCCCGACGGGACGCGGTACTGGCAGCCGGAGACCAACCCGCCGCCCGGGGCCCCGCCCCCGACGGACGTGGCGATGTGGGCCCAGATCGTCGAGAACGGGCAGCGGCTGCCGGGGTTCCTGTTCCGGTACGTCGAGAACGCCCACTACATCGCGGAGTGCCCGACGAACAAGCGCCAGCGGGCCGACGGGGTCGAATACACGAGCATCTGGTCGAGCCGGAGGGGGGTCGAGTTCGACTACACCTTCTTTGACGAGACCGAGGGCCTGCTGCTTGGGGCCCAGACGCGGGTGGCGTACATCCCGCCGACGGCGTTCAACGGCGGCCCCGCGCTGACCGCGCTGCCGGCCGGTTCGGTGACGCTGCACGCCATCCCGCTCTTCTTCGAGGAGAGCACGTACATCTGGAACCAGCTCTACCGGGACGGGATGTTCGGGAACGAAGACCAGGTGACGCAGCGGCACGCCCGGGGCGGGCACGTGGTGTTCCTCGACGGGTCCTCGATGCTCTTCAAGGCGCCGGCGGACAGGAACGAGCCGGTCCGCAACCCCGCCGCGGACTTCGAGGCCAACGACCTGTACGCCAACCTCGGCGGCGGGACCTGGTACGGGGTCTCGGACCGGCAGTGGCGGTTCTCGCTGTCCCAGCCCTATGGGTGGATGAACAACCCGCGATAGTGGCGTGAGTCGGAAGAGCGTGCGCAAGGGCGCCGGCGGGCGCTGCGGGTGCCACGGGCGATCCGCCCGGCGGTCGCCCGTGCCGCCCTGATCCCGACACCCGACCCGCACGGGTCACGGGCGAAGCGCCCGATGACCCGTGGCACCCGGGACGCACGGGTCACGGGCGAAGCGCCCGATGACCCGTGGCACCCGGGGCGCATCCGTCCACGGACTTCCGACACACACCGCCAGGCCCCTTACCATCGACCCTCCCAGGAGGTGCGCGATGGGGTGGACGCGAGTGGTCGAGGCGCTCGGGGCGCCGGTCGGGGCCGAGGTGACGGTCAAGGGGTGGGTCCGCACGCGCCGCGACTCCAAGGCCGGCGGGGGCCTGTCGTTCATCGCCCTGCACGACGGGTCGTGCTTCGAGCCCATCCAGGCGGTGGCGCAGGCCACGCTCCCCAACTACGCCGACCAGGTCGCGCGCTTGACGACGCACTGCGCCGTGGAGATCGACGGCGTGATCCAGCGGACGCCCAAGGGGGGGAACGAGATCCTGGCCTCCGCGGTGCGCGTGGTGGGGTGGGTGGAGGACCCGGACCACTACCCGATCCAGCCCAAGCCGCACTCGTTCGAGTACCTGCGCCAGGTGGCCCACCTGCGCGTGCGGACCAACACGTTCGGGGCGGTGGCGCGGGTGCGGCACGCGCTGTCGATGGCGATGCACCGGTTCTTCCACGAGCGCGGCTTCTTCTACGTGCACACGCCGATCATCACCGCCAGCGACTGCGAGGGGGCGGGGCAGATGTTCCGCGTGAGCACGCTGGACCTGCTCAACCTGCCGCGGAAGAAGGACGACATGACGGGGCCCACGGACGCGGGCCTGATCAACGCGGGCTCGGCCCCCTTCACCTCGCCGGGCGTGGCCGCGGAGGGCGAGCGGATCGACTTCTCGCAGGACTTCTTCGGCAAGGAGGCCCACCTGACGGTGTCGGGGCAGCTCAACGTGGAGACGTACTGCTGCGCCCTCACCAACGTGTACACGTTCGGCCCGACCTTCCGCGCCGAGAACAGCAACACGTCGCGGCACCTGGCCGAGTTCTGGATGATCGAGCCCGAGATCGCCTTCGCGGACCTGGCCGCCAACGCCACGCTCGCCGAGGAGTTCGTCAAGTACCTGATCAACGCTGTGCTCACCGAGCGGGCCGACGACATGAAGTTCTTCGACGAGCGGATCGAGAAGGGGCTGGTGGAGCGCTTGCGGCACGTGCTCGACTCGCCATTCCGGCGGCTGCCCTACACGGAAGGCGTCAAGATCCTCCGCGACGCCGCGGCGTCCGGCAAGGCCAGGTTCGAGTTCCCCGTCGAGTGGGGCAAGGACCTCCAGAGCGAGCACGAGCGCTACCTGACCGAGGAGCATTTCAAGCAGCCCGTCGTGCTCATCAACTACCCCAAGCAGATCAAGGCCTTCTACATGCGCGAGAACCCGCCCGGCACCGACGGGGCCCCGGGCCCGACCGTCGCCGCCATGGACGTGCTCGTCCCCAAGATCGGGGAGATCATCGGCGGCTCGCAGCGCGAGGAGCGCCTCGACGTGCTCGACGTCCGCATCGCCGAGATGGGGCTGCCCTTGCAGGAATACTGGTGGTACCGCGACCTGCGCCGCTACGGCACCGTCCCCCACGCCGGGTTCGGGCTGGGCTTCGAGCGGGCCATGATGTTCATCACGGGCATGCAGAACGTCCGCGACGTCATCCCCTTCCCGCGGGCGCCGGGGCAGGCGGAGTTCTAGGCGCGAGTCGGAAGAACGTGCACCAAGGCGCCGGCGGACGCCGCGGGTGCCACGGGCGAGCCGCCCGGCGGCTCGCCCGTGCCGGCGTCCGGACGGGCGTCGAACGGCGGCACGGGTCATCGGGCGAAGCGCCCGATGACCCGTGGCACCCGGAGCGCATCCGTCCACGGACTTCCGACACACACCACTCGTGGCGCGAGTCGGAAGAACGTGCACCAAGGCGCCGGCGGACGCCGCGGGTGCCACGGGCGATCCGCCCGGCGGTCGCGCGTGCCGGCGTCCGGACGGGCCTCGGACAGCCGCACGGGTCATCGGGCGAAGCGCCCGATGACCCGTGGCACCCGGAGCGCATCCGTCCACGGACTTCCGACTCGCGCCACTACCCTCGGCCGACGCCTCTTAGGCCCGACCGCCCCGCCCGGGGCGTCGCGTCGATGACGCGCGGCGTGGACTACGCCGGGCCCGCCGCCAACTTCGAGAAGCGTTCGGCGGTGGAGCGGCGGTTGATCATCGTCGGCGAGGGCGTCCCGCGGATCCGCGGGCTCCGCCCGGATGGGCCCCGCGCCTGACGGCGCCGGAACGCTGAAGGAGGCTCCGAAGAGTCGGCGGGTCGAGACGCGTCGCTCGTCGGCGCCTCGGGATCTCGCGGCATTCGCCGTTACCCCGCCACCTTCACGAACCCGCCGATGCTGAGCACGACGAGCAGGGCCGCCAGGGCCAGGCGGTACCATCCGAACGCCGACAATCCGTGGCGGTTGAGGAACGCGACGAGCCATCGGACGGCCAGGGCCGCCGAGAGGGTCGCGACCGCCAGCCCGATGATGATGTTGGGCGCGCCCAGCACCTCGAACATGCTGGGTTCGTCGTTGGCCAGGGCGCGGTAGAGGTTCTTGGCGACCGCGTAGGCCGCCGCGGCCCCCAGCGTGGGCAGCCCGAGCAGGAAGCTGAACTCCGCCGCCGCCCGGGGCCTGAGCCCCACGAGCATGCCCCCCGTGATCGTCATCATGCTGCGGCTGGTGCCGGGCCACATGGCGATGCACTGGAGGAGCCCGATCGTCAGGGCGTTGAGGGGCGTGAGGTCGTCGATGCCCTTGCCGCGCGCGTCGGCGGGCGGCAGCCCGAACCGCCCCTGCCGGAGCTGGTCGATGCCCATCATGTACGCGCCGCCCACCACCAGGGCCAGGGCCACGGGCCCGGTGGCCATCAGGTGGGCCTCGACCCACCCGTGCACCGCCAGCCCGATGATGGCCGCTGGGAGGAAGGCGAGGAAGAGATTGACGAGGAGGCGGAGCCCCGTGGCGTCCTTCCCGAACACGCCGCGGACCATGTGCCGCACACGCCCCCAGTAGAGCGTGAGCACCGCGAGGATGGCGCCGCCCTGCACGGCGATGCTGAAGGCGTCGACCGCGGCCTGCTTCTCCGGCGTCTTGAGCCCGAGCAGGTCGGCGGTGATCACGAGGTGCCCGGTCGAGCTGATGGGCAGGTACTCGGTGACGCCCTCGACGATCCCCAGAACCACCGCCTGCCACCATTCCATGCCCGACCTCCGCTTGCGTGCCTCCCGACGAGCCCGACGCGCGAGCGTAGGGTCGCCGCGCCCCACCGCGTGTGTTCCCGGATCGTGCCTCGGTCCGGGGCCGAGTACCCTCCCCCGTGCGCCTCATCCGCGTCGCCTCCCTGGACGACCCCGACCACCGCGCGGCCCTGGCCGGGTTCGCCAACCTCAAGGACCGCGACCTCAGGGCTCAGGCCCACGCGCCCGACCGCGCCGACCTGTTCGTGGCCGAGGGGGCCCTGGTCGTCCTCGAACTGCTCCGCTCGCGGTTCCCGGTGCACTCTGTGCTGGTCGCCGAGGCCCGCGTCGGCGCCCTGCGTGGCGGGCTCGATTCGCTCCCGCCGGGCACGCCCGTGTACGTCGCGCCGCAGGCGGTGCTCGACTCGATCGTCGGGTTCCACGTGCACCGGGGGGTGCTGGCGCTGGGTTGGCGGCTGCCGCCGGCGTCCGCCGACACGCTCCTCCGCGACGCTCCCGGGGCGGTCGTTCTCGAAGATCTGACCAACCACGACAACGTCGGCGGCGTCTTCCGATGCGTCGCCGCGCTGGCGCCGCCCGGCACCCCGGTGCTTCTCTCCCCCGGCTGCTGCGACCCGCTGTACCGCAAGGCGGTGCGGGTGTCGATCGGGCACGCGCTGCGTGTGCCGTTCGCGACGCTGGACCCCTGGCCCGGGTCGCTGTCGCTGCTCGCCGACGCCGGGTTCGACACGCTGGCCCTGTCCCCCGCGGGCGGGGTGGACCTGGGCGAGGTCCACATCGCGCCGGGACGGCGCTGGGCGCTGGTGCTGGGATCGGAGGGCCCGGGGCTGAGCGAGGGTGCGCTGGCGGCCTGCGCCCTTCGCGCGCGGATCGCCATGACGCCCGGCGTCGATTCGCTCAACGTCGTGGTCGCCGCGGGGATCGCGCTGCACGGGATTGCCCGCGGGCGTTGAGCGGGGGCCGCGGGCTCGTGGCGTGCGCCGGAAGTCCGTGAACGGAGCGCTCCGGGTGCCACGGGTCATCGGGCGCTTCGCCCGATGACCCGTGCGGCTGTTCAACGCCCGTCCGGACTCCGGCACGGGCGATCCGCAAGGCGGATCGCCCGTGGCACCCGCGGCGCCCGCCGGCGCCTTGGTGCACGTTCTTCCGACTCGCACGACGAGTGACGCGAGCTGGAAGTCCGTGGACGGGGCGCTCCGGGTGCCACGGGTCATCGGGCGCTTCGCCCGATGACCCGTGCGGCTGTTCGAGGCCCGTCCGAACGGCCGGCACGGGCGATCCGCCGGGCGGATCGCCCGTGGCACCCGCGGCGCCCGCCGGCGCCCTGGTGCACGTTCTTCCGACTCGCACTACGGCCAGAATGGCGTGCCACAACCCGTGCCACGACTGTGCCGCTCGGGGCACAGTGGTGTCTTCGGGCACGACTGTCGGTCGGAGCCCCGACCGTCGTGGGACGGTCATGTCCGTGGTTCGAATCAGGCCGCGCGCCGGGCCGGGCCCATCGCCTCCGCGACGCCCCACGGGGCCACGACGCGCGCGCCCGACCCCGCCCGGCGCTCCAGCGCATCGAGCATGGGCCCGGGCGAGAGCGTCCCGATGACCAGGGCCTCGGCGTCCCCGGCGACCACCCTCACGCCCAGCTCCGCCAGCGCCAGCGCCACCAGTTCCTGGTTCTTCCCCGGATCGACCAGCGTCGCGGTTCGGAACGGCGATCGGCGGAACGCGGCCTGCAACGCCTCGCGCGCGTGGAAAAGGCCCGTGAAGCGATCCCACAGCCCCCGCGGCATCTCCCGGCGGACCTGACCCCGAATGGTGGCCCGCAGCTCGATCGCCCCTCGGCCCCACCCGGCCCCCGCCGACTCCTTGCGCGCGATGGCGAGGTACCGCCGCCGCAGGGCGCGGAGCGTGGCACGCCGCTCCCCCGCCGGGGCGTACCGCTGGATCACCCACCCGCTGTTGCGGACCAGCCGCGACAGGATCGTCCCCATGTCGCGTCCCTGCGCCACCTTGGCGTGCTCCACGCGGAACGCCGGGTCGAACGCCACGCGGTACCCCGCCAGGAGCATGCGGGCCGCCAGGTCGTATTCCTCGGCGTAGTAGTCGAACGCCGCGTCGTAGCCCCGCAGCGCGATGAACACGGGCACGCGGATCGCCACGCCGCACCCGATGAACACCTCGGGCAGCCCGCCCTGCTCGCGCCCGCCCGAGAGCCGGATGTCCGCCGACACCGCCGCCACCTCCGCCGGCGCCCCGCGCAGCCCGCCGACGAACCCCAGGTCCAGCGGGTACGAGTCATCGTCCAGCATCACCGCCCAGTCGCCCGCCGCGTGCCGCACGCCCACGTTGCGGGCCGCCGCCCCGAGGTTCCGCCCCAGCCGGATGACCCGCACGGGCACGCCCGACGCCAGCCGCACCGGGGCCACGACCGCCTCCGCCGACGCGTTGTCGACGACGATGACCTCCGCGTCGCGCTGCCGCCCCAGCGCCGAGATCGCGTCCAGCGTCGCCGACAGGCGCCCGTGACGGTCTCGGGTCGGAATGACGTACGTGATCATCGCGGCCCCCGCATGCGATCCCCCACCGCTCGGCGGCACCGGCCTCCGGGCGGTGTCCCAGCTCTCCGCCCCCCGCTCCCACGGGTTTCCCGCCCGTGCGGAGGCCATCCCAGGACCCGGCCATGACCCGACGCCACGCAAACGCGAAGTTCGGGATGCCTTGAACTCAAGAGTCTTCTTCCTCTGTGCTCTCCGTGTGCTCCGTGGTGAAGACCGGCCTCGCAGAAGGCACTCCTCACCCTCCCCCATCCCGCCCCTATCCCGCCGCCGACCGCCGACGCGGCCTGGCCTCCGCCTCGCTCACGAACGCCAGGCGCGCCTCGCGCACGCGGGCCATCAACTGGCGCAGGTCCGAAGCCGAGACGGCGCCGTTGCCCAGCCGCTGGACCTGCACGGCGGCGGCGGCGGCGCCCAGGTACGCCGCGCCCAGCGTCGACCCCCCGCCCGAGAGCGCCAGCGTCGCCACCGTCAGCAGCGCGTCGCCGCACCCCAGCGGGTCCAGCGCCAGCGGCGCCAGGGCCGGGACGTGCTCGCTCCGCAGCCGCGAGACGAACGCGCCGGTGTCGGGCGCCGTGGGCGCATCGGAGGCGGCGAGGGGCGCGCCCGCGGGCTCGCACGCCAGCAGCCCGTCCGAGCCCAGCGTCACGATCGCGCGCTTCGCGCCCGTCCGCGCCAGGAGCGACACCACCGCCGCCGGGATGCTCTCGTCGAAGCACTGGGTCGCGTCGCGCAGCTCCCCCTCCGTCGGGCACACCAGGTCCACGCCCCGCATCGAGAGCAGGCTCGAACGCCGACCGGAGACGTCCGCCGAGAGCGTGCGGGCCAGGGGACGGAGCGTCGCGCACATCCGCTCCACGAGCGCGGTCGAGAAGAGCCCGAGCCCGAAGTCGGCCAGGATCGCCGCGTCGCACCCGCTCCCGGCCGCCTCCACCGCCAGCCCGACGAACCGGTCCTGCAGGGCCGCGTCCAGCGCGTAGGGGCGGAACAGGTCCAGCTTCATCACCTTCTGCGCCCCCACCAGCAGGCGCTGCTTCTCGGGGATCCGCTCCCCCGCGTCGATCGACCGCACCTCGACGCCCTGGGCCCGCATCCGCCCGGCGAAGGCCTCGGCATCGCTCCGCTCCGGGCCGTCGGGAAGGGCCGTCACCAGCACGGGGCTGGCCCCCAAGGCCGCCGCGTGCCGGGCGATCACCGCCGCCCCGCCGTCGTAGCGCCTGGCCTCCACGGGCCGCAGCGTCATGATCGGGCTCTCGCCCGCGACCTCGGGGCGGTCGCAGAAGACGTAGGTGTCGTTGATGGTCTCGCCCACCACCACGAGGCGCCGGCCCCGGCACGACGCCAGCAGCGCGTCCAGCCGCGACGCCTCCAGGTCGGGCGACGCGTGCAGTTGCCGCAGCCGCTGCTGGTACGGGTCCGCCGAGTGCTCCAGGGCCGCGATCAGCGCCGACGAGCTGAACACCACGTCCCCCGAGCTGAACACCACCCTGCCGCCCGCGCCCTCCACCTCGCGCCGCTCCGCCCGGAACCGCGGGTCGTCGTTGAACTCGTACTCCCGCCCCTTGACGTACACGTCCGGGCGCACCCGCGCCAGCAGCTCTACCGCCGTCGGACGCGGCTCCACGTACACCCAGTCCACGCAGTCCAGGGCCGCCAGGTTCTCGGCCCGCAGCTCCTCCGGGATCAGCGGGCGGCCCGTCCCCTTGACCATCTCCCGGTCGCCCGTGATCGAGACGAGCAGCACGTCGCCCAGCCCCCGCGCGTAGCGCAGATAGCGGATGTGCCCGGGATGCACGATGTCGAAGCACCCGTGGCACTGCACCAGGCGCAGCCCCCGCGCCCGCAGCGACTCGCGCCGCTCCAAGAGCGTCGGAAGGTCCACGATCTTGCCGCCGACCGCCATCGCACCCTCCATCGACTCATCCGGGCCGGGACCTTGCAGACCGGGGCGGGGCCTTTCAGGCCCCGCTTCCACCGCGATCTACGCCGCCGCCGCCGCCGTCCCCGCGTGGAAGGCCCGCGCCACCCACCCCGGGATCGACCGCGCGAACGCCTCGGCCGTGCACGCCCGCTCCGCGATCCCCCGCGACAGGTCGTCGCGCCACTCCGGGCGCGTCACCGCCCTCTCCAGCCGGGCCTCCAGGCTCGCCCGGTCCCAGAAGCACGATTCGGACAGGTCCCCGATCACCCATGCCGCCATCACCCTCCGGTCGGGAGGGTCGTCGCGCCGCAGGGCCGCCCGCAGCCACCCGGGCCAGGTGTTCGGATCGACCACCGCGGGCGCCTCGCCGCCCCGCACGAGCTGGCGCACCCGCGTCGCCATCATCAGTTCGGGCGAGTCGGCGACCGCCAGCGTGGGGAACGCCTCGCGGTCGTGCCGGGGCCGCGTCCCCGCGCGCTCCATCGCCCACCACGCCCCGACCAGCGACCATTGCTGCAGCTCCGGCAGCGCCAGCCGGCACAGCGGGAGCCCCCCCGACAGGGCGCACTCGAACACCCGCTGGTGCGCCATCGCCGTCGACGAGACGTGCACGTGCGCCCGCGCGCACGAATACGCGCCACGCAGCTCCTCCCCGTGCTCCACCGCCCCGCGCGCGTACGCCGAGAGCGTCGGGTGCCGCTCCCACCCGGTCCCGTAGAGGTGGAACGACCACCCCCGCCGACGGCAGATCTCCGCGACCCACGCCAGCGTGGTGTGCCTCAGGAGCCGGTCCGCCAGCGGCACCGCGTGCCCGAACAGCAGCCGCCGGGCCCGCTCCGCCGGGGGCGCCTCCCCCGTCGCGGCCCACCACGCCCCGTGCACCGCCCCCGCCAGGGCGTCGAAGAGGTTCACGTCCAGCACCCGGGCCGCGGCGTCGCTCGTGCGCACGTACAGCGACTCCAGCACCCGGTGCATGATCGGGTCGTCCCCCACCGCCGCCAGCCCCGCCCGGAGGAACTCCTCGGGCGTCCGGCTCTGGTGCCCGACGTAGGCGACGTCGCACGTCAGCCGCGCGCGCGCATTCGCGTCGACGTGTCCCACGTGGAACTTCGCCGCCCGCGCCGGCACCGGCGCCTCCCGCGCGTGCCCGGGCCGATACCCCCGCGCCTCCATCGCCCCCGCCGAGATGCACCCGGCGACCAGGTCCAGCGGGCCGCCCGCCCGCCCCTCGAAGAGGTGCGGCAGCGAGTCCTGTACCCAGGTCAGCACGGGCGTCTCCGCCGGCATCGCGTGCGCCACCGTGACCCGCTCGTAGTTGATCAGCACCACCAGGTCGGGCTCCAGCGCGCGCACGGCCCGGGCGTACCCGTTGGTGGAGTGCTGGCTGGATGGGTCGGGCTCCTCCAGGACCTCGGCGCGCCAGCCGGCTTCCCGCAGGGCGGCGGCCAGGTCCTGGGCCGAGTGGCGCACGAAGGTGGAGTACCGCGTCGTCGGGATCAGGGCCCGCAGCGGCGTCGAGCCCGGATCGGAGAACCGCCGCGACCACCACGTGGCGTCGCGACCGGCGTAGGTGCGCCGGTTCTGCGCCAGGAGGGACGCCAGATCCGCCTCCTGCTCGCGCAGGGCCTGGGTCAGGACCTGTTCGAGGGGCGGATTGGTGCGGGCGGCGGTGGTGGGGAGGCGCAGGGGCGTGGCCTGGATCGACGTGCCGAGACGGGCTCGAAGGAACGCCAGCACGCCCGAGCCGGCGGTCGGGCCCACGAAGACCGACAGGCGCGGGTCGGCCAGTTCCGTGCGCAGGTCGGCGAGGGCCAGGCCGTCGAGGAACTGGAGCGGGTCGGCCTGCACGAGCACGACCCAGGGCTGGTAGCCGGCGGGGCTGGGGGGCGTGAGGCGCATGACCCGCCCGAAGAGCCAGGGTGGGTCGAGGCCCTCGAGAATCACGGGCTTGGCGTCGCGCCCGATGGGGTCGGAAGGGTCGGCGAGGGCCAGCGGCACGCTCTGGGCGGCGGCGAGGTCGTCGTTGAAGCGCGACCAGGAGGGGGGCAAGCCGGGCAGGAGCCTGCGCCTGACGACGTTGCCGTCGGCGGCCCGGTAGAAGAAGGTGTGGGCGAGCCGTGCCCGCCAGGCGTCGAAAGGGAGGGACAGTTCGACGCCGCGTTCCGAGAGAGCGCGCGCGTTGGCCTGGGCGGTCGCGATGAGATGGTCGGCGGGGATCGGCGCGTCCGGCGGCGCGGCGTTCGAATCAGGCGGGGCGCCGGGTTGCGGGAGCAGGGCCAGGTGGTCGCGCGCGGCGGTGGTGAGGGCGAGGTTGGTCAGCGCCTGGGCCGCGGCGAGGAGCGCGTCGGCGTCGGTCGCGGCAGCGCGCCAGCGGGCCAGCGACTGGTGGAGCGCGGCCCACGGGGCAGGAGAGGCGCAGTGGGGGGCAGGCGCGGAGTCCCCACGCTCGCGCGTGGGGCTCGTTGGGAGCGCGGGGGCGTCGAGACGCCGGGTTGGCGCGGGAGGAGTGGACACGGGCTGCGGAGTTGGATCGGCCCGGCGGGGCCCGCCGGATCGGAGTTTCGGGGGGTTTGTACCATCCTCGCGGCTTGTGAGGGGTGCCAAACACGTGCGCCAGCCGAGCCGGGGGCGCGTCCTGAGAGGTCGTGCAGGCGAGAGTTGCCCGCATGGATGAGGGCCCGCGGGAGCCCCCCGCAAACCGCGTGGGAAACCGCGCTGCGGGCGGAGGGGGCGCGCTCGCGAGAGCGCTCTGTGGTTCGGCGTGTGGGCCAACCCCTTGGCGAAACGGGGGCCCGGCGGTCCTCTCGGGGCGAGACTCTCGGCGGGCGGGAGAGAGTCGGGCGGTCTGGTTTACAGCGGCCGCTGAGTCGGGCCTTGATGCCGGGCAGTTCGTTCGAAACGGCTCGGGCGCGGGCGTTCGTACAGTGGTGGGCTTCTCCAGCTCCATGCGGCACTGGAACCACCATGCTCATCGAAGTCGCTGAGTTCTGCCGTCGCACCGCGATCGAGGGCGAGCCCCGGGCCGCTACGGATGGTCCGGGCTGGGCGGAGCCTTGCCACCGCTGAGATTGGGACGGAACCCGATGCCCTCCGTGGCGGGCCGGCCGTAGAGGTCCGGATGCTGGTACGTGCCCTTCTCGGCGCCCGACTTCTCGACCTCGACGGGCGCGCCGTGCTGCTGGATCCAGCGGTCGTTGCGGACCGCCTCGACGCGCCAGGAGACCTTGCGCCCGGGGGCTCCGCCCGCGATCCGGAACGAGCAGAGGGGCGCCACGTCGGCGGGTCCGGCCGTGGCCCCTGAGATCAGCGCGGCCTCGTCAATCTCCTCGGCCACGTGCAGCATCGGCATGGGAGCGCCCACGGCGGTGAGCGTGTACCGCGGATTCCTGTTGATCTTGGCGAAGTAGCGCGGCAGTTCGACCACGGCCCCGCCAGCGGCGTCCAGGGCGATCGTGCCCGAGTACGCGTTGAGGATCTCGGGCGACTCGGTGCTGTAATGGAGCAGGTACTTGTTCTCGGGGTCGTCAGGGTGGTCGATGCGGAACGACTTGGTGCCGCTGGCCCCGGATCGGCCGCTGGCGAAGACAGCGTACCCGCCGCTGGAGGCGCTCGCGTAGCCGTGCACGCCGTAGATCGTGCCGCTGTTGGCCCAGGCCGCGCCGTAGACACCGGTCCCGGACGTGCTGTCGCTCCGGCCGAACACGCCGTAGTTGGCGCCGGTCGTGGCGGTGACCTGGCCGAAGACGCCCGCCCCTCCGGTGCTGTCGCACCGGCCCGCGACGCCGTAGGTCTCACCGCCGCCGGCGCTGGCGTGGCCCAGGACGCCAATCCCTCCCGCGCTGAGGCTCTGGCCCGCTACCCCGTAGGCCGTGCCGGTGCTCGCGCTGGCCAGGCCATAGACCCCCATGCCCGATGGATTCGCGTTGCGCGCATCGACGCCCGCCATGCCGCTGGTCGTGTTGGCCCAGAGCGCCGTGCCGGTCTGGGCGTTGATGGTGGCCCCGCGGCCGGTTCCGGTGTTGGTGACCAGCAACGCGTCCCCTCCGCTTCCAACCACGTCAAGCCGGGACGTGGGGCTCGTGGTTCCAATGCCCACATCGCCGCCGCTCGTCACCGTCATCCGGACCCCGCCATTGATGAGTTTCCACTTGTTGCCCTCCCCGCCGTCGAGGTAGTGATACGCGGCGATGGAGCCGCCCTGGGCGTAGCCGTAGAACGGCAACCCCGTTGCGGCCGACGTGTTGACATACATCCCGCCGAAACCGCCCGTGTTCTGGCTGACCACGAAGCGGGCGGCGCCGATGCCCGTGGCGGTGCCGATCCCCACGAAATCGCCGTTGGTGTACACCGCGCCCCCGGAGACCCTTCCGAGCGACGCGGGATCGCTACCGAGGTTCCCGCTCAGGACCGCATCGGCGGCGATCGAGGGATTGGGATACGTCCCCGCCAGGCCGCCGCCCGCCGCGCCGGATGGGGGCGGAGGGGGCTGCCAGGTCCCCGCGCCGCCCGCGTCGGAGCGGAGCACGCTGCCCGCCGCCGCGCCCGTGGTCAGGGTGAAGGCGTTGGTCGAAAGCCCCCCGGAGAACGTCTTGCCGGCGGTGAAGGCCTGGGGGGTACTGAGCAGGGCGACGTTGGTGGAGAGGCGTGCGTCGGCGAGCGTTCCGGTTCCCAGGTTCGAGGCGTTGAGGGCTGTCAGACCCGCGCCCGAGCCCGAGAACGACCCGGTGAAAGCGTTGCCCGCGTTGCTGAAGGTCAGGGGGCTGGAGTAGATCCCGCTGAGCAGGCCACCGGGGAGTGTGCCGGCCGTGAGGTTGGAGGCGTTCTGATAGAAGGACGCCCCCTGCCCGTTGAGCAGCGTGGCGTTGCTCGCGGTGGTCGCGGTCGTGGCCGTGGTGGCGGCGAGGGCGAAGGCGGCGTTGGGGACGGCGCTGAGTTCCTGCAGAGGCAGGAGGGCGGTGAAGCCGGCGGCGTTGGAGCAGTCGAGCCCCGTGTCGGCCCGAACTTCGATGGCAAGGAACCGCTGCTGCCCGGCGAACTGTGCGCCGAAGTCCAGCGAAACCGTGAAGCGGCCGTTGGTCACCGCAACGTTGTCGGCGCAGAGGGTATTGCCGACCTGGCTTCCGCCCGCGGCGGCGTTGAGGAGCCGGAACCGCAGGTCATAGGCCCCGTTGGCGGGGTTGCCGGCGTTGTTCAGTTCCCCTTGGTACGTGAAACCCGTTCCCAGGGGTGTCTGGGCCACGCCGTCTGCAGAGAAGAGAATGGATACCAAGCCCAGCGTGGCGATGAACCGCTTCATGGCATGACCTCCGTTGGTTCGGACCTCTTCCCAGGCCAATCAACGACGGGCCTGGCGGCAAAGCGGACACAACAGTCTACAATGATAGCGGGCTTTGGTCAAGCCGTTTTTCACGTATCGCGAGCATACGAGCGGCGGGGCGTTTCGTGGCGTACTCTCCGTCCTTCGTAGCGCCTTGCACATTATTGCCCCTTGGGCCCGGCGGCTGTTGCGCGTCACCAGCCACTTTGCCAGCAGAACGCGGAAACCGCCGCCCGTACGGCTTGCGGTGGTTGCGGATATGGAGCTTCAAGGGCCGCATCAAAGGGGCGCGGCCCTGTTCGTTTGCGGATCGGGGGCCCGGAGGGGCGGCGGGAAGCCCGTCAAACCGCGTGGGGAATCGCGCTGCGGGCGGAGGGGGCGCGCTCGCGAGAGCGCTCTGTGGTTCGGCGTGTGGGCCAACCCCTTGGCGAAACGGGGGCCCGGCGGTCCTCTCGGGGCGAGACTCTCGGCGGGCGGGAGAGAGTCGGGCGGTCTGGTTTACAGCGGCCGCTGAGTCGGGCCTTGATGATGGGCACTTCGTTTCGCGCGTCGCGAGCCCGAGCAAGCCGCGGTACCAGCGGCGCTCGCCCCGGAGAGCACCGGGGGGGGCGTGATCGGGACTCCGGGAGGAGAGGGGGTGTGGTCAAGGGGTTCGGCGGGATAGGCCGATAGGGGGTTGGGGGATACTGCGCGGAGGGTCCGTTGGGGCACGAGGTGTGGTTTGCGATCCCGTCGGCGTCGCCGGAGATGTGCCGGCGGAACCTGCCGCTCTGGAAGGAGCGGGGATACCGGATCGCGCTGCTGCAGGACCGGGTGCGGTTCGAGGCCCCGGAGGCCGACCGCGTGCTGCGGGTGGACGACTACCGCGGGTGGGCCTGGGCGGTGAACCGGCTGTGCAGGGAGGTCGTGCCGGGGTCGGCGTCGCTGGTCGTGACCGGGGGCGACGACATGAGGCCCGATCCGAACCACTGGGCGGGGCAGCTGGCGGAGCAGTTCCATTCCCGATTCGCCGACGGGTTCGGGGTGATGCAGCCGCACGGCGACGGGTACCTGCGGGCCCCGCACTACTGCGGCAGTCCGTTCTTCGGTCGGCGCTGGATCGACACGATGTACGGCGGTCGTGGGCCGGTCTTTGACGGCTACTACCACAACTGGTGCGACAACGAGATCTACTGGGTGGCCCGGTGCATGGGGGCGCTGTGGTCGCGGGCGGACCTGTCGCATTATCACGAGCACTTCACGCGCCTGCCGCGGGAGCAGGGGGAGTTCAGGGCGAAGATCGACGGGCGTGACCGGGCGGACTGCCGGCTGTACCTGTCGCGTGCGTGGACGGGGTTCCCCGGTCACGAGCCGATCGGGGGGGGTCGGCCGCTGGACCTGTCGCCGCTGGAGGCGGACACGGCGCGTCTGGCGGAGGCGCACTGGGTGAACCTGTACGCGTCGGACCTGCTGAACCGCTCGTGGACGGGTCGGGCGCGGGAGGCGCTGGAGGGGTGCCGATCGCGGGGGTTTGCGCGGGTGGCGCTGTACGGGGCGGGGAAGCACACGCGCGGGCTGGGGTCGGTGCTGATCGACCCGCCGGTGCGGGTGGAGTGCATCATCGACGACGACGAGCGGCTGCACGGCTCGCGCCTGTGGAACTACCCGATCGTCTCGCGCGAGGAAGCGCTGGGGCGTCAGCCCGGGGCGGTGGTGCTCAGCTCCAACAGCATCGAGCCCCGGCTGTGGGACAACAGCGCGGTGTTCCGCGACGCGGGGATCCCCGTGGTGCGGATGTACGACGGGCGGGGCGACGTGTGGTTCGGCGATGCGGCGTAGGAGGCGGCGTGGAGCACGAGGTCTGGCTGGCGATTCCGACGGCGTACCCGGACATGGCGGCCAAGACGCTGCCGAAGTGGAAGGAGCGCGGCTATCGCGTAGCGCTCCTGCAGGACAAGGTGCGGTTCGCCTGCCCTCACGCCGACGTCGTCGTCCACGGCGATCGGTATGAGGGCTGGGCGACCGCGGTGAACGTGCTCTGCAAGGAGGTCGTGCCGGCGTCGGCGTCGCTCATCGTGACGGGCGGTGACGACATGGAGCCCGACCCGGGTCACACCGCCCAGGAGCTGGCGGAGCAGTTCTACTCCCGATTCCCCGACGGTTTCGGCGTGATGCAGCCCCACGGCGACGACTACAACTGGGCGCGTCATTACTGCGGGAGCCCGTTCCTCGGGCGGCGGTGGGTGGACGCGATGTATGGGGGGCGCGGCCCGCTGTGGGGGGGGTATTTCCACAACTGGGGCGACTATGAGTTGTACTGGGTCGCGCGGTGCCTGGGCGCGCTCTGGACCCGCCCTGACCTCACGCATTTTCACGACCACTACCGGCGGGGAGGAGCCGACGAGCGGGCCCAGCACGAATCGCGCTCGATGATCGAGGCGCGCGACATCGACGACTGCCGTCTGTACATCTCCAGGATGTGGCGAGGGTTCCCCGGGCACGGGCCCTTGGGCGTCGATCGGCGTTTCGACCCCGAGCCGATCCTGGCCGACCCGGTGAGGCTGTGGGAGAAGCGGATGGCATGGTGGCTGGAGCAGGAGCGTGCCCGCGAGGCCTGGAACACGAGCATGGAGCGGGCCCTGGCCCGCTGCGCCGAGCACGGGAAGCGGCGGATCGCGCTGGTCGGGGCGGGCGAGTTCACGCGCAGCGCGGCGGCGGCGCTCCGCGAGCCGCCGGTGGAGATTGCGTGCATTGTCGACGACCGGCGTGCCGGCAGCCGTCTGTGGGGATACCCGGTGGTAACGCAGAGCGAAGCGGCGGCTTTGGGCCCGGACGCGGCGCTGGTGGCGGCGCCGCCCCAGGAGATCGAGGCGTGGCGCCCGACCGGGCCGCTCTTTGACGGCGGGCGCGTCGAGGTGATGCGCGTGTACGGGCCCTACGCCGCGGAGAAGAACGAGCGCATGGCGCGGGCGTTGCAGCGGTTGGCGGGCGTTGGATGCCGGCGCGTCGCCCTGTATGGCGCGGGGGCTCACACGCGCGACCTGGGACCCGCGGTCGGCGAGAGCCCGGTGCCGATCGCGGGGATCATCGACGACGACCCCGCGCGGGCCGGCGGGAGCCTGTTCGGAGTGGAGATCGTGCCCGCGGAGCGAGCCCTGCGGATGGGGCTGGATGCAGTGGTGCTCTCGTCGGACGCGCACGAGGAGGCGCTCTGGCGTCGGTCGGAGGCGTTCCGGAGGGCCGGCGTCGAAGTCGTTCGGCTGTACGCGCCGGGGGCGGTGCAGAGGGCCGCCTGACGGCGAGGAGTCTGATCGTGCCCCAGTTGCATCGCGACGCGTACTCGATGCTGCAGCGCGTGATCGAGTGGTCGCACCCGATCACCGTGCTCGACGTGGGCGCCCACGTGGGGGACGTGTCGCGCCGGATCGCGAGCCAGTTCCCGCACGCCACGATCCACGCCTTCGAGCCGACACCCGCGTCGTTCGCGGGTCTTGTGGGGGCGGCGCGCCAGTGCCCCGCGATTCAGCCCGTGCGCATGGCGGCGGGAAACGCGAACGGGACGGCGCGGTTCCGCGTCACGGGCGACGCGCGCTTCTCGAGCGTGCTGCCTCCGAGCGAGCGCGGGTTGGCCTACCACGGCGGCGCGATCGAGACGGTGGAGGAGATCGAAGCGCCGGTGCGCCGCCTCGACGACTGGGCCGTGGATGCCGGCGTGCCCCGTGCGGACCTGATCAAGATCGACGTGCAGGGACTGGAGCTCGACGTGCTCCGAGGCGCCGAACGGCTGGTCGGCACGGCGCTGGCGGTGAACTCCGAGGCGCAGATGGTGCCCGAGTACGCGGGTGCGGCGACGTTCTCGGAGATCGACCTGCACCTGCGGAGCCGGGGCTTCCTGCTGCACCAACTGCACGAAGTGTGGGTGCAGGGGGCGGAGTATCAGACGATCTGCGTCGACGGGCTGTGGTTGCGGTCCGAGGCCCTGGAGTGGCTGCGTGAAGATCCCGAGCGCGCCTACGAAGCCGGCTATCGCGCGCGCGTGGCGCGAGCGATCTGCGAGTGCGTCCAGCGCGGGCGGGCGCGCGTGGCGCTGTACGGCGCCGGGCGCCACACCCGCGCCGCGCTCGCGCCGGGGCGCGTGATGCCGCCGCGGCCCGTGGCCATCCTCGACGACGACCCATCACTGGAAGGCACGCGGCTCCAGGGGGTGCCGATCATCTCCGCCGATCGCGCCGGATCGCTCGGCGTTGACGCCGTGGTCCTCTCGTCACACTTCCATGAGGCACAACTGTGGGAGGCGAGCCTTCCGCTGCGCGAGCGCGGGATCGAGGTCGTCCGTCTGTACGGGGCCGCGGCGTAACGGATCGTCAGGCGACGCGCGGCACGCGGAAGCGTTCGTAGCCGTGGGCGGCGAGCCACTCGCCGCAGAGGGCGTCGAACCGGTCGAGCGTCGCCCGATCGAAGAACGTGCGCCACTTGCCGACGCGGGCGTCCTGGATCTGCTGCTTCCACACCAGCGAGCGGGGGTCCAGGTCGCGCCCGGCCGACACCAGCTCGCGCTCGATCAGGTCCTTCTGGCCCTCGATGGAGAGCGTCTGGGCGAGCGAGCGGCGGTCGGGCTCGGGAAGGGCAAGGCCCAGGAACGACTCGACGCGCCGGATCTCGCCCGGGATGTCCCGCGTCCAGTCCTCGTAGCGAGAGCGCAGCGAGCCGGGGCGGCCGGTGAAGTGGTCGGCCCACCGGATCCACTGGGCGGCGGCCTCGGGCGTGCCGTGGGCCGGGCCCTTCCACTGCGCCACCGACGCCGCCGCGTCGCGCACGTCGCGGTAGGTGTAGAAGTACCGAAGGAAGCGCGGGTCGAGGCGCGACTCGAAGGACGGGTTGGGCTCGTGCACCTTGACCACGTGCATGGGGCGCGGGGCGTCGGCCATGCCGGGCGACGCGGCGGGCCAGTCCCACCCCAGGCGGCGACCGGCGCCCGTGCGCTCGACGATCTCGCTGACGAGCTGGTACTGGAGCGTCGAGGCCGAGCGCGGCATGCCGCAGACGACGAGGAGCATGGGGGACCTCTAGGCCGACCGGCGCCGGTGGCGGTCGGCGTCGCGGGCAGGGGGGGGCGGGGCGGCGATGGACTGGAGGGCGCGGGCGGGGTCGCAGGCGCGCCCCTCGAACGAGTCGAGCAGCCCGCGCCGCCAGCACCAGCGCTTCAGGGGCAGGTGCTGCTGGTAGAGGAGCGTGGTCAGGGCCCGCCCCTGGGGGGCGTCGAGCGTGGAGGCGGGGAGGTCGGCGAGGGTCGCGAAGGCGGCGAGCGCGCCCGCGGCGCCGCGGTGCTCGCGGGCGATGAACTGCCTCGAGTACTCGATCTCGTCGCTCGACAGAATGTCGCGGTTGAAGATCGCGCGGGCGCAGTCGGGGCGCTGGAGGGCCAGGCCGACGGCGGCGAACCCCAGGCGGTACTCGCGCTGGAGGTAGTCCTCCGGCTCCATGCGGTGGTCGTGCTCCACGCGGGCCTCCGGGCGGAAGAGCACCGGGGCGCCGAACCGGGCGGCGAGGGCGTGGGCCAGCTCGGTGTCCTCGTAGCCGTAGTGACCGGGGAGCACCACGAACCCGCCGACCGCTCGCACCGCGTCGGTGGGGGTGGACATGTTGAGGCCCCAGGCGTGCCGGAAGCCCCAGTCGCGGGCCGGGTCCGTGTCGTCCATGCGGTCGAGGAAGAAGACCATGGACGTCTCGCGGATCATTCGGTCGAAGAGGCGGTCGGGCTGGTGCACCCGCCAGGGCGAGTCGCCCGAGACGATGGCGCAGCGCCCGGCGTGGGCCGCCGCGTGCGTCCGCACGAACGAGCGATCGGCGACCACGTCGTCGTTGGTCGAGAGCAGAATCCGGCCCCGCACCTCGGGCAGGAGCAGGTTGCGCACCGCCTGGTAGCCGACCCGGTCGAACTGGGACAGGCGGAGCGACGCGGGATCGCCGCCGGCGTGACGCCAAGCGTCGCCCGCCCGGGCCGCGGCGTCCGGGTCCGGGCCGTCGAACCCCACGAGCACCTCGAAGCGATCGCGGGGCATGTCCTGGGCCGCCAGGCTGGCCAGGCAGGCCGCGAGCTTGGCGGCGCGCCTCCGCGTCGGGATGACCACCGAGATCTCCACCGGGCGGTGTTATCGGCCGATGGTGCGGCCCGCTTGATCGATCCCGATGGAACGGTCGGGCGCGGTTCTGGGGCCTCGGACGGTCGGCGGTGGGCGTCGCGGTCGATGCACCCACGGGAGCGCCCGAGGCGCCCCCGTTCAGGAGGCAGACATGAGCACCACCATCCAGGCGCCGGACCGGCGCCGGCACCCGCGCGAGCTGGTCGACCGCCCCTGCAAGATGTTCCATCGCCCGAGCCTGCGCTTCTGGGCCGGGCGGACGACCGACGTATCGGAGGGTGGGGCGCTGGTGACGTTCGAGTCGCCGCGCCCGCCCGCCCCGGGCGACGCCATCGACGTGGTGATCGCGTGGACGGACCGCCCCGTGCTGCCGGGCGACTCGCTGGTGCGTTCGGAGGTCGTGCGGGTGAAGGAGTCCGAGGGCGACCGTCGGACCGTCGCCGTTCGCTTCGAGCGCCCGCTGACCGCGCGGGCCCGGGCCGCCTGAACGGGTTGGCACGAGGCGGAACCTATGATGTCGCGGGCCGCGGGGGCTTGCGATGCTGTGGCAGCCGACACTCGCAGAGAGCTACGTGAAGGCCTCGCCGGGCGAGCTGGCGGTGCGGATCGCGGCGCGCAAGCGTGAGCTGGGCGAGCGCCTGCTGATCCTCGGGCACCACTACCAGGTGGACGAGGTCATCCGGCACGCGGACATCACGGGCGACTCACTCAAGCTCTCGCAGGCCGCGGCCGAGCGATGCCGGGACGGGGGCGTGCGCTGGGTGGTGTTCTGCGGCGTGCACTTCATGGCCGAGACGGCGGACATGCTCACGCCCGAGAGCGTGAAGGTCATCCTGCCCGATCTGTCCGCCGGGTGCAGCATGGCAGACATGGCCCACCACGACGACGCCGTCGACGCCTGGGACCGCCTGCACGAGTCGCTCAAGGACCAGGGGTGGTCCGGCAAGATCGTCCCGATCACGTACGTGAACTCGACGGCGGCGGTGAAGGCGTTCGTGGGGGAGCGTGGCGGGGCGTGCTGCACGTCGAGCAACGCGGACGCGGCGTTTGCCTGGGCCCTCTCGCGGGGCAAGGACGTCAAGGTGCTCTTCCTGCCGGACCAGCACCTGGGTCGGAACACCGCCGCGGCCCGGGGGATCGACGTGGAGCGGCGCTCGTGCGTCTACGACCCGAGGCTGGCGCGAAAGGGCGAGCCCCTGGGCGGGGCCACGGCGCGGCAGGTGCTCGACGCCGGGGTCGTCCTGTGGGCCGGGCACTGCTCGGTGCACAAGCTCTTCCGCCCGGAGCACTGCGACCAGGTCCGCGCCGACGACGCGGCCCACCCCGAGCGCGCGCGGACGACCATCCTGGTCCACCCCGAGTGCTGCAAGGAGGTGGTGGACCGGGCGGACCTCTCGGGGTCGACGGAGTTCATCATCCGGAGCGTGCGCGGGGCGGCGCCGGGGTCGCGCTGGGCGATCGGGACGGAGCACAACCTGGTCGCGCGGCTGGCGCGCGAGTCGGCGGCCCGGGGCGTGTCGGTCCGCATCCTCTCCGACTGCCAGTGCCTGTGCACCACCATGTACCGCATCGACCAGCCCCACCTGTGCTGGGTGCTTGATCACCTGGCGGGCGCGTTCAGCAGGGACGGCTCGCCCAGGGAGGTCAACGTCATCCGCGTGCACCCCGAGGCGCGGCGGCTGGCGCTGATCGCGCTGGAGCGCATGCTGGCGCTGACCGCGTCGGCCCCGCGGGCGGCGCCGGCCCTGACCGACTGATGGCTAGACGCGGGACTTCCCGGCCCGGGTGCCCACGGTGACGACGTCGGGCGTCGGCGCGTGGTCGGCGCGGGCGTCGGGGGCGGGCTTGGGCTCGGTGGCGACGCTCTCGCGCATGAGCCGACCCATCTTGAACCGGACGGCGCGCCGGGCGGGCACGCGGACCTGGGCGAGGGTCTTGGGGTTCTGGGCGGTGCGTTCGCCCCGGATCCTCACCTCGAAGACGCCGAAGTCGCGGAACTCGACGCGGTGCCCGCGCTTGAGCTCGAGGATGATCTGGTCGAGGAACTCCTGGACGACCAGGCGCGTCTCGGTCCGGGGGATCCTGGTCCGCGCGGAGATCTTCTCGATCAACTGCTTCTTCGTGAGAGTGCCCATGCATCGCCCTCTCTAGTGCCCGGCCTGGTGGTCGAGCGGGTCCGATGGGAAGCCCCGCCGAATGCGCCGCGCTGCCCGGCACGTCGCGTTCCTTGGCACGCCCCACCTCCCGCAAGACTAGTCGCATCCGACTCCCTGCGAACGTGGAGTATCTTCGATTCCGGCGTCGGCGTCAACACCCCCGGGCGGTGTGGCGCACGGATTGGGCGGATCCCCGGGCCTGCCAGACTCAGAACCGCAGCACCATCCCGGCGCCGAGGCCCGCCGCCGACCCCTCCCACCGGAACCGATCCAAGCCCGAACCGGTCTTGACGTCAAAACCGAGGTGTCGATACCCAACGTAGAGCCCGAGCCAATCGAGAGGGCGGTATTGAAACCCGACCCAGATGCTCCACGAGGTGCTGGCGCCCGAGGTCCCGGCGTCGACCTGCAGGTCGAGCGTGGCCCGCTCGTAGACGTCGAGCTCGAGCCGCAGCCCGGCGATGGGCTCGGCGAAGGCCTCGTTCACGTCCTGCGTGCCGGTGACCGGGCCCAGGGTCCGCGTCGAGCGCACGCCCACGTCGTGCAGGCGGGCCCCGACGAAGACCGTGGCCGACGGCTGAGCCTTGACGCGCCCCGCCGGGCTGACGCCCGTGGACTTCTCCCAGACCCGGTACCCGAGGGCGAACTCGAGCCCGGCGTAGTCGATCTGGCTCTCGACCGATTCGCCCGCGCCGATCGCGAGCGTCCCGAAGAGCAGGGGCGAGGGGGCCGACCAGCGGCTCTCCGCCGACGTCGAGAAGCCGGAGACGGTCAGGCGCCAGGGGTCCAGGCGCGCGTCGACGCGCAACGCCGGCGCCAGCCGCGGGCCGTCGAGGTCCATGTCGATCAGGTCCATCATGGTGTTGGTCGAGGGGATGCCATCGCCCGAGGGGCCGGGCATGGTCAGGTCGCCGCCCAGGCCCACGTACCACGCGCCGGGCGTGGCCTGCAACCGCCACGGCGCGGGCTTGGCCTCAAGCGCGGGCGGTTCCTGCGCCATCGCCGGGGCGCCCCACGCCAAGGCCGCCGCCACACCCACGCCGCATGTCGATCGATCGATCATGGTCCGTTCCTCATGCAGTCTGGGAGCCGGCTTCGCCCCCTCCGGGGGAGGGCCGGGGAGGGGTTGTCGGCGGAGGCCCAGCCCACGCCGATCCTGCCGCTCCGCGCGCCCACGGAGGGGCCCTCTGCGCGGTCTCCAGCCGTCCGGCGTCATTCCTGGGATGCACGCGGCGGCCCCAGGATCAGGGCACTAGCGTACCCGACCCCGGCCTCGCCCGCCCACGATGCCCCCAGCCCAGCCGCTCATCCTCGCGATCGAGACCAGCAACCCGTCGGCGTGGACGCCCGACCAGCCCATCCGCGCGGGGGTCGCGCTGGGCTTGGCCGACGCGGGTGGGGTGGCGCCCCTGGGGGTCGAGCCCGTCGATGTCACCAAGCCCCACGACGACGACCTGTTGCCGGCCATCGACCGCCTCTTCGTGCGCCTCGGGCGCCGCCCGGCGGAACTCGGGCTCGTCGCGGTGTCGGTCGGCCCCGGGGGGTACACCGCCCTGCGGATCGCGGTGACGGTGGGGCGGTTCATCGCCTGGTCGGTCGGGGCCCGGGTCGTCGGGATCGCCAGCGCCCGCGTGGTCGCGGCCCGCGTGACCGAGCCGGGCCCCTTCGCGGTCGCGCTGGCCTCCAAGGGCGACGACGCGTTCGTCACGCGCTTCCGATCGCCGAACGAACCGGAGGGTGCCGGCTCGCTCCTGGACCGCGACGGGCTGGAAGGGCTGAGCGTGAGGTGCCTGGTCGCGGATCGGTTCCTGCCCGAGCCCATGCGCGCGCGGGCGGTCGACCTGGGGATGCGGGTGGTCGCGCCCGTCTTCGACCCGCTGGCACTGCTGGACCTGTCGTCGGGGTCGCCGCCGGGCGACCCGGCGGCGCTCCACCCCCTCTACCCGCGCGAGCCTGAGGCGGTGGTGAAGTGGAGGGCCCTCAGGGCCCGCCGCCCGTAGGGCCGCCGCGGCCCGTGCCGGATAACCGACGCACGACGCGGGCCCGGGGGCGTGGGGAGGGCGGCGGGTCGGGGCTGGGCGTGAAGTCGGGGGTTCTGGGGGTCGATAGACGCCTGCGCCGTCGGTGCCGCCTGTGAAGGCGCGGCCGGGGCGTGGGGTCAGCCATGTCCGAAGACACGCCCAGCGAGCCGAGCGAGAAGCGCGTCTTCACGACGGGCGAGGCCGCGGCCCTGTGCAAGGTGTCGCAGCAGACCATCATCCGGTGCTTCGACTCGGGTCGCCTGGGGGGGTTCCGCGTGCCGGGGTCCAAGTTCCGGCGGATCCCGCGCGAGGAGCTGATCTGTTTCATGCGGGCCAACGGGATCGCGACCGACGCCCTGGAGGGGCCCGGGAAGCGCCGCGTCCTGATCGTGGACGACGACCCGCAGATCGCGGGCGCGCTCGCCGAGCTGCTCGCCCGCGACCCCCGCTTCGACCTCCGCGTCGCGGGCACGGGGTACGAAGCGGGGATGCTCACCGAGAGCTTCCGCCCGCACCTGGTCCTTCTGGACTACATGCTGCCCGATGTGAACGGGACGGCGGTGTGCCGGCGGATCCGGGCCCGCCCGGAGCTGGGCCCGGTCAAGATCGTGTTCGTGTCGGGCGCCGTCGATCGCGCGGAGGTGCAGTCGCTCCTCGACGCCGGCGCCGACGAGTTCATCAAGAAGCCGTTCGACGTCCACCACCTGCTGGAGCGCGTGCGCGGCCTGCTGGGGATGGGCGCCGCCCGCACCGCGATCGCGTAGTTGCCGCCCCCCCGCCCCGACGCATGAACCTCCTGAACCACCAGCACGACCAAGCCCTCGCCCGCGGGGGAGAGCTGCGCGCCCGCCGCGTCGAGGCCGTCCTCCAGCGGGTCGACGACCTGCCCACGCTGCCGGCGGTGGCGACGCGGCTGCTCTCCATCACCAGCGCCCGTGAGGCGGACCTCAACGAGATCATCCGGCTCATCGAGTCCGACCCGGCCCAGGCGGCGCGGATCCTGAAGATGTGCGGGGCGGCGGACAAGGGGCTGGGAGCGCGCGTGGGCACGGTGCGGCGGGCCGTGCTCATGCTCGGGCTCGACGCCGTCCGGGCCGCCGTCCTCTCCGTCCAGATCTTCGACCTGCTCGAACGGGGCGGGTCGGAGGACGAGTCGCTGGCCCGCGAGGTCTCGGCCCAGGACGAGCGTGCCTCGGCCTTCGACCGCACCGGCTTCTGGCGCCACAGCATCGGCGTGGGGTGCGCGGCGGAGCTGGTCGCGGGGCGTTTCCCCGGGCTGGGCGTCACCCCCGACGAGGCCTACATGGCCGGGCTGCTCCACGGGCTGGGGCGGCTCGCGCTCGACACGGTCCTGCCCCGCGCCTACGGCAAGGTGCTCGCGCTCGCCGAGCGACGCCGCGAGGACTCCGCCTACGTCGAGCGCGCGGTCCTGGGCATCGACCATCACGGCGCCGGGCGGCGGCTGGCCGAACACTGGGGCCTCCACGCGTCGCTGCGCGACTCGATCTGGCTGCACTCGCGTCCGGCGGCGTCCATCCCCGACACCGCCCACCGCGGGCTCATCTCCGCCGTCACCCTCGCCAACGCCCTGGCCCGGTCGTTGCGCCTCGGGTGGTCGGGCGACTTCAGCCCGCCGCCCTCCCTCTCCTCGATCGCCCGTTCCTGGTCCATCGCCGGCAGCACTCTCGACGAGCTCACGGTCCCCCTCTTCGAGGAGGTCGCGGCCCGGGTCGCCGCCCTGGGGCTCGACCTCGTCACGAGCCCGCAGTTGCTCACGTCGGCGATCGTGTCGGCCAACGGCGAACTGGCCTCGATGGCGGCCCAGTTGCGCGGGGCCGCGTGGGAGGCCTCCAAGCGGGAAGCCTCGCTCCACGCCGTCCGCGACTTCGTCCAGTCCACGACGGTGGGGCAGTCCCTCACCCAACTGGCCGAGGCCATCGCGCGCTCGGCGACGCGCGTCCTCGACGCCGACCTCCTGGGCGTGGCCTGCCTGGACGGCCCGGACGGGAGCGGGCGGCTGGCGCGGTTCCACCCGCGCAGCGGCTTGCCGATGGGCGCCGTGCCGATCCCGGCGCCGGACGCCGGCGACGCGGGGGCGGACGACGCGCTGGGTCGGATCGCGCGTGTCGCGTCCCAGCTCGGCGACAACGCCGGCCCGGGGCGCCTGCGCCTGGAGTCGCTGACGCCGCCCGGCGCCGAGCCCGGCACGCCCGCGGTGGCGCTCGTGTGGGTCGCCGAGCGTGCCGACCCGCCGCCGCCCGAGGTCGCGGCGTTGTGGTCGTCGGCGCTGCAGTCGGCGTGGGCGCTGGAGAGCGCCCGCCGCACCAACGACACGCTCGCGCACACCTCGCGGCGACTGGCGCTCTCCCAGGAGCGGATCACCGAGGCCGAGTCACTGGCGCGCCTGGGCGAGTTCGCGTCGGGGGCGGCCCACGAGCTGAACAACCCGCTGACGACGATCAGCCTGCGGTGCCAGGAGTTGCAGGAGGAACTGCGTGCGAGCCCGCACGCCGAGGCCCTGCGCGCGATCTCGGAGGCGGGGGAGCAGATCAGCGAGCTGGTGACGACGCTGTACGTGCTGTCCAACCCGTTGCCCGGGCTCCACAGCGAGTTCGCGCCGGGCGAAGCGGTGGCGCGGGCCGTGGAGCTGGCGCGGGCCCGCCTGGGCGCTGACCCCCGCGTCGAGACGGAGCTCCCCGAGGGCTTGCCGCGGGCCGAACAGGACCCCGAACTGCTGGCGATCGCGATCGCCGAGCTGGTGGTGAACGCCCGGGAGGCGGACGGTTCGTGCCGAGTGCGCATCACGGCTCAAACGGACCCCGTGGATGACCGACTGGTGTTCATGGTGATCGACACCGGCCCGGGGCTCACGCCGCGGGCGCGTCGGCACGGGTTCGACGCGTTCTTCAGCGAGAAGCCCGCGGGACGCCAGCGGGGCCTGGGCCTGACGCGGGCCCGGCGGATGGTGGAGTCGCTGGGGGGAACGGTGACGATCGAGAACGCGCCGTCGGGCGGAGCCGTCGGCATCATCTCCGTGCCCCGCGTCGTCCCGGTGGACCGGCGGCGGGCCAACCCGTTGGCGCCGGACCCGGAGCCCTGACGATGCCACGCCGCAAGCAGCCCCGCGCCGACGCGACGACCGGCCCGATCTCGCTCACCGCGCCCCGCGTCCTCCTCGCCGGGTTCGACACCCCCGCCCGCGACACGCTCCTCCGACGGTTCACCCAGTTCGGGGCGTTGGTCACGCACGCCTGGAGCGCCGCCGAGGCCCTGGGGCTGGTCCGGGCCGGCGAGTTCAACCTGCTGGTCGCCGCCGAGAGGCTGACCGATGCCCGGGGCTGCGACCTGGCGGAAACGGCGACGCGCCTGGACCTGGCCCTCGTGTGCGTACTCGCGTCCCCGTCCCCCACGCTCGACGCCGCGGTCGACGCCATGCGCAGCGGCGTCTCCGACTTCTGGCCCGCGTCCCTCCCCGCCGACGCCCTGCGCGAGCGCTTCGACGCCGCGATGCGCAAGGCCCGCGAGCTCCAGGCCCGGCGCGAGCGCTTCGACCGCCTCCGCCGACTCTGCAAGCAGCTCAACGGCGCCCGCCAGGAGGTCTCGCGCCAGGTCGGCTCGCTCTGCACCGACCTGGCCGACGCCTACAAGGAGCTCACCGACCAGTTCGGCAAGGTCACGCTCGCCAGCGAGTTCTCCGGGGTGGTCCGCCAGGAGCTCGAGGTCGAGAGCCTCCTCCGCACCACGCTGGAGTTCGTGCTCGCCAAGCTCGGGTCCACCAACGCCGCCATCTTCCTCCCCGCCTCCAGCGGCGAGTATTCGCTGGGCGCCTACGTCAACTACGACGTGCCCCGGGACACCGCCGAGGTGCTCCTCGACCACCTCGCCGCGGTGCTGGCCCCGCGCTTCGAGAAGCAGACCGAGGTCACGATCCTCGAGTCCGCCGAGGCGCTGGAGGACAAGCTGGGCGACCACGCCCACTGGATGGGCGAGTCGGCCCTGGCGGCCCTGGCCTGCCGGCACGACGACGAGACCCTCGCCGTCATCGTCCTCTTCCGCGACCGCCGATCGGGCTTCAACGAGACGCACCGCGAGGGCCTCCGCGTCATCGGCGACATCTTCGGACGCCAACTGGCCCGCGTCATCCACGTCCACCATCGGCACCTCCCCAAGGACCAGTGGGGGACGCCGGAGCCCGACGAGCCCGAAGACGGCCTCGAACCCTGACGCGCGGACGAGCCCGCCGCGGGGGGTGCCCGGCGCACGGGCGCGAGGAACCCCGGGCTCGCGCCCGGGGCTCGTGCGCGAGGCGCTCAGCCGACGCGCGCGGGCCCTACCCTTGCCTCCACCCCAGGAGGCACCCGTGACCACGCCCGCCAAATCCATGGACGCGATCATGGCGCTCTGCAAGCGCCGCGGGTTCGTCTACCAGGCCAGCGACATCTACGGCGGGATCAACGGCTTCTGGGACTACGGGCCCCTGGGCGCCCAGCTCAAGAAGAACCTCCGCGACGCCTGGTGGCAGGACATGATCATGAACCCCGCCTGGGGGCGCAAAGGACCCGACGGCGAACGCGTCCGCTGCGTGCCCCTCGAAACCTGCATCATCCAGCACCCCAAGGTCTGGGAGGCCAGCGGGCACGTCGCGGGCTTCAACGACCCGATGGTGGACGACAAAGAGACCAAACAGCGCTTCCGCGCGGACCAACTCTCGGGGCTGTTTGCGGGTGGGTCCGACGTGATCATGCCGCGATGCACGGTCGTCGCGTCAACGACCGGCGAGGCCGTCGAGCAGATTGCCTCGGACAAGTCACTCCGCAAGACCATCGGCATACGCAACCTCGGGCAGGTCAACGCGGAGGCCGGGCTTGTCGAGGCGGACTTCGGACAAGGAATGCAGGCCTGGTCCGTGCGTGTCGTGCCGGTGCCGCTCCTCCGCGAGAACGCCGCGGATATCCCCTCGCCATTCACCGGCAAGAAGGGCTCGCTCACTGAGCCGCGCCAGTTCAACCTGATGTTCTTCAGCTACACCGGCGCGGTCTTCAACGAAGAGAGCAAGGTCTTCCTCCGCCCCGAGACCGCCCAGGGCATCTTCATCCACTTCAAGAACGTCGTGGATTCCACCCGCGTCAAGGTCCCCTTCGGCATCGGCAACACCGGGCGATCCTTCCGCAACGAGGTCACGCCCCGCAACTTCACCTTCCGCTCCCGAGAGTTCGAGCAGGCCGAGCTCGAGTTCTTCTGCCACCCCGACGAGTCCCAGGACTGGTACCGCTTCTGGCGCGACTTCCGCATGGAGTGGTGGAAGTCCATCGGGCTGGCCGGCGACAACCTCGTCCTCCGCGAGCACGGCAAGGACGAACTCTCCCACTACTCCATCGGCACCAGCGACGTCGAGTACCGCTTCCCCTTCACCGCGCCCGGCTTCGGCGAGCTGGAGGGCATCGCCCACCGCGGCTGCTTCGACCTCACCCAGCACCAGGAGCACTCCAGGGTCAAGCTCGACTATTTCGACCAGGAGCGGGGCGACCTCCTGCCCAACGGGTCGCGCAAGGGCGAACGCTACATCCCGCACTGCATCGAGCCCGCCGCGGGGCTCGACCGCGGGGCCCTGGCCCTCATCTGCGAGGCCTACACCGTGGACCCCTCGCGCCCCAGCCCCGAGCTGCTCAAGTTCCACCCCCGCGTCGCGCCCATCAAGGCCGCGGTGTTTCCCCTCGTCAACAAGGACGGCATGCCCGAGGTCGCCGAACGCCTCTACGACGAGCTCTTCGCCCGCTTCGGGCGCACGGGCCTGATCGAGACCGACCCCAAGCAGTCCATCGGCAAACGCTACGCCCGCATGGACGAGGCCGGGTGCCCCTTCTGCTTCACCATCGACGGCGAGACGCTCACCGCCCAGACCGTCACCGTCCGCGACCGCGACACCGGCGCGCAGGAACGCATCGCCCTCGACAAGGTCACGGGCTACCTCGCGGAACGCCTGGTGTGACTTCGCTGCGCGTATCAGAGGCGGACGCGGGCGACTTTCGCGGAGAGCGCCTGGCATGGGACGTGCTCCATGCGGCGGGCGCCCACGAACAGACCCTGCCATCGCGAGTCGACCTCACCCAGACGGTCATGCTCAAGCCCTACGCGATCGCCTGCTTGATTGCGCTCGGCGCCAAAGCCGATGGGCAAGCGAGCCTCGCCCCGCCGCTCGACCAACGCTGTGCGGACTACTTGACCGGGCTCAGGCTCGATCGGTGGTTCACGGGCGTGCAATCGGGCGAGGCTGAGGCACGCGACTCGACCATCGTCGCCGATCAACTGCGGCACCCCGCCGGGGACTTCGCCGACCGGGTGATCAACGGCCTCGCTCGTCACTTGAACTACGCCGTCAATGTCTCGCGAGAACTCGCGAACCACCTCGATGAGTTGGTGCTCAACGCGTTGACGCACGCCGAATCGCCGATCGGGTGCGTGGTCGTGGGGCAGGCGTTCCCAAGGAACCAGTCGGTTGAGATCGCGGTCCTGGACCTTGGTCAGACCATTCGCGGCCATCTGTCGAAAAACCCCAGACATGCGCAGATCGCCTCCGACAGGGACGCGATCGAGCAGGCGACGATCGAGGGCGTCACCGGAACGGTCGGTCGCAACCGGTTTGGTGATCCGAACAGCGGCGTAGGGCTTTACGAGCTGCGACGATTCTGCGAAGGCGGAAAAAGCACTCTGACGATCCTCAGCGGGTCTGCCTATGGGTGCTTCGCATCGGGACAAGGCCCCAGTTTTCATGCCGTTCTGCCCAGATTCGCGGGATGCCTGGTCGATGTGCAGTTTCTTTCAGGTTAGGGGTTGCAAAGGCGACCGATCAACGCGATACTCGCGTATGTGCGAGTAGCGAGAACGGTCCATGCATTGCGCCACTCTCCAGTTTGAGCGAACACTGAACTCCGCCGCGGAAGGGCTGAAGATGGCGTTGCGCGCTCTTGAGGCTCTCCGCGCGGATGAGTTCGTGACGATTGACGCGACCACCGCCGAGCGTGTGACCCCGTCCTTCGCGAACGCATTCGTCATGACGATCCTCGCAGAGGCTCCGGATGCGTTCAAGAGCCACCGGATCCGGCTCGACGCGGGCGACTTTGTTCGCAGGGCATTCGACGCGTCGATCGATCGGTATGAGCGGGGGATTCGCTTGAGCACTCAGCGCGCAGCGCCACGTTGAACGCCCACGGGAGGGTGTCTCCGCTCGGGGTGCCGTCAACCCAACGAGCGAAACCGATTCTCCAGCGGCGCGCTACTGCCCCATCGGCTTCCACAGACCCACGCAGTTGCCCTCCGGGTCCTGGAACCAGGCGAAGTGCCCCATGCCGGGGACCTCGGTGGGCGGCACGATCCGCTTGCCGCCCAGGCCCTCCGCCTTCTTGAGCGTCGCTTCCAGGTCGTCGACCTGGACGTAGACCACGCAGTAGTTGTGCGGCTCGTGCCCCAGCGCCATCAGGTGCCCGCCGATGCCGGGCGTGGGGTTGGGGCAGTACCCCCCGATGTTGCCGATCATCGCCGCCGGACCGCCCGGGTGGAACTCCCACCCGAAGAGCGGGCCGTAGAACTTCCTGGCCTTCTCGGTGTCGCGGACGCCGATCTCGAAATGGACGACGGGTGCGGGCATGGCGATCTCCCTGCGGTCATCGGGGTTCCACGCGTGCGGCGGCGGCGATGACCCACCCGCCGCCGCTCCCCCGCCCCATTCTGCACGATCACAAGCCCCGGTGCAAGTGGCGAACCGTGCCTCCGGGGCGGGGCATTCCGGTCCCCGGCGGGGGCTGGGAAGCCCCGCCCCGTGTGATTGATCGTCCCCAACTACCGTTGTGCGATGAGTCACTGCCCCTACAGGCTCTGGGGCTCGGTCGGCGAGGATTTCGACCAGCCCGCCCTCGACCAGCTCGAACGCGCCTGCTCCCTCCCCGTGTCGCGCCGCGGGGCGCTGATGCCCGATGCGCACATCGGGTACGGGCTGCCGATCGGCGGCGTGCTGGCGACCGAGGGCGTCGTCATCCCCTACGCCGTGGGCGTCGACATCGCCTGCCGCATGAAGCTCTCGGTGCTCGACCTCCCCCCCGAGGCCCTCGAGGACGAGGCCCAGCGCCGCCGCCTGGCCGAGGCGATCGAACGCCGCACGCTCTTCGGCATCGGGGGCGAGTTCAGGCAGCCCCACGACCACGCCGTCATGGACGCCGACTGGAACGTCTCGCCGATCACCGCCGGGGCCAAGGACAAGGCTTGGCATCAGCTCGGGACGAGCGGGTCGGGCAACCACTTCGTCGAGTTCGGCGTGCTCACCGTGGGCGAGAACTCGCCCCGCGGCGTGCGCCAGTCCTGGATCGGCGGCTCCCACGCCAACTGGGACCTGGCCCCCGGACGATACCTCGCCCTGCTCTCCCACTCGGGCAGCCGCGGCACGGGCGCCCAGGTCTGCAACCACTACTCGCGCGTCGCCAAGGCCCTGCACCCCGGGCTCTCGGGCGAGCTCTCGCGTCTGGCGTGGCTGGACCTGGACAGCCCCGAGGGGGGCGAGTACTGGAACGCGATGAACCTCATGGGGCAGTACGCCGCCGCCAACCACGCCTGCATCCACCGTGCCATCCTCGAGCACCTGGGCGCCCACGCCATCGCGGACGTCGAGAACCACCACAACTTCGCCTGGCTCGAACAACACCCCATCGTGGGCGGCGGGCGCCAGGTCGTCGTCCACCGCAAGGGCGCGACCCCTGCCGGCCCCGGCGTCATGGGCGTCATCCCCGGGTCCATGGCCTCGCCGGGCTTCGTGGTCGTCGGCAAGGGCCAGCCCGAGTCGCTGCACTCGGCGGCCCACGGCGCCGGGCGCCTCATGTCGCGCACCAAGGCCCGCGAGCGCTTCGCCTTCGGCGCCGTGCGCAAGGAACTCAAGGACGCCGGCATCACCGTGCTGTCCGCCGGCGCCGACGAGTCGCCGGGCGTCTACAAGGACATCCACCGCGTGATGGCCAAGCAGAGCGACCTCGTCGACGCCGTCGCTCGCTTCGACCCCAAGATCGTCAAGATGGCGCCCGAGGGCGAGAGGCCCGAGGACTGACCTGCCGTCCACCCGCGCCGGGGCTCTCACCCCGGCGCGGGATGGACAAGTCGGTTCACCGCCGGCGGCGCACGGCGGCCAGGCCCGCGATCCCCAGCAGCGACAGGGCGCCGGGCGTCGGCACCACCTGCCCGCGGATCTCGCCGCCCGGGAACTGGGTGGTGTGGATGTTGATGTAGGTGAGGCCGGCCAGCATGTTGGCCGCGAAGGTCGCCGTGATCGGCGCGGACCCCATCAGCCGGTTGCCGCTGAGCGACCCGGTGATGGCGAGGACGACGCCGGCGTTGACCCCGGGCGGGGCCGGCGCGTGGAAGTGCGACGCCGTGAACGCCCCGATCAGCCCGGTGAATGTCACGTCCCAGCTCACCATCATCGTGTTCATGTTGAGGATGACCGTGCCCGTGCCGGACGCGGGCGAGGCGTTCGGCGGCACCTCCTGCAGCCCGTCGAGCGGGAAGTTCGGGAACGTGTGGATCTGGCCGAAGGACACCGCCGGGATCGTCGCCGCCGCCGCGACGGCCAGCCATGTACGCACGCGCATCACTCGCTCCTTTCGATCGCGCCGCATCCCCCCGCCCGAGCGTTCGGCGTGTCGCCCAAGTATGCCACGAATGAACCCCTGTTGCAACAGGGTTCGCCCGGAATCCCGCGATTCCCGGCGGCTCGGCCCCGGATCCGGTGCCCGTGCGGATCCTGACCGTCCGCTCCGCAATCGCGCCCCGGCGGGGCGGGACCGCCGCGCCCGTGCGCCCAAGTGACGCCCTCGGGCCGCGCGCGCCGTCCGTGTGCGCGCGGCGGGGCCCGGGGACTGGGGGTCCGGGGTGCGGACCATGGCCCGCGGCGGCGGACGCGAACAGGGCACAAACCACGTCGGCGGCGCGGGGTGGTCGAGCGACGAACTCCGCGTTGCACTTGCCTTCGCGCACCAAGCCGACCCGGGACGGGGCGTCCGCCCGGGGCTGGCGAGCCTCGAGCGGCTGGGGTTCCGCGTGTCGGCGCTCGGGGCCAGGAGCGCCTCCCTGCGTGCGCCGCGCGCCCTGTTCGAGCGCGTCTTCGGTACGCGGCTCAAGAGGATCGGAGTCAACCCAGGGCCCGCCGGGCGGGGCGCGGCGCTGACGATCTACTACCCGCCCCACGGCGCCCCGTGGGCGCCGGGGCCCGCGGTCGGCGAGTCGATCCAGCGCGCGTACATCCAGTGGCCCCACATCTACATGGATGGGCCCGTCTTTCCGCCGCGGGTCGCCCACCACCACCTGCGCCTGCCGGGCGACCTGGCGAGCGGTCTCAACGCGGCCCGCGCCCATCGGCGGGGAGTCACCGGGCGGGGCGTGCGCGTCGCCGTCGTCGACAGCGGGTTCGCGCTCGCCCACCCCTACTTCCGCGCGAGCGGCCTCCACGCCCGGGTCGTGCTGGGGCCCGGGGCCACGCGCCCCCGGGCCGACCGGCTCGGGCACGGCACGGGGGTGCTCGCCAACCTGCTCGCGATCGCACCCGACGCGGAGGTGGTGGGCGTCAAGCTCGACGACGACCGGGGCGGGCACGGCGCCTCGTTGCTCGAAGGGTTCCAGACGGCGCTGGGGCTCCGCCCGCACGTCATCTCGCTGAGCGTGGGCTACGACCTGGTCGAACCGGGCTCGCGCACGCCCCTCCCCCGCCTCCCCAACGGGCTGGCGGCGCTGCGGGCCGAGATCGAGGCCGCGGTGCGAGGCGGGATCGTGGTGGTGGCGGCCGCGGGCAACGGGCACGTCGCCTTCCCCGCGATGCTGCCGGGAGTGCTCTCGGCGGGCGGCGTGTTCATGGACGAGCACGGGTCGATGTCGGCCTCGGACTACGCCTCGGTGTTCACCAGCCGACCGTTCCCCGGGCGGCGGTCCCCCGACGTGTGCGGACTGGTGGGCATGGCCCGGAACCGTGCCGACTACCTCATGCTGCCCGTGCCGCCCGGGTCGCGGATCGACCGGGAGAACGCGGCCCACGACGGGACGGGGCCCCGCGACGGCTGGGCGGTGTTCAGCGGCACGTCGTCGGCGGCGCCGCAGGTCGCGGGCGTGTGCGCCCTGCTCCTCCAGCGCGACCCGTCGCTCACTCCGCTCCAGGTCCGGAACGCCCTGCGTCGCACCGCCCGGCGCGTCCGCGCGGGGCGGGGCAACCCCGCCAGCGCCTCGGGTCGGGGAGAACGCCCGCGTCACGGCCTGGTCGACGCGCACGCGGCCCTGGGCGCCGTGTGAGCGGTGAGAAAACGAACAGCCCCGGCCGTTGCCGTCCGGGGCGTTCGCCTGTAGTACGCCTGTCCACCACGTTCCTGTTCAGAACACCACGTGCAACGGACGGGCTATCGGCGGCGGAGGATCGTGGCCATGCCGCCGATGGAGAGCAAAGCGAGGGCGCCGGCCGCGGGCACCACCTGCCCGCGGATCTCGCCCGAGGGGTGCTGGCGGGAGTGAACGTTGATGTAGACGTTGCCGGCGAGGAGCGCCGACTTGACGGAGTCGCTGACGGTCGCCATGCCGATCATGTGCCCGTGGCGGGTCGTGCCCGGGTCGGGCATCCATGAGCCGGTGATGTTGAGGATGGCTGGTCCGTTGACGCCGACCTCGGCCTGGTGGAAGTGCGCCGCGGTGAAGTCGCTGGAGAGGTCCATCACGACCAGGTGCCACATCAGTTGATTCGTGAGCGTGTTGAGTTCGACCACGGCCTCGCTCATGCCGGTGGTGATGACCGGCGGCACTTCCTGCGAGCCGTCCAGCGTGAAGTTCCAGGTGACGGTCTGCGCCGACGCCGCCGCCGCGACCATCGCGATGCCCGCACCCAGGCAGATCGAGCGCATCTCAGCATCTCCCTTCCGTGTCCTCCCGCCCCGATCGACGGGAGGACCCCCAGTCCGATCCTGTTCCACGGCGCGCCCATGGCCCACCACAGGCCCTCGCGGCGCGCCCTCCACGTCCCTAAACATGCCCCATGGGAGGTCAGAATGCCAACCGAGTTGGAAAGAGTGTCGATCACCGTTCGAAATCGCTTTCGCGACAGTGGTTTGCGCGCGGGGCCCGCTTGCCCATGCCAGGGTTCCGAAAGCCTGACGTTCGTAGAATGAACGAAGTATGTACGGCGGTAGATAGGGACCGCGTGCGCGGGTCGGCTCGGCTGGAGGCTCACGCCTCGGGCAGCCGACCGCGGAAGTCCTGGAGGGCGGCGACGTCCCACTGGGAGTCGCGGAGGGCGTGGATGGCGCGGACGGCGACCTGGGCGCCGGGCAGCGTCGTGATCATCGGGACGCGGTGGCGCACGGTCGCGGCCCGGATCTTGCCCTCGTCGGTCTGCCAACCCGTGCGCGTGGGCGTGTTGATGACCAGGTCGATCTTGCCGTCGGCCAGGAGGTCGAGGACGTTGGGTCGGGCCCCGGCGTCGATCTTCTGGATGACCTTGGTCTCGATGGCGTTCTGTTTCAGGAAGTCGCCCAGGCCCGGGCTGGTGAAGACCTCGAACTCCATGTCGACCAGGCGGCGGGCCACGTCGACGATGCCGGGGCGGTCGCTCTTGCGGACGGAGAGGAAGACCGAGCCGCGGAGGGGCAGGTCGATCCCGGCGCCGAACTGGCTCTTGATGAACGCGTGCTCCAGCGACGGGTCGATGCCCATGACCTCGCCCGTGGAGCGCATCTCCGGGCCCAGCACCACGTCCGTGCCCGGGAACTTGCTGAAGGGGAAGACGGGCTGCTTGACGGCGTAGCTCTTGGTGTCGCGCACCTCGGTGACGCCCAGGTCGATCAGGCGCTTGCCCATCATGAGCTTGGCGGCGACGTCGGGCCAGGGGACGTGCGTGGCCTTGGCGACGAAGGGGACGGTGCGGCTGGCTCGGGGGTTGACCTCCAGGATGAAGATGCGCCCTTCCTTGACGGCCATCTGCACGTTCATGAGGCCGCAGACGCGCAGCTCGCGGGCCAGGGCCCGCCCGATCTCCTCGATCCGGGTGGTCACGCCCTGCGGGAGCGACCAGGGCGGGAGCGTGCAGGCCGAATCGCCCGAGTGGATCCCGGCCTGCTCGATGTGCTCCATGACGCCGGCGATGAGGGCCCGGCGCTGGCCCCCCTCGGTGGGGTCGATGCCGTCGGTGTCGGCCTTGCCCGGGATGAAATCGGCGACGACGTCGACGTCGACCTCGGTGGCGGCGTCGAGGAACTTGTCGATGAGGACCGGGGCGTCATCGACGCCGGCCTGCTGGAAGGCGTGCATGACGTAGGTGCGCAGGGCCTTCTCGTCGGAGCAGACCTCCATGCCGCGACCGCCCAGGACGTAGCTGGGGCGAACCAGGACGGGGTAGCCGATCTCGGAGGCGATGCGGAGGGCGTCGTCGAGGTTCTGGGCGGTGCCCGCGGCGGGGCGTTCGAGCCCGAGCTTGTCGAGCAGCTTCTCGAAGCGCCTGCGGTCCTCGGCCAGGTCGATCGAGTCGACGCTGGTGCCGATGATGGGGACGCCGGCCTTCTCGAGGCCGTGGGCGAGGTTCAGGGGCGTCTGCCCGCCGAACTGCACGATCACGCCCTTGACGTTTCCGGGCCGGCTCGCGCCGGGCGCCCGCGGGCCGTCGAGGCGCTCGATGATGTTGATGGTGTCCTCGAGGGTGAGGGGCTCGAAGAAGAGGAGGTCGCTGGTGTCGTAGTCGGTGGAGACCGTCTCGGGGTTGGAGTTGATCATGACCGACTCGAAGCCCAGCTCGCGGGCGGCGAAGGCGGCGTGCACGCAGCAGTAGTCGAACTCGATCCCCTGCCCGATGCGGTTGGGGCCGCCGCCGATGATGACGATCTTGGGGCGTTCGCTGACGCGGATCTCGTCGTCGGTGACGGCGTGGCCCCGGGCGTCGGTGTAGGGGGTCTCGTAGGTGGAGTAGAAGTAGGGGGTGACGGCCTCGAACTCGGCGGCGCAGGTGTCGACGAGCTTGTAGACCGGCTCGACGCCCAGCGCCTGCCGACGCCGACGCACCCGCAGGATCGAATCGGTGTCGAGCTTGCCCAGGTAGAGGTTGGCGAGCTGCGCGTCGGAGAAGCCCAGCTGCTTGGCGCGGAGGAGCACGTCGGCGGGCACGTCGTCGAGCGTCGCGAACTCGCACAGCTCGTCCTCGAAGGCGACGAGGCGCTGGAACTGGTCGAGGAACCACGGGTCGATCCGCGTGGCGGCGCTGATCCGCTCCGCGTTCCACCCCGTGCGCAGGGCGTAGCGGACGTAGTAGAGCCGCCCCTGGCTGGGGACGCTGAGCTTGCGCATCACCTTCTCGGCGTCGATGGGCCACTGGATGGGCTGCCCGTCGGCGGTACGCAGGTTCATGTCGGCGACGTTCATGCCCGCGACGCGCTCGCGGAAGGCCCGGTCGGGCACGGGGCGCTTCTCGCCCACCTGCTGGGCGATGGCCCGCATCGCCGTCAGCCACTTGTCGTTGCGGTCCAGCCCGAAGCCGAAGCGCTTGACGTCCATGGAGCGGATGACCTTCTGGAAGCTCTCCGCGAACGTGCGCCCGATGCTCATGGCCTCGCCCACGCTCTTCATCTGCGTGGTGAGGGTCTCGTCGGCCTCGGGGAACTTCTCGAAGGTCCAGCGGGGCATCTTGGTGACCACGTAGTCGATGGTGGGCTCGAAGCAGGCGCTGGTCGTGCCCGTGATGTCGTTGCGCAGTTCGTCGAGCGAGTAGCCCACGGCGAGCTTGGCGGCGATCTTGGCGATGGGGAACCCCGTCGCCTTGCTCGCCAGGGCCGAGCTCCGCGACACCCGCGGGTTCATCTCCACCACGATCATCTCGAAGGGCTTCCGGCCGTCGGGTCCGGGCGCGGGGGCGGGGTTCACGGCGAACTGGACGTTGGACCCGCCCGTCTCGACGCCCACGGCCCGCATGATGGCGAAGGCGGCGTCGCGCATCGCCTGGTATTCCTTGTCCGTCAGCGTGAGGATGGGGGCGACGGTCACCGAGTCCCCCGTGTGCACGCCCATGGCGTCGATGTTCTCGATGCCGCAGACCACGATGCAGTTGTCGTTGCGGTCGCGGATGACCTCCAGCTCGTACTCCTTCCACCCGATGATCGACTGGTCGATCTGGACCTGGTGGATCATGGAGAGCCCGAGCCCGCGCGAGACGATCTCGCGGAACTCCTCGGTGTTGTACGCGATGCCGCCCCCCGAGCCGCCCAGCGTGAAGGCGGGGCGGATGATCGCGGGCAGCCCGATTTCCTCGAGGAAGGCCAAGGCCTCGTCGAGCGAGTTGACGGTCTTGGCCCTGGGCATCTTGAGCCCGAGGCCCTCGCAGATCTCCTTGAAGGTCTGGCGGTCCTCGGCGCGGTGGATGACGGTGCGGTCGGCGCCGATCATCTCGATGCCGTGCTCGGCGAGCGTGCCGTTGTCGAAGAGAGCGCAGGCGCAGTTGAGCGCGGTCTGCCCGCCCAGGGTGGGCAGGATGGCGTCGATCCGCCCGTGGCCGCGCCGGGCGGCGATCTCGTTCTCCTGGCGGATGATCCGCTTGACGGCCTCGGGGGTGATGGGCTCGACGTAGGTGCGGTCGGAGAAGGCCGGGTCGGTCATGATCGTGGCCGGGTTGGAGTTCACCAGCACGATGCGGAACCCCTCGTCCTTGAGGGCCTTGCACCCCTGGGTGCCCGAGTAGTCAAACTCGCACCCCTGCCCGATGACGATGGGCCCGGAGCCCAGGACGAGGATGGTCTTGATGTCGGTGCGCTTGGGCATGATCGCTCCGCCTGGGGCGGGGCCTTTCGGGCCCCGTACGGACCGCTCGCGCGGCACCGGGTTCGCCCGGGCCGGACCCGGCGCTGTGGGGGGAGTCAGGACGCGACGCCGCCCTGAACGGCGAGCGTAGGCGGGTCGGGTTCGGTGTGCGCGCACCAATGCTCCGGATCGTGCCATACTGGGGTTGATGGACCGGCCCGAGCGGCGTTCTTGGTGTGTGCGGGCGGCGAGCCTCCAGTCCGGCGCGGGCGGCCCGAGGGCACCCCACGTGCGATACACCGGTGAGCCCAGCGGGTCGGACGGGGGTCCGGCGCCCGGCGTCCCGTCCGGCGTCGACTGGGTCGGGCTGCGGGAACGCCTCCGGCGCATCGCCCTCGGGCTCACACGCGATCGGCACGCCGCCGAGGACCTGGTGCAGGAGGCCATCGCCCGGGTGCTGGCGACGCGGCCCGACCTGGCCCATCACGAGGGGTACGCCGTGACGACCCTGACGAGGCGGTGGCTGAGCGAGCAGAGGCGGGCGTCGCGGCGTGCGGCGTGGCTGGGGCGGTACGCCGCGGGGAGGGTGTGGGCCGTGTTCGATGCGGGCGCGTCGCTGGACGCGGACGGACGCCGGGCGCGGTTCGAGCGGGCGGTGGCGGACCTGCCGCCCACGCAGCGGGCGGCGCTGGTGCTGCGTGTGGCGGCGGGGCTGGACTACGGGTCGATCGCGGCGGCGCTGGAATGCGAAGTGGGGGCGGTGCGGTCGAACCTGCACCTGGCGCGCGCAAGGCTGAGGAAGGCCCTGGCCGACCTGGGGCCGGAAGGGGACGGGGTATGAGCGCCCGGAGGCTGGAACTGGAGATGTTCCACGACGGGGAGTTGGACGCGTCGGCGTCGGCGCGGGTGGCGGAGCGGCTGCTGTGGGATCGGGCGGCGCGGGAGGGTTTGCGCGAGGTGGCGCGGCTGGACGGGCTGGTCCGTGACGGGCTCACGGCCGAGCCGGCGCGGCGGTCGGCGCCGGCGGGCGCGCGGGCGTGGGCGGTCCTGGCGGGGCTGGCGGCGGCGGTCGCGCTGCTCGCGTGGTCGTGGGGAGGGGTGAGGGGGCGATCGACGCCGACGGCGGCGGGGACGGGCGCGGACGACGGGCCCGTGCTGCGCGTGATCGCCTCGTGGCCGGTGACGGGCGGCGTGGCGATGCCCGAGTCGCCGCCGGAGGCGTGGGATCCGGCGCGCCTGGAGGAGATGCTGGCGCGGGGCGAGGCGGTGGCGGCGCTGTCGTTCGTCGAGGGGCAGAAGGGGGCGGACCGTTCGGCGGCGCTGGTGCGGATCGGGCGTGCGCGCCTGGCGGCGGACACGAGCCGGCGGATCCTCGACGCCATGCCCGCCGCGATGCAGATCGAGGCCTGCCGCGCGTGGGCCGACGACCCGGCCCTGCGCCCCGTGGCGTTCGAGCGCCTGGCGACGCTGCGCGACGACCCGACGGTCGTGGCGCAGGTGAGGGAACTGTTGGCGGAACTGGCCGGTCGGGCGGACCTGTCGGCGTGGGTGCGGTCGTACCTGGGCAAGGGCCCGGCGTGACGCCGGGCAGAACAAGGAGCGTGCCATGAGGAAGTGGATCGCGGCGATGCTGTTGGTGGCGGTGACGGGGATCACGGCGGGCGGGCAGCAGACGGGCGTGCGGACAAGGGCCAACATGCCGGTGCCGCCCAAGCCCGACGAGCCCGTCCCCGCCGCGGCGATGCGCGTCTACGACCTGGGGGACGCGGCGGGGCACCTCAACGTCGGCCCGCTGGTGAGCCTGATCAGCACGTCCATCCGCGTGCCGGTGACGCTGGTGAGCGACTCGATCTTCGCGGTGATGGCGACGCCGGAGGAGCACGCGATGGTGGAGCACCTGGTGGCATCGCTCCAGGAGCAGCGTGCGGCGGAGTTGTACCGCGTGGAGGTGGTGGCCTACGACGTGTCGGCGGACCGGACGCCGGCGCTGGGCGCGCCGGCGCAGGTCGAGAAGCCCATGGTGCGCGTGCAGCACAACCTGGCGCGGGCGCGGAAGACCCAGTTCGAGGCGACGGTCAGGCAGACGTACATCGCCGAGTGGCAGCCCGTGGTGTCCGGCAACGCCGTGGGGTATCAGCCGGTCGTCAAGACGGTCAGTTCGGGGCTGGACGCGGTGGTGGTGGTGGCGGGCTCGGGCGAGCAACTGGACCTGGACGTGACGGGACGGATCAGCAAGGCGGACGTGAAGATGGTGGAACAGCCGCTCGTGAGCGGGGCCAACCTGACGATGGGTCTGCCGGTGACGCAGGAGCGTTCGGTGCAGGCCCGCACGCGGATCAGGCCCGGGGTCCTCACGGTGATCAGCGTCACCGAGAGCCTGGGCGACGCGGGCTCGCTCGTGGTCGCGGCGAAGGTCGATCGCGCGCCGTGACGGCGTGAGCGCGTGCCCCTGCCCCCGGGCTTGCGCCCGGGGCTCGTACGCGGCTCGCGTCGCTCCACCCGACGAGCCCCACGCGGGGCGTCCTTGTGGGATGAGGCGCTCCCCGGGCGATCGCCTTCCCCGCTTCCATCGTCACCGACCGGGCGTGGGACGCCTCAAGCAGGCATCAGGCCCGCTCGACCGACGTGGAAGGACGAGAACGCGCCGCCCCTGATCCGGGCCCGGGCTGGGGTGGTAATGCGGGGTCGGCCGATGCTACCCTCCCGCTCTCGTCGGTCGCCGGCCCCATGCACAGGTTCATCCCGAAGTCGGTCGTGTGCCTTCGCGAGGGCTACACGACCAGGCGGGTGGCGTCGGACGTTGTGGCGGGGCTGTCGGTGGCGGTGATCGCGCTGCCGCTGGCGATGGCGCTGGGGATCGCGTCGATCCCTGCGGGCGTGGCGGAGGACCTGCGGTCGTTGCACCCGTGGCTGACGCCGCCGGCGATGGGGCTGTACACGGCGGTGGTGGCGGGGTTCCTGATCTCGCTCGTGGGCGGCTCGCGCGTGCTCATCGGCGGGCCCACCGGCGCCTTCATCGTCATCGTCTTCAGCATCGCCGAGCGTCACGGGTACGCGGGGCTGGCGACGGCGACGTTCATGGCGGGGGTCATGCTCATCATCATGGGCGTGGCCCGTCTCGGGGCGATGATCAAGTTCATCCCCTACCCCGTGACCACGGGGTTCACGACGGGGATCGCGGTGGTGATCGCCGCGTCGCAGGTCCGCGAGTTCCTCGGGCTGACCATCACCGACGCGGAGGGGGCCCTGGCGTCGCTGCCGGCCGAGTTCGTTCCCAAGGTGCGGACGCTTGTCGTCAACCTGCACTCGATCAACTGGTCGGCGACGGCGGTGGGGGTCGGCGCCCTGGGCGGGCTCATCCTGCTGCGGCGCTTCCTGCCGCGGGCCCCCGGGGCGCTGGTGGTCGTGGTGCTCTCGGCGGTCGCGGCCCGGGCCCTCGGGCTCGACGTGGCCACGATCGGCGGGCGCTTCGGCGACCTGCCCCGCACCCTGCCCCTGCCCCACCTGCCCTGGGGGGGCTCGTCGGGCATCTCCCTCGACCTGGTGCGGAGCCTCATCCCCGAGGCCGCCACCATCGCGCTGCTCGCGGGCGTCGAGTCGCTGCTGGCGGCGGTGGTCGCCGACGGCATGACCGGGCAGCGCCACAAGAGCGACTGCGAGCTCGTCGGGCAGGGTGTCGCCAACATCGGTTCGGCGATGTTCTTCGGAATCCCCGCGACCGGTGCGATCGCGCGCACGGTGGCCAACATCAAGGCGGGTGGGCGCACCCCCCTGGCGGGCATCGCCCACGCCGTGTTCCTCCTCCTGTTCATGCTCGCCCTGGCGCCGCTGGCCAAGGAGATTCCGCTGGCGGCTCTCTCGGCGGTCCTGCTCATGGTCTGCTGGAACATGGCGGAGATCGACCACTTCCGCTCGATCCTGCGCACGCCCCGCGGCGACGTCGCCGTGCTCCTCACCACCTTCGCCCTCACCGTCTTCGTGGACCTGACGGTGGCGGTGGGGGTGGGGCTGGTCCTTGCTGCGCTGCTGTTCATGAAGCGCATGGCCGAGGTGGCCAACATCTCGGCCGTCACCCGCGAGTTCGCCAACGACGCCGACGCCCGCGAGCGCGACGGGGGGAGGCCGATCAAGCCCCCGTCCGGCGTCGAAGTCTTCGAGATCGACGGCCCGTTCTTCTTCGGCGTCGCCGACCGCCTCAAGGACACGCTGGCGATGTTCGAACGCCCGCCCCGCGCGTTCGTCCTCGTCATGGAGCGCGTCCCGCACATCGACGCCACCGGCATCCACGCCCTCGAGGAGCTCCACGCCAAGTGCAGGCGCGGCGGGACGGCCCTCTTCCTCGTCGGGGTCCACGCCCAGCCCCACGTCGCCTTCGCCCGCAGCGGGCTCGACCTGCTCATCGGAGTCGAGAACCTCTTCGGGACCCTGCCCGACGCCCTCGCGGAGTGCGAGAAGCGCTCCCCCTCCCCACGCCCAGGATGAGCGGTCCGCGACGGATCCCGGGATCGATGCGCCCCACGCCCCGCCCGGCGCCTCAGCCCTCCCCGGGCGTCCGGTCCGGGTACGGATCGCGCCGCCGGGCCCCGTAGAAGATCCCGAGCCTGCTCCGGTCCTTGACCATCGACGGGTTGAACACGCCTCGGAGGAGCAGCCCGAGCAGGTCGCGCCACGAGTGCGTCCGCGCCTTGCGCCCCGAGGTGATCACGGGGTCGCGGACGAGCTCGAACCGCCCGACCTTCTTGAGCGCCCGCGCCAGGACGAGCTCCTCGCCCGCGAAGTAGGCCTCGTCCCAGCCGCCTACGGCGTCGAACGCCTCGCGCGAGCAGAAGAAGAACGCGCCCCCGGTGAGGCGGCACCGGCGGAACGCCGCCAGCAGCACGGGCATCATGAGGCGCACGTAGAGCGGCAGCGGGCCGTCGAGGCGGACCGGCCCGCCCCCTCCCGCCACGCCCGACCGCACCAGGTCGAGCATCTGCGCCAGAGCCCCGGGCGTGACGCGGGTGTCGGCATCGACGAAGACCAGGACCGAACCGGTCGCGGCCCGCGCCCCCAGGTTGCGCGTCGCCGCGATCTGGCGCCGCTCGTGGGAGACGACCCGGGCCCCCGCGGCCTGGGCGATGGCGGCCGTCGCGTCCGTGCAGGCGTCGGCCGCGACGATGATCTCGTACTGCCGGTCGACGCCGCCCATGGCCGCCCGGATCGCCCCGATGGTCGCGCCGAGGCACTGCTCCTCGTCGTGCGCCGGGATGACGAACGAGAGCAGCACGGCGAGAGGGTAGCGATCTCTCTCCGGTCCCCCCGTCGACGGCGCCGCCGGCGACGCATGGCGGGATCGCGGGCCGCCCGGATAACACGACCGGGCCGACGCGGTTGACGATCCGGGGCGTTCGAGCCGACGTAGAGAAGGACCGGGCGTGTCCGCGTTTGGGATCGGTTCGCGCCGGCTAGGATTGGCGCCTGCGACCGAAGGGTCGACTGGAGGAGCGGATGTGCGGGATTGTCGCCTACATCGGGTCCAAGCAGTGCCAGCAGTTGCTCCTGGAGGGGCTCAAGCGGCTTGAGTACCGCGGGTACGACTCGGCGGGCATGGCCATCCTCGACGCCGGGCGGCTCGACCTCGCCAAGGCCGTCGGCAAGGTCGCCAACCTCGAGGACAAGCTCGAGACCATCGGCGGTCTGCGCGGGACGCTGGGGCTGGCCCACACCCGCTGGGCGACGCACGGCGGGGTGACCGAGCCCAACGCCCACCCCCACACCGACGACAAGGTCGGCATCGCCCTGGTCCACAACGGCATCATCGAGAACTACGCCGCCCTCAAGACCTACCTCGAGGAGAAGGGGCACGTCTTCAAGAGCCAGACCGACACCGAGGTCCTGGCCATGCTCATCGGGGAGTTGTACGAGGGCGACCTGGAGAAGGCGGTGCAGGCGGCCCTGCGCGAGGTCACGGGCGCCTACGCCATCGCCGTCATCTGCGAGAAGGAGCCCGACACGCTCGTCGTGGCCCGCAAGGGCTCGCCCCTCATGCTGGGGATCGGCAACGGGGAGTTCATCGTGGGGTCGGACCCGGCGGCCATCATCGCGCACACGGCCCAGGCCGTGCCCCTGGACGACTACAACGTCGCCAAGGTGACGCGGAGCGGCTTCCGCACGACGGACATCCACGACGTGCCCGTGACGCCCAAGGTGATGCAGTTGGAGCTGGACCTGGAGCAGATCGAGCTGGGCAGTTTCGCCCACTTCATGCAGAAGGAGATCTTCGAGCAGCCCAAGGCCCTGCGGAACACGCTCCGCGGCCGCCTGGAGACGCGCGAGGGGCGCGTGGTGCTCGGGGGCGTGGCGCGGCTGGACAAGGAGCTCACCAAGGCCCGGCGCGTGATCCTCACCGGGCAGGGCACCGCCCTGCACGCCGCCATGATCGGCGAGTACCTGATGGAGGACCTGGCCAAGATCCCCGCCGTCGCCGAGTACGCCAGCGAGTTCCGCTACCGCAACCCCATCGTCGAGGAGAACACGGTGGTGGTGGCGGTGAGCCAGTCGGGCGAGACGGCGGACACGCTGGCGGCCCTGCGCGAGGCCCGCGAGCGCGGGGCCCTCTCGCTGGGCGTCGTCAACGTTGTGGGGTCGTCGATCTCGCGCGAGACCGACGCGGGCGTGTACCTGCGCGTGGGCCCGGAGATCGGGGTGGCGAGCACCAAGGCGTTCGCGGGCCAGCTCACCGTGCTGGCGATGCTGACCATCTACCTGGGCCGCAAGCGCTTCATGTCCGCCGACCAGTGCGCCGACCTGATGCGCGAGCTGGAGCGGGTGCCCGACAAGGTCGACCGCATCCTGGAGAGCGACCAGCGGATCCGCAAGGTGACGGAGGGGCTGGTCGACCGCGAGAACTGGCTCTTCCTCGGGCGCGGGTACAACTACCCGACCGCCCTCGAGGGCGCCCTGAAGCTCAAGGAGATCAGCTACATCCACGCCGAGGGCATGCCCGCGGCGGAGATGAAGCACGGGCCCATCGCCCTCATCAACGACGGCATGCCCGCCGTCTTCATCGCCAACAAGGGACGCCAGTACGACAAGGTGATGAGCAACATCCAGGAGGTCAAGGCCCGCGGCGGGCGCATCATCGCCGTCGCCACCGAGGGCGACGACCAGATCACGCGCCTCGCCGACGACGTGCTCTTCATCCCCGAGATCACCGAGCCCCTCAGCCCCATGCTCGCGGTGGTGCCCCTGCAGCTCATGGCCTACCACGCGGCGGTGCTCCGCGGGCACGACGTAGACAAGCCCCGCAACCTCGCCAAGAGCGTCACCGTGGAGTGACGGAGGGGCCTCGGGCGGGCTTGCCGCCGACGGCGTGGTCCGTCAGGCGTCTCCAACCCCCCCTTGCCCCCCTGAAGGGGCAGCGGCGCGCCCGGTGCCCACGGCGCTGCCGGGCGGGGTGCCGCACGGCCCGACGGGCGGCGCGGGTGCCACGGGCGATCCGCCCGGCGGCTCGCCCGTGCCGCCGTCCGGACGGGCCTCGAACAGCCGCACGGGTCATCGGGCGAAGCGCCCGATGACCCGTGGCACCCGGGGCGCTCCGTCCACGGACTGCCGACTCACGTCACACGTGGCGTGAGTCGGAAGAATGCGCACCAAGGCGCCGGTGGGCGGCGCGGGTGCCACGGGCGAGCCGCCCGGCGGTCGCCCGTGCCGGCGTCAGGACCGGCCTCGAACAGCCGCACGGGTCATCGGGCGAAGCGCCCGATGACCCGTGGCACCCGCGGCGCATCGGTCCACGGACTTCCGACTCGCGCCACTGGGGAGAAACCACGTATCCGATCCAGCCGTCGGGCCGGGTTATCGACGGGTTTCAGTGGTTTCACCCGAGTGCGCCGTCGGGACATTCCGCTCAACCCACCCCCCGGGCAATCCGATAACCCTGATCGCTCCCGCACCGAGGAAACCGCATGGGCTCGAAACCCCACCACGCCCCAGCCCCGACCATGGTTGCCCAGGTCAATCCGCCCGTGCACGTCTGGGTGATGCCCCCGACGCGGACGCCCAGGCTGCTGCTGAGGGCCTACCGACCGTCCGACCGACGCGAGTTCCTCGACCGGCTGACCGACGCCAGCGAGCAGCTCGCTTGTTGGCTCCCCCTGCACCGCCCCGGCGAGACCGACGACCAGGTCTTCGAGCGGCACTTGGCCGAGAGCGTCGCCGCGGCGGGGCGGTGCTGGCGGCGGGCCGTGCAGGACGACGAGGGCCGCCTCGTGGGGGGCGTCAACCTGATCAACATCCGCCGCGGCATGACCTTCGAGGCCGACGCCAACTGGTGGATCGCCCCCGAGTTCCAGCGCCGCGGGTTCGCCACCGAGGCGGTCCAGGCGCTGGTCGACATCGCCCTCGCCGACCCGCCCGCCGGGCTCGGCCTCCACCGCGTCAACGCCATGATCACGGGTGCGAATGAGCCCAGCCGCCGACTCGCCGAACGCCTGGGGTTCCGCCGGCTTGCGGAGAGCGCGGCGTGCGTGGCGATGGGCGGCGTGCCGGTGGCCCACCACCTCTACGCCCGCACCTGCGCCTGACCGCGTCAACGCCCCAGCCGGCGATCCAGACCCGCGCGCACCCCGGGCCATTCCTCCGCCAGGATGCTGTACATCACCGTGTCGCGGAGGTGCCCGTCGCCCATCACCATGCTGTGACGCAGCACGCCCTCGCACACGGCCCCCAGCCTCTCGATCGCCCGCCGGCTCTGGAGGTTCCGCGCATCGCACTTGAGCTGCACGCGGATGCACCCCAGCGCCTCGAAGGCGTGCGCCAGCATCAGCCGCTTGGCCTCCGGGTTGACCACCGTTCCGCGGTGGGCGGCCCCGATGAACGTGGCCCCGATCTCCAGCCCCCGGTGCTCGGGGCGCACGTCCAAGTAGCACGACGAGCCCACCGCCCGCCCGCTCTGGCGCAGCACCATGGCCAAGGCGATGGTGTTCGCCTGGGCCGCGCGGCCCTCGATGTAGGCCCGCAGGCCCGCTCCGTCGGTCCGCGCCGGCGCGAAGGGCGGCGGGAAGTAGCGGAACGTCTCGGCGTCGACCGCCGACGCCAGGTCCGCGGCGTGGCGGGCCGCCAGAGGCACCAGCTCGATGAACCGTCCGATCAGCGTTGGCGGAGCCTGTCCCGTGATCATCGCCACGCTCGCGCGCGAGGCCCGCCCGCGATTCCCCCCACCGCCCGCCTCAGTGCAGCACGCGGAAGACCTCGGCCTCGGTGGTCAGGCCTTGGCTGATCTTGCGTTCCGCGTCCTCGCGCATGGGCTTGAAACCGCCCCGCACCGCCGCCGCGTGCAGCGTCACCGCGTCGGCCCGGGTCTCGGTGAGCTGCCGCAGCTCGTCGGTCATGGTCATGATCTCGTAGACGGCCAGCCGCCCGCGGAACCCGGTGCCGAAGCACGGGTCGCAGCGCGGGCCCTCGGGCGTCGTGCCCTTGCCGGCGCACGCCGGGCACGTCTTGCGCACCAGGCGCTGGGCGAGCACCGCGTTGAGGGAGCTGGTCACCAGGTACGGCTCGATGCCGATGTCGATGAGGCGCGTGATGGCGGACGGGCTGTCGTTGGTGTGCAGCGTCGCCAGCACCATGTGCCCGGTCAGCGAGGCCTGCACCGCGAGCTGGGCCGTCTCCTTGTCGCGGACCTCGCCCACGAGGATGACGTCCGGGTCCTGGCGCAACAGGGCCCGCAGGCCCGTGGCGAACGTCACGCCCCGCTTCACGTTCACCTGCATCTGGCTGATGCCCTCGAGGTGGTACTCCACCGGGTCCTCGATGGTCATCACGTTGCGGCTGGTGCGGTCGATGCGCTCCAGGGCGGCGTAGAGCGTCGTCGTCTTGCCGCTGCCCGTCGGGCCCGTCACCAGCACGATGCCCGTGGGGCGGTCGATCAGGTCGACCAGCCGGGCCTGCATCTCCTTGGCCATGCCCAGGTCGTCCAGCGACAGGCGGGTCTGGCTCTGGTCCAGCAGGCGCAGCACCAGCCGCTCGCCGTAGACCGTGGGGATGCACGAGAAGCGGATGTCGACCTTGCGGCTGCCGATGCGGACGGTGGTGTGCCCGTCCTGGGGCGTCTGGCGGTTGGCGATGTCCAGCTCGGTCATGACCTTCAGCCGCGAGCTGATGGCGGGGGCCAGCGAGAGCGGCGGGTAGAAGGCGTCCACCAGCATCCCGTCGATCCGCAGGCGGATGATGAGCTTGGTCTCCTGCGGGTGGATGTGCACGTCGCTGGCCCGCCGGCGCAGGGCCTCGAAGAGGATCATGTTCACCAGCCGGATCACCGGGCCCTGGCGGGCCAGGGCGAGCAGGTCCGTCGCCTGCCCGGCCATGCCCGCGGCGGCGGCGATCGCCCGCTCGTCCAGCGGCATCTCCTCCACGATCTCCGTCACCAGGTCCTGGCGACGCTCGTACCCCCGGTTGATCAGGTTCGCCACGCTCGCCCGCGGCGCGAGCACCAGGCGCAGGGGCAACTGCAGCAGGTCCTCGAGCACGGACAGGGCCGCGGGCGAGAGCGGCTGGGCCGTCGCGATCACGGCGTGTTGCGCCCCGTGCGGCCCGTCGATCCGCACGCCCGCCACGTGGAACGTCCGCGACACCTCGGGCGGCACCAGCTCGTAGTACCGCGACGCCGTTTCCTCCAGCTTGGGCTCCGGGTCGAACCGCAGCCCCGTGCGATGGGCCAGCAACTGCAGGGCCTGGGTCTCGTCCAGGGCCAGCAGCGACAGCAGCACGTCCCACGGCTCGTAGTCCGAGCCCTCGATGGTGCTGAACTGGCGGAGCTGCTCGGGCGACAGCCGCAGCGGGCCCAGCAGCTCCGCGACGCGGACCCAGTCGCCCTGGGGGGCGGCGAGCGTGCCCGCCGGGGCCTTGCCGCGGGCCAGCGCGGTCGACGAGCCGTTGCCGGGTGGGGTGCGTGCGGGCATGTCAGCGGGACCCGGGGCCGTCGGAGGGTTCGATGATCGCGGGGGCCTGCGGCGGCAGGTTGGGCGCCAGCTGCGCCTGGGCCTGCGGGCCCTCCGTCAGCAGATGCAGGTCCGCGAAGGCCGGGTCCCGCAGGATCCGCGGCGTCACGAACACGTACAGCGTCGTCTCCCGGTTGTTCTTGTTCGTGTCCCGGAAGAGCAGCCCCGCCAGCGGGATGTCCCCCAGGATCGGCACCTTCACGATCGCCTTGCTCCGGTTGGTCAGGTTCAGACCGCCGATGATCACCGTCGAGTTGCTCGGCACCGTCAGCGACTCGGTCTTGATGTTGTTCCGCTGGCGGGGCGGGGGCAGGTTGGCGGTCGCCACGCCCGTGAAGCTCGAGAGCTCGGCCTCGATCTTCATCCGCAGGTAGTTGCTCTCGGAGATCTGCGGCGTGATCTTCAGACTGCTGCCCGCCTCCTGGTAGCCCCCGAAGCTCGTCTGGGCCGGGTTCCCCGTCGACTGCGTCGTGGTCGAGGTGGGCTGCTCCTCGACGCTGGCGATCTCGGCCTCCTCGTTGTCGTCGACGAGCACCGCGGGGCTGGAGACGATCCGCGCGTCGGTGTTGCGGGCCAGGGCGTGCATGATGATGGGCACCTGGTCGCTCTTGATGATCGCCGCCGTCAGCCCCGTGAGCCCCGTCGCCACGCTCTTGGACCCGGTGAGCGCCCCGCCCTCGCCGAACCCGCCCAGCCCGAAGTTGGTGTTGAGCACGCCCCCCGTGCCGCCGGCGTTGATGAGCTGGCTCTCGAACGCCAGGCGCATCTCCTTGCTCCAGCTCACCGCCACGATCCGGGCCTCCACGTACACCTGCGGGCGGCGCAGGTCGAGCTTGCCGATGAGCTTGGCCAGCTCCTCCTGCTGCCTTCCGGGGGCCTTGACCAGCAACTGGTTGTTCGACTGGTCCGCCACGACGTAGAAGTTCTCGTCGGCGGCGATCGAGATCCCGTCCCCCGTGATCGTGGGGTTGCCGAACATGTCGTAGGAGATCGAGGGCGTGCCCCGCGTGGGCTGCGGCGCCGGGGCCCGCGAGCCGTCGGGCAGCAGCGGGGCCTCGCCCACCGGCGGGCGGTTCTCCACGATCGCCAGGATCACGTCCGCCACCTTCTCCGCCCGCGCGTTCTTCAGCTTGTACGTCCTGATGATCGGCACTTCCTGCTTGGGGTCGATCTCCTTGATGAGCGCGTCCAGCTGGGCGTGCATCTGCTCGGTGGCGTAGTAGATCAGCTCGCCGGCCCGCTCGTCGACCACCATCACGGGCCCGCCCGCGAGCGACTGGCCCTCCTGCGGCGGCTGCTGCTGGCTCGGGTCGAAGAAGGGCCCGTAGGGCGATTGCCCGCGCGAGCGCGCGTCCTGGATCTGCACGATCTCGCCCAGCCCGCGCTTCTGGGCCAGGTCCGCCACCCGACGCGCCGCCGAGCCCGCGAAGTACTTCTTGTACGCCAGTTGGTTCTTCACGTCGATCGCGGCCAGGATCGAACGCACCTGCGTCTCCTCCTCCGGGCGCCCGCGGAAGATCAGCGCATTGCCGTTGGGGTCGATGGTCAGCCGGTCCCCCAGGTTGTCGAAGGCGGTGCGCCCCGCGGGCTGCCCCGGCATGCCCTGCACGGGCTGCCCGATGTTCATCATGGCCGCCGCCGCCGCCCCGCTCTGCTGGGGCTCCTGCCCGATCAGCTGCAGGGCCCGCTCGCGGGCCACCGGGGCCGCCACGTGGTTGAGGTCGATGCGGATGAAGCGGTTCTCGGCCCACGAGTCGCGCAGCGCGGTGATCAGCGACTCGATCTTCTCCAGGCGGCGCGGGCTCTCCGTCGCGATGATCACGCCCAGCTCGTCGATGTACGCGATCTGGCGTCCGCCCCCGCCGCCCTGCATCCCCGGCGCGGCCGCGGCGGGGCCCCCGAACTGCGCGTCGATCACCGGCTTGAGCTGGCTGGGGCGGATGTTGGGCGTCGTGAAGACCCGCGTCGTGGGCTGCTCGCCCGTCAGGCTCACCGCCACCTCGCTCTGCGGCACCACGTGGTAGAACCCCGTCCCCGAGTCCAGCGTCACCGCGTAGTTCTGCTGCTCCAGCAGCGAGTCCAGCAGCGTCAGCAGGCGGCCGCGGGGCACCGACACCGGCGCGTTGAACACCACGCTCCCCGTCAGCGTCCCCTTGATCAGCATGTTCACGTTCAGCGTCGTTGCCACGTACTCCACCAGCGCCGTCAGTTCCACCGGCTCCGAGAAGTCCGCCAGCGTCACCAACGGGTCGTTGGCCGGCGCCGCCCCGGGCTGAGCCGCCGGCGCGGCCGGGGGAGTCAGCACCGGCGGCGGAAGCCCCGCCGGTCGATCGCCCTCCCCGGGCTCGAGCCCCTGCCCCAACGCGCTCCCCGCCAACGCCACGATCACCATGGGCGCGGGCCACGACCGCCGTGCCATGAACCCGCCCGTCAACCTGCCTCGTGCCATCGAGATCGTCTCCTCGGCCCGCCCCCGCCCTCCAAGCCGGCCCGGGCCGCAACGCCCCAACAGTACCGTGATACCGCCGAGGCCGCCGACGGCTGCACCCGTACCCTCCCGCCCATGCCACGGGTCGTCAGCCTCCACCCCGCCGCCACCGAGATCGTCTGCCTCCTGGGCGCCAGGGCCGACCTCGTGGGCCGCTCCCACGAGTGCGACTTCCCCCCCGACGTGCGCGCCCTGCCCCCCCTCACCACCCCCGCCGAACTCGGCCGTGCCATCGACACCGAGTTGCTGGACCGCCTCGCCCCCGACGTCATCCTGACCCGGGGCCCCAGTGGCACCGGCCCCCGGCCGGTCTCCTCAGTGGTGCCCAAGGACCAGAGCCACCGGCCGGAGGCCGATCCCACCGTCAGCCTCAACCCCACCACCCTCGAAGGCGTCCTCGACGACATCCTGACCGTCGGCCGCGCCATCGCGCGCGAGTCCCAGGCCCGCGACGCCGTCGTCCGCCTCCGCGAGCGCCTCTACGCCGCCCTCGACCACGTCCCCTCCTTCGAAGAGGGACCGACCGTCGCCTTCCTCGAATGGACCGACCCGCTCCACGTCGCCGGGCTCTGGACGCCGCAACTCATCGAGCGTGCCGGCGGGCGCCACCCGCTCAACCCGACGCGGGCCCCGCCCGAGGCCGGCGCCGCCATCGGCCCCCAGGCCGCCTTCCGACGCGCCGGTCCCGGCGTCCGCGTCCCCGACGACGTCTTCGCCGCCACGCGCCCCGACGCCATCATCATCTGCCCCCGCGGCCTGGACCTCGGACAAGCCCGCCGCGGTGCCCACGAACTGGCCCGCAAACCCTGGTGGCCCGACCTCCCCGCCGTCCGCGGCCGCCGCGTCGCCCTCGTCGACGGCCACCAGATGTTCCACCGCCCCGGCCCGCGCCTCATCGACGCCTTCGAGTGGCTTGTCTCCTGGCTGCAGCGCCGACCCGACCTGACCCCGCCGGGGTTCCCGTGGGAGGCATTTCCGCCCAGGCAGTAACAAAGGTGACGCTCGCTTGTTTCTGGGTTCAAAACAGAGAGTGCAGTGTACATTGATCGTTGTGTGTTTCGAGGTGTTGTGCCGGTGGTGTGCAGTCTCGTGTTTTGAGACTGGTGGATAGAAACACAAGTTCTTGCGGAGCGCAATCGCGCGAAGTCGACTCTGGCACTAGAAACAAGCGACAATCGCGTGCCGTCGATCTTGGGCCGACGGGCAGCTCTTTTCTCGACGATTGGAGCGAATTCCGGCTGCGGGCCGTTGCATCGCGGGACCGGCTTCGATAGAGTGGGGCAAGTCCCATCAAGGAGCCAGCAATGCCGCAACTCATCGGAAGCGAGCCGCCGCCGCAGACGCCAGCCGCTCGCGCCAACCCTGAGGATGATGTAAGGGACAGCGGGCGTGCCTCGCGCTCGGGCGATCGGGCGCTCGCGCGCCGAGCCAATGAGAGCAAGGAGGAGCCGGGGCGCGCGGGCGACCCGCCGCTCCTTCGAGAGCGGGGGGAGCCCGACGATGATCGCGCTGCGTTGGAGCGCCTCGTTCGTGCCGCTGAGCCTCTCGACGCGGAAGCCCAGCGCCTGCTCGCTGCTCGGTACGCCAGGGGACGAGGCGTTCCGATGGACGAGCAGGCGGCAACGGCGTTGTACGAGCTCGCAGCCAAGAACGGCAATGCCAAGGCGCAGTTCATGCTGGCCCTCCGACTTGCTGAAGGCCGGGGGGCGTCGCAGGATGAGCAGGCCGCGGCGGGCTGGTACACCCGGGCGGCCGTGCAGGGGCATGCCGAAGCCCAGTGCAATCTCGGCGTCATGTACGAGCAAGGCCGTGGGGTCAAAGAGGACGCGGGGAAGGCCGTGGGCATGTACAAGCGTGCCGCCGAGCAGGAGCTGGCTGAGGCGCAGTGCAATCTCGCGCACATGTATGTCAAGGGGAACGGCGTTCCGAAGGACGACTTCGAAGCGACGAAGTGGTTTGCCCGGTCAGCGGCGGGCGGATGCCCCGAAGCCCAACTCCTCTTCGGGCTGAGGTGCTCCATCGGAAACGGTGTCCCAAAAGACTGGTGTGAGGCGGCGAAGTGGTGGCTATGTGCTGCCGAGCAAGGGGACCCCTTGGCAGGATTGTGTCTCGCGTGTTTCGTTGTCGACGCGGTTTCTGAGAGGCCGCCGAAGGAGAGGCGCAAGCTCCTTGATTTGCTCACCCGCGCAGCGGAGGGAGGGCAAGCGACGGCGCAGTTCGTGCTCGCCCTCCTGCACGAGCTCGCGCGCGGCACACCGAAAGACGAGTGCATGGCAGCGGTGTGGTACACGTGCGCGGCCGAGCAGGGTCATGACCGCGCGCAGTTGTACCTCGCCCGCATGCACGAAGAGGGACGTGGGGTTCCTAAGAACGAGAGCGTCGCCGCGGGCTGGTACGCCCGCGCTGCCGAGCAGAGATGCGCCACAGCGCAGTTCAGACTCAGTCTCATGGCCGAGGCGGGGCGTGGCATCCCGAAGGACGATTCAATGGCGGTCGAGTTGCTGACCCGCTCCGCGGAGCAGGGGCACTCAGAGGCGCAGTTCAGGCTCGCTGAAAAGCACCATCGGGACGACACTGTTCCGCAGGACCCAGTCGAGGCCTACTTCTGGTCGACGCTCGCTGCAGACGGGCGCCACGCTGACGCTCAGCGCCTCCGCGACCAGCTCGCCCCGATCATGACTGAAGAGCAGGTCGCCCTAGCAGAGCGTGTGGTTGATCTGTTCAAGGCGCGACCGGGTCCGAGTGGCCAGTCGTGACCTGTGACCAAGCGCCCTCTTCGAAGCACGCTGGCGCTTGCGGCCCCTTTGGTGCCGGGCAGGGCCCCGCCCGGCTTCCCGTGGGAGCCGATGTGAATGGTGAACAGTGAGCAGTGGGACCGGCCTCTGGCCGGTTTCCTCGATTCCCACCCAACCCAAAACACCGGCCGGAGGCCGGTCCCACCGGTTCTGGTACCCTCCGCCCGTGGATCAGGACCTTCCTCGCTCCGTCGGCTTCTGGGGCGCCGCCGCCATCTCCGTCGGCATCATGATCGGCTCGGGCATCTTCCGCACGCCCACGTCGATCGCCATGGAACTGTCCAGCCCCGCCCTGATCCTGATCCTCTGGGGCGTCGGCGGGCTGCTCTCCCTCTTCGGCGCCCTCACCTGCGCCGAGCTGGCCTGCATGTACCCGCACTCCGGCGGCGTGTACGTCTTCCTCCGCGAGGGGTGGGGCAGGGGCGCCGCCTTCGTCTTCGGCTGGACGTACATGCTCGTCACCAAGCCCCTGGCCGCCGCCGGCATCGCCATCGTCTTCGGCGAGCACGTCAACAAGCTCCTGGGCGTCGACTGGGACCCGCGCCTCTCCACGATCTTCCTGATCGTCGCGCTCACCGTCGTGAACGTCCGCGGCGTGCGCCTGGGCGCCGGCGTCGCCCTCTTCTTCACCGTCATCAAGGCCCTGGCCCTGGCCGCCATCGTCACGCTCGCCCTCGCGCTCGTCAAGGGCTCGGGCGAGAACCTCCAACCCCAGGAGGGCCCGTCCTACCGCTGGCTGGCCCTGGCCCCCGTCATGGCCGCGATCCTCTGGACCTACGACGGCTGGAGCGACGTGGGGGCGATCGCGGGCGAGGTCAAGGAGCCGCAACGCAACCTCCCCCGGGCCTTCCTGTGGGCGGTGGGCGTGGTCACGGCCCTGTACCTCGCCGTCAACGCCGTGTACATGTGGATGATGCCCCTCGCGGAGATGCGGGGCGTGCCCACCGTCGCTCCAACCGTCATGGAACGCCTGATCGGGCCCGCGGCGGGCGTGATCGTCACGCTCATCGTGATCGTCTCCACCGCCGGCTCGACGCACGGCTCGATCCTCACCGGCGCCCGCGTCACCTTCGCCCAGGCCCGCGACGGATTGCTCTTCACGCCCCTGGCCCGCATGCACCCGACCTTCAAGACGCCCGACACCGCCCTCTGGGTGCAGATGGGCCTCTCGTGCCTGGCGGCGTGGTTCGTCGGCACCTTCGAGAAGCTCGCCGGCGGCTTCGTCTTCACCATGTGGATCTTCTACGGGCTGGCCGCCGCCTCGATCTTCGTCTTCCGTCTCAAGCGCCCCGACGCCCAGCGCCCCTTCCGCTGCCCGGGCTACCCCGCCGTGCCGGCCCTCTTCGTCCTCGCCGCCGCCACCATGACGGGGCTGGCCATCGCCGAGTCGCCCCGCGACACGCTGCCGTGGCTGGGGATCCTCGCGGCGGGCTTCCCGGCATACTGGGTCTGGCGGCGCTTGCGGCGGGTCTAAGCCAGCGTCGTCTCGGGCGGGTCGAGGGGCAGCATCGACGCGTACTTCATGTAGCTCTCGAAGTTGGTCCGCATCTCCAGCACGCTGTCGCCGCCGATCTTTTCGAGCAGGCACCGGGCCACCTCGAACGCCGCGACGTTCTCGACGACCACGCTGGCCGCGGGCACGGCGCACACGTCGCTCCGCTCGTACGCCGACCGCTCGGGCGCCTTGGTGTTCAGGTCGACGCTGGGCATGCCCCGCAGGAGCGTCGAGATGGGCTTCATGGTCGCCCGCACGACCACCGGCTGCCCGTTGGTCATGCCCCCCTCCGTCCCCCCCGCGTTGTTGCTCGTGCGCACGAACCCGAGCGAGGGCGATTGCCGACGCGCCGCATCGAACACGATCGGGTCGTGCACGTTCGAGCCCGGGCGCGCGCCGCAGCCCTTCCCCAGCCCGATCTCCACGCACTTGATGGCCTGCACTCCCATGACCGCGTACGCCAGCCGCGCGTCCAGTTTCAGGCGCCAGTCCACGCACGAGCCGATCCCCGGCGGGCACCCGAAGACGTGGGTCTCGACCAGCCCGCCCACCGTGTCCTGGTCCACCTTGGCCCGGCGGATCGCGGCCCGCTGGCGCTCGCTGGCGTCGGGATCGGGGCAGTAGGTATCGCTGGCGTCGCGGACCGCCGCCAGCGCGCGCCAGTTGTCCTCCCTCACCTCAAGATCGGTCGCCGCGTCCAGGATCGAGCGCACGAACCCGAAGGTCTCGATGCCGACGACCCGCAGCACCAGCCGCGCCAGGGCCCCGGCGGCGACGCGGGCGGCTGTCTCGCGGGCGCTGGCCCGCTCCAGCGTGTCGCGGCAGTCGGTGGTCAGCCACTTGACGCTGCCGGCCAGGTCGGCGTGACCCGGGCGCGGGCGGTACACCGCGGGGGTCTTGCCCGGGTCGTCCAGACGCGAGTCCCGGTTCACGATCTGGAGCGCGACGGGCGCGCCGGTGGTCCTGCCCCGGCGGACGCCCGCAAGGACCGTCACGCGGTCCTTCTCGATGTTCTGCCGACCGCCCCGCCCGTACCCGCCCTGGCGTCGTGCCAGTTCACCATTGATGAACCCCGCGTCAAACGCGAGCCCGGCGGGGACGCCCGTGACGATCGTGAGCAGGGCCGGCCCGTGCGATTCCCCGGCGGTCTGGTAGTCGAGCGTGGGCATGGGGAACGGTATCGGGAGAGGGAGGGGGACGGGGAGAGAGGGCCCATGGGCCAGAGGGGTCGAATGGGCGAACGGCCGAACGGACTCCGACGCGGGGCGGGGGCTTTCCAGCTCCCGTCGGGGCCTGAAAGGCCCCGCCCCTACCGCGCCAACTGCCACACGTCGCGCTTGAGGAGGGGGAGGAGGCTGTTGGTGTCGTCGGTCCACAGGTCGCCGGCCTGGGCGGGGGTCAGGGGCTGCCAGCCCGGGTTGGAGAGCAGCCCCGACAGGTCCGCCTTCTCGCGGGCCATCACCACCCACGTCGAGGGGTACTTGCCCACCTGCTCCATCTCGAACGACACCAGGTCGTCGCGCGCGATCGCCGCCGCGATCCCCAGCTCGCCCGCCACGCGGGCGAGCGGCGGGAACAGGTCGAAGTAGCGATTCGAGATGTGCACCGCGATCAATCCGCGCGGCGCCAGCCTCGCCAGGTAGACGTCGCGGAAGGCCTCGAGGGTGAGCAGGTGGGTGGGCACGGCGTCGGCGGAGAAGGCGTCGAGGACCAGCAGGTCGAACGACTCCTCCGACGCCGCCAGCGAGAGCCGACCGTCCCCCAGCACGCCGCGGACGGGGCCCTTGGCCTCGGAGATGTACCAGAAGTGCCGCCCGCCCGTCGCGATGTCGATGACGGCCCGGTCGATCTCGAAGAAGGTGAGGGTGGTCTGGGGGCGGGCGTACGCCGCCAGCGTGCCCACGCCCATGCCCACCAGCCCGGCGTTGCGGAAGCGGTCCTCCTTCATGAGCGTGAAGATGACGTGCCCGATGGGGCCGGTGCGGTGGTAGTAGGTGGTGGGCTCGAGGCGGGGCGGGCCCTCGCGCTTCTGGAGGCCGTGGGTCGTGTTGCCGTGGAGCAGCGAGTGCCAGTCCCCCGTCGAGTCGGTGACCACCTTGTGCACGCCGAAGAACGTGCGCTCGCGGTGCAGCAGCGTGCCGGGCTGGAAGTACCACGCCGACCCGACCACCATCACGAGCACCGCGGCGGCGAAGGACCGCCCCGCCCCGCGCAGCAGGAACAGCAGCGCCAGCAGCACCGGGAACCCGGCCTGCACGGTCATCATCTCCCACGACTCGGGGGCCAGTCTGAGTCGGTGGCGCACGGCGTTGAGGGCGACCATGAGGGCGGCGACGCCGGCCGCGCCCAGGGCCGGCCCCAGCCACGCCCGCCGCGCCCACGCCACGCCGGGCCGGAGCCACACCGCCGCCGCGATCGCCAGCGGGTACTCCATCACCGTGCCGAAGAGCGAGGGGGCCGCCAGGGCGTTGAACACGCCCCCCAGCACGCCGCCCACCGCCAGCCAGAGGTAGAACTCGGTCAGGCGATCCGCGGGCGGGCGGTCGTCGGCCAGGCGCTTGTGGCACATCCACGCCAGCACGAAGAACCCGAGCAGGTGCACCGCCACGATCGCCGCCGCCGGCTGCGTCGCGTTCGAGAGCATGACCAGGGCCAGCAGCAGCGCCCCCAGGGCCGCCCACCGCCCCAGGCGCTCCGTCCCCACGCGCACGCCCGTCGAGAACGCCAGGATGAACGTGACCAGGTACAGCAGCAGCGGGAGCACCCAGAGGAGCGGGAGCGTCGCGACCTCGGAGGTCACGTGCTGCGTCAGGCCCAGGAGCAGGCTCGACGGCACCGCCGCCAGCGTGATCCACCACAGCCGCCGGCGCCACCCGACCGAGGGCGACGCGGCCTCCGGCGCCGGCGACAGGCGCGACCCCTTCCGCGCCGCCGACGCCACGCCGCACGCGACGATCAGGGCCGCCAGCGCCATGAACAGCACCGACCACCCCCGACCCTGCTCCGAGAGCCCGAACGAGGGCTCCAGCACGAACGGGAACGCGACGAGCCCCAGCACGCTCCCGGCGTTGCTGGCGGCGTACAGGAAGTACGGGTCGTGGGCCCGCGCGTGCCGCGTCCGCGAGAACCAGCGCTGCAGCAGCGGGGCGGTGGTCGAGACGGCGAGGAACATCGGCCCCACCGAGAGCGCCAGGGCCGACAGCAGCCACCCCCGCGGGTCGGCCGAGGGGTCGGGCGACCCGCCCCGCAGCTCGATCGGCAGGGCCAGGCACGCCAGCCCCAGCAGGGCCGCGTGCGTGACGACCTGGACGCCCAGGGGCAGGCGGCGCGACAGCAGGTGGGCGTAGCCGTACCCCGCCAGCAGCAGGGCCTGGAAGAAGAGCATGGACGTGGTCCACACCGCCGGGCTCCCGCCCGCCTGCGGCAGCACCAGCTTCGCCACCAGCGGCTGCACCACGAACAGCAACGCCGCCGAGAGGAAGATCGTGAGCGTGTAGAGTGCGACCACGCGTGGCTCCGGGAGCGGGCAGGATACCCGCGCGAGCGCCCGCGGGGTACAGTCGCCCCCGTGCCGGGCCCCTTCGACGCCATCATCTCCGACATCGACGGGTGCCTGGGGCCCGAGTCCGACGAGCCGCTTCCGGTGGAGGGGCTGGCGCGGGTGGCGCGGCACAACCGGGCCGCCATCGCCGCCGGCAACCGCCCCGTCCTCACCGTCTGCTCGGGTCGGCCTCTCCCCTTCGTCGAGGCCATCTGCCGCGTGATCGCCAACGACCGCCTGCCGGCGGTGTGCGAGAACGGCGTGTGGTTGTACGACCCATTCCGCCGGGCGTTCGAGCGCGACCCCCGCATCACCGCCGAGCACGTCGCCCTCGTCCACGCCGCCATGCGCTGGGTCGAGCGCGACCTGGGGCCTTCGGGCGTCACCATCCAGCCGGGCAAGTCGGCGAGCATGTCGCTCTGGCACGCCGACACGGCGTACCTCTTCTCGCTGATCCCGTCGCTGGCGGACCGGTTCCGCGCCGAGGGGTGGCCCTTCCGGGTTTCGACGACGATCGCCTGGATCAACTGCGACCTGGAGTTCGTGAGCAAGGCGACGGGGGTGGAGCGCCTCATGCGCTCCGCCGGGCTCACGCGCGAGCGCACCATGTTCGTGGGCGACGCCCCCGGCGACCTGGCCGCCCAGCCCCTCGTCGCCCTCTTCGCCGCCCCCGCCAACAGCCACCCCGAGGTCAAGGCACGCGCCGACGTGGTCACCGCCGCCCCAGAGATCGAGGGGGTGCTCGAGATCCTCGCCCGCTTCGGCGTGCCCTGACCCCTTCCCTCCGGGGGAGGGCCGGGGAGGGGTTGGCGGACACCGGAGGGACCGATTGCACCGTGCCACCGAGATCGCCGAGCCGATCTCGGCGGCACGTACACTTGGGCGTGGACCCGGACGACGACGTCTGCCTCTGCTTCCACGTCTCGCTGCGGAAGATCCGGGCGTACCTGGTGCGCGAGAACCCGCCCGTGGCGTCGCTGATCAGCGAGTGCCTGTCCGCCGGCACCGGATGCCGGTGGTGCGTGCCGTTTCTGCGGCACCTGCACGCCCAGCACTCCCGCGGCGAGAAGCCCGACCTGAAGATCAGCCCGGAGCAGTATTGCAGGGCGCGGTCGGACTACCACGCCACGGGCACGCGTGACGGCGACGCCGTCCGCGAGGCCACCGGCCGCCCCTGAGCCTCAGGCCTCCAGCGTCCGCAGCGTGAGGCCCAGCTCCGTGAGCTTCTCGAGCACTTCCTTCAGGCTCGTGGCCCCGAAGTTCTTGACGCCCATCAGCTCGGCCTCGGTGTGGCTGCACAGGTCGCTGAGCGACTGGATGTTCAGGAGCTGGAGCGCCTTGCGGGCCCGCACCGAGAGCTGGAGCTCGGTGACCGGGCGGCTGAGCAGGACCTCCTGGTTCGTGCCCTTGTACTGGTCGGTCAGGGCCCGGCGCGCGGCCCGGTGCGCGTCCTCCAGCCCCTGCCCCAGGCGCAGCCCCCGGGCGGTGAGCATCTGCCGGATCTCCTGCAGGCTCCCGTCCCCGAAGTTCTTGTAGCTCATCAGCTCCGCCTCGGTGATCCGGAGCAGGTCGCCCAGCGTGCGGATGTTCATCTTCTTGAGGCAGGTGCGGGCCCGGACGGAGAGTTCGAAGTCGGTGACCGGGGTCTCCATGAGCGCCCGGCGCTTGAAGATGTCCCGCCCCTGCTCCTCCTCGACGACCATGGCCTTGCTGGCGCGCACGTCCTTGATGAACATGTTCGCCCGCGTGTGCGTGGGGTTGGTCTCCAGCACCTGGCGCAGGCAGCGCTCGGCCCGCATGTAGTCGGCCCGGTCCTCGTAGATCACCGCCAGGTTCATGAGCGCGTTGATCGGCGCCGGCGAGCGCTCGCACGCGCGCTCGTACATCGCCAGGGCCTCCTCCTCCTCGCCCACCAGGTCCAACTGGTAGCCCAGGCGGAAGAGCGCCTCCTGGTTGGTCGGGTCCGCCGCCACCGCCTTCCGCAGCTCGGCGATCGTCGCCATGCGGTCCATCCGCCCCGGCTCGATCGTGGCCAGAGCGGCCTTGAGGTGCCTCGCGGAGGCCTCGGAGTCGCGTCGGGCCGACTCCGCGCCGATCACCATGTCCATCGGATTGTTCGACATCGTGCGCTTCCGTTGTTTGTTCGGGCTCCGGTCAGACCCCAATAATAGGCGGGCGGGACCCGTACCCGGCTCAGGCCGACCGGGCCGGCGTGGCGGCCTCGACCAGGCGGATGTGCCGCCACTTCCCGGACAGGAACCGTCCGCCCAGGATGGCGCACAGGACCGTGATGTACGCCGCGACTGCGATCCAGGCCCCGACGGACTGGAGCCCCGGAAAGAGGCGGACCATGAGGAACCCGCCCCCGACGATGATCGTCCAGGCGCAGACCACGGTGGCGACGCCGGGGATCAGCGTGTCGCCGGCGCCGCGGAGGGCGCCGGAGATGACCATGGCGACGGCGTCGAAGAGCTGGAAGGTCGCGGTCGCCAGCAGCATCGCCGACCCCAGGCGCACGAGCTCGGCGACGTCCGCCGCGGGCGTGTCGTCGGCGATGAAGAGCGAGAGCAGGGCCCGGGGGAAGATCACGAAGAACGCGCCGCACACCCCCATGTACACCGCGGCGATCCGAACGCCCAGCCACGCCCGGGCCGACGCCAGGTCCGGACGCCCCATCCCCTGGTAGCGCCCGACCAGGGCGGTGACGGCGACGCTGATGCCCACGGCGGGCATGAAGGACAGGGCCATGTACTGGTGGGCGATCCAGCCGGCGGCGGCGTGCAGGCGCCCGAAGCGGCTCACCAGGTACACCATGAAGAACGACCAGCACACCATCTCGTTGGCGAACATGACCCCCGCGGGCGTCCCGAGCCTGAGGAGGTCGCGGAGGTGCGCCCGCGAGGGGCGCCACGCCGAGCGCGTGCGGTAGAGCGCGTGGCACCCGGGCCCGAGGAAGACCGCCAGGGGGATGGCCAGCTCGACGCCGGTGGCGATGACGGTGCCGATCGCCGACCCGGCGATGCCCAGGGGCGGGATGTGCAGCGCCGACGCCGTGGCGTGCGCGATCGCCCCCAGCCACCCCAGGGCCGGGATCGGGGGCCCATCCCCGAAGACGAGGACGGCGGAGAGGTAGACGTTGAGCAGGTTGGCGGCGACGCCGGCGGCGAGCACCACGCCCGGGCGGTGCATGCCGAAGAAGAACTGGGTGATGCAGCGCGTCGTGAGGTTGAGGCCGGCGCCATGGAGCAGGATCGACCCGTAGGTCGCGGCGAGGCGCGCCTGCGCGGGGTCCATCCCCATGGAGCCGTCGGCGGGGGCGGCGAGGCGCCCGAAGATCCAGGGCAGGGCCAGGGCCAGGGGCACGAGCAGCGCGAGCCAGTAGGCGATCGAGAACCACACGCCGTTCCAGCAGTAGGCCGGCCCGCGCTCGGGCCTGCCCGCCCCGAGGTTCTGGGCGACGAAGGTGTTGACGACCATGAGCGAGCCGTGGGCCAGGGAGATGGGCAGCCACGCCGCCAGCCCCCCGTTGCCGTGGGCCCCGACGTAGTCCGGCCCCAGGTGCGACACCAGCCACTTGTCGACGAACGTCATGAGCGTGTACGACGTCATCGTGGCCACGGTCGGCAGGGCGATCCGCGCCATCTCGACCAAGGGACGGTTCTCCACCGCCCCGGGTTGCCTTGGGGTCGTCGGCGTGCTCATAGGGGGTGGGGGTGGCCGGCCTGGGCGGCGGCAAGTGTACGTCAGCGGGCGGGCAGGTCGCGCGTCAGGGTGGCGGCGTGCACCGCCCCCGTCAGCGCGTCGCGCAGCTCGGCCCGGACCACCAGCGTGCCGCGGCGGTCCGACGACGGCACCGCCAGCGGCACCTCCACCGTGTAGTGCGTCCCGGCGATCCCCGATCGGTACGCCTCGCGCACCTGGCCCGCCGACAGCGTGCGCGACGCCGACCGCGCCGGGCCCGGGCCGCCCACGGGCGGAAGGAGTTCGCACCGCACCGTGAGCGTGCCCACCCCCTGCGTGAAGCGCCGACGCCCGTCCAGCGTGCGGACGTACACCGCGACCCGCTCGGCGTCACGCGAAGGCTCGGGCGGCACCAGCCCCGAGAGCCCGTCGATCTCGAGGGCGGCGACCCGCGGCAGGGCGTCGAGCGCGTCGGCGTCGAGCCCCGCCCCGCGGGCGAGGTTCAACTCGTGCACCTTGGCCCGCAGTTCATCCCGCTCGGTCTCGAGGGCCGCGACCCGCTCGCCCAGGTCGTGGCGCTCGCGCCGCAGCCGATCGTTCTCGGCCTCGATCCCGCCGCCCCCGACCCGGCAGCCAAGCAGGGGCAGGCACGCCACGCACAACACCATCGCCGCACGCATGGCGGGATGTTAGGTGGATCGCCCCCGACGCCGCGCGAGGCGACGTGTCCCGCCTAGGCCACGGCGGCCTTGCGCGTCAGGGTCGAGGCGTCCATGCCGCCCATGGGATACAGCGAGGAGAGCACGCGGGCCAGGTCGGCGGGCGAGGCGATCTCGAAGCGGCAAAGCTGCCCGATCCGCCAGCCCATGAAGCGCAGGGCCCGGGCCAGGTTCTCCTGGGTGGTGCAGACGACCAGCTCGTCGCCGTCGAACCGCATGGGCAGCACGCCGAACTGCCACGCCTGTCGGTGCTCGATCAGGGCGTGGGCGTAGGGGTCGAGGCGCTCGGAGCCGGGGTCGATGACGCCGGCCAGGGCGGCGTACTGCTCGGCCCAGGCGTCGTCGATGGCCGCCGGCGTCACGCCGAACAGGCGCTCGGCCAGGACGCCGAAGGGTCGCCCCGTCCGCGTCTGCTCGTCGATGATCTGTTCGCGTTGCGGCTCGCTCAGCACGCCGCGCTTCACCAGGACGTCGCCCAGTCGCAAGTGCATCGGTGGTCCCTCGCGTGGCCCGGCCGCGGGCGTCCGCCGCCCCCGTCCGACCGCGGTGTGGATCGGCGCGGCCGGGGCGGGCGTGGGGCAAAGCTGGCGCCGGCGTGGCGTGCCGCGGCGCGTGGCGCCGGCTGCACGAGGCGTCGCGTTCGCCACGATGGCGCGGCACGCGACCCGGCTATTCATGGTCCGCGGCGCGGAATCCGGTTGACGGGGGGGCGGGTGTTTCGTAGGGAAGGCTCGCGAGGGTCCGGGAAGACGGCCGCGGGCGGGCCGCCGCGCGGGGCCCCGCCGCCGCTCAGCCCTCGGGCTCGATCGTGACCTTGAGCTTCTTGGACTGGAACTGCTCCAGGAGCAGCTCGGCCCGCTCCTTATGGGTCACGAGGAGCATGGCCAGCCCGCGCGTGTGGGCCTCGAGCATGAGGTGGACCGCCCGGGCCCGCGGCATGGCGCACAGCTCCATGATCGTCGCCACGACGTGGATCATGTCGCTCACGTCGTCGTTGTGCAGCAGCACCTTCCAGGGCGGGAGCCGGTCGACCCCGGGCGGCGCCGGGCGCTCCTTCACCGCCGCGGCGGGAGCCGCGGGCGCCCCGGCGGGCTCGTCCGGCTTCTCGGCCTCGGGGGCGGAGGCCCGCGGCACGCTCGCTGGGGCTGTCGAGGGATCGGGTCTCACCGAAGGAACTGTAGGTTCGAGCGCCGCCGCCGGGCGGGGCGGATACGCTCAGCGCGCCTCCATGAACGACACCGCCCCGAGCCCGCAGCCCCTGGACCCGCCTATCGATCGCTGCCTCGTGATCGTGGTGGGCGCGCACCTGCGGGCCGAGGCGGGCGATCGCCCGTCGGCGCGCCTGCTCCGCGACGAGGTCCAGCGCCGCCTCGAATCGCGCGGCGCGGGCGAGCGGCCGGGGCTGGACCACGCGCTGATCTGCACCGACCTGTGGTATCTCAATCAGCCCGAACTGCGCCGCCGACCCACGATCTCCGTCGGCCCGCCCGAGGTCAACGCCCTCACCGCCTACCTGGCCGACAAGGTCGGCTCGGCCATGGCCGAGGCTGGTGAGTGGGTCGTGCAGTTCGAGAAGGGCGAGCCGATGGCGGCGTGCTGGGGCACCAAGCCCAGCGGCACCGCCAAGGCCGTCGATGTCTTCCTCGACCGCGTGCTCGAGTCGTTCTTGTCGTCCTGCGCCTGATGGTGTTCGTGCCACGACTGTGCCGCCCGGGGCACGGTCGTGCCCTTGAGATCCCAAGACCCGACTCCGCCGTGCCACGACTGTGCCGCTCGGGGCACAGTCGTGCTCTTGCGACTTGAGGACACGACTGTCGGTCCGAGCCCCGACAGTCGTGGCACGGTCGTGTCCGGGTGGTACCGTGCCACGACTGTGCCGCTCGGGGCACAGTCGTGCTCTTGCGACTTGAGGACACGACTGTCGGTCAGAGCCCCGACAGTCGTGGCACGGTCGTGTCCGGGTGGTTCCCGTGCCACGACTGTGCCGCTCGGGGCACAGTCGTGCTATTGTGATCCCAAGACACGACTGTCGGTCCGAGCCCCGACAGTCGTGGCACGGTCGTGTCCGGGTGGTACCCGTGCCACGACTGTGCCGCTCGGGGCACAGTCGTGCTCTTGCGACTTGAGGACACGACCGTCGGTCCGAGCCCCGACAGTCGTGGCACGGTCGTGTCCGGGTGGTTCCCGTGCCACGACTGTGCCGCTCGGGGCACAGTCGTGCGCTTGCGACTTGAGGACACGACTGTCGGTCAGAGCCCCGACAGTCGTGGCACGGTCGTGTCCGGGTGATTCCCGTGCCACGACTGTGCCGCTCGGGGCACAGTCGTGCCTTTGAGATCCCAAGACACGACTGTCGGTCAGAGCCCCGACAGTCGTGGCACGGTCGTGTCCGGGTGGTTCCCGTGCCACGACTGTGCCGCTCGGGGCACAGTCGTGCGCTTGCGATCCGAAGACACGACCGTCGGTCAGAGCCCCGACAGTCGTGACACGGTCGTGTCCGGGTGGTTCCCGTGCCACGACTGTGCCGCTCGGGGCACAGTCGTGCGCTTGCGATCCGAAGGCACGACTGTCGGTCAGAGCCCCGACAGTCGTGGCACGGTTGTGTCCGGGTGATTCCCGTGCCACGATTGTGCCGCTCGGGGCACAGTCGTGCCTTTGAGATCCCAAGACACGACTGTCGGTCAGAGCCCCGACAGTCGTGGCACGGTCGTGTCCGGGTGATTCCCGTGCCACGACTGTGCCGCTCGGGGCACAGTCGTGCCGGCGGGGGCCAGGGGCTCAGGACGAGCGCGCCGGGTCGTCGCGCGTCCCTGGGCCGACGAACGCGCGCTCGGCCACTTCGATCGCGCGGGCGAGGGCCGCCGCCTTGTTGACCGTCTCCTGGAACTCGTCGTCGGGGTTGGAGTCGGCGACGATGCCTCCCGCGGCCTGGAGGTGGTACATCCACGTGCGCCCGTCGCGCTGGGCGGTGGGCACGACCATGGTGCGCAGGGCCAGGGCGATGTCCATCTGCCCGTCGAGCCCGACGTAGCCCATGCCCCCGCCGTAGGGCCCGCGCCGCACCGGCTCCAGCTCGTCGATGATCTGCATGGCCCGGACCTTGGGGGCCCCGGAGATGGTGCCCACGGGCAGGGCGGCCACCAGCGCGTCCCAGCAGTCCAGCCCGGGGCGGAGCGTCCCGGTCACGGTGCTGCTGATGTGCATGACGTGGCTGTAGCGCTCGACCTCCATCACCGCGGGCAGGTCGATCGACCCGGGGCGCGCCACCCGCCCCACGTCGTTCCGCCCCAGGTCCACGAGCATGACGTGCTCGGCCCGCTCCTTGGCGTCGGCGAGCAGCTCGCGCTCCAGCCGCGCGTCCTCCTCGGGCGTCGCCCCGCGACGGCGCGTCCCCGCCAGCGGGCGGTTGGTCACCACCAGCCCGCCCGGGGTCGCCCGCACCCGGCACAGGATCTCCGGGCTGCTGGCGACCAGGATGCACCCCCGCGCCTGCATGTACACCATGTAGGGGCTGGGGTTCACCGTCCGCAGGGCCCGGTAGACGTCGAACGGGTCCGCCCCGCTGCGGCGCTCGAATCGCTGCCCGATCACCACCTGGAAGATGTCGCCGGCCCGGATGTACTCCAGGGCCCGCGCCACCATGCCCCGATGCTCGTCGCGCCCGATGTTGCTGCGCAGCGGCGCGGGCGCGGCGAGGGCCCGCTCCACGCGACCGGAGGGCAAAGGCCTGGCGTCGAACCGCTGGATCTGCGCCACGCGGGCCGCCAGCTTCGCCGACGCCTCGTCGTAGGCCCGGTGGGCGTCCACCGCCGCGCCCCCGCCCAGGCCCCGCCCCACCAGCGCCAACTGCACGACGTACACCACCTTGGCGACGTGGTCGAACACCACCACGCCGTCGTAGAAGGCGAAGTCCAGGTCGGGCAGCCCGCGGTCGTCGCGTGGGGGCGAGGCCAGCTTCTCGGGCTCGGCGTAGCGCACGGTGTCGTACCCGGCGTAGCCCACCCAGCCGCCCAGGAAGCACGCGGGCAGCTCGCCGCGCTCCACCGCGCCCTCGGGCGCCACCAGCCGCACATGCCGCGACAGCTCCCGCGGCAGGAGCAGCGGGTTGACGCTCCGCTGGGCGTTGACCACGTGGCCCGACCCGCCCGTCACGACGGCGTGCGGACCCGTCGCGATCACGTCCGCCGTCGGCTGCGCCCCCATGATCGAGTACCGCCCCTGGCGCTCCCCGCCCTCCACCGATTCGAGCAGGAACGAGGGCGAGGTCCGCGGGTCGTCGGACACCAGGCGCCGGTAGGCCACCACCGGCGTCAACTGGTCCGCCAGCAGGCGCACGCCCAGCGGGATGGCCACGGTTTCGTCGGCGTGCGCACGGGCCAGCCCCAGGAACTCGCCCCTGGACAGGTCCGGCGAGATTGGCTTGGTCGCTCCCATGACGGCGGGCCGATCCTAGAGCAGGATCGGCGCCCTCGGGCCCGCGGCTTTGCCCCGTACCCTTCGACGATGATCCGTCGCGCCCTCCTCGCCGTCGCCCTCGGTCTGACCGCCCCGCTCTCCCTCGCCCAGCCCCCCGAGCCGGCCGCGGTCGTCCGCTTCGACCAGCTCCCGCCCCAGGTGCAACTGGGGCTGCGCGTGGTGGCGGTGCAGTCGGCCCTGCCCGTCGCGCCGGTGGTGGTGATCGTGCCGGACGCGGCGTCGTACGTCGAGCGCCTCGCGGGCTGGACGCGCGAGGCGCGGTACCCGATCCTGATCGACGACGGCACGCCCCTGGCCAAGGAGGACGTCGCCCGCTTCGTGCGCGCCTTCGCGCCCGAGCGCGTGCTGCTCTGGTCGGGCGCGTCGAAGGACGCCGAGGGTGAGCGCCGGGGGCGGGTGCTCGCCGCCGTCGCCGCCGCGTGGGGCGCCCCGCCCCAGGCCGACACCTGGGAGGCGCTGATCGGGCACTGGATGGCGGGGAAGCACACGCCGTTCGGCGTGGTGGTGGCGCACGAGTCGGACCCGTCGTGGACCGCGGCCGCCGCCCTGGCCGCCGGGCGGGGTCAGCCCGTCGTGTGGGTCGAGCCCCCGGACCGGGGCACGACGGGCTGGAGCAAGCCCGATCGCGTCGATCGCTTCCTGGAGGACCTCGCCGCCCAGCTCGACGGGCTCAAGCTGCCGTGGCGCGACCTTGCGGACGCGATCGAGGGCGTGACGCTGTGCCTGAACACCTCGCCCAAGGTCCAGGCGTCGCCCGCCAGCGACCGCGAGATGATCGCGCTGACCGACCAGGTGGGTCGCCTGGGCTCGACGGGCGCGCCCGGCCCGCGCTGGGGCTGGGGCGGGCAGGTCTTCGGGACCGCCGCCCAGAGCGCCTACCGCGCCATGTGCGCCTTGTTCCTGCACCCGGCCCCCGACGCGGGGAGGGCCTGGCTGTTCGACGGCTACCGCGACCAGGGCACCTTCGCCGCCTTCGACGCCACCGCCGCCGGCGACGCCCTCACCAAGGCCGGGTGGAGCGCCCACGTGCTCGACGCCCCGCGCTCCAGCCGCGAGGACTGGATGCGCCAGGTGGAGCGCGGCGTGAACGCCGACCTGGTCATGGTCAACACCAGCGGCAACTGGGACTTCTTCGACCTCCAGCCCGGTCAGTGCCGCCCGACGGAGGTGCCCACGCTGGGCCGCCCCGCGATGGTCCACTTCGTCCACTCCTGGTCCTTCCAGGTGGGCTCGCGCCGCGACGCCATCGCGGGGCGCTGGCTCGAGCACGGCGCCTACGCCTACGCCGGGTCGGTGCAGGAGCCCTTCCTGCAGGCCTTCGTGCCCACGCCCGACGTCGCCCAGCGCATGCTCTCGGCCGCCCCGTGGGGCGCGAGCGTGCGCTGGGAGGCCGGCCCGTTCTCCAAGCCCTGGCGCATCGCGGTCTTCGGCGACCCGCTCATCACCTGGTCCAAGCGCCCGCCCGCGGCGACGCTCGACCTCCCCGGCGCCACCGACCTCGGCCAGACCATGCGCCACGCCCTGGGCGAGCAACGCTTCGCCGAGGCCCTGCCGCTGCTGGCGGCCCTGGGGCGTGACGGCGACGTGGCGAAACTGGCCGCGGCCCTCCTCCGCGATCGGCCCGAGGCCCTGACGCCGACCGCCGCCGCCGCCTGCATGATGCCCCTCTTCCGCGTCGGTGACGTGGAGACGATGCTCAAGGTCGCCGTGCGGCTCGGGCCCGACCCCGCGACGGTGGTGATCGACAACCCGGTGGCGCTGGACGCGCTGTGGCACGTCGCGGCCCCCCGCCTGCCCACCGCCGCCGACCACGCCCTGCTCTACCTGCTCCGCAACAACATCCGCCTCGAACAGGCCGGCCGCGACGTCACGCCCCTGATCGGGGCCTGGGAGCGGGTCTTCGGGCGGGGGTCGGGGCAGTCGATGGTGCGGGAGGTCCGCGACAAGGTCACGCGCCCGGAGATCCGCCGGGAGCTGGACTCGCTCTACTCGGGCCCGCGCCGCTGACGGAACGTCCCCCACGACAGGGCCCCGTTGCGCCCGAACTCGACCCACGCCGACCCGTCACGGGCCGTCACCAGCCATTCGGACCGCGCGCGCGAGGGCGACCACCGCGGGTCTTCCGCCCGGCGCGGGCCGGCGCTCTGGAGCACCACCGCGGGCGCCATCCCCGACAGCCACTCGATCGCCGCGGGGATCGCCGACCCGTGGTGCGGCGCCTCGACCACGTCGGCGCGCAGCCAGGGCCATCGCTCGCGCATCGCGGCGATCGCCGACGCCTGCGCGTCACCCGTCAGCAGGAGCGAGCGCCCGCCCACCCGCGCCCACGCCGCCAGCGAGTGCTCGTTGTCGGCGCTCCACGGCGCCCCCCCAGGCGGCGACAGGACCTCGAAGGGAACGCCGCCCAGCACGAACCGGTCCCCCGCCGCCAGCACCACCACGTCGACGCCCCGGGCCCCGAGCATCGCCAGGGCCGCCGCCGCCGGCCCGCCCGGGCGTTCGCGGGCCTGGTCGACGAACCGCTCGCTCAGCAGGGCGCGCCGGACGCCCAGCGGCCCGAGCAGGTCGGGCAGGGCCGAGTAGTGGTCGACGTCGGGGTGGGTGAGCACGAGCGTGCGCACGCGCGTCTGGCCCAGGCACCGCAGGGCCCGCCGGATGACCAGCCGACCCGCCGAGGGGCTGGGCGAGCCGCAATCCCACAGCAGCGATTCGCCCCCGGCCCGGAGCAGGTGGGCCGACCCGTCGCCCACCGCGAGCGTGTCGATCCGCAGGGGCGCGGCGGGCCGCCACGCCCAGCGCCACTCGGCGCCGGCCCAGAACGCCAGCAGCCCGGCCAGGGCCAGGGGGCGCCAGTCGCGCCGCCGCGCCCACCCCAGCCACCACGCCCAGAGCGCCGTCGCCGCGAGCGTCCAGGCCATCGAGACCGGGGGCAGGTCGAGCGCGGCCCCGGGGATCGCGTCCAGCCGCTCCACCGCCCACACGCACGCCGACGCCGACCAGGTCAGCGGCGCCGCCCCCACCCCCGCCAGCGCGGGCGACGCCAGCCCGAGCAGCAGCGATCCGAACCCGATCGCCAGCACGAGCACCGACAGGGGCACGACCGCCATCGCCGCGGGGATCGCCAGCGGCGTGAGCAGCCCGGTCCGCCACAGCACCAGCGGGCTCGACACCAGCCAGCACAGCATGGTCGTCGACAAGAGGCCGCGGGCCGCGTTGAGAAGGCGGCGCCACGCGGGCGGGTCCAGCCAGCGCAGGTCGTCGAGCGTGCCCGTCCGGATGGGCGGGGGGAAGACCCGCGCGTGCACGCGCTGCCCCATCCACAGCAGCAGGGCCGTCAGCCCGCAACTGAGCTGGTACCCCAGCGACCACAGCTCCGAGGGCCGCCACACCAGCAGCCCCAGGGCCACCCACGCCAGAAGCGTGAGGCGGTCGTAGCGCCGCCCGAGCGCCTCGCTCAGCACGAGGGCCAGGGCCAGCACGCCCGCGCGCAGGATGGGCGCCGACGCCGGCACCAGCGCCAGGTACAGCAGCACCAGCGCCGCGATCCCGATGGGCTCGAGGCGCCCCGGGTCGCCCGCCAGGCGCACCACCCGCAGCAGCACCGCCACCAGCACCACGAGGTGGAACCCCGAGATCGCCAGCACGTGCGCCAGCCCCAGCCTCGTGAACGAGTCCCGCAGTTGCCCCGCCGCCTCCGCGCCCCCCGGGGGCGGCCTCCCCAGCAGCAGCGAGTGCACGAGCACCCGCCCCTGGTCGCTCAACCCCGCCGTCGCGCGGGCCAGCGACCGCTCCGCCCGGGCGCGCAGCGCCCCACGGAACGCGTGCCAGCCCGATCGGGCCCGCGCCCAGGCGCCGGCGTGGGCCTCGTCCGGCGCGATCAACGCCGCCCGCGGCACGTCCACCGACCCCACCAGCCCCCTCGACCGCGCCCACCGCGCCCGGTCGCTCTCCCCAGGGTTCAGCGCCGGACCGATCGCGCGGTACGCCCCCGTCACCACCACGCGGTCCCCCGCGCCCACCGCGGGGCGCTCGCGCGCCAGGACCGTGACCGCCCCTCGCGCCGGCCCCTCCCTCGGGTCGTCGCCCAGCCGGTCCACCGACAGTTCGAATCGCCAACCCGGGTCCTCGGGGCGGAACGCCATGAGCGGGTTGGTCGGCCTCTCGATGGCGGCGATCGGCGTCGAGACCACGCCCGTCAGGCGCACGGGCGCCTCCAGCGCGAGCCCCGCCAGGCGCGTCGCGAGCGAGTCCGCCGCATCCTCACGCTCCCGCAGCGCTCCCCACCCGGCTCCGAAGGCCACGAGCCCCATGGCGAGCGCCGCTCGGCACGCCTTCCCGCGCAGCAGCACCGCCGCCCCGCACGCCGCGCTCGACACGCTCAGCCACGACGCCGCCCCGCCCCACGACGCCAGCGACCCCAGCCAGATCCCGGCGGCGACCGCCGCCCAGGCGCACACCGCGCGAACGCGGGCCGGCGGGATGGGCGGAGGCGTGGTCAATCCCCGCCAGATTCGCCGACCGGGCCCGCACCGTCAAGCCGAGGCGCCCCCCGCGCGCCAGAAAAGACAGGCGGCCGAGCACGCTCGGCCGCCTGCGAAGGAGTCGATTGATCACCGATCAGCGGCGGCGACGCGCGATGGCCAGCCCGGCCAGTCCGAGCAGCGCCAGCGACCCAGGCGCCGGAATAACCTCGATGACGATGCCCGTGCCGACGATCTTCTTCTCGATGAAGGCCACGCCGCCCGGCAGGCTGATCGCCACCAGGTTGTTGTTCAGCACCACCATCACGTCGGTCCACGCGAACCCGGGCTGACCGATGCCGGGCAGGTTCACCGTCGCGACCGCCGTCCACTGACCGCTCTGCGAACCCGGGATGCTGATCGGCATCACGGGGTTGGTCACCAGGTCGTCCGTGCGCACCACGCTCGTGCCCATGTTCGTCGCGAACATCGTGCCGCTCACGTTCACCGTGCCGCCGGCCACGATCCCGTAGTCGCCGAACTCGCGGATGCGGATCTGCGAAAAGAACCGACCGGCGTGCGCCGTCAGGCGGACCTGCAACCGGTCACCCACCAGCGACGGAGCCCCACCCACGCTCTGGGCCCTGAAGCCCGAGGGGAAGAACACGAAGTTGTCGCTGATCAGACGCGGGCTGCCGAACAGCCCGTTGTCCGACCCGCCCTCGGACCAGTTGAAAAACGAAGCCGTGCCGCTCGAGCCGACCTGCCCGCCGGGACCAGGGGTCCACGGCACAAAGGCCAGCGCTGGCGCGCTCAATGCCAGCCCGACGGCTGCCGCGATACTCATCGATCTGCGCATTCCTCTCCTCCTATTCCAACGACGGATTCCAGAGCTGCCCACTCGGCTCCGTCTGTCTCTCTCAGACCCCTGGGCCGCCCGCTCGTATCGGCCGACCCCGGTGTTACCATGGTACCTGATACGGAGTCGGTTCACAAGGCGCGCTCGATGTAGTCGCAGCGGCAGACGGACCTGAGCACGTCCGGGGTGAGGGCGCGGTAGGCGCGGCCGGCTGCTTCGCGGATGTGGTCGTAGTCGTCGTACGCGCGGTTGCTCAGGTAGTGGCTCCGCATGTAGTGCCACAGCCGCTCCACCGGGTTGATCTCCGGGCTCTTGGGCGGCAGGAACAGGACCGCGATG
>Ga0194120_10000188_pt1 | contig 109227 bp, 77 predicted proteins | sample TA2MahCa65mmetaG_FD_148642 | JGI IMG/M metagenome (GOLD analysis project Ga0194120, IMG submission 148642) | Freshwater microbial communities from Lake Tanganyika, Tanzania - TA2015019 Mahale Deep Cast 65m | ecosystem: Environmental > Aquatic > Freshwater > Lake | place: Tanzania: Lake... | reverse complement strand
GGGCACGAGCAGGAGTACGAGCACGAGCAGGAGCAGGAGCAGGAGCAGGAGCACGAGTACGAGTACGAGCACGAGCAGGAGCAGGAGCAGGAGCACGAGCACGAGCAGGAGCAGGAGCAGGAGCACGAGCACGAGCAGGAGCACGAGCAGGAGGACGAAGGCCCATCTCGAAATTATCGACGAACCGGCGCATCTTCCGCATCCGGCTCTCCGGTTGATTGTTGGGAAGCAAGACGAACGGCGGCGTGACACATGGATGGAGATTCGACACGGACTGAACTCGCCGAGAACCACGGATTCCTACGATCGGCGAATGTACCGGGCGGCATAGGAACGGACGTGTCGCCCGTCAAGCACATGCACTTGGCGCAGTTCGCGAAGCGTGGACTCGCTGAATTGGCCGAGCGGCAGGTGGACGAATTGTCTTCCGAACCGTTTCGCCAACCGGCGCCAACCCGCGCCGGGAGGCGCGGGACTCAGCAAGGCTATCTGGCGGCTCCGGCTGTGCAGGCACGCCGCTGCCAGGAGCCGTTCCTCGAGCGTCTCGGCGAAGTCCAACCTCGGATCGGTCCAAACGTCGGGAATCGAGACGGGGGGAAAAAGGAACATGGAGCCGCCGTACGAGGCGGACGCGATGCCGGGCCCGACGAGGTTCTCCATGTAGTCGGTCGCGTAGAAGGCGAGCGTCGATTCGGCGTCGTGCTCGGCGTACCACGTCACACGCCAGGTGAATGCGCGCGGGTCCGCCGGGAACTCGAACAGCATGACGGCGCAGTTCAGGTCGCCGCGCGCGGGCGGCACGACCTTCACATAGATGTCGCCCGAATACCAGTGCCGCAAGGTGTCCCGGATGTCGATTCCGTCCTTGATGCTCGTCGTGAACTTCTCCGTCCGCGCCAGATCGGCTCCCATTACGGCCTTCGCCCGGTCGAACACGTGCGATCGAAAACACTCGATCCGATCGTCCTCCGGCGGAAAACTGCACTGTTCATACGGATTCCACTGGATGCGCCATTTCCATCGCTCGATAGCGCGGGGTGATGAAGGTCGACTCAATTCGCACCGGCGCCAGATGAGGGGCGGGCCGGACAGACGGCTCACCAAGGGAACCGTCGCGCCGTCGGGAAGCCGGCCGCGATCGACGCCGAGCGTGATCGTGTCGAGGCCCGTCGAGCGAAGGAGGGGATAGTCCCGCGCGGTTTCCGCCACGTGGCTCGCGAACGCATCGCCCGCGATCTGCTTCGCGGCGGTGACCAGCGTGTACAGATCGGGCGTGAACCGGCGTTCGATGAGCGACAGGTTGCGGATGTACTTGAGCATCACGGCGAGCAAATGGGGCGTGATGCTCCGCGCCCGATCCGTCCACTCGGCTCGATACGCGACGCGCGACGCGATCAGGAGTTCCTTGACGCCGTCGACCGACAGGTTGTCGTCGTCCTCCAGATCGGACCTCGCCTGTTCGTACAACGCCGTCACGAACGGCAATTCGCCGAGCAGGAAGATCAATGTTCGTTCACTCGGCTCGAAAACGTCCACATCCCCGACGTCCTCGTCGATCGGATCGTCCACTCCGCCCAGATACGCGTCGCGCAGCCACGGCCAATCGAGGATCGAGCACAACGCGAGCACGGACTCGAAACGCTGTTCGAGTTCATGCAGTCGTCGAGCCATGCGCGCGATGCGCCGGCATGGCTGGCCGAGCGGAGGCGGTTCGAGCGTCGGAAGGACGGCGGCCGCGAAACGTTCGAAGGCGACGCGTTTGAGCGCGTAGGCGTCCGGAAGCGGGCGGGTCCACGGCAGGAACCGGTCGGTCTCCAAATCGATGAACGCACGCGGAATGCGTTCTCCCATCGCCGTCCGAATCGCGGCGATCACCGGCTGGCACGGATCGATGGGGACATAACTGAGCGCGTTGTTCCCGACTTGCCCGGCGCACGATTCCCCGTCCTCATCCGCCGAATGGGCGTTCCAACCCTCGGTCGGCCAGGAGAACGGGTTCGCCCGGCGCTGCAAAACGAGTGTCGGCTGGGGCAATAAACGGATCGCGTCCTCCACGGCGCGCTGGAAGGAGCGGGGGAGCGGGACGGCGAGGCAATCCGAGGCGTTCGCCAACATGCGGCGACGGATTTCGACCGCGACGTCGCCGCTCCCATGCACGACCGGGATCAGCGTGATCCGCGGGCTCAGCGCAAAAACTCCGTCGGGCATGATGGACCGCCCCTGTTGTCAAGGCGACCACGTGAAGACGCCGCGCGCCGCCGTTCGCGGTCATGTCGTTATCCGTAGTTGAGTCGCGGCGGCGCCTCGCGCCGCAGGGGAACGTCGATCAGGAGCGGCGTGTCGCGCTTCCAGGCGTCGCGCAGGCAATCGGCGAGCCGATCGGGTTCCTCCATGCGGACCGCTTCGACGCCGAAGGACCGCGACAAGGCGACCCAATCGACTTCGGGATCGCGGATCTCCAGGCTCTCGAACCGTTCGTCACGCGCGTTCGGCAAGCCGAGCTGCCGCGCGCCGACCTTGAGGATCTGATACTGCGCATTGTTGCAGATCACGAACGCCACCGGCAATCGGTAGCGGGCCGCCGACCAGAGTCCCGCGGCGCCGTAGAGCGCCGCGCCGTCGCCGAGCAGGGCGAGCACGGGGCGGTCGGGCCAAGCGAGCTTGACGCCGATCGCGCATCCCAATCCCCAGCCCAGGGCCCAACCGCGATGTCCGAAATAGCCCGTGGTATTCCCGAGCGCGCCGAGCCGTTCGAGCGTGGTGTTCGTGGTCGTGACCGCCTCTTCCACCACGGCGATGTCGTCGGGAATGACCCTCGCGATGGTCCCCATGCAGGCGAGCGGCGTCATCGGCCGTTCACGAAGTTCCGCGCCGATCGCCGCCTCCAACCTCACGCGCGACTCGGCGTGCCGAACCGCATGCCGCGCCCGCCGCGCGCGAGCCCGTTCCAATTCATCGACGGTCGCCGTGCGATCCCACGCGTCCGCCACCTCGCGCAGCGATTCCCGCGTATCGCCGATCACACCGACCTCGACGGGAAAGTTCTTGCCGAGCTGCCAAGGATCCTCGTCGAGATGGACCAGCCGAATAGGTTCGGGAATCGCGCGGGACGGTTCGTGGTAAACGTACTGCCGCAGCAGGTCCATCCCGGTGACCAGCACGACGTCGTATTCCGCCAGCCGTTCGCGTACGTCGGGCGACCAGAGGGGCAATCCCTGCCCGTTCAGTTCATGCCGGCTCGGAAAAGCCAAGCGGCCGTGCGTGGTGCCCGATTCGGAGAGAACGGGAGCGCCGAGCCGTTCGGCCAGCGCGACCAGTTCGGACATCGCTCCGCGCTCGGTGACGCGGCTGCCCGCGAGGATCGCCGGATTGCGGGCCTCGCGCAACACGGCGACGGCCCTTTCGACCGCGTCCGTCGGCGGTCGGACCCGCGTATCGGGAAGTCGAATGGGGGTCAGGTCGAGCTGATCCGATGATTCCATCTGGACATCGATCGGCAATGCAAGGAACACGGGGCCGCGCGGGGGTGTCAGCGCGCACTGGACCGCGCGGCGGATCGCCGAGGGAATCTCCTCGACGCGCCGCACCTCGACCGCCCACTTCGTCCACGGCCGCGCGACGTCGGTCATCGCGCCCCCGAGGATCGGTTCCTCGAAGGCCAGGCGGCGATCCTGTTGGCCGGCCGTCACGAGCAGGGGCGTCCCTTCGCGATAGGCGTTATAGAGCATGCCCATCGCGTTGCCCAATCCGCAGCAGATGTGCACATTCGTGACGCCGATCGAACCGCTCGCCATCGCGTATCCGTCCGCCATCGCCATGACGGGGACTTCCTGCAGGCCGAGCACGTATTGCAGTCGCCGATCGGTGACCAGTCGGTCGTTGAGCGGCAACTCGGTGGTGCCCGGGTTCCCGAATACATGGCGGACCCCGAACTCGGCGAGCAGCTCGATCATCGCCTCAATGCCGGTCATCATGCATGCCGTTCCCTATCCAAACGATCGCGGGCTTCTTGCGTTCGGTTGCGTCGGCGCCGCGCGGGTCCGGACCCGATCCCGCGACGCATTCGAGTCTAGTCGATATGGCGGCACGTCACTATCGGATGTCGGACGTGTGTTCGCGGTCATCGATTCCGCAGGCTTGGGCCCGCGTGGACCGCGACAATCCGCCACATCCAGAGCCTGGGACTTTCGGCCGAAAACGACCGTTATCCGCGTGACATTCCGGCGGACCTTCGAATATCCTAATGGAGAGAGTCCGCACCGGACGCCGTGGCCTTGGAGTCCGCGCGGGTATCGCTGGGAGACGGCCATGAACGACTCAACCGAACGCCAAGGCTGGTTGCAGGGTCCGCATGTCGCGCGCGAACCCGAGCCGCTACCCTATCAGCGGGCCGTCCGGTTCGTTCTGCTCGGCCCTCCCGGAGTCGGTAAGGGGACCCAAGCGGAGCGGATCGTGCGCGAGTTCCGCGCGTGCCATCTGTCGACGGGCGACCTCTTCCGCGCCGCGAAATGCGCGGAGCACGTGAGCCCGGCGATGCGGGCGGCCGTGGCTTGCATGCAGCGCGGCGAATTGGTGTCGGACGAGATCGTCATCGATCTCGTGCGCGAACGGTCGTCCTGCCTGCGATGCCACGGCGGGTTCCTGCTCGACGGTTTCCCCCGCACGATCCTCCAGGCCCGCGCGCTCGACGCCATCCTCCAAGACCTTGGCGTCGAACTGGACGCCGCGCTCGCGTTCGAGCTCCCGATCGACGAGGTCATCGAGCGGCTGGGGGGCCGGAGAACGTGTTCGGGGTGCGCCGCCGTGTTTCATGTCGTTTCCCGCCCGCCGCTCCGCGAGGGGATATGCGACCATTGCCGGTCGACCCTGTTTCAGCGGGACGACGACCGCGAGGAGACGATCCGCGTTCGCATGCGAGTCTACGAGGAATCGACGGGGCCGCTCATCGACTACTTCGCGCGCGCCGGTAAGCTCGAACTCGTTTCGGCGAGCGGCGATCCCGACATGGTGTTCGAGCGCGGCAAGAGCGCGATCCTCGGCCGATTGGCGCTGACCCCTCAAGCCTCGGTCGTCGCGTGAATCATCGCGTCGGCGGCGCGACCTCCCGAACGACGGCACCCTGTGTCTCGCTCAACACGAGCAGCGCGAGTCGTTCGGCGGCGTCGAGCTGGTTGGTGCTGAGCGACGCGTAGTCGAACCGTCCGCGCAGGTCGGTGTAGCCGTCCTTGAGGAATTGGATCTGTCCGTCCTTCATCCGGGCGTACACCTTGACGTAGACCTTGGGCAGCGGACGGGTCGACGCCGCATCGAGCACGCGGAGCTGTCCGTAGTTCTCGCTGAGTTGGACGGTGAGCGAATTCGAGTAGTAGGCCTCGGACCGCGTCTGGCCCGCGCCGACCGCCTCGACCAGCACGTTGCGCGACCGAAGCTCCTCGGGCAACTCGACCGTGTGCCGCGCCTGATCCGCCGGTAGCGCGATCGTTCGCGTGACATTCGGCCGGATGTACGAGAACTGGCCGGTGAATTGCTGGACGAACGGATTGCGGCTGAACAGCAGCTCGATGTCCATCTCGTAGAAGTTCAGTTGGATCTCGGGCAGGTTTCGGTAGGAAACCTCGATCCGCCCGCCCTCGAGCTTCATCTCGAATGTCGGCGCATCGGCCGCGAGTTGGGCCTGGGTCTGGTTCCGATCGAGCGGATCGACGACGCCCGCTCGGCCTCCGTCGATTTCGGCGAGTTGTTGGCGGATATTCGCGAACGCGTTGCGCCAGCGGGCCACCGGGTAATCGGCGTACCGCTCCGCGATCCCCATGGCCCGTTCGGGTTGCTCGTTGAAGAAGTCGAGATACGCATCGCAATAGTCGTACTGCATGCGCGTCGCCACATTGTCGGGATTCACGCGCGCGAAGAACGCGCGGGATTCCTCGATCCGGTCCTGCAACAAGAGGTAATAGGTCGTCGCCAGCAGATCGTTGTCGTCGAGCGAACGCCTGTGTGCGAGGATTCGCATGAATCGATCGTACTGGGCGAAGAACCGGTCGTTCAGGATCCGCCGATGGTCGCCCAGTTGGTGCGCGCGGGCATTGACGAGCGGTTTGTATTCGAGGTGTTCGAACGTCCTGCGGAGCACGGGTTCGATGTCGAGCAGCGGGCTTTCGAGATATTCGCCGCATTCCCCAACGAACGGGTCGGTGTGCGCGAGGAACTCGCGAATGGACGGGCGGTGGTTGTGGAGAACGCCGTAGGACCAGATCACGCCGTGGAAGGCGTGCCGCTGCGAGAGCGCGCCGATCACCTTCTCGAAGAAGGCGGCGTCCCGCATCCGCCAGGCGATGCGTTCGAGTTCGACCGCGAACAGATTCCGTTCGCCGAGATACGCCAATACCTCGTCGTCCGTTCCCTCCTGCGAGACATAATCCCACGAACGCCTGTCGACTTCCGAAAGCCGCTCCACGACGCGGAACGTCGCGGCGGGCGAATGGGCGAGCACCTTGCCGTCCCGGCCGACATGGACCGGATAATGGGTGAACTCGCCCGCGTCGGGGAAATAGAAAAGATACTCGATCGTCCGCGTGCTGAACGGATCGAGCTGCAGCCGCGCGCTGCGCGTATAGCGGGCGAGCGCGAGGGGGATCGCTCCGGCCGGAACCTGCAGCAGGACATCGAACGATTGTGCCGACGACGTCGGATTCGTGACGGCCACCTGGCATCCATAGGCCGTATTCACCAGGAATTCGCCCGTCACGAACTTGTCGACGCGCCGGCCGTTCACCATCTCGAACCGGTCCGAATGCCGGAAGAAGTTCTGGCTCACCAGAATCGACGTCGCCTCCTCGGCGACCGGCGTCTCCCGAATCTCCTCGTGGAACGCGAGCGCGCGGCCGCCCGCCGTCATCGTCATGCGGCCTTCCTCGAACGCGAATGCGTGTTTGGGCGATTTGGAAGGCAAGTCGACCAAGGCCAGCACGAACATCATCTCGGTGAACGAATTGGCCGATTCGAGGAAGTGCGACGACAGGGCCGGTTGGTCATCGGTGAGCCCGGCGAGATCGAGCCAGAACGGGTTCGGGTTGACGAGCGCGGCCGTCTGTTGGCCGAGCGGCACATGGTAGAAGTGGTTTTCGGCCCATTCCCGGGTCGTGTCGAGCGGTTGGAAGAGCCGTTCGTATTCCTCGCGACGCTCGGGCTTGCCGAAGAATCGAAGCGCGTTTTCTTCCTTCCGCGCGGCGCCGCGCGCCCCGGTGGCCTTGTCGGCCGCGTCCTTGAGTTTTTCCTCGTGCATTTCCACGGCAAGCCCCGCCGATTCCGGCGGCGGCGGCGCGCCGGGCGCGCCGCCGCGTTCGCCCGCCGCTTCGCCCTTCCCGCCGCCTCCTTCGCCGAGCCCCGCCCGCGCGCGGCCGCCGCGGCGTTCGAGCCGGTCCATGGCCGTTGTCGATTTGGCCTGTTCGACGACGTTCTCCGAGTCAAGACTGCTCACGCCTGTCGCCGTGTTGAAGAGGAAGGCGACACGCGCGGAGTCCACCGGAGTCATCGCGAGGCGATCCGCGATTTCCCGCGCGACGATCGATCGGCCCTCGAGGCGGCGCGCGAGCAGGATCCGTTCCACCGTCGTCAATTGCTCGTAACGCGACGGCTCGGCGTATCGCGCGACAGCCTCGCCGAGCAGCCAATCGTCAAGAAACCGCTTCTCCCGCTTGGTGCGCAGGTGCGGCTCGACAACCCGATGGAAATACTCCGGATCGCGCCGGTACAGGAAGAAGTCGAGTTCGTGGCAGGCGTATTTCGAGTACATTTCGTCCTTCTTGGCCGGTTCGAGCGTCGGCCAGTCGAGAAGGAACTGGAACTCGTCGAGCAGCGGGTTTTTCGACAGCGTGCGGAACAGCGCGTGGATCTTCGCCAGACTGTCGTACGACTCGAAACGCGACGACGCCAGATCGGCGACCGTGAACGACCCGCCTTCGGGAACGAGCGTGACGAGCTGCTGTTGGGTGAAATGCTTGCCCAGGTCGAGCGACTTGGCGAGGCGGAGGTCGACGGATTCGAGCGGCTGGTCGGGCAACGTCGCGGCGCGCGACGTGACGCTCAGCGGGTCCGCCACGATGATCCGCACGAACGATCGGTGGTCGAGCGCGTCGCGGGGGATGACGACGCGGCCTTGTTCGTCGGGCCGCAGGTTCACGAGCACGGCGCCGGCATGGAGCAGGTAATCGAGGTTGGAGTGGCCGGCGGCCGCGGACTTCGCGTCCCCCGGCGCCGAGGCGGCCGGACGCATCGCATCCGGAGCGGGCGCGGGCGCGTCGAACTCGCCGCCCTGCTCGGCCTGCTGCCGCGACGTGCTCGTCTCGCGGACCGGCCACGGATTGAGCAGGAGCTCGGGCCGCTCGAGCATGTTGCCGGGGAACTTCGACGCGTACTTGCGGTCGATGATGTAGCGGTATTCATCGCCGATGTTGCGACCCTCGACGTAATACGACTTCGGCGCGGGGATGAAGGCCCAGCGCGGGTCGGAATCCCGCACGGCGGCGAGCTTTTGGAAATCGTCGAACTGCGGCGCGTAACGCGTCGCGAACACGTGGATCCGCGTGAACGGCGTCGCGTTCCGCAACTGCAACCGCACCGATTCGGCGTCGGCCGTCAGTTCCCCGACGGCGACCGGATTGCGGCGCCGGACTTCGAGCAGCGTGTGCGCGCCGAGCACGTAGTCGTTCCAGACATCGCCCTCGACGACCTGGATCCGGACATGCGCGCCGCGCCGTTTGAGCCAAAGATCGTATTCACCGGCCGCGAGCCCCGTGATGCGGAGCGCGCCGCCGACGAGCGCGATCGCGTCGAAACGGTCGGCGACGAACGTGCCCGCGCGCGTTTCGAGCAACGAGAAGTCGTCGCGCGACGGCTTGCCCTCGACCGCGCCGGGATAGGGAACCTCGATCGGTTGCCCCAACGCTTCGTGGAGACTCGACGGATACGTCTGCCGATCGCCCCGCATCGGCCAGGATCGCGACACGCCGTTCGGGATGTTCACGTCGAGCTGATCGATGTCGGTCAGGGGACCCACGCGGATACGGCCGTCCGCGTCCGACTTGAGCGAAAGGGCGAACGGCTGGCGGAAGTCGCGGTGCTTGAGCGATATGGCCGCGGCGAGGTCGGTTCTCGGCTCGCCCGTCTTGCCGAGCAATTCAACCCAATACGCGTCGCCCGCGCGCACCAGGTGCGCGTCGTGGATCGCGTCCGACGCGTCGATCCCGTTCAATTCGAACGTATCCGACGTTTCGAGATCGACCTTCGTGTTCCGGCTGAGCGACTGGATCTTGGCGAGCAGAGCGATATCGAGCCGCGCGAGGCGCGGCGGCACCTGGATCTCATGCGCCGACTCGCGGTCCTCGAACAACTTGAAGTCCTCGACGTCCCGCGTCGTGGACACGCCGTCCAAATCGGTCGCCGTCACGCGCAGCCGCACGTTTTCGAGCACGCCGAGCGTGACGGGCGTGCCATTGACCGTCAGGCCTGGCCGAATCAACGCGATCGCCTTGCGGCCGCGCAGGAGCGACTCCCGGTCGATGTAGATCCCCGCCGTCAACTGGTAGTTCTCGGCCTCGTGCTGGAGGCGGTCGAGCGACGCGAATCCCCGATGCAGGAGAATGATCGGCTGGTCCCCCGGAGACGTGCTGAACGGTACGGCGATCTCGCCCTGCTGGTTCGCCGCGTACTTGTGGCCGCCCAGCATCAATTCGGCGTCGGGAAGCGGCTCGTTCTTTTCGTCGAGCACATGCACGAGCACGCCCGCCGTGCTCGAACGCGACACGTACCGCAAACGGCCCTTGCGCACGAGCGCCCGGCTGCTCTTGCCGTTGCCGATGAAATCGATGACATACACGCCGCGCCGATTCAGATCGGGAAACTCGAAGTGCCGGTCGATCCTCCGCAGAGGCGGTTCCTCGTATTGGTAGGAATATTCCCAATTGGGAGTGAGCCCGTCGAGATTCAGATCGGCCTCGATCTCCCGCGCGTTCTGGTGGTAGTAGTTCAGCGTGTTGATTTCAAAAACTTTGACGATCAACGTGGAGACGTTCTTGATCGACAAGTCGAGCCGAACGGGTTCGTCCGCGTCGACCGACGTCTTGTTCGTCGGGGCGAACGCGAGGTCGATGCGTTCCTTGAGCGCCTGGAATTCGGCCGGGCTGAGCCACGAGACCCACTGCTCCTGTTCGCCGAGCCCGTGGACGATTTTTGTCTCGGCGAACACCGACCGCAGGAACTCCTCGCGAATGAATTCGCCGAACGGCTGATACGTCGTGTCCTCGACGAAGAATCGCCCCAGATAGGCGCGCACCAGCGGCTCGTCGGAACCGATCGACGGGAGGGCCGTCATCGGCTCGAAGGCCGCGTCGAGGTCGACCATGCCGCCGCTGTTCGCGAACCGTTGGACGAAGTCCGGATTCGCGTAGGCCACGCCGCGCGGAAGGCGGATGTAGGCCAGGAACCGTTCGCGGTCGTGGACGCCTTGGCCCCGATCATGCACGAGCCGGTGGTAGAGCACGTGCGCCTTGAGCGAATTGAACGTGTCGGGCAACTTGCCGACAAAAGCCCATAACCGGTCGAGATACGCCTCGCGCTCGTCCGCGTCGACCGACCAGTCGACATCGGACCGCGGACGTAGCTTGGTGAGGTAGGCGTGGACAAAGGCGGCGTTGCCGAGCAGTGCGGGTTTGCGCGCGGCCAGTTCGTCCATCTGCGCGGGTAGGAGCATCGCGTGAACGCCATGCGCGCCGAAACCGGCGCCCGCGTCGAGATCGGCGACGATCAGATCGACGAGTCCCGCGTAGTCGGCGCGTTGCAATCTGCCGAGCAATTCGCGGCGCTGGTCCTTGTTGAGCGGTGTCGCCATCAGCCATTCGAGCGCGGAATCCTCGAAGCCCTGCAGGTTCGGTTGGCCTTGCCGAGCGCGTTCGGAATAGGCGTCGCGCGTGATGAGATTCGGATCGAGCGCGGAGGGCAGGTCGGGCGGCCGATCGCGCACCGCGCGCTGGTGGTCGAACGTCAGCGACAGGACTCGCTTCAGGTAGTCGAGCGTCTCCCGCGGAGCCTGATCGTAGGTCAGCAAGGCCTGCCGGTGTCGGATCTCCTTGACCCGCGCCGTCTCACCGTGCCGTTCGACCCACGTGCGCACGAGAGGCTCGATTTTCTCGAATTGCTGCAGGTGCTGGAAATGCAGGCAATGATAGTAGTAGTAGTCCTCGGTCCCTGGGATGAGCTGGTCGAGGACCTTTTGCCGGTCGCCCGCGAGCGCGAACGTCTCCGCCCATGGAACGTCGTCGGCCCAACCGCGTCCACACCATGCGATGACCAGAATGACGCTCGAAACGGCAAACCACGTGCGACGCATGACCCATCCCCGATCGAGAAAACGCCTTGGAACCCGCAATCCACAGTCGGAACGCGGAACCCGCCGCTCGCCCCGCGCCGGTCGAATTCGGCGCGCGGAACGCTCCGCAATTCTAGATCACCCAAACGCAGGGGAGTGCCCGGCGCGACTCGGTTTCGGCCGAGTCGACTCGTTCCATAAGACGAACGGCCCCCGCCAACCGATTCTTGTCCGCGCGGCCCGGATCGACGCGTGAAACGGGAAGCCGAGTCATGCGAGCCGGGCGGCTCGCAAGCCGGAGTCGACGTGGATGCGGAACGGGCCGTGTTGGAGACGGCGCGCGGCGCGTGTGACGGGATGCGAGCTCGTGCCGCGTGACGGCTATTTGCCCGTTTCCTCGCCGTCCGTCCCGGCGGGCGGAGCGCCGAACGGATCGGATCCGCGCGGCATGGGCGCGGCGCCGCCCGCGGCGGGCGGTTTGGGCGCTCCGAACGGATCGTCGGCGGCCGGCGCGGCGTCCGTGCTCGACGGCGGGGCGTCGGCCGGCTTGGCGGGCTCGGACGCCGCCTCCGCTTCCCGCGGATCCACATGGAGCGTCGGATAGATCGCTTCGATCGGCCTGAGGCACTGCAGAAGGCCCGAACGGGTCGCCAAATAGACGCGATCCGTCCGCATGTTCGTGAGCCGGATGTCGGGCAGCACGTCCGCCATGTTCGACACGCGCGTGCCCGACGCGAGGTCGAGGATCACGAGCCGTTCGAGCCGATCGACGGCGAAGAGGTGTGTCGCGGAAGCGGCGAGGATCTGACGCACATCCGGAGCCGTCCAGACGATCGAGCCGTCGGCCGTCGCGACGTGGAAGAGGTGGTTCGTCGAGTCGACGGCGAAAAGCGCGTCGCCCAGCACGACGGGCGATCGCACGATCGGTTCTCCCAGCGAACGCGTCCACGCGATCGTGCCGGACGCTTCATTCACGCAGTAGACATACCCGTCGATCGACGCCGCGAATACGCGTTTTCCCCACGCGGTCGGCCCTCCGACAAACGCCTTCGTCGCCTCGATCCGGTACCGGATCGATCGGCTATGGGCCGCCGCGACATAGAGGTACCCGCGGTTCGTCGTCCACGCGGCGATCGACGGCGTGACGATCGGCGATTCCATGGCATGCCCCAGACCGTGGTACGCCGCGACGGGAGCGCCGAGATCGGTGGCCGAGTAGATTTCGAGCGCGCCGTTGATCATCGGCAGGAAGACCAGCTCGCGGCTCAGCGCGGGTCCGGCGACCGGAACGTGCCGCGTCCTCCGCTTCGAGAGCGTGCGCCCGTCCTTTCGGTCGAGAACGTGCAACATCGATCCATGCACGACGGCGACCCGATCGTTTTCCGCCGCCGCGGCGCTCATCGGATGGCCCGGCGGACCGACCTGAACCGACCATAGCCGCCGACCCGTCTCGCCGTCGATGGCGTCGAGCGCGCCTTGATCTGTCGTGATGAACAGGGTCGCGATCGGCACAACATGCTCGACGACTTCGGCCGCAGCGCCTCGCAATGTGAGCCGTTCGGCTTCCAGGTCGGCCCGCTTCTTGGCCCCGTCCTTTCCGATCGGAAGGCCGTCGGCGTCCGGTTCGTCCTCCGCGTAGATGCGGCGCAGATCGCCGACTCGAAGCTCGTAGCTCGCGCGGCTCTCTTTGGAATGCACGTGGAGCGTGACGGCCTGGATTTCACCGCGAGCCGGATCGACGGCCGCCTGGGTGGCCCAAGCCCGCACGAGTCCGAATCGGGTCGCCGCGTCGTGCGAGACGAGCCCGGTCGGCTGGGCCTGGAGTGCGACGGGTCCCCCGAGGATGGCGAGCAGAGCGAGCGGAACGGCGGTCGACGGGCGGCGCGATCGCGGCGAACGGATCATGGTGGACAACCTCAAGTGGATAGCATGGCCCCGCGCGGCGCGCGGGGCCGGGCAGTTCCATCCTAGTTGGAGTGAATCCGAAAATCCACGAACGTGGACTCCAACGATGTCGAAAGTCGCGGATCGCTCCGCGATCCGCCTTTCTTGGTATCCAGGTCGTGCGCGGGTTCGGTGGTTCGCGGCGCGAACCACGACCTTGCTCCGCGTTTGCAACAAAAAAACCCGTTCAGGTAGGCCATACCTGAACGGGTCTATCATCAACAATTTCGACAGATTGCCGGAAGAATCCGGCGCCTTTTCCGCTGTTTGAGGACCACGTCCACGTTGGACCGAACCACGTCGCCGCGGTACGGTCGATTTCCTTAGAAAGGAGGTGATCCAGCCGCAGGTTCCCCTACGGCTACCTTGTTACGACTTAGTCCCAATCGCGGAGTTCATCTTCGGCGCTTGCTTCCTTACGGTTAGCTCGGCGACTTCGGATGCCCCCCACTTTCGTGGCTTGACGGGCGGTGTGTACAAGGCTCAGGAACACATTCACCGCGGTATGCTGACCCGCGATTACTAGCGATTCCAGCTTCATGCAGGCGGGTTGCAGCCTGCAATCCGAACTGAGCCGCGCTTTTTGGGATTTGCTTGCCCTTGCGAGTTCGCATCCCTTTGTACGCGGCATTGTAGGACGTGTGCAGCCCTAGTCATAAAGGCCATGAGGACTTGACGTCATCCCCACCTTCCTCCGGTTTAACACCGGCAGTCTCCCTAGAGTCCCCGGCATGACCCGCTGGCAACTAAGGACAAGGGTTTCGCTCGTTAAGGGACTTAACCCGACATCTCACGACACGAGCTGACGACAGCCATGCAGCACCTGTGCTCGAGCTCCCTTGCGGGCACCCCTCCCTTTCAGGAAGGTTCTCAAACATGTCAAGACTAGGATAAGGTTCTTCGCGTAGCCTCGAATTAAGCCACATCCTCCACCGCTTGTGTGAGCCCCCGTCAATTCCTTTGAGTTTCAGCCTTGCGACCATACTCCCCAGGCGGAGCACTTAACGCTTTCGCTACGGCCGAGGGAATGTGGAGGTTCCCACGACCCAGTGCTCATCGTTTACAGCTAGGACTACCGGGGTATCTAATCCCGTTTGCTCCCCTAGCTTTCGTGCCTCAGCGTCAGAAGAGCCCCAGAGGGCCGCTTTCGCCACCGGTGTTCCTCACAATATCAACGCATTTCACCGCTCCACCGTGAGTTCCGCCCTCCTCTAACTCCCTCGAGCCCGGCAGTTTTGAGCGCAATTCCTCGGTTGAGCCGAGGCATTTCACACCCAACTTGCCGGGCCGCCTACGCACGCTTTAAGCCCAGTGATTCCGAATAACGTTCGCACGGTTCGTCTTACCGCGGCTGCTGGCACGAACTTAGCCCGTGCTTCCTTCTAGGATAGGTCAAACACCGGGGAGAACCCCGATGCACTTCCTCCCCTACGACAGCGGTTTACAACCCGAAGGCCTTCATCCCGCACGCGGCGTCGCTCGGTCAGGCTTTCGCCCATTGCCGAAGATTCTCGACTGCAGCCACCCGTAGGTGTCTGGGCAGTGTCTCAGTCCCAGTGAGGCGGGCCATGCTCTCACACCCGCTAGCCATCTTTGCCTTGGTGAGCCATTACCCCACCAACTAGCTAATAGCACGCGGACTGCTCCTCGGACGGAATCACACCTTTGGTCCGGAGACGCTATCTGGTATTACCGGCAGTTTCCCGCCGCTATCCCAGATCCGAGGGTACATATCCACGCATTACTCTCCCTTTCGCCGCTTATGGCTCTAGCAAGCTAAAACCACACGCTCGACTTGCATGCCTAATCCACGCCGCCAACGTTCATTCTGAGCCAGGATCAAACCCTTCAAAAATTTATGCTTGGACGCTCGGACACTCGACCCTTGCGGACCGACCGCCCTCGCGATCTCGAGCCAATTCGCTGAAGTAGTTTGAAACTACTTTCCACTTTCATGCGATGTTTCAGTCGCTATGAAACATCCATCAAAGGCCTGTTCGAAGCGTCGCCTCAAACAGAAAATTGACAGAAAAGGCTTGTCTGCCGAATTGTCAAAGATCCCAAACCAAAACCGACCCGGCCTCAACAGGCCGAGACGTTCCCCGCCGCGGGCTTTCCCGCGTCGGGATTCGCCATTGTACTGGCGCTCGAAACCGTGTCAACCTCCGCCGCGAACTTTCTTTTTTTCGATCGCGCTTGCGTTCTCGGTTACCCGTGCTCGGGAACCGCCGTGCTCGGGAACCGCCGTCCCACTCGGCCGTCGCCTTTTCGGGCTTGGCCCTTTCGGGGCAACGACTGGTATCGAGTTTCGCGTCGCAGGAGTTGAACAATTTACCGTGCGATTCCGACGCGCCAAGGGGCTCGCGGGCCAATCGCCGGGAATTTCGGAAATCGGTTGGGAAATCGGCCGGTTCGCCGGGTATCATCGCCAAAGTCCGCTTCCCGTGCCGCACAAGGAAACGTCGCGTGGCCCGCAACGAACAGTTGATCCGGCAGTACAAAATCCTGCAGATCCTCGAACGGTACCGGTTCGGCCGGACGCTTGCGGAAATCCGCGACGAAGCGGTCGACGAATTGGGGCTCACGTCGCTGCACGAACGGAGCGTGCGCCGCGATCTGGCGGCCCTGCAGATCGCCGGGTTCGATATCGTCGACGTCGCGACGCAGCGCGGCCGCGTCTGGAAATTCGGGCCTCGGATCCGGCCGATCCACAGGATCACGGCGTCGGCGACCGAGCTGGTGGCCCTATCGGTCGGCCGCGACCTCATGACGCCCCTCTACGGAACGCCCCTTTGGCAGGGGATCGAGTCGTTCTGGAGCAAGATCCAAGAGTCGTTGCCCGAATCGGTCCTGCGGCACTACCAGAAAATGCGAAGCGCGCTCTATGTCCAGGGAATGCCGCCCAAGTCGTACGAACGCCAGCAGGGCATGTTGAAATCGCTCCAGAGGGCGATCCTCGAACACCGCGTCGTCGAAATCGAATACCGGCCGGTGAATCGGGAAATCCAACGGCGTCGGATCGAGCCTTACGCGCTGATCGTGCACCGCACGAGCCTCTACGCCGTCGCCGCCGACCATGCGCTCGAAGGCCCGATCGCCGAACGACTGCGCCACTGGAAGCTTGACCGGTTCCAAAAGGCCACGCTGCTCGACACGTGGTTCGAGCCCCCTCCGGATTTCGATATCGAACGCCATCTGAAGAAGAGCCTCGGCGTGTTTTCGGTCGCGAAGCCCCAGACCTATACCATTCGACTGTCGTCATCGGCCGCGGCATGGATTTCCGAGGACCCATGGCACCCCGAACAGCATGTCGAATGGCAACCCGACGGCTCCGCACGGCTCACGGTCAGTGCGGGCGAAGAGCTCGAAGTCGTCCTTCGCGTCCTCGCGCTCGGCGACCACGCCGAGTTGATCGCGCCCGCGGCGGCGCGTCGGACCCTCGCCCAGATGATTGGTCGCATCGCGGCCCAGTATGACAAGTCCAAATAGGCTGTGCGCCATGAACGGGCCGTCCATTCCCATCCGATCGATCATCGTCGCGGTCGCGGCGAACGGCGTCATCGGCCGCGACGGCGCGCTGCCGTGGCACGTCCCCGCCGACCTGAAGCGGTTCAAACGCCTCACGATGGGCCATCACCTCATCATGGGACGCAAGACGCTCGAATCGATCGGACGCATCCTGCCCGGCCGAACCACCGTCGTCCTCACGAAGAACGACGACTACCAATCGCCCGGCGCCGTCGTGGCCCGCTCGCTCCAGCAAGCGATCGACGCGGCGGCGGAAGCGGGGGATGACGAGGTGTTTATCGTCGGCGGCGGCGAAATCTATCGCCAAGCACTACCGCTCGCCGACCGTATCTATCGGACGCGCGTCGACGCGACGGTCGCGGGAGACACGACGTTTCCCGAACTCGCGCCGACCGATTGGCGCGTGGTGCGCGCGGAATCGGTTCCGGCCGAAGGAGGCGTCCCGGCGCACGCGTTCGAAGTGCTCGAACGCGCCGCGACGGCTAGGCGCGATCCCACGGAAAAGCCATCACTTCCCGAATGTCCGTCGATCCCGTCGCGATCATGACAAGCCGATCGAAGCCGAGGGCCACTCCCGCGCACGAGGGCATCCCCGCGCGCATCGCGTTCAGGAGCCGATTCGGCGCGGGGAGGCCCGTCTTCCCGCCCGCCTCCCGCGCGCGATTCTGCGACCGAGCGCGTGCCGCCAACTCGTTCGCGTCAAGCAACTCGTGGTATCCGTTCGCCAATTCGACGCCGTCCACGTACAACTCGAACCGCTCGGCGACCGCCGGATCGTCGGGATGCAGCCGGGCGAGGGCCGCCTGACTCGCGGGGTATCCCCACACGATCGCCGGTTCGCCCCAACCCAAATGCGGCTCGACGCACTCGGCAAGCAACCAGTTCCGCCATGCGTCCGGGTCGCGTGGGAGGGACTCGGGGACCGTCTTTCCCAATCGGGAACCGGCCTCCGCCATCGCTTCGATCGTCGCGCGATGGGGGTTGATGCCCGCGTGGGCCTGAAACGCGTCGGCATAGGAGACGCGTCGAGCCGGTGGTCGGCCGAGAAGCCGCTCGGCATATTGGGAAAGGCGTTCGATGCCCGCGTCGATTCCCGCGCCGACCTCGTACCATTCGACCATCGTGAACTCGGGATTGTGCCGGACGCCGACCTCGCCGGCGCGGAACGCGCGGGTGACCTGGAACAGGGACACGCCGTACGCGGCGAGTGCCCGTTTCATGCCGAGTTCGGGGGAGGTCTGCAGCCATCCACGCGCGGAATCCGACGCGTCGCCCGTCTCCATGTCGCATCGAACGGAGAGCGGATCGAGATGTCGATCGACGATCGTCTCGCGCGACAGAACGGGCGTTTCGATTTCGAGAAAACCGCGTTCCGTGAAAAACGCACGCGTTTCGCGCAGCAGTTCGGCGCGGCGCCGCAGGCGATCGAGGCGCGCGGTCGGCCGCCAATCGTTCGACAACTGCCCGCCATCGATCACGTGCTTGCCCGTTCGACGTACTCGCCCGTGCGCGTATCGATCCGAATGACATTGCCCATTTCGATGAACGAAGGGCAGACGAATTCGGCCCCCGTCTCCACCTTGACCGGCTTGGTCACGTTCGTGGCCGTATCGCCGCGCACCCCGGGTTCACAATATTCGACCTTGAGCTCGACATGGTTGGGCGGAGTCACGGCGATCGGATTGCCGTTGTAGAGGAGCATGGAGCAGACCATGCCGTCCTTCAGGTATTTCCAGTTATCGTCGACTTGCTCCGCGCTCAGTTCGTATTGCTCGAACGACGCGTTGTCCATGAAGACGAAGGTCGTGCCTTGTTTGTAGAGGTATTGGGTCTGGATCTCCTGGATGTCGGCGGCTTCGAGCGTATCGCCGCCCTTGTAGGTCCGGTCCAGGACCGTATTTCGGATGATGTTGCGAAGACGGCACTTATAGAGCGCGTTTCCCTTGCCCGGCTTGACGAAATTCATTTCGATCATCAAGTACGGTTCGCCGTCGATCTGGACCTTGAGTCCCTTGCGGAATTCACTCGTCTTGTAAACAGCCACGGTTCCGACTCTGCTTCGTTTTCCAATGGGGGGAGAGTATGCTATCGAGCATGGTGATTGTATCCGGTTCACGGAAGCCTGTCGGCCCGGGTTCGCCGTCGCGGCCGCCTTCGTGGCGGGAGGCGATGCGCCGCGCGGTGCGCGACGCCGAAACGCTCTGCCGGATGCTCGACCTTCCAATCCCTCCGAGCGCGTCGATCGCCGCCGCGGTCGGCTCGTTTCCGGTCTTCGCGCCGCTCGAGTTCATCGCTCGGATGCGCCCCGGCGATCCGCGGGATCCGCTCCTTCTCCAAGTCCTCCCGATGTCGGCCGAACAGGCGGTCGTCGCGGGCGATTCGAACGACCCGCTCGCCGAACACGCGGCCTCACCGGTCCCCGGCCTCCTCGAAAAATACGCTCGAAGGACGTTGATCGTAGCGACCGGTGCGTGCGCCGTCCATTGCCGGTACTGCTTCCGCCGCCATTTCCCGTATGTCCGTTCGCGTTCGGAGGAAGCCCTCGATGCGTGGCTCGTCCGCTTGCATGCCGATCCATCGGTCGACGAGGTCGTCCTGAGCGGCGGCGATCCGTTGACCCTTGGGGATGAACGGCTTGGAAACCTGCTTGACCGGCTCGACAAGATCCCCCATCTGCGCCGTGCCCGGTTGCACACGCGGCTCCCGATCGTCATTCCGCGGCGGGTCACCCGGCGGCTCGTCGCCCGTCTCCGATCGACACGCTTGGCGCCGATCGTCGTGGTGCACGCCAACCACGCGCGGGAGATCGACGAACCGGTCGCCGCGTCGCTCGCGAGGCTCGTCGACGCGGGCATCCCCGTACTCAACCAGTCGGTCCTCCTTCGGGGCGTCAACGATTCGGCGGCCGCGCTCGAAGACCTTTGCCGAACGCTCGTGAACGCGCGGGTCATTCCGTATTATCTGCACCAGCTCGATCGCGTTGCCGGAGCTCGCCATTTCGAGACGGCCGACGGTGTTGGTGAACGACTGATCGAAGAACTCCGCGCGCGGCTTCCCGGCTATGCCGTTCCCCGGTTCGTGCGCGAGATACCCGGCGAACCGGCCAAACGCGTGCTCGCGTGAGAAACGCGACGCATGGCGACGATTCGTTCATCCCCTTACGCACCTGAACGCTTTTCGCGGGCGGATTCCCCCGGAGTTTAGTTGACATCAAGGGGGGGGGTATGCTGCGTGCATTGAAATCGGTGAGTCGCAACGATCGCCGACGTGTTCGTCCTTCATTGCCTCATTATTGGGAGTCGCTTTCATGCGAAGCCGTACACTGTGGGTCGGATTGACTTTGTGTGTGGTGGTCGCGAACATGGGTGCCACTTGGACGTTGGTCAACCCAGCGCAGGGGTCGTCTCATCCGAAGAATGTCGCCATTTCCGGAGGCGGTATGACCACCGCGCCATTCGGGACGGCATTCATCGCCGAAGTGTGGGTAAATGGCAAGAAGGAAAACACGACGAATGGATCTTCAGTGAACCTAAGCTGGGGTGTCACGATACCGTTGCCGCCTTCCGGACAATGGACTGTCAGCCAGACTGCGGCGTTCAAGCTCTTCCCGTCCGATGGCAGCCAAGACAAGTCCCACACCATAATTATCACCAACTGAGTTCGCAAATAGTGGACGTGACATGTCGTATTCGGCGACCAATGTCGTGACTCTCGTCGTGGTGGCACTCACGGTGGCGGGTTCGGCGTGTCGTCGCGAGTATCGGCCACCGCCTCAAAAACCGACGCCGCCAACGCTGGAAGTCTCGGTGCCGCCCGGCGAGATTTCGCCGACCCGGGAAGGCGCCGTTTCGTTCGGCGAAATCGCCGTTCCAACGGGCATGACCGCGGTGGCGTTCGTCGGTACGGTGACCGCCGAGGACGAGTATGGCCCGACGTTCGTGGCATTCGAGGAGACTCGGAAGGGCGACATCATCGTCAACGTCGCCACGGGAGTCGCGTGCTTCGACTACAATCCGGGCGACCGCAATCCGGGCAAGACGTATCGCGTCGTCGTGGATGCCCTTCCGAAACCTGGCGCGCATCGTGTTGTCGTATCCCTGGGTCCCGGGAAGTTCCTCGCCACCGGTACCGTTCGAGTCCCGGCAAACTCGACGACCCGGGAAAAGTGACGACGCCGAGGTGCCCATGCGCGCCATTCGTCCGGGCATCGCGATGGTCGAACTCATGGTGAGTTTGTTCGTGGTCGCCATCCTGGTGGGCCTGCTGCTCCCCGCGGTGCAATTCGCGCGCGAAACGGCGAGGAAGACGCAGTGTCGCTCCAACCTGCGCCAAATCGCGCTCGCCACCCATGAGTATTCGGTGGCTCAGGGCGCTTTCCCACCGGGCTGCGCTCCCAATGGCTATTCAGCGCTCGTCGCCTTGTTGCCGTATTTGGACCACGAGTCGTTGTTCGCGCGCGTCGACTATTCCATAGGGGAAGACGACGGTCCCACGGAACTGCGAACGGTTCGCGTTCCCGTGTTCTATTGCCCGTCCGATGGAGCCCCGACGCATTTGCCGCAATTGCAATCCGTGGCGGGAACGAACTACGCGGGGAATTGCGGAGTGTGGCACCTCCTTCGACCCTTCGACGGCGCCTTTCGGTATTGGGATGTCGCACCCAAGCCCGGAACCGGACCTCCGCTGCGACCGAGCGAGTTCGTGGACGGGCTTTCGAACACGTCCCTGTTCGCCGACGTGCCACGTTCGGACGGCACGTATCACCGTCTTCGCATGGTCTGGAATCTGCCGTTCGCGTTTGGGCCCGGACTCGCGGGACTCGCATCGTTTCGGGAAATGTGCGGAGGCCTTCCGTCGGACCCGAAGTACAGCGGTTGGTCCGGGTCCCCCATCGGCCGCGGCGTGCCCTGGTCGAATGGGAGCATCACGCTGGGTCTCTATACGCACACGCTCGTGCCCAATGCGCCCTCATGCTACAACGGCACGGCTGTCCGATCCGCCGCGGCCACGGCGGGCGGCTTTCATTCACGGGGCATCAATGCGGCGTTCGCCGATGGGCATGTTGATTTCCTGAGCAACGGGATCGATCTCGAAACATGGATGGCCTTGGGAACTCGCGATCAAGGCGACGTCGCCCATCCTTAGAGGACGGCCCTGTTCTCGCGGCGGCCATTCGTGCCGAGGCCAAGATCATTTGGCACGGAGGCGGCTTGGCGGACTATAATGCGGGCCGGGCCACACCTCGCGAAACACCTTGGACGGGACGACCCATCGCATGCGCGATTCGGAAATCGGAACGGGAGCACTCGCCGCCGGACGACTTGCCGACAACGACGTGGCGGCCATCGATCGCCTGCGCGAGGCGTACGCGGCGCTGCGCGGCGAACTGCGCCGCGTGATCGTCGGACAGGACGCGGTCGTCGAGCGCATGGCGATCTGCCTGTTCGCCCGCGGTCACGCCTTGTTGATGGGCGTACCGGGACTCGCCAAGACGTTGCTTGTGAGCAAACTGTCGGAAACGCTTTCCCTCCGGTTCAGCCGGATCCAGTTCACGCCCGATCTGATGCCGATGGACATCACGGGCACCGACATCCTTCAGGAACGGGGCGCGGGTCGGCGCGAGTTCGAATTCGTCCGAGGTCCGGTCTTCGCGAACATCGTATTGGCGGACGAGATCAACCGCGCGCCGCCCAAGACGCAGGCCGCCATGCTCGAAGCCATGCAGGAACACAAGGTGACCGTCAACGGCCAGGTGTTCCATCTCGATCCGCCGTTCTGGGTCCTCGCCACGCAGAACCCGGTCGAGCAGGAAGGAACCTATCCGCTTCCCGAGGCGCAGCTCGACCGGTTCATGTTCCTGATCGAGTTGGATTATCCGTCGGAGGCGGAGGAGATCGAGATCGCGAGGACCACGACGGGCGACGAGGCTCCGCGACTGAATCCGCTGATGGCGGCGCCTGATATCCTCGCGCACCAGAGTCTGGTTCGACGGGTACCCGTACCGGACCATATCTACGCCTATGCGGCGCGGCTGGTCCGCATGACGCGTCCGGCGGGCGATTCGGCCCCCGCGTGGCTCAAGCCGCTCGTCGCCTGGGGCGCCGGTCCGCGGGCCGTGCAGTATTTGATCCTGGGCGCGAAGGCCCGCGCGGCCCTGCTCGGCAGCTACATGGTGCGGCTCGACGACGTCCACGAAATCGCGGCGGCCGTGTTGACCCACCGGATCATCACGACGTTCGCGGCGCAAGCCGAGGGGATCGATGCGAAGCAGATCGTCCGCCGCCTGATCGCCGAATGCCCATGACGGAGCCGGTCCGCGATGTTGCCCGATCGCCGTTTCCGCTCGTTCCTCGACCCCAACGTCTTGTCCCGCCTCGCGGGCATCCCACTGTTCGCGCGCAGGCCCATGTTGGGCACGGTGTCGGGTCGTCATGCGAGCCCCCATCGGGGCGCGAGCGTCGAATTCGCCGAGTACCGCAAGTATGTTCCGGGCGACGATCCGAGGCGGATCGATTGGCGCGCGTACGGCCGATCGGACCGGTATTACGTCAAGGAATTCGAGGCCGATACGAATCTGCGCTGCTGCCTGATTGTGGACACGAGCGGTTCGATGGATTTTGGTTCGAGTGGTTCGCGCGGCGTCACGAAGCTCGACTACGCCAGGCAAATCGCCGGTTCGCTCGGATACCTCGCCGTCCAACAGGGCGACGCGGTCGGTCTGGCGTGCGTCGCGGAGAACATCGTGCGCAACCTGCCGCCGCGCCGCAACCCAGGCCATCTGCGGCTCGTGTTCGACATGCTCGAAAAGGCCGAGCCTCAAGGTGGAACGCGTCTGGTCGAGGCGTTGCATGAACTGGCCGAGACGATCCGCCAACGCGCGCTCGTGGTCGTCTTGTCGGACCTGTTCGTGGAGCCTGACGCCGTGCGGGGTTGCCTCGAACACCTTCGGTTCCGCAAGCACGACGTCGCCGTCTTCCATTTGCTCGATCCGCTGGAGCTCGCGTTCACGTTCCACCGCCCCACGCGTTTCGTGGACATGGAAGGGGGCGCATCGCTTTTCGCGGAGCCGAGTGAGATCGCCGATCGGTATCAGCGCGCGCTCCGGGCGTACCTCGATGGCATGCGCGCGGTGATGCTGGAAACGGCCGTTGACTATCATCGGGTGTCGATCGACGAGGACTACGAGCCGCTCTTGGGCCGATTCCTGATCGGTCGGGCTCGGGGGCGGGGCGGGCGATGAGTTTTTTGCAACCATGGCTCCTGGCCGCCTTGCCGCTCGCCGCGCTGCCGATCGTCATCCATTTGATCCACCAGCGCCGGTTCCGGACGGTGCGTTGGGCGGCCATGATGTTCCTGCTCGCCGCCGCCCGCATGTCGCGCGGCTACGCGCGGCTGCGCCAATGGTTGATCCTGCTGTTCCGCGCGCTCGCCGTCGCGACGCTCGTCTTCGCGATCAGCAGGCCGCTGGCGAGCGGCTGGATCGGGTCGGCGATCGGCGACGCGGCCGACACGACGCTCGTCCTGATCGACCTATCCCCGAGCATGTCGCAGCGCGAGGACGGTTCATCGCTTTCCAAACTCGAAACGGCCCGGAAGCAACTCGCCGAACTCCTCGGCCGCACGCGGTCGACGAAGTGGGTCGTGATCGACGGAGCGCGGGGCGTGCCTCGGGAAATCGCGAATCCCGGGGAACTGGCGGAGGGTCCGCTGCTTGACGGGACCAGCCGTCCGTCCGATTTCCCGACCCTCCTGCAAGCGGCGCGGGACTACATCGCGACGAACCGGGCGGGGCGCACGGAGATCTGGATCTGCTCGGACACGCGCGCGAACGACTGGGACGCCGACAGCCCGCGTTGGGCGACGCTGCGTTCCGCGTTCGGGGAGTTCACGCAGTCGATTCGATTCCATCTCGTTGCCTATCCGCGCGTCGACTCGGGCAACCTGGCGATCCGCGTCGGCAACGTGCGGCGCCGCGCGACGTCCGACGGAGCCGAATTGACGCTGTCGATCCATGTCGCGCGGGAACCGGGCCAGGCGGGAAACGACGGCCCGCGCACGATTCCCGTGCGGATGGAAATCGATGGTGCCCCGTCGGTGCTCCCGATCGATCTCGTGGCGGACCGGGCCGACTGGCTCGACTACCGCGTGCCGCTGCCGTCCGACCGAAAGACCGGATGGGGCGTCGTGCGATTGCCCGAGGATTCGAATCCCGCCGACAACGAGTTCTTCTTCGTGTACGACGAACCGGCCCCGCGCGCGATGCTGGTGGTCGCCGAGGATATCGACGCGGTGCGGCATGCCGAACTGGCCGCGTCGATTTCGCCGGACCGTTCGATCGCGTGCGCCGTCGAGCGGGTCGAGCGGGAACGGGTCGCGGGCGTCGCGTGGGAGACGGTGTCGCTCGTGCTCTGGCAGGGCGTCCTTCCGTCGCCGTCCGAGTCCGAACGGATCGACGCGTTTCTGGCGCGGGGGGGCCGCATCGTGTTCCTGCCGCCCCGCGGCTCCGACGCGGCGACGTTCCGCGGAATGCGGTGGGGATCGTGGCACGAATCGCCTCCGGGGACGCTCGTGGAATCCTGGAGGACCGATCAGGATTTGTTGGCGAACACGTCGGACGGCGCGGCGCTGCCCGTCGGATCGTTGCGCATCGCCCGATATCGCGATCTGGCGGGCACGCCTTCGCCGCTCGCGACGCTGCGCGGCGGCGCGCCGCTGCTCGCCCGCGCGCCCACCGAATCGGGAGGCGTATATTTCCTGGCGACGACGCCGTCGCCCGCCGATTCGTCGCTCGCCGCCGACGGCGTGGTCCTCTACATCGCCCTGCATCGAGCGCTCGCCGCAGGCGCGGAATCGCTTGGCAACGCGAGACAGCGCGACGCGGGATTCACACTCTCATCCGACTCGGAACCGTGGACCCGGCTCGCCGGTTCCCGACCCGTCCTGTCCACCGACTATCCGCTCCATGCCGGCGTCTATCAAACGGGGGACGCATCGACGGCGGTCAACCGGCCGTTGGGCGAGGATCTCGCGGGCGTGTTGCCCGAGCCGCGCGTCGCCGAGCTTTTTCGCGGACTCGATTTCACTCGGGTGGACGATCGCGCGGGAAGCGGGCGGTCGCTCATTCAGGAAATCTGGAGACTCTTCCTCACGTCGATGGTGGTCGCGATGGTCGTCGAGGCGGCTTTGTGCATGCCGAAGGGCCGGCGCGGCGAGGGAGGCTCGACATGACGCCGACCCGCGACCTGAGGCTCGAATGGACAACCGGCTCGGCGATCGTTTCGCTCGGCCTGCTCCTCGTCACGGCCGTCCTGTGCTGGACGGCATGGCGTCGCAGCGGCTATCGCGCGTCGATCGGCCTGCTCGAAGCCGCCCGCCTGTCGCTCGTCGGGCTCGCCGCCCTCCTGCTCAATCAGCCGGAATGGGTCGAGGAATTCCGACCCGAGGAGCAACCGACGATCGCCGTGCTTTGGGACGGTTCGCCGAGCATGGACACGCGCGACGCGACGCCGATCGACGCGGACGCGCCGGCGACCCGCAAGGAACGCATCGCGCCGTGGCTCGATCCCAACATGTGGAAGCCGCTCGACGATCGGCTCCGCGTCGCGATCGAGCCGTTCGCCGCGGAGGCGGATCCTCCGGCGAGCGACCTGCACGAACCGCTCGACCGTGTCCGCGAACGCCACAAGGGCCTTCGCGGCGTCGTGCTGCTCTCCGACGGCGATTGGAACGACGGCCCGCCGCCGGTCGAGGCGGCGGTCCGCCTTCGTCAGCGGGGCGTTCCCGTATTCGTGGTCCCCGTCGGGAGCCGATCGCGGCTCCCCGATCTGGAACTGCTGAGCCTCGACGCGCCGACGTTCGGTGTCGCGGGGAAACCGGTCCGCATTCCGTTCACGATCGAGAGTTCGCTTCCGCGCGATACGCTCGCCTCGGTGGTCCTCCGCGATTCGTCGGGAGGCGAGGTCGTCAAGGAGATCACGATCCACGCGATGGGCCGGACATCCGACGCAATCGTCTGGACGTCGCCCGCGCAAGGTGACTATGTTCTGTCACTTTCCGTTCCGCGTCACGCCGATGAGGCGATCGCGGGGAACAACGAGCTCGCCGCGCCGATCGCCGTCCGCGACGAGAAACTGCGGGTGTTGGTGGTCGAGTCGCAGCCACGCTGGGAATACCGATACCTGCGCAACGCGCTCTCCCGCGATCCGGGTGTCGACGTCGCGTGCCTGCTCTTCCATCCGGGCCTCAACAAGGCGGGCGGGGGCAACGCCGACTACATCGCCCGTTTCCCCGAAAGTCTCGATGCGCTGTCCGTATTCGATGTCGTCTTCCTGGGCGACGTGGGAGTCGAGCCGAATCAGTTGACCGCCGAACAGTGCCGGCTCGTGCGCGGGCTCGTCGAGCATCAGGCGAGCGGGCTCGTCCTGATGCCCGGGATCCTCGGCAAACAAATGACCCTGCTCGACACGGAGCTCGGCGATGTCTACCCCGTCGTCCTGGATCCCGCGCAGCCTTCGGGCTGGGGAGCCCGGACGCCGGGCCATTTCGAGCTGACCGAGTTCGGGCAGCGCAGCCTCTTGACGAAGCTCGCCGATACGCAGGACGACAACATGGACATCTGGCAGAGCCTGCCCGGATTCCAGTGGTATGCGCCTGTCATCCGCGCGAAGGCCGGCAGCGACGTGCTTTGCGTCCACAAGGACGCGGTGAACGAATTCGGGCGATTGCCCCTGCTCGTGACGCGCACGCTCGGCGCCGGCAAAGTGCTCTTCATGGGCACCGATGGAGCGTGGCGATGGCGGAAGGGTGTCGAGGACAAATACCACTATCGATTCTGGGGGCAGGTCGTGCGGTGGATGGCCTACTCGCGCAACATGGCCAAGGGCGAGACCATGCGACTGTATTACTCCCCCGATCAGCCGCGGCTCCGCCAAAACGTGACGCTGCGCGTGAACGCGATGGAGCCGGGTGGCGAGCCGCTCGCGAAAGGCGACATCACCGCGCGGGTGACGGCGCCGTCCGGGAAGGTCGATACGATCCGATTCCGGGCCGACGGCGACGAATGGGGCTCGTATGTCGCCGCGTTCCTGACTCGCGAGCCCGGCAAGCACGATCTGCGGCTGAATTGCGGGCAGACCGGAGCGACGCTCGACGCGTCGTTCTTCGTGCAAGGCACGGCGTCGGAACGGGCGGGCCGACCGGCTCGCCCCGAGGTTCTCGAGGAGATCGCCCGCGTCACCGAGGGGGCCGTGTTGGACGCCGCGGAGACGGACGGCGTCCTGCGGCGCCTCGCGTCACTGCCCGACCCGCCGTCGACGATCCGGCGGCTTCCCTTGTGGAGCCATCCGGCGACCGCCGCCTTGTTCGTGGGGTTCCTTTGCGCGTTTTGGGTAGGCCGGAAGGCGGCCGGGCTGATATGATACGGCAAGCCACATAGCAGGAGCTCGATCATGAGCCTGGTCTCGACCCGCGATCGCATGGACTTGCCGATCGGATTGCGACGCCGGATGCTCACGTTTCGCCGCCGTGTATGGGCCGTGAAGGCGGCCGAGGCGATCGGAACGGCCGCGACCGGCGTCGTACTCGCCTATTTCGTCGTCTTCGGCGTCGATCGAATTTTCGACGCGCCGGCCTGGTTGCGGTTCGGCTTGCTCCTGACGGCCGTCGCGACCAGCCTCATCATTCCGTGGTATTCGCACTACTGGGTCTGGAACCACCGGCGGCTCGATCAACTCGCCCGCCTGCTGGCTCGGCGCATGCCCGCGCTCGGCGATGAACTGCTGGGCGTCGTCGAATTGGTGCGCAATGACCGCGAGTGGTCTCGATCGCGCGCGCTGTGCGAGGCGGCGGTCGTCCAGGCCGATCGCGACGCGGGAACGTGCGATTGGGACCGCGCGATGCCCGCGTCGCGCCATCGTCCGTGCGTCACGGCGGCCCTGATCGGCGCGATCGCCGCGTTCGGCGCCGCGTGGCTCGCGCCCGAGGCCGCCGCCAATGCGTGGCGCCGATTCCTTGCGCCGTGGATCCCTACGCCGCGATACACGTTCACGCAACTCGAATCCCATGCCGATCGGCTCGTCGTTCCGCACGGGGAACCGTTCGCGTTCCGGATCCGAATCGCGCCCGGGAGTCCGTGGGAGCCGACGCGCGGCGCGGCGATTCTCGCGGGTCGCGAACCGGTCTTCGCGCCGCTCGAGGACGGCGCGTACTCTTTTGAATTCGATGCGCAAGTCGCCCCGGCGCGCCTCGATATCCGGATCGGCGACGCGAGGCGGAGCATCGTGGTCGAACCGATGCTCCGGCCGGAACTCGCCGCCGTCGACGCGATCGCGCGGCTTCCCGCCTACCTCGAACGAACGCGTCCGATTCGGCGCGACGTGCGCGGCGGATCCGTGTCATTCGTCCACGGGAGCGAAGTCACGCTCGAAGCCAACGCGAATCGGGAACTCGGCGAAGCCACCATCGATGCGAACCCGACGCCGCCGCGCGGGTCCGCATTCATGAGCGACCCGTTCGTCGTTGGTGTTCCCAAAACGGGTCCGTCCGATGCTCGCACGCCATCGATCGAGCAAGCGGGAGACGGAAACAAGGAGCCTTCGGTCGAGATCCGCCGCGTGTTGTGGTGGCGCGACGCGGCCGGTTTGTCGGGGAAAGAGCCGTTCACGTTGACGGTGCTCGCGATCGGCGACGAGCCGCCGACGATCGCGGCGGCGGGACTGCCTCGACAGAGAATCGTGCTCGACAGCGAACAACTCGCCTTCCAGGTCGTCGCCGGCGACGATTTTGGCGTTCGCCGCATCGGCATGGAATGGCGGAGCGCGGCGCCTGGAGGCCCATCATCGGGCGAGGCGCCGGGCGAACGGATTCTCGCGGCCGGCGATCCGGAGATGACCGAATCGACGGTCGACGGCACGTTCTGCGCGAAGACCTTGGGGATCGCTCCCCAATCCGTTGAAGTTCGGCTTTTCGCCGAGGACTACGCGCCGGAACGTGGCCGGGTCTATTCGGTGCCCCATGTTCTGCACATCCTCGACGCCAAGGATCACGCCATCTGGCTGACGGAACAGCTCAACCGATGGCATCGGCAATCGCTCGAGGTGCGCGACCGGGAACTGCAACTGTATGAAACGAACAAGCAACTGAGGGAGCTGAATGCCGACGCGTTGGATCGGCCCGAAACGCGCCGGAAGATCGAAACGCAAGCGGCCGCGGAACGCGCCAACGGCCGCCGGCTCTCGGGGCTCACCGCGGCGGGCGAGGACCTGGTTCGGCAGGCGTCTCGCAATCCCGAGTTCGGAGTCGGGCATCTGGAAAAATGGGCCGAGATGCTCGGCATCCTCAAGGACATTTCGGCGGCGCGCATGCCGTCGGTCGCCGACCTGCTGCGCGACGCGGCGCAGGCGCCTCGCTCGGCCTCGACCGCGTCCGCTCCGTCACCCGGCGCGGGCCAGGCGCGTTCGACACCGTCGAGCGGTTCCTCGGCCGAACCGAACGAGGCGCCGAATGCGGCGCCCTCGGTTCCGACCCTCGCCGATGTGGAATCGTCGCAGCAGCCGCCCGCCGCCGACGCGGGCAAGGACGCTCCGCCTTCGCAAGGGAGTTCCCCACGACTCACGCTCCCCGCGACATCGCTCGCCGGCGGCGTGAAGCCTGGAGACAACAACGAGACATGCCCCGCGGCGCGGCAAGTGGAGACGGCTGTCGAGCAACAGCGCGATCTGCTCGCCGAGTTCGACAAGATCGCCGAGGAACTGAACCGGATTCTGGCGAATCTCGAGGGGAGCACGCTCGTCAAGCGGCTCAAGGCCGCGTCGCGGAATCAGTATAAAATCGGCGGACGGATCAGCGATCAGATCGACGCGACGTTCGGCGTGCCGCAATTCCGCCACGAGGAGGCGAAACGAACCATGCTCGGCGAAGTCGCCCGGCACGAGCTCGAAAGCAGCCAGGTCGTTTCGACGATCATGGACGATATGCAGGCCTATTTCGAACGGCGCAGGTTGGTGAATTTCCGAAAAGTGCTCGACGCCATGCGCGAATCGGACGTGATCGGCGGACTGCGGCAGATCGGCGACGATGTGGTGAAGGAAACAGGCCTTTCGATCGCGCAGTGCGAGTTCTGGTCCGACGCCCTTGATCGGTGGGCCGAGGAACTGGTCGACCCGACCTCGGGCGGCACGTGACCGGGCGCCAAATCGCGCGGCAGTTTGCCGCCCTCGATCATCCTCGAAGTCATGCAAATCCTCGAAGGGGAAATCCAGTTGCGGGAGGAAACGCGCGTCGTCGAACAGGCCAAACGGGCCGTCGTAGGAGAGGAACATGATCGGCAATCGCACTCGCTTGCCGAAACCCAGCGGGATCTCGGAAGGCGGATCGAGGACGTCGGCAAGCGTATCCTCGATCTTCCGGACGCGGAAACCGAATTCGCCCGCGAGTTGAAACTGCTGCAAACCGTCGCGACCGTCATGGAGGACGCCGCGGGGATCCTCGCGAGCCGCGACACGGGACCGCCCGCGATCGCCGCGGAGACCGAGGCGATCGAGCTCCTTCTGCAATCGAAACGGTTCAATCCGAGAGGCGGAGGGGGCGGCGGAGATTCACCGGGAGGAGGCGGAGGAGGAACCACGTCGGACGCCGCGATTGCCCTCATCGGACGCGGCGTCAATCCGAGGGAGGTCCGCGAGGACCGGGGCGTTGTCCAGGCCACGGGCAGTGCCGAGAAGGGGCTGCCCGATGAATTCCGGGACGGCCTTGATTCCTATTTCCAACAACTGGAACGGAGCTCGCCGTGAAGACCGGGACGATCCGGATCGTTTGGGCCCTGGTCGGGACCGCGAACGTCCTATGGGGACGGGCGGCCGAGGCGCAACCGGTCGCGCCCCGGCGCGCGCGGCCTCAGCGCGTCGTGGAGGCGGTCGAGATCCCGTTCGACGCGGCCCGGGCTCCCCAAGTCGCCGTCCTGGAAACGGACACGCATCCCGAGGGCGTATTTCGGGCTCGCGATTTCTGGCGCATGGCGGCCGCGGGACTCGACGGATCCTGGGAGGACGCGCCGGACGAGTTTGGTCAAAACGGACCCGTCATGGAGTTGACTCCCAAGGCGGCGGCCGAAATGGAGATCCGCGGGCAATATCAACGTCTCCTGGACGTCGAATTGTTCTTCTTGGGACGCGTCGCGCACGCGGCTCCGCCCGTTCGAAAGCGGATCCGCGATGTCGGACGCGGGAAATTCGAGTCGTTCGTCGCACGCGCCGCCCAATCGAGGACGGCGTCGGAAATGCCTGCGAACGGGTTCGGACAGGTCATCCTCGCCCTGGTCGGCGGAGGACGCCCACCGAGGGCGACGGCTGCGTTCGATGAGAACGCCGAATTCAACAAGTTTCTTGAGGGAATCGCCGGCGAGTGTTTCGATGAGGCGACTCGAAAGGAATACCAATCGGAACTGGAACGGCGTCGAGCCGGCCAGCGCCGCGCCGCGGTCGAACTGTTGGTCGCCGAGCTTGACGGCCGGTATATGTTGAGCGCGGAACAGCGGGCGCGGATCGCCGAGTCGCTGGACGGCGCTTTTCAGACCGCTTGGTCGCAGGCGCTCGACGCCTATCTGGCGCATGGCGATTTCTTCTTCCCGGAATTACCCGATGATCTGATCGCGCCGCATCTCTCCGAGTCCCAGCGCAAGACGTGGAACGAACGGCAACGCGGGCAGACGATCATGTGGGGCAATCAGGTCCTCTTGCGGCTTCCCGGCGATGAGACCCAATCGTGGGGCGATGAACCGAGCGATCCGGGCCCGCGCCGCGACGGCGACCCGCCCAACATCGACCGCGGCGGGGCTTACCGCGGTGGACCACAGGGAGCCGTTCCATGATCGGTTTCCCAGGAGTCGCGGGCGGGGCGCGCCGAGCCGCCTTGGTTGGCTCGGCATTGCGGGCGCGACGGGCCTCGGGGCCCATCGCGATTGTCGTCGCGATGCTCGCGATTCCGGCGCGGCCCGAGGCCCGCGCGCAGCCCGTCGCGATGCAGCGCGCCGTGGGGCAGCGTGCAATCGACCTGCCCGACGAAACGCTCGATCAGTGGATCTTCGGAGACGGCCATGACGCGAGGACGGGAACGCAGTCGCTCGAAGGGCGGCTCACCGTGGAGGTCGAGCGCGCGTCCCAGGTCTGCGGACTCTCCGAAACGCAGCGCGCGACGGTCCGTTTGGCCGGGACGGGCGACATCAAGCATTTCCTGAATCGGGCGGCGGCGGCGAAGCGCGAGGCGCGCCGCATCCACGTCGACAACGATGTGGGGCCCGTGTTTCAGAAGCTGCAGCCGTTGCAACAGCAGGTGCGCAAAGGCCTGTTCGGCACGTCGTCGCTGTTCGTGAAAGTCCTCCTCAGGGAACTCACGCCCGAGCAGGCCGAGCGGTGGAAGCGGGACGGACTCGAACGGCAGTGGGTCCGCTACCGGGCTCGCGCCGCCTATTTGATCGCTCGGCCCGAGATCCTGATTCCGATGGACGAGGAGCAGCGCGCGGGCCTGCTCCGGATCGTCGAATCGGATACTCGGCCGCCGAGCCAATTCGGCCAATTCGATTCGGTCTATTTCCTGCACCAACTCTCAAGAGTGCCCTCGGCGAAACTCGAACCGCTCTTCGAGCCGATCCAGTGGCGAAACCTCCAAAAGCGGCTCGATCTCGTGAAGCAGTATGAACCGTTTCTGCAGTCGCAGGGGGTTCGGCCGTACGGGTCGAACGAGGCCGACGGACAGCCGATGGCCGAACCGCGGCCGATCGAGGACGCACCGCGATGACATGGGCGACGCCGATCGGGTCAACCTGTTGAACGGGCATGCGATTGGATATGACAGAAATGTGTCACTTGAACCGCTCGAACGGCGAGCCGCCCGCGACGAAGGTCCGTCGCGTGTGGGTATGGATGGCTTGCTGCGCCGCGGTTGCGGCGGCTCCCGCTTCGGGCTCGGCCCTCGCTCAGGCGCCCGGGGACCGGATCGGCGACGCCGTGCCGCGGGACGTGCGCGAGATGTACGACCGAGGGCTGAAGTTCCTCTTGAAGGACCAAGCCGATAACGGCGAATGGCACGGCCAGGGACAGAGCGGACCGGGCGTCACGGGCATGGCGGTCATGGTCCTGCTCGCCTCGGGCGAGGATCCCAATTTCGGACTCTACAGCGGGCAGATTCGCCGAGCGCTGCGCAGCATCATCCGCGGACAGGATCCCAACACCGGATACCTGGGCAACAGCATGTACCATCACGGGTTCGGAATGCTGGCGCTCGCCGAGGCCTACGGCGCCGTCGATGATCGGGATCTTTGGGAAGGCGCCGACGCGGAGAAGGGGCGCTCGATCGGCCAATCACTCGAACTCGCCGTGCGCGCCGCCCTCACGTCGCAGAAGAAGAACCCGTTCGGTGGCTGGCGCTATTCGCCCGACGGGAACGACGCGGATACATCGGTGAGCGGGGCCGTGTTGGTCGGGTTGCTTGCGGCGCGCAATGCGGGAATCGAGGTTCCCGATGCGGCCGTCGATCGAGCCATCGGCTACTTTCGATCCATGACGTCCCAGTCCGGACAGGTCGGTTATTCGGGCGGATTCGGAGGATTCGACGAGTCGCCGGCGCGCATTTCGATCGCGACCCTGGTGTACGCCGTCGCGAGGAGAAAAGACCTGGCCGAATACCAGGCGACGCTGCGGCATCTGGTCGGCGAGCTTGAAACACAACCCAATTCGTACATCAACTACGCGCGCTATTACCAGGCGCAGGCCCTCTTCCAGGGTGATGTCGGAGCGTGGAGCAAATGGAATGCGATGCTCGTGCGGCAACTCAAGAGCGAACAGAAGGCGGACGGGAGTCTTGAAGGGGAATTCGGAGCCGATGTCGATACGGCGCTCGGCCTGCTCGCCCTCGCGCTCAACTACCGGTTCCTCCCCATTTACGAACGATGAACCACGTGCGACGCAGGCCTTCGGTAATCCGTTCCTTCGCGCGCGCCGCGCGGCGGTTCGCGCGATGCGCGGTCCTGATTGCCCTCGCCATGCCGCGCGGCGCGACGGGCCAGCCCCCGGTCTTCGTCCCGGCGCCGAAGATATCGCCGTCGACAAGCCCACCCGACGCGGACCGCTCGATCACGGTGCCCGTCGCGCGGGTCGAGTCCGGTGGGGGGATTCCGGGCTCGTTGTGCCCGATCGCCGAGCCCGATCGGATCGCATGGCGGTCTCCGCTGTTTGAAGAGCCGTTCGTATTTCCGATCGGCGCGATCACGGCGGTCGAGTTTCCCTCACCCGCTCCGGTCAAGCCGTCGGGCGAATTCTGCGCCGTGTTGACGGCCGGGGACCTCGTATTCGGGTCGATACGGGACTTTAACGAGACTCGGTTCACGATCGATTCCCCCCGATTGGGACGCCTCGCGTTCTCGCGGGAGCGACTCGTTCGACTGACTCGGTGGAATGACGGCTCGTCCGTCGTGTTTCAGGGTCCGAACGGGCTTGGCGCGTGGAGGCACGAATTCGACGACTCGCGATGGTACGAGGAACAGAGCGGCATCGCGGCGCAGCATCCCGGCGCGTCGATCTTCGGCGATGTGTCCCTTCCGGCTCAGGCGAGGATCGAGTTGGAACTTTCTTGGAACGGGCAGCCTTGGCAGGCGAAGCCGGACTTTGTTGTCGAATTCGGAGCATCGCCCGATCGCGAGGAACGCGCCGCTCCCTTCACGTTGGAAGTTTGGGAAGGGAAACTCGTCGCTCAGCGCGAAACCGAACGCGACGGCGACGTGCGCGTCGTGGACGGGCTGGAGGACGGAGCGGGACGCGTCGCGCTCGAGATCTTTCTCGACCAGAGCCAGGGTCGGATGCTCGTATACAACGCGTCCGGCGCGAAACGGGCTGAATTGACCGTCCCCGATTCCGCGGCGGGCCCAACGGGAATGCGCATGACCAATCTCAGCGGCAATGTCCGACTCAATCGATTGATCATCGCGCGATGGAATGGAACGGCTCCTCCCGAATCCCCCGGCACGGCATCGCAAATCCGGCGAGCCTCCGGTCAGTATCTCGACGGATCGGTTCGCGGATACGACCCGGCATCCAAGGCGTGGGTCGTGCATAGGGAAGGAGGTCGCGAGGACCGCGTTCCCGCCGAGGATCTGGATGCGATTTCGTTCGGGCCGAACGACCAACAGACGCCCGTCGAAGGCGCCGTCTCCATTGCGTGCCAGGACGGAACACGCGTGACCGGCGCGCTGCTCGGCGTCTCGGAGACCGAGGTGCGCATCCGCTGCGCCGGATCGACCGAGATCGTTCCCCTTCCGCTCGACGGCGTCCGCATGATCCAGCGGGTCGCGCCGGCGGATACGCGGTCCGAGGCGAAGGTCGCGCGCGCCGCGCGGCTGGAGCACGACGGTTGGTCCACGCGGGGCGACCTGCGCGATACGCCGGACGGCGCCGATGGCCTCGCATGGCAGCCGATCGGAAGTCTGACCACCGCCCGCATGCGGCCGGATGGAGCATGTCGCATCGTATTCCGCGAACACCCGGCCGCGTCCGATCCCTATGAAGGGATCGCGGATCAGGAGACGGGTGTGACCGGTTTCTTTCATCGCCTATTCCGCTCTTCGGGGCCGACGGGATCGGGCCCGCCCGCAACGAGGCTCGCGATCCACCTGCGATCCGGAGATTGCATTCCGTGTTCGGAGATCGCCTTGATCGATGCCGAGCGGGTCCGATTCCGTTCCGAACTCGTCGAAGCCACCCAGGTTCCGGTCGGCGATCTTCAGGCGGTCATCCTGGGACCGTCCCATCGACCGTCGCATGGCGATGCTTCCGATCCGCTCGACGGTCGGCCCGATGGGAATCCGTTCGATGATTCGTTCGGCGCATCGCCGGAAGCCGAGTCCGCGAAGCTTGCCCGCCTGCTGACGGTGCCTCGGCTTCAGCGGCGGAATCCGCCAACGCACTTGATCGTTTCGCAAGCCGGAGATTACCTTCGAGGTCGGCTCATCGGAATGGATGTTCGAGGTGTTTCCATCGAGCTGAGGCTCGAAACGACGCTCATTCCGCGCGACCGGATCGCTGGGATCTATTGGTTGCGCCCGGATGCCGATGGTGGAACTTACGCCGGCGATTCCCAGGACGCCTCGGTGAGTTCCCCGTCGGCGCATTCCAAAACGGCCGGACCGCGCGTTCACGCCGTTCGGGCCGACGGGACTCGGATGACATTCGATTCGGCGCGGGTCCACGCGGATGTCCTGCATGGCGCGAGTCCTCGACTGGGCGCTTGCCGGATCGAACTGCCGCTCATCGACGAACTCGTGGTGGGGGCGGCCATCGAAGAGGCTGCGGCGCGGCTTCCCGTGCAACAATGGAAACTCACTTCCGCGCCCGATCCCTCCACGCTCGTCGCCGAGGGGCAAACGCCGCGACTAGCGGGCACCGATTCGGACCTGGTGGGAAGACCGGCTCCCTCATTCGAATTGGCGCGGCTTGACGGCGCGCCCTTTCGGCTGGCCGATGAGCGAGGCAAGATCATCGTGCTCGACTTCTGGGCGACATGGTGCGGACCGTGCATCCGCGCGATGCCGGTCGTCGAAGAAGTGGTGGGCCGATTCGCGGACCGCGATGTGCGTCTGTATGCCGTGAATCTCCAGGAAACTCCTGAGAAGATCTCGGCGTTTCTCGAACGCAGGCGCCTGAACCCGACCGTTCTGTTGGATCGTGACGGGGCCGTGGCCGCGCACTACGACGCCGTGGCAATCCCACAAACGGTGATCATCGATCGGGAAGGAAACATCGCCAGGCTATTCGTCGGCGGCGGGCCTGAATTGGGCGAGCAACTTCGCGCCGCGCTCGAAGCGATCGCGGGCACCTCGACGCCGTAAATGGGCCGCATGGCCACCGGGCCGATGTCCGCCGCAACCCTGCCGTCGCGATTCGCGGCGGATCAGTCCCTTGATTTTCCGGGCGGACGCGGAGACAATGCGGCCTCTTGGGCGGGCGCGAGGGGCATCGCAGGCGCGTCGCGTCGTCCTGGCCGACGATCATTCGATCGATGCCGGCTCGAGACGCGCATTGGGTACGCTGCGTTTTGGGTACGCTGCGTTTTGGGTACGCTGCGTTTTGGGTACGCTGCGTTTTGGGTATGCTGCGGGTTGGGTATACTGCGTTTTGGGTATGCTGCGGGTTGGGTATACTGCGTGCGTGAGGGGCGGCCGCGGCCGTCGCGTTCGATGGAATTGGCTCTCGAACGGATCGAGCAACTCCAGGCTCGATTTACCGACAAATACGTTGTGGTGGATACCAGCCGGCCGGAACTGCGCAGGTTCGCTGGACAAACGGGCACCGTGAAGACGGTCAATATGAATGGCCGGGCGCTCGTCGAGTTCGACGCGCACAACAATATCGGCTGGTACGATATCGACCTGCGATTTCTGACCGTGATCGACGCGCCGCTTCCTAAACCGGCGGCCGAAGGTCGACCGGCGAAGGCGGCGGGCGGCGGGAAATCCGCCGCGGCTCCCAAACGGCCGCCCGGCAAGCCCAAGGCCGCTCCGGCCGCGGCCGGGAAGAGTTCGGTCGCCGATATCTTGGCCGCCGCGCGGGCCAAGAAAGCGCCTTCCGGCGCGGCGTCCTCGGCGAGCGGGGCGCCCGATAGCGCGCCGGCCGCGAAGGCGTCGGCCGGGCCCGCGAAAGCGGGCATGTCGGTGTCTGAGATCCTGGCGGCCGCGCGGAGCAAACAGGCGACAGCCGCTCCCGCCGCATCCGCGCCCGATTCGGCGCCGGCCTCCAAGCCGGCCGCGAGCCCCGCGAAGGCGGGCCCTGCGAGGGCGAACATGTCGGTGGCCGATATGCTCGCCCACTGTCGCAAATCGGACACGAAGGCCTAGGCCGCGCGATCCGGCGAGCCGCCAGCCGCGGATCGGCCGCAGGCCGTTTCCGAGCTGGTGACGCGCGTCGCGCCGCGAGTCCGGCGCACCCAAGCTTCGCGTTCGCGGGTCAAGGCCGCATCGCGCTGGGCAAGCCGTTTGGCCGACTCGCGCAGTTCGTCGGCTCGCGCCGCGATCCGGCGACGCTCCTCGACAAAGTACGCCGCGATCCGACTTCGTAGATCGGCGAATCGGCGAGCCGCCATGGCCGGGTCGAGACGGTCGGACGCGAGGTTCCAAAGCTGTTCGGCGGCGAGCCGGATTTCGAGCGATTCGCCGTGGATGCGCCGCGCGTCGCGCTGCGCGGCGAGCGCGAGCGATCGAAGTCGAGCGGCCCGCGCGACGAGCGATTCGAGCCGCGCGCGTTCCCGGGCCAACGATTCGGTGTGATCGTGTTGCCGTTGCGCCGCTTGCCGGGACCGCGACGCTTCCTCTTCGGCCCACCGCGCCCGCTCGGTCCGCAACGCCTCCCAGCCCGCTTCGACGTCGCGCTGCCGTGCGTCGAGCTGTTCGTCGCGCAGGGCGACCCGCCGCTCCCGCTCGGCCGCTTCCTGCACCATGCGGAACGCCCGCAGATCCTCCTCGGACGCCTCGCGAGGAACGGGTTCGGGATCGCGGGCGGGTACACTCGCCGTCTCGCGCCGTTGCCGTTCGCGCTCGCGTTCGGCGCATTCCAAATGGGATTCAACGTTCTTGAGCAGTTGCCATTCGCGCCGTTCGATCTCCGCTCGGCGCGCGGCGGACTGTTGGACGTCGACCTGTTCCCGCCGTTCAAGATCCCGCCGAGCGGTCTCGAGTTTGCGGAGCGCGACTTCGATCAGCCGCTCCGACCGTTCGACACGCGATTCCCGCTCGACGCATTGCCCTTCCCGTGCATGAAGCCGGTCCTCGCGTTCGCGGAGCGTTCGTTGCAGGTCCTGATGGGTTTGCTCGTTGGCCATTTCGGCCGCCGCGAGCGCGGTGGCGCGCCGATCGACGTCCGCTTGCTTTTCTTCGAGTTCATTCCGCCACGCCGTCAACCGGTGTCGCGACTCGTCCAATTCGAGCCGGATGCTTCGGACGTCCTGCTCCCACTGGCTCGCGCACGCATTCAGTTCCGATTCGCGTTGATCGAGGTTCCGTTGCCGCCCGCGGAGGAAGATCGCGAGCTGTTCGGCATGGTGTTCGAGCCGTTGCCACTCGGCCGATGGTTCGGAATCGGTCGGAGCGTCCGGTCGGACCGATTGATCGTCGGCGGGCCCTTCGGCTGCGTGTCGTGGACGGCCCGATTCGACCGTCGGGACCGCATCGGAAGGGCCGATCGCACCCTCGCGGCTCGGATCGAAGTCGGCTTGGGATTGCGGAACCGATTCGTCACCGGAACCGACGAAATCGGGTTCCGGGCGTTCGGCGGCCGTCGACGACCCGTGATGCGCGGGATCGACGCGGCGGGCCAAACCCGCATCGCACCGAGGTCCCGATTCGGCGGAGGGTGGACTGGAGGCAGCCTTTTTCATGGCGGTTTCCTGACCGTTCACCGTTCGAAAGGCGAACGGCTGGCCTGGGCGAGCCCCCATTGGCGGCGGCTCCCATGGAACTATCGGCATCCTCCACCGAATCATTCAGCTCGGTTCGATCATTCAGGTCACCCGCGAATCGCCGATTTCCCCCAATCACCTACGTGCCGCATCCGTTGGCCGCCCGCGCGGCATGAGCCATCCCTACGAACCGATCCCAAAGCCGGGGCATGTTCGGCGATCGGCCTTGCGGAGTCTTGAACCGCGGACGTGAGCGTGCCAGAATCAGCCCGTACCGTGTTGCCGTGGGGGGTTGAGGGTGGAACGATGAGGCTCGAGCCGTTGGGAAACAAGGTGATCATCAAGCGGCTCGAAGCCGAATCTCGGACGGCGGGCGGCATCCACCTTCCCGATTCGGCGAAGGAAAAGCCGCGGGAAGGCCGCATTTTGTCGGTCGGGCGCGGCCGATGCCTCGCCGATGGGAGTCGCGTCGCGCCACAGGTCCGCGAAGGGGATCGCGTCCTGTTCACGTCGTGGGCGGGAACCGAAGTCGTTGTCGACGGAGAGGACTTCCTGATCCTCGGCGAAGACGAAATCCTCGCCGTGCTCGAGTAGTCTCGTGTACGATGGAACGGGCGATTCCATCGGGCAGCCCGAAGGGGCCGCCGATCGGTCTGGCGGGTGGAATCGCGATCTTGGCCGGATGGGACGTTCCCCCAGGGAGTGAAATCGATGCGACGCCTTCGACCTGTTTTCGCGCGGATGGTTTTGAACGGAATGCTCGGCGCTGCGTTTGCCATGGCGTGTTGGACGTTGGTCGCGCCGCCGACGGGAAGCCTGGCTCGGGAAGGACAGGCGTCCGCGCCGACCGATCGAGGATCGCGGGACCAGCTCAACCGATCGGTCGCCAAGGGCGTTGGGTACCTGATCGGCAAAGGCCAAGCCCCGGACGGTTCGTTCACCAGGGATGCGGGGCCCGCCGTGACGTCGCTGTGCGTAATGGCCCTGTTGCGAAGCGGTCGCAGCGTCGACGATCCGGCCGTTGACCGCGGTCTCAAGTACCTGGCGACGTTCGTGCGCGAGGACGGCGGCATCTACGCGGAGGGATCCTATTATCAGAACTACGAAACGTGCGTTACCATGATGTGCCTCGCGGAGGCGAACGGGGACGGACGGTACGCCGAGACGATCCGCCGCGCCGATCATTTCGTGAAGAACGTGCAATGGGACAAGACGGAGGAGATCGAGGAATCGGACTTCCGGTTCGGCGGCGCGGGGTATGGAACGCACGCTCGGCCCGATCTCTCCAATACGTCGTTCCTGATCGACGCGCTCCGAAGCGCGGGGAACGCGGAGACCGACGAATCGATTCAGGCCGCGCTGCTCTTCGTATCCCGATCGCAGAACCTCGAAGGCCCGCACAATGCGACGCCGTTCGCCGCCAAGAATCCGGACGGCGGATTCTATTACACGCCCGCGGCGGGAGGCCAAAGCCAGGCCGGAACGACCGATGCCGGCGGCCTGCGCAGTTACGCGTCGATGACGTATGCGGGCCTCAAGAGCATGATCTATGCCGGTGTGGGGCCGGACGACCCGCGAGTCCGCGCGGCGGTCGAATGGACTCGAAAGAACTACGATCTCAAGACGAACCCGGGAATCGGAACGGCCGGCCTGTACTATTACTATCATACGTTCGCCAAGGCGCTCGCCGCGATGAAGGTCGACACGTTCGAGGACGCGAAGGGCGAGCGGCATGACTGGCGAGCCGAATTGATCGCCGAGCTGGCTCGCCGCCAGCGGGCGGACGGGTCATGGATCAACGAGAACAGCCGTTGGATGGAAGGCGACGCCAACCTGGTCACGGCCTATTCGCTCTTGGCCCTATCCTATTGTCGCAATCCGTAGGCGAACGCCTGTCATGGCGCGATATATCGTCCGTCACGGCTCCATGCGCCACTTGGCGGTCGCGACCGCCCGAGGGAATGACGCGTATCCGCGCGGCGCCCGCGTCGTCCTGCGGACCCATCGGGGCGTCGAATTGGGTGAGGTGCTCTGCGAGGCGACCGAAATGGCCGTCGCGCAGCTCGAGGACCCCGGCCAGGGCCAGATCCTGCGCGAGGGCACCGTCGAGGATTCCAACGAATGGGCGCATATCCAGACTCGGGAGCGGGCTGAATTCGAAGTCTGCAAGGGGCATGTGGGCGAGCTCGGTCTCCAAATGGAGCTCATCGACATCGAACACCTCTTCGGAGGCGAACGGATCGTCGTGTATTACCTCGCCGAGCAACGGGTCGATTTCCGCGAACTGGTGAAGAGGCTCGCCGCCGAGTTCCAGACGCGGATCGAGATGCGGCAGATCGGAGTGCGCGACGAAGCCAAGTTGCTCGCCGATTACGGCGACTGCGGCAAGCCCGTCTGCTGCAATTCGCACCTGTGCGAAATGCCCCCCGTTTCCATGAAGATGGCCAAGGTCCAGAAAGCCACGCTCGATCCGACAAAGATCTCCGGCCGATGCGGGCGGCTCAAATGCTGCCTGCGCTACGAATTCGACACGTACGAGATCCTCCAAAAGGAGCTTCCGCCCGTCGGATCGGAAATCGAAACGCAAAACGGGAAGGGGCGCGTGTTGAGCCACGAGATCCTCGCCCGGCAATTGTGGATTCAGACGGACGACGATCGCCGTATGGTGATCGCGGCGTCCGACGTCGTGTCGGTGATTCGGCGCGGATCGGGGCGCCGGTGATGGGAAGGCAAACTTCTGGGGATGTGACGACCATGCGTATTTCCCGAACGCTCGCTCGAATGCTGCTCGAGGATCGGCGATTCGCCCTCGACGCGTACTTGTTCATCGCCGAATCCCTTTGCCACGCGCAGGAACTCCTGGCCGCGCAGCGCGGGGTCCCATCGGGCGGGCCGAGGGAAGACGCCGATCCGCATCTGACGGGCCCCGAGCTGTGCGAGGCGATCCGCCTTCGCGCGCTCGATCAATTCGGCCTGCTCGCCAAAGCCGTGCTCAATACCTGGGGCATCCACTCGACGGGTGATATCGGCGATGTCGTCTACAATCTGATCCGCATCGGTGAGATGCGGAAATCGAAACGGGATCGCCGCGAGGATTTCGACGGCGTATTCGATTTCGATGACGCCTTGCGGCGGCGATTCGAATTCACGGTCCCGAAGTGACGAACGCGACGGCGCCCAGATAGGCGAGCCAGATCGCGTAGACGGCCAGCACGGCGCCAAGGAGTTTCGGCGCTGATCGACATGCGTTCGTCCGCCGCGTTGGGTCGGCGGGGCGCGCCGAGTCGGGTGATTGGAGCGCGGGGCGGCCGGATCTGCTCATTGGGCCGCCTCTGCGGCGGCAAGCCGCGCGGCGACGCCGGCTCGGGCCTTGTCGATGACTTCGCGCACCGACACGGGCGAGCCGCCTCGACGCTTGCTCTCGTCCGCCGCTTCCATGAACGCGTAGATCTCAATCGTTTCCTCCATCGTCACCGGCGGTTTGCCCGTTCGGAAGAACGTGACGATGTCCGCCACCAGCGGTCGATAGCCCGCGTAGCCGCCAAGCTGCAGGATTTCCTTGTCGGTGTACACGGTTCCGCCGTATCCGGACTTGCCCGAACGGATTCCGCGAAACGTGCCGATCCGGCCGCCTTGCCAGTCCCCAACCACCACGTCGATCCCGTCCGCATGCGTTCGGCTGACCGTCCCACACCCCGTTCCCATCACCGTGAAGAGGGCTTCGACCCCGTGAATCCCGTACCAGAAGAGGTCGGGATGGGACGGTTCGAGCGAGCAAGGGCTATACGTGTCGCATCCAAGGACCGTTCCATGAGCGCCCTGCCGCACGGCCCCGGCCCCCTCGATATACCGGAGAGACGACGACGAAAAGACGGGCGTTCCATATTTCTTCGAGGCCTCGAAGATGGCCAGGGCATCGACGAGCGAGCCGGCGATCGGCTTGTCGACGAAGCACGCCTTCTTGGCGCGCAGGACGGGCAGGAGCTGCTCCAGATGCGGACGGCCGTCGTTCGACTCCAACAGGACCGCGTCGACTTCCCGCACCAGCGCGTCGATCGAGTCGACGATCTTGACTCCAAGTTCTTCCACTTCGCGCGTGTATCCCGGCACCCGCTCGACGCTCGACGGGATATCGGCGCTGCCCTTCGGATAGGCCGCGACCACCGGGCATCCCGCGATGTCCTCCGCGGCCTTGGGATCATTGAGGACTTTGGTGAAGGCGGGCGAGTGCGACGTATCGAGCCCAATGATTCCGATTCGAATGCGCGTGTTCGCCGTCGGCGCCGTGTCGTTCCTCGCCTTGTCGTCATTCGCGTCATTCGTGCCGGCGGGCGCCGGACGCTCGGCGTCCGCCTTCGGTATCGGAGCGATCCGTGAACCGGCGATCGGCGCCAAGACGGATACGGCCAGGGCGGCTCGAATGAGTTTCGCGGAAGAACGGCGGCGCGGCGTCATCGGAAATCCCCTCGCGTTCGATGATAGGGTGCGTGAACCGACTCTTTCCGATCCCGTTCCATGGCGGATCGGAACTCGTGACTTTTCGCTCGATGCGGTGACGGCGAACGGTTTGCCGGGTGGGCCGTGATTCCAATCGCCCTCATTCGAAGTGAACGCGCCGGACCCGATGGTTGAGCGTATCGCCCGTGTAGACGGAGCCGTCGGGCCCGACGCAAATCCCGTGGGGTCGGTTGAGCCGTGCGAGGGGGCCGGGGCCGCCGTCGCCGCCATAACCGGCCGATTTCGGACCTCCCCCCGCGATCGTTTCGATGGCACCGCTTTGCGCGTCGATGCGCCGCAGAGCGTGGTTTTCCGTATCGACCACATAGACGTTGCCTCGCGTGTCGAGCGCGATTCCCTTGGGGCCGTCGAACGTCGCCGACCGCGCGGGGCCTCCGTCCCCGGAAAAACCGCGACGGCCGGTGCCGGCAAGCGGGTGCAGCGTGGATTCGCGCACGTTCATTGTCCAGACGCTGTGCCCCTCTCTCAACGCGATCCAAAACGTGTCGTGATCGAACCAGAGCGCGCGGGGGCCGAGCAGCGGACGCGCGACGGCCGTTTGTCCGTCGATCGGCAGTTTCTTCTCGCCGTTCCCGGCGATCGTCGTGACGACCCCGCTCGTAAGGTCGACTCGCCGCACCCGATGGTTGCCGATGTCGGCGACATAGAGACCGGCCTTGCCGTCGAGCACGATGCTGTGCGGATGATCGAACCGGGCCTCGACAGCCAGTCCGTCGTCGCCCGAAAAACCCGCCTGGCCCGTGCCGGCGACGGTCGAGATCACACCCGTCCCCGCATCGACACGGCGAACGAGATGGTTCCGCATCTCGACGAAAAACATGTTGCCCTCGGCATCGAATCGAACCTCGTAGGGCTCATTCAATTGGGCCGACGTGGCGGGGCCCCCGTCGCCCGAATAGCCCTTGGTGCCGTTTCCGGCGACCACGACGGCGTCGCCCTTCGCGAGATCGACGGCCCAAACGCGGTGGTTGCGGACTTCGGTGACATAGAGCCTTCCATCGGGGCCGAACACGACGCCGAACGGGTCGCCGATCTGGACATCGAGCGCGCGGCCCGCCGGCCCGCGATCGGGCTTGCCGTTTCCCGCGACCGTCTCGATCTTCCACTCGCCGCGCGTCGCGTCGGCGACGATCGAACCCGCGATGCAGGCGGCGGCGACGGCGATGAGCGCGCATGGGGCGGACCGAGCCGCGCGCCGGGGGCGATCCAACGGCTTGCCGGTCGGACGAGGAATGGCCATGGTGGGGTGAATCTCCCATTTGGGGTTGCCGGCCATTGTGCGCTCCACGACCGCGCGCCGCAACGGTCCTCCGTCGATCGGGAGACCCGAAACGGCGGAACGGTCGCGGCCCGGCACATGGCCCACCTCTTGGCATGTGCGCGATGATGGATGGATGTGCCCGTCGATGAGTTTCCGGAATCCGGTGCTGACGACTCAAGACGCTCCGATCCGAGTCCGTTATCCGCTCCATGCCCATGCGGGCGCCGCCGATCGGGACCGGGCCGCTTCGATCGCTCACGCGTTTTCCGAATCGCCGCCATGGACCGTTTCGACGTCGACGGCCCCTCACACGGCGTTCACGATCGATCGGCGCGCGTGAATCGGCGCGCTTCGGTCCGAACGGTCGGTCCGGTGCGAGCGTGGACCGTGTTGCGACGCGCGCGGGACGCGGGGCCATCGGCCGATCGCCCCGTCAGACCCAGTCGCTCGCGCCTTCGCGCGCGAGGGCGACGTCGCAATGATCGGGCGGAAGGTCGCGCCGAGCCAATTCGGCGCTCAGGAGGCTCCGGGCATACGATTCCATTTCCAAGAGCCGTTCGTCCGTTCGCCTGGGCTCATGATGGCCGATCCGGACACGCCGCGCATTCGCGGCCAAGGCCGTGTCGATCGCCGATTCGATGGTGCCGTGCCCCCAGCCGCGGCGCTCGAGCGGCGGCTCTTCCGCGATACCCTTCCGGCCCTCGTATTCGGCCCGCGTGTACTGCGCGTCGATATAGAGCAGTTCCGCGTCGCGGCAGAATGAGATCAGCGCGGCGTCCGGGCTCTCGGTCGGTTCATGGTCGGTCGCCACGACGATCCCCCGGCCACCGACATCGAGCCGATAGGCCATGCAACCGCCGGGATGATTCAACGGAAGCGTGCGAACGCGGATCTCTTCCTCGATCGTGAAATCCTCGTGGTCCGTGATCGTCGTGAATCGATCCAAGCCGTCCATCAGTTCGAACGTGAGCGGAAAATAGGTGCTGCGGAGGGCCGACGACGGGCTGAGCACCGCGTTCAGGCTCCGCATGACCTTCTCGGAGCCCCAGACATGAAAACTGTTCCGCTTGTCGTAATAGGGGTCGAAGAACGGCGTGGCGAACGTATGGTCCATGTGCGCGTGGGTGAGCAGCACATGCGCGGAACGGTCGCCGGAATAGGATGCGTCGTTCCAGCGCCGCGCGAGATCCTCGCCGAGTCGGCGCAGGCCGCTGCCCGCGTCGACAATGACGAGCGAGCGGGGCGTTTCGATTTCCAGACAGGTCGTGTTTCCGCCGAACGTCGATCGATCGGCGAACGCCACGTGGTGTTCGACGAATCGCGCAAGGGCATCCGAGTCTCGCGCGAACTCGGACAGCCTCTCGATGAAGCGATCCGAGCGGCAGAGCTGGCCAAGCGCGCGGACCAACTTCCGTTCGACCCATTCGGGCGGCAGAGGATTCGCGAACGATCCGGTCACTCCCCAATAACGCAGTCGAATTGTGCTCGACGCGGCGTTCATGGTCGTCCGTATCGCTGATCCCCTTTCGATCATCCCCTTGCCGCCGGCGGCCGATTGTAGCAGAACGCGACTTGGACACCAAGAAAGGCTCATCGCGGAGCGATAAGAGACATGGACTCCGGCAGCATGCCGTCCGCTCGGTTTTGGATTATCATGGGACCGATCGGGGCCGTGGCCGCGCGGCGCCGGTCGAATCCCCGGTTGCCGCTCGCCACCATGCCTTGGGCTCGCTCGTTCTTCCCCCAGAGATCCCGCCGATGGTCCGCCGACTCCCCGTCGTTGTTTCGCAGAGCCCGACGAGCGATCCCGCGCGGCGAGCGTTCGAGGAGGCGTTCGTCGCCGCGTTGCTCATCGAACGGGGGATGGATGTGAGCGTGGTTCCGCATGTCGAGCGTCTCGAACCGGGCGGCACGGGATTGGTTTGCATCGAGGGCATCGTCGGACCGTTCGTGATCGCCGCGTGGATGGAACCCGAGGCGACCGTAGCGTGCCTGAATGCCCGAGGAGTCTCCGGTCGTCGAGGTGGGATGTCGTGGGATGTGCCGGAAAAAGGGGTTTCGCGCGCGGAGCCCGCCGCCTCGGTTCGACCGGCGTCCGGCCGCCTCGCCGAGTCCGCCGCTCGCTCGATCTACGCGATCGACATGCGGCGCGGAGCCGACATCGATTCGGTCCTTCACGAACTGCGCCGGATCCAAGCGGATTCAGCCATCGTCACAGTGGCGCTGCGCGGCCTGGGATCGAACGGCGATCCGAAAGGACAGGCATCCGCGCGCGTTACGGACAAGCCCACGCGGTCCCCGGCAAGGAACGCGATCCGAGACGAACGGGAGACGGTCGACCGAACGCTTGATCGACTCGTGGATGAGCTCGATCGGATGGATCTCTGATCAGGAACGACCGGGACGGTCGTCCTACGTAGGCCGATCGTCCTCGATCGGCCATGCAACGTCGAAAACGCTGAATTCAGTTCAGGAACGGCCGGGACGGTCGTCCTACGTAGGCCGATCGTTCCCGCTGTCCTACCGGTTGCCCTGTTCCGCCATCTGCGATTGGACGGCGCCGCCGATCACCTTCAATACGCCTTCCTGGACCTCGAACCGGTAACTGAATCCGTTAGGAGTCGGCTTCACCACGATGCTGATGTGATCGAGACCGTTGGCCTGTTCGAGCGCGGCGAGCGCGCCGGCGATCGCCGGCTGTTCCTGCATCTTTTGGGCGAATTCGAGGATCGGCTTGAGCGAAATCACGATTTGCGCCGGTGGGGCCGCCGAGCCCGACGATTGCTTCGAGCTGTCGATCGCCTGTTTGACCAAGTCGATTCCGCCCTTGCCGAACGTGAGATACGCGGCGTTCGGAGCGGTTCCGAGGGCGACCTGCATCGTTTCGCCCAGCGCCTTCTGGGCGTCGGGGTCCGGGATCGGAACGTTCATCGTGTGGAAGACGACGTCGCCATGCTTGGCGGCGTTGAGCTTGACTTCGGGAACCTCGGGATCATCCTTCGCCAATTCGAGGATCTTCTCGAAGGCCGCTTGGATCGCCTTTCCATCGGCGACGTGCATTCCGGCCGCGAACCGGACCGAGCCTTCGTCGAGCGACAGGACGGCGCCTCCGTCCATCACACCGTCATCCACCGTGTCCTTGATCACGGTGAACAGGCTTTCGAGCACTTCCTTCGCCGCGGCACGGGCCTCGTCGGACGGCAAGTCCGTGTCGTTCTCGAGTTGTTCAAGGGCCTGCGCCTTGAGCGTTCCGAGCATGGCGTGGAGCTGGCCCTTGTCCGCGTCGGCGATCTTGCCCGTGAACGACATCACGGCCGCGGCGTCCGAGCGGCTGGTGAACCCCGCGAAGTCCGTCTTCAGGTTGTTCATCGCGGCGAATTGCTTGGCCAGATCGGTCCCCGACACGGCCGTCATCGAGACGTCGATGTACGAGGATTTCGTCGCCTTGTCGATTGCCAAGCCCAAACCGAACGACTCGGCCTCGTTCATCATCTTGATCAACTGGTTGAGGCTGTTTCCCGTGAGCTGTTCCTGGGCCGCTCTCTGTTCCTCGGGCAAGTTCTGCAACTGGGCCTCGAACCCCGCCTTGATCTGTTCGGCCGCCATCTGCCGCAGCGGCTCGGGAATCGACTGGAGATTCACGGCGACCGAAATGTTGTACTTCTTCTCCGCGCCGAACAGCATGGCCACCGGGTTGGCGGGCGGATTCTGGACATTGGCTTCGTCGTTCGAGAGGAACGCGTATCCCTGCGCCTCTTTGACGTACAACGGTTGGGGACCGTTCAGACGCTTGATCCCGTTGCCCGCATCCTCAGGCGGACCAAGTTGCTGCGAGGCGAGGTTGAGCAGTTGCTGCATGTCCTTCACGGGAATGAACGCGAGGACGGTCGGCGCGTTGTCCTTGAACGAAACGATCGCGCCGGCCGGCTTGGTGCGGTCGAGCGCTTGCGTGTACTGCGCGGACATGAACTGGACCAGACCCGCGAATTGCGGCACGCCCGCCGCCTCGGTCGCGTACGTCACGTCCGCCATCGTCTCGTCGAGGCTCGCGATCGCGATCACGACGGCCGGCTTTTCCTGGGCGGCGAGCGGCGCCGCCATCAACACGAGCGCCGCGGCGAACGGCCAAGCCGCTCCCGTCGCGAATCCCGACCGCCGCGCGGCCGAACCGACCCATGCCAACATGCTCACTGTGTTTCTCCTCTCGATACTGCTCAACACGGTCCCCGAATCACACGATCCGGTGACCGAACGAAACCTCGAACCGACGCGCCATCATCCGTATGATCGCGATACACTTGATCGCGATACACTTGGTCGCCAAAAAAAGCCCGGTTTGGACACCGCGTCGCCGTCTTGTACCCGCCGAGTGGGGCCGGAGTTTCAACCGGCTTGCAAATCACCCGAAAATCCTGGCGCGCGACGAGAAGAGGATCCTCGCACGTCGGCATCCCTCCGCGGCCCCCGTTCGAATCGAACGAGTCGCCACTCGCCGAGATACCGTGGCCTGGACCGCTCGCCCGGAACAAATGCCTCTTCGAGCGGCCGCACTAACGCTCCCGAAACACGATCCGCCCTTTGGTCAAATCGTAGGGGGACAGCTCGACACGCACCTTGTCTCCCGGCACGATCCGAATGAAATTCTTCCGCATGCGTCCCGCGACGTGCGCAAGGACTTCATTGCCCGTCTCAAGCTGAACCTTGAATCGGGTGTTCGCGAGCGCCTGGGTCACCGTACCGGCGACCTCGAGGGCGTCTTCTTTCTGAGCCATGCACGTCTCCCGGTCCCCACATCAACTCGACGCCGGATCTCCCTTCGGATTGGCATGATCATAGGCGTTCGCGAAGCGGGCCGTCAACGGACCCCGGTCATTCTTCAGGAAAACCGCTCGAAATCGCACGAACCGGCGGCGGCGCGTCGCACGCCCGCTCGCAAGGGAACCACGACCGCCACGCGGTCCGACCGCCGCGTGTCCTGCGATTCGCCTCAGCACGCGTCGAGCGCGTCGCCGAGCGTTCGTTCGACGAATTCGGTCGATTCGATCCCGCACGAAAGGCGGATCGTTCCCCCACTCACGCCCAGCTCCGCCCGCTCGGTCTCACTCAACCCTCGATGGCTCGTCGATTGGGGATGGCTGAGCGTCGTCGAGATTTCGCCGAGCGAGGGACAAAAAGGAATGTCGTTCCGCACGGCTTCGATGAACCGATTCGCAGCCAGTGCCCCCCCCTTCAGCGTGAATGTCACCATCGACCCGAACCGGTCCGCGAACTGGGTTCGGGCCCGTTCGTGGTCCGGATGCGTTTCAAGTCCCGGATAGTCGACCTGGGCGACGCGCGCGTGGGCCGCCAGCATCCGGGCGATCGCCATGGCGTTGTCGCAGGCCCGCGCCATGCGGACATGCAACGAGGCAAGACCTCGCAGCGCCAGCCAACAGTCCCACGGACTGCTCGCGAAACCCCACGTGGCCGATAAACGGGGCACCGCTTCCCACGTCCCAGCCCGTCCACAAAGGAGGCCGAGCATCGCGTCGCTGTGGCCGTTCATCATCTTGGTGACACTCTCCATCACGAGATGCGCCCCATGCCGCAAGGGGCGGCACAGGATGGGTGACGCGAACGTATTGTCAACCAAGAGCCGTCCCCCCGCGCGATCCACTCGGTCGCTCAACCGGGCCAAATCGGGAACGCGCAGTCTCGGATTCGACACCGTCTCCACCACAACCAATCGAACGGATCGGTCGAGGGCCGCGTCGCAATTCGGTTCATCGAAAGGATCGAACCGCTCCGTCTCCAGGCCCCATCGGCGACCTTCCGATTCGAGCAACTGGAGCGTCTTGCCATATACGTGGCGGCTGACCAGCACGCGGTCGCCCGGCCCCGTTTGCGATACCAGGGCCAGCGCGAGGGCCGCCATCCCGCTCGACGTGATCGTCGCGTGGTCCGCCTCGTGCAACCGGCGGCATTTGTCCGCCAGCATGTCCGCGTTCGGATGCCCGTCGCGCTGGTACGCATACCCGTCGCATTCGCCGGCCATTAGCGCGTTCGCGTCGTCGGGACTCGCGCATCGCCACACGGTCGAAGGATAAAGGGGCGGGGCAAGCGGGGTGGCTGGCGTCGGCCTGGGGGTTTCAGGCCGAGGACAAATGTCGTCGGCTCGCCATTCGGTCATGGTGGAGACAACCTTTACACAACGCAAGTCGGGGATTCCAAGCGGCCCGCGCGGGATCGTTCGGGGCGGAATCGGCGCATTCTAATGGATTTGCCGATGATCGGGCCGATACGGGGCCGAAATATGACGACGCGCGGGGATCGGCTCGCACTTCGGCCGGGCTCGCGCCGTGCTTCGTTCGAGGATGCGTGCGCATGGCGACAACCTCTCCCTTCGGTTCGACGAACTTCGGGCTGGACGCGACGGCGGGAGCGGCCCAGGTCGCCACCGGTCCGGGAGCGACGCGGGGAACGGCCGACACGTCGAGCGAGCCGATCGACGCGGAGCTTGTCCAGGAAACCAAGAACCAGATCCGGGGGTTGGTCCAAGAGATCACGCGGTTGGCTCATTCGGATTTGGCGGTCGAGGCGTTTTTCGACGAATTCCTGCGTCGCGTCGTGACAGCGATGGCGGCCGTGGGCGGCGCCGTCTGGTCGGTCGAAGGTTCGGGGCTGACGTTGGTCCATCAGATCAATGTCGCGGGGACGGACGTGTTTCGCGACGAGGCTTCGCGCGTCGCGCATGAGCGACTGTTGGAACAGACGGCTCGGTCCGATCGGCCGGCTCTGGTCCCTCCGCGCAGCGGGTCGATGTCGGACGGCGCGGGGAACCCGACCCATTGCCTTGTGATCGTCGCGGCGTTTCCGGTCGATGAGGATCGGCGCGGATTGATCGAGATTTTCCAGCGTGCGGGCGGCGGTCCGGCGACGCAGCGCGGGTATCTGCGTTTCGTGTCGCAGATGGGTGACCTCGCGGCCGACTATTTCAGGAATCGGCGGCTGCGGCGGTTCGCCGACCAGGAATCCCTCTGGCGCGACCTCGAACAATTCCTGTGCGAGGCGCACCGCCATCTCGATCCGAAGTCGGCCGCCATTTCCATCGCCAACGAGGGACGGTCGTTGATCGGGTGCGACCGGTTGACCGTCGCGATCCGAAAACGCGGGCGCATACGCATCGCGGGCATGAGCGGCGTCGAGTCGATCGAAGGCCGATCGACCATGATCCACCATCTCGAACGGCTCACGGCGCTCGTGACGGCGACGCGCAGGCCGTTCTGGTTGCGGCTGAACGGAGAGCGGCCGCCACCGCAGGTTGAACGCGAACTGCACGCGTACCTGGACCAGTCGCATGCGTCCGCGATGGGCATCATTCCGCTCTTTCCGCCCGGCGCGGATTCCGCGGCGTCGTCGCGCGAGGAACCGGGACGAGGCTCGGCGGCCCACGATCGCCGTCCGTTCGGCGCCTTGATCGCGGAGCAATTCCGCGAGGCGAAATTCGGCGAGGGGTTGGTCGAACGGGTCGAGGTGGTGGCGCGGCACAGCGAGCTCGCTCTGGGCAACGCGCTGGTCCATTCGCGGATCCCGTTCTTTCCGTTATGGCGCGAGCTGGCTCATGTGGCGGAACGGATCCAGGACCGGCTCCCGCGATTCGTCCTCGGACTGATCGCCGCGGCGATCGCGATCGCGTGGCTTGTCTTCTGGCCGGCCGATTTCCGCGTGGCGGCGACCGGCCGGCTGCGACCCGTCGATCGTCACGACGTGTTCGCCCAAGTGGACGGAGAAGTCGAGGAGGTCCTGGTTCGTCATGGCGAGTCGGTCGAGCCGGGCGAGCCGCTGCTTCGCATGCGCAGCACCGAATTGGACGTGCAGTTGGCCGAACTGCTCGGACTGCGGAATCGGACATCCGAACAAATCGCCGCCAAGGAACAGCTCTTGCTCCGCAATGCGCGGCTTGATCCCGTCGTGCAGGATGAGATCGCCGGCGAACTCGAGGAGTTGCGGCAGATCCTCGAAAGCACCGACCAGCGGCTCACCCTCGTTCGCGGGAAGTCCGCGCGGCTGACGGTGACGAGTCCCGCGAAGGGCCAGGTTGTGACATGGCAGGTCGATGAGTTGCTGCGGCGCCGGCCCGTGCAGCGCGGGCAGGCCCTCTTGAGCGTCGTGGATCCCGACGGCGCGTGGGAAGTCGAGCTTTACGTTCCCGAGAGGCGGCTTGGCCACATGATGACCGCGTTGCACGCCTCCGATGATTCGCTCCCCGTGCGGTACCGGATCCGGGCGTTGCCAGGCAACGTCTTCGAGGGCCGGGTCGTTGAGATCCAGCGGATCGCCGAAATGCGCGGAGAATCGGGCAACTCGGTCGCCGTGCGCGTCGCCGTCGATCGCGATCGATTGCCGCAACGACACAACGACGCCTCGGTCGACGGACGCATCGAATGCGGGCGGCGTTCGATCGGCTATATTCTCTTCCAAGACCTGCTCGAGACGATCCACTCGCAGTACGTCTACTGGTTCTGAATGCGGTTGGACGAAGGAGCGCGGAACATGACTCGAAGGGAGACGCGCGGTGCCGTGTGCGTATCGTCGTGCGGCGGGCGGTTCGCGATCCGATGGTGGATGCCCGGAATCGTCGCGGCCATGGCTGCCGCCCTGTCGGCCGCCGGTTCGGCGCCGACCGACGACGACGGCCGGACCGCGCGCACCGAGACGGCTCAAGTGTTCTTTCTTGAGGAAGTCGCCTTGCCGGCCCAGGAATCGGGCACGCTGGTCGAAATCCGTGTATCCGAGAGCGACGAGGTGACCGGGAACCAACTGCTCGCGCTCGTGGACGACCGCAGACCGGCCCTCGCGCGTCAGGCCGCCGAGCTCGAACGCGACGCGGCGGCGGCTCGCGCGGCGGACGATATCGACATCCGATTCGCCGTCGCGTCGCACGAGGTCGCGCTGAGCGAGCTTCAAAAGGACCTCGCCATCAACCAAAAGTCGCCGGGCGCCGTTCCCGACACCGAGATCCAAATCAAGCGGCTTTCCGAACACCGCGCGAAACTCCAGATCGAAAAGAGCCGGCTCGACCAACGCGTCGCCCTGCTCACCGCCGACGTGCACGGCGCGGCGGTCGCGGCGGCCGACGAGACGATGCGCCGGTGCCGCATCGAAGGCGTCTTCGCGGGGGAAGTCATCGATGTCTTGAAGCGCAAGGGCGAATGGGTCGGAGCGGGCGAACCGGTCGTTCGCGTCGCGCGGATGGACCGGCTGCGTGTGGACGGCCACATCGACGCGGCGCGGCACGACGCGCGCGACCTCAACGGGCGCACAGTCGCGGTGACCGTGCCTCTCGCGCGAGGCCGGTCCGCCGAATTCCAGGGGCGGATCGTCTTGGTGAATCCGCAGGTGCAGGCGGGAAACAAGTACCGGGTGCGGGCCGAAGTCGAGAACCGCAAGGAGGGCGGCGAGTGGCTCCTGAGGCCCGGCATGCCCGCCGTGATGACCGTGCAATTGCAGCCGTGACGCGCCTCGCGGGGGGGACCCAACCGTGAACACGAGCGCCGCGCCGCGCGGAACATGACCATGGCAAGCGACACGCCTCCCGACGGGCTCCACCGCCCCATGCGTCTGATGCCGCGCCCGGATCTGGTCGCCGAGCGTCACGCGTATCGCGGTCGGCCCTACTGGGTCGTGAAGGACCCCGTCGCGCTGAAGTACTACCGGTTCGAGGAGGAGGAATATTTCCTCCTGCGGAACCTCGATGGCCGAACGGGTCTCGAGGAGATCCGCGACGCATTCGAGGACCGGTTCGCGCCACAGAAGATCACGCTCCCGGAACTGCGGCGATTCTTGAGTCGCCTGCACCAGAGCGCGCTCGTGCTCTCACTCGCGCCGGGGCAAGGCAACCGTCTGGCGGATCGGAGCGCGATGGGAACGCGGCGGCGCCGCTTGGCCTCGTTGCATAGCGTACTGAGTCTCCGGATTCCGCTGTTCGACGCCAACGCGCTGCTCGGCGCGCTCCTCCACCCGCTGGGATGGCTCTTCTCGCGCCGCGCGGTTCCCCTCGTCTGCTGCGCGGCGATGCTCGCCGGGCTGTTCGTGCTCGCGGAATTCAACGCCATCCGCGACCGGCTTCCGTCTTTCCATGCGTTCTTCGGTCCGGGCAATTGGGTGTGGCTCGCGGCCGCGCTGGGTTTCACGAAGGTCTGGCATGAACTGGGACACGGATTGAGCTGTCGAAGGCTCGGCGCGGAATGCCGCGAGATGGGCGTGATGTTCCTGGTCTTCACGCCGTGTCTTTACTGCAACGTATCCGATTCCTGGATGCTTCCGAACAAGTGGCATCGCGCGGCGATCGGCGCGGCGGGCATGTACGCCGAGCTGATCCTCGCGGCGGCGTGCGTTCCGCTCTTCTGGTTCACGCAGCCCGGCGTCGCGCACTATCTCGCCCTGAACGTTGTGTTCGTCTCGTCGGTCAGCACGCTGATCTTCAATATCAATCCGCTGCTGCGCTACGACGGCTACTACATCCTGTCGGATCTGGTCGAGATTCCCAATCTGCGCGCGGTCGCGTCGCGGTCGCTCCACGCGAAAGCGGGCGCGTGGTTCCTGGGTCTGCCCGAACCGGCCGGATCGATGGGCGCGGTCGAGGCCCGCGCGTGGCTCGCGTGCTTCGCGATGGCGTCGGCCGCGTATCGGTGGTTTGTGACGATCTCGGTGCTTTGGTTCCTTGTCCGCGTCTTGGAGCCGTACGGCCTCAAGGCGCTCGGCGCGCTGTTCGCCGTCGGCGCGGTCCATGGGTTGGTCGTCGACCCGCTTCGCCGGCTGGCGCGTTTCCTTGCTTCTCCGGGGAGGGCGGCTCGCGTGCATCGATGGAGGCTCACCCTGTCGGTCGGCGCGGGGGTCGGTCTGGTCGCGACCGCGGCCTTCCTTCCCGTGCCGCATTACGTGCGTTGCGGCGTGGTGGTGCAACCGCGCGACGCGGAAGCGGTCTACGCGCCCGTGCCTGGATCCGTCGTTCGGCTCGACGCGCGCCCCGGCGACACCGTCCGCTCCGGCCAGCTCCTCGCGCGGCTTGACAGCGTCGACGTGGAGCTCGCCGTCTTCGATCTCGACGCCGAACGCCGAAAGCTCGCGATCCGCCGCGATCAACTCGTGCGCCGCGCGCTCGACGACGAACGGGCCGCATGGGAAATCGACTCGGTTTCCCGGACGCTCGCCGCTTTGGAATCCCAGCACCAACAGCGCGTCGCCGACTCGGATCGATTGACGTTGCGCGCGCCGCGCGACGGCGTATTCCTTCCGGCCGCCGAAACGACGTCCGAGCATGATCCCGATCGACTCCCGCGATGGTCCGGCCGCGCGCTCGACACCCACAACCTCGGCGCGACCGTCGATGACGCGAAGCCGCTCGGTTTCATCGGCGACCCGGCGCGGTTCCACGCCGTCCTGCTCGTCGATCAGCGCGATTTGGAACTCGTCGCCCTCCATCAGCCGGTCGACGTCTTTTTGAACTCGACGCCGGGGCGCCGGTTCCGGTCCCGCATCGAACATATCGCGCGGCGGCCCGCATCGTCCGTTCCGGCGAGCCTGTCCACACGGCACGGCGGTCCAATCCCCACGCGGACCGATGACGCGGGACGGCTCGGCCCCCAAACGGTCTGCTACCAGGCACTCGCCCCGTTCGACGATCCGGCATTGCGAGTCGTTTCCGGCGTCACGGGCCGGGCACGCATCCGAGTCGGCAGCCGGACACTCGCCGAACGAGGTCTCCGATGGGCGCGGCAGGCGTTCGATTGGAATCCATGATCAAGGCGCTCACGCCGCGCTCGTCTTTCTTGGAGTCGCGGCTTGCGCCTCGGGATCCGGCTGCCGCGCGGCGCGGTGGTGCTCCCAAAGCAGGGCCTGTTTCAAGAATGAATAGAACGCCGTCAAGGCGCAGATCTGAAGGCCGGGCACGCCGTCGAGGAATCCCAAACGAAGGAAGTAGGTCTGCGCGAAACGGAACGGCGCGATGAGCGCGAGCTTGACGGGACGCGGCTTGCGGCCCGCACGGTACCAGACCTCGGCCTGATAGCTCGCGTATCGATCGAGTTTCCGGAGATAGTGCCGAGCCGACCACGCCGTGAAGTGCCTCAGCCTCGCGCACAGCACGCCGACGCGACCGCTCGATACGCGGACCTCGGCATGGTCGTTATCCCCGACATAGCGCCCCAGATCGCGGCGGAACAGGCGCAGGCATCGGTCCGATTGCCAGCCACTGAACCGGATCCGGTGTCCCTGAAAATAGTTTTCGCGGCGGATCCAATACCCGTCGAGCGGCCCGCCGCATTCGAGGATGCGCCGGATCTCACCGGCGAGCTCGGGCGCCACCCGCTCATCGGCGTCGACAATCAGAACCCACGGATGGGTGGCTTGCGGGATGGCCCAATTCTTGAAGTCGCCGGAATGGACGTATTCCCGCTCGATGATCCGGCACGGACCGATCGACCTCGCGATCTCCATCGTCCCGTCCTGGGACCCGGAATCCGCGATCAGAACCTCGTCGGCCAGATGCCGAACGGATTCGACGCAAGGTCGGATGTTCATCCGCTCGTTTTTGCACGGAATGATGACGGTCAACCGTTCCCGCATGCGCGCCTCCCTGCTCGACCCCCAGGTCGGCAGCGTACGTCAAACGCCGCGCGCGTGTCAACGTCGTATCGCCCGAGCGTCGGGATATCGTGGTACGATGGAACCCGCCATCCGAGCGATCCGTATCGTGCCGAATGCCGACCGAGAAGATGGGAGATGGTCCATGCCGTCGCCGACGCGTCCCGATTTTTCCCAGGCAATCCGCCGCCCCGAACCCCGCGACCGATTTCCGATCGGTCGCGCCATCGCGGCACTCCTGGTATTCGGTGCGGGTGGCCGTTCCGTCCGCGCCTCCGAGCCTCGTGTGCTCGACGCGCGCTGGTCGCTCGAGAGGATTGCCGGCGAACCGGAGATCGTGACTCCGATCGGCATCGCGTTCGATCATCGCGGACGAGTCCTGGTTGTCGAATGCCATACGCATTTTCCTCCCGAAGCGTACGCGGGGCCGAAGTCCGATCGGATTCGAATCGCCGAGGACACCGACAACGACGGGAAGCTCGATCGATGGACGACGTTCTTCGAGGGAACGCGCGCGACGATGAGCCTGCGGCGCGGGCCGGAGCCGTGGATCTATGTCGCGACGCGCATGGAGGTCTTTCGGATTTGCGATCGGGACGGCGACGACCGCGCGGAAACGGTCGAACCGATCGCGAAGCTCGAAACGCCCGGCGACTATCCGCACAACGGCCTTTGCGGCCTCGCATTCGATCCGCGGGGCGGCCTCTACTTCGGACTCGGCGAGAACCTCGGCGCTCCCTACCGACTGGTCGGGTCCGACGGAACGGCGCTCACCGGCGGCGGCGAGGGCGGAAACATCTATCGATGCGAGGCGGACGGCTCGCGGCTTGCCCGGATCGCGACCGGGCTATGGAACCCGTTCGGAATCTGCGTGGACCGGGAAGGCCGCGTCTTCACGGTGGAGAACGATCCCGACTCGAGCCCGCCTTGCCGATTGCTGCACATCGTTCCGGGCGGCGACTATGGTTACCAATTCCGTTACGGCCGATCGGGCAAACATCCGCTTCAGGCGTGGAACGGGGAATTGCCCGGCACGCTGCCGATGGTGGCCGGAACGGGAGAAGCTCCGTGCGCCGTGCTTCCGCACGCCGGCCATCTGCTCGTGACAAGTTGGGGTGATCATCGGATCGAGCGGTTCGCGCTCCGGCCGCAAGGCGCTTCGTTCCGATCATCGTCCGAGATTCTCGTGCGGGGCGATGAGAACTTCCGGCCGGTCGACGCGGTCATCGCCGCGAACGGAGACGTCCTCTTCACGGACTGGGTGGACCAGAGCTATCCCGTGCACGGACACGGCCGGATCTGGCGATTGACGTGCCGGGATTCGGCGGGAGATGCCGACCGCTGGCCATCGTTGACCGAACGGGAACGGATCGCGCGCGAACTGAGGACGACTCCGCGACTTGACGCGATCGACGATGCCGATCCTTTCATGCGGCAGGCGGCCGTTTGGGGCTGCGCGACGCGCGGTACGCTTCCCGCATCCTGGAGCGCGGCGCGCGGTCCCGGCGAGCGCCGCGCGATGCTCGAAGCCGCGCGGTGGAATCTCCTTCACGGCATCAAGCCGCCCGAGGATTGGCTGCGCGCGGCGCTGACCGACGACGATTCGGAGGTCCGATTCCTCGCCGTGCGGGTGATCGCCGATTCGGGCTGGAGCGGCGCGTCGGACGGCCTTCGGGAACTCATGAACGATCGCGCCGCGTCACCGGCCCTGTTCCAAGCCGCGCTCGCGGCGATCGAATGGACCGAACGCAAATCGGTGTCCGGCGGCGGCGACCCGAATCGCGACGCCTATCTGCTCCGCGCGCTCCGTTCGCCCGATACGTCCGACGCGGTTCGCTCGGCCGTGCTGCGCGTCATCCCGCCGGACGCCGACTCGCTCACCGCCGATGAACTCGTCGCGCTCGCTTCGCGCGGCGACGACTCGGTGCGGCGCGAAGCGGTCCGAGCGCTGGCCACGCGCAGGAACGCGGATCGGCTGGAAGTCCTGCGGAGAATCGCCGCCGATCGTTCCTGGCCCGAATCGCTCCGCGCCGATGCCATCGCCGGCATGGATCGCTCGCGACAGGCCGAATCGCTGCGGCAGCTCGCCGCCCAAGGCGACTCGATGGTGACCCGCGCCGCGCGCTCCGCCGCGCGGGACCGAACGGCCGACGCCTCGACCGCCTCTTCCGAAACACTCGACGCGCTCCGAGCCAAGATCGATCGGTCGGGCGACGCCGACGCGGGATGGCGGCTCTTCTTCGGCTCGCATGCGACGCGCTGCGCCAACTGCCATCGATACGAGGGGCGGGGGTCGGACATCGGTCCCGATCTGACAGGCATCGCCGCGAAGTCGGATTGGCCGAAGTTGCTCGAGTCGCTCGTCGACCCAAGCCGCGAGGTGGCTCCCCATTTCGTGCCGTGGGTGCTCACGCTCGAGGACGGCCGCGTGCTCACCGGGCTCTCCCATGGCCCGTCACCCGACGGGCTTCGCGAGACGTTTGTGGATGGGCAAGGAACGATGTTCGAGTTGGCGACGGGCGATATCGCATCGCGTCGCGCGGCGACCGCGTCGATCATGCCCTCCGGGCTCGCCGCCGCGTATTCGGTCGACGAACTGCGCGACTTGCTCGCGCTCCTCGCGCGCTAATCCGGGTCGCCGTCAAGCCGCGTGAAGCCGAGAAACGCCTCTTCGTCGAGGAATACCGCTTGGCGCACGAGTTGGAACATGACGGGCGTCTGCTCGGCGCCGAAACCGGTGATCAAGCGCCGCAAGGCGGGCCGCGCGCATTCTCCGCGCAGGTCCACGAACAGCAGATAGCCCCCCCGATCGTATAGCACGCCGTCCACCTGCCACGACCGTTCACCCGACTCGGAGGTCCAAACAAACGAACCGTCGGGTTCGATGAACATGCGCGGCAAGATCTCGAGCGCCGCCACGGCTTCCTCGAAACTCACGGCCATCGGATTCGCGAGCATCTCGGGCGCGATGCGCAGCGGCCGAACCGATCGGTCCTCGATCACGCACGACTCGGCGAATTCAAACCGCCACGGCCTGGCGTGCACGGTCGCATGGAAGCGATGTCGATCCATGGGTGGGTTCGGGAATTCGGGTCTATCGGGCGGTGGTCGGATCGCGTATTACAGGATAATGAGTCGAACGCCGCGCCGAAATCGGGTTGCGTCCCGCGCTGCGATCGCCGGGAGAAGGGCGGCCTTGGCTTCCGGCGCCGATGCGTCGGCGCTCGGCCGAACGGCGTTTGGCCCTTTCGCGCCGTCCGGGACGGCGACGGCGTTCGCCGACCTTCGATACGCGGCCGGAATGACGCTCGTCGCGGCCTTCTTGAGGCTGATACAACCGGCTCACATGGCGGTCGAGCACTTCGATGAGGGCGTTTACGCGACGAATCTGCCGTTCGCGGACGGAGGAAGCGGCTATCCGCTTCGGCACTTCTACGCGCCGCCGCTATTGCCGGGCCTGATCCGCATTTCCTTGGGCGTCGAGCGCGCGACATGCGGAGGCGGCCTTTTCGCCGATTCGCTCGCGGCGATGGCGCCGAGCCTCATCGCGGGGAGCCTGACCGTCGGGCTCGTCGCGTGGGTCGCTTCGTGTTGGTTCGGCCGATCGGCGGGACGCGCCGCCGCGTGGCTCGCCGCATTCAGCGACTTCCACATTCTCTACAGCCGCGCGGCGCTCACCGATGCCTCGCTCGTTCTTTTCGTCCTCGCCGCCGTGTGGTTTCTGGAACGCGCCATGGCCACGCGAGGCCGGCTCGCCGCGGCACTCGCCGGCGCGGCGACCGGACTCGCCTGGTGGACCAAGTACAACGGATGGCTTCCGCTGGCGATCGGTCTCGTCGGACTGGGATTCGCCGTCGCCGTCGATCGTGAAACGCGGCGCGGCGCCGTCCATCGGTTCGTTGTCTGGATGGCGGTAACGCTCCTCGCGATGGCCGTTTGGAGTCCCGTGTGGGCGTCGATCGAATTCCTTGGCGGCGGATACGCGGCGGTCGCCGCCAACCATCGGCAATACCTCGTCGGTTTCGGCGGATGGCTCGCATCCCTCGCGCGCCAGTACGACAATCACCGCCAATTCGAGAGCTGGCCGTCGACGGTCGGAATCGTCGTCGCCTTCATGGCGGTTGGAATGCGCGGCGCCGCGTCGCGAGGCCCGAACGGCGGTCCCCATCCCGCGGCGCGCGCGGCGATCGCGAGCGGCCTGGCCGTGATCGCCGCGTGGCTCGGCGCCGTCGCGGTCGTCGGCATTCTGTGCGTCGGGTTTCTGGCCCGCGCGATCGGTCGCGCGCGGTTGCGCGTCCGGCGCGGGGCCGAATTCGCGTCCTCAAGAGACGTCGATCGGGCGGACGACGCGGCCGAAACCGAGCCCTCGATGCTCGCCATCGGCCTGTTGACCGCTTGGGTGGCGGGCCTCTTCGTCGCGACGCCCTTCTATCATGCCTACCCCCGACTCACTTTGCCTTGGCTCTGCGGCGCATGGCTCGGCGCCGCCCGCGCGATGCGCGACCTGGATCGGTGGTGCGGCCGGGTTTCGATCGCCGGACGTCTCCGCGCACCGCTCGTTACCGCGTGTGTGGCGAGCTCATTCGCATTCACCGCGTTGGCCGCGTTCCGGCTCGCCGATACGACCGTCCGGGCCTGGGAACCGCGAGACGGCATGCGTCGGATCGCGGCGGCGGTTGCCGATCGAATGGCCGAGCGGTCGGGAGGCCGAATGGAGTCGTGCGTGGTCATGGTATGCGGGGAACCGGCGCTGGCGTTCCATCTCAACGGCGCGTCGGGACCGACCGTTCTCGCGGTCGGCGACCTATCGATTGTTGATCGCATGCCGCGCGGCGCGGCGCGGCGCGTCTTCCTGGTCACCGGCCCGAATGCCGAGCGCATGGACGAGGTGCGCCGCGCGCTGGCCGCGCCGTCCGATCGTATCGAGTGGATCGCCGACTATGCGTATGCGCCGAGCATGCTGGTTCAGCGGAACCTCGCGCCGCGGAGTGATTCGGACGCGGCGGCCGAGCGGGTTCGCCTGTTCGCCATCCGCTAGTCGACGAGGTAACCGGCGGCGAGCTCGCGGAACGCGTCGAGCTGCGCGTCGCGCCACGAGGCGTCGCGACCCAGTTCGTCCGCCAGAACGGCGGCGACCTCGGGCGCTGCCTCCATCGCGGCGCGCGCGTCGAGGATCAACGAACGCGTTCGCCTCGACAGGATGTCCTCGACCGTCCGCGCCATTTCGCATCGCGCGGCCCAGGCGACGTCGGCCCGCGTGCACGCCAATCGATCGTGGATCGGTCGCGCCCATGCGCCGCCCTCCGTGATGCGCGAATCGACGACCGATCGATCGCGGTCGGGGATCGGCATCGCGCGCGTTCGGCACGGGATTGGGGGAAGGTCGCCCACGCGCGCCGCGCGATCGATCGTCTCTTCCGCCATCTGTCGGTAGGTCGTCCATTTGCCGCCGATGATCGTGACCAGCCCTCCGGACGAGACCTCGATGTGATGGTCGCGCGCGAGCCGCGACGTCGCGAGCCCGCTCGCCGATCGAAACAGGGGTCGGATTCCCGCGAATGCCGATCGGATCGCCGACCGATCGGGAACCTCTTGGAAATAAAGGCGCATGTGGTCGAGCAGGAAATCGATTTCGGCCGACGCGGGGCGCGGTTCGAGTTCCGGGCGGTCGGTCGGCTCGTCGGTCGTTCCGACGAGGACCGACCCGAGCCAGGGAATCACAAAGAGGACTCGGCCGTCGCGTGTCCGTGGAATCAGAACGGCCGATTCGCCCGGCAAGAACGCGGCGTCGAGCACGATATGGGTGCCTTGGCTGTAGGCGAGCCGGCCGGGCGCGCTCGGCGACTCCAGCGAACGAACGCGATCGGCGAAGATGCCCGACGCGTTCACGACCGCCTTGGCGCGAATCGTCCATTCGCGGTCCGTTTCCACGTCCCGCGCGACGGCTCCGCGCACCGTCCCGCCTTCGATGAGGAGCCGCTCGGCGCGGACGTAGTTGACGACGGCGGCGCGCTGCTCCCAAGCCGCCGCCGCCAGGCGAACGGCGAGCCTCGCGTCATCGAATTGGGCGTCATGATAGACCACGCTTCCGCGAAGGTCTCGCGCGCGGAGGCTCGGGACGCGTTGGAGAGTCGCATCGCGGCCGAGGACGCGGGTTCCCCCGGCCGCTCGGTCCCGGGCCAACCCGTCGTAGGCGAGGACACCCGTTCCGTAATAGGCCCGCTCCCAAAGCGATCGGCATGGGATCAGGAATGTCCGCGGCCGCACCAGATGGGGCGCGTTGATGAGCAACCGGCGGCGTTCGCGCAGCGCGTCGCGCACGAGTCGCCAGTTGCCTTGTTCGAGGTAGCGCAGGCCGCCGTGGATCAACTTCGTGCTGCGGCTCGACGTGCCCTTCGCGAAATCGCTTTGCTCGATCAGCGCCGTGCGATATCCGCGCGACGCGGCGTCGAGCGCGCATCCGAGTCCGGTGGCGCCGCCGCCGATGATCAGAAGGTCCCAAGTCGTCCGCCCGGTCAAGGCGGCGAGTGCCTGCTGCCGATCCATGCGATGGAGTCCTCCAAGAGCCCCCTATGGTTGCCGCTGCGCGGCGTCTGGTAAACCCGCCCCACATCGCGCACATTGGTCGCATGAAGACCATCGCGCGCGTCGAGACGACAGTCGTTGACTACGAGATCGTCGGCTCATTCAGGTTTTTCGCGGGGCCGGCCGGTCGAGCCCGCCGATCGACGGTCGTTGTGAACGTGACAAGCGACGATGGGCGGGTCGGATGGGGGCAATGCGTGCCATCGCCGACCTGGAGTTACGAGACGGTCGATTCGGTCAAGACGACGATCGACCGGTATCTGGCGCCCGCGATCGTTGGCCGCGATCTGGACGACACGGAGGGCATATGGCGGGCCATGCACCGCGCGATCGCGCCGTCGTTTTCGACGGGCCAGCCGATCTGCAAGGCGGGCATTGATCTCGCGTTGACCGACTTGACGCTCGCGTCGCGCGGCTTGTCCGTGGCCCAGTCCTGGGGCCGCGGATCGTCCGAATCGATCCGGATGAGCTGGACGATCGATGTTCGCGACCCCGATGAACTCGACGAGCAGGTGGACGAGGCCGAGCGGCGGGGTTACCGCGATTTCAATCTGAAAGTCGGCGCGGACCCGCGATGGGATGTCGACCTGTGCCGGCGATTGCGGGCGATCCGGCCCGATGCGTTCGTCTGGGCGGACGCGAACGGAGGCTACGACCTCGATACGGCGCTCGACGTCGTTCGCTCGATGGCCGACCTGGGGATCGCGGCCCTGGAACAACCCGTGCCCGCGAATCGGTTGTCGTGGTATGGCCGTTTGTGCGCGCGGCGCACGCTGCCCATCCTGATGGATGAGGCGATCGTGTCGGTTGTGGATCTCGAGGAGTTCCATCGGCTTGGGCTCCTTGACGGAGTCGCCATGAAGGTCTCGCGATGCGGCGGGTTGAGCGAGTCGCGGAGGATCTTGGACTATGTCGAGCGCGCCGGGTTGCTGTTTTTCGCGAGCGGACTGACCGATCCGGATCTGTCGCTCGCCGCTTCGCTCCACCTGTTCGCCGCGTATGGCCTGGAACGACCCGCCGCGCTCAACGGACCGCAGTTCCTCGCGGGGAGCATTCTCGAGGACCCGATCCGCATCGAAGGCGATCGGGCTCTTGTGCCGTCCGGCGCCGGATTGGGAGTCCGCGTCGACGCCCGGCGTCTGGAAGGTCGATCGGGCGTGCCGTGAACGGGCCGCCGATATTGCGCCGCCGGCGCTGGTTTCCGCGAATGCCGGCCGTATACTCATACTCGGTTCGTCGCGGGGCTTGTCCATCTTGTGCACGGGGAGTCGGATCCATGGCCTTGTCGTGTTCCCGTCCGGCGCTCGAACGGCGTGTGTTCGTTTGGATCGTGGCGGGACTGGCGTTTGCGGCCCTTCCTCACTCGCCGCGCGCGATCGCATTCGACGATCCACCGCGTCCGGAGCTGGCCGTGCCCGCGACCGAGGACTTCGAGTTCGGCGCGGCGCACGACCCCGATCGATGGACCCGCGCGTCGTGGGCGGAACTGGTTCCGCGCGAGCCCGGCAAGGCGCCTCGGACGCGCGTCAAAATGCTCCATTCGCCGACCGGTCTGTATGTGCTCTTCGACGCCGATGATCAAAAACTGACCGCGACCATGCGCGAGGATTACGCGCAGCTCTGGCGCGAGGACGTACTCGAAGTCTTCTTATGGCCGGATGAGCGGCACCCGGTCTATTTCGAATATGAGATTTCGCCGCTCGGTTTCGAGTTGCCGCTGCTGGTCCCGAACCTCGATGGACAATTCGTGGGATGGATTCCCTGGGAATACCGAGGCGCGCGAAAGGTCCGGAAAGCCGTCCGGGTACGGGGTGGCGAAGGCGTATCGGGGGCATCGATCGAGGGTTGGGGCGCAGAGCTGTTCATCCCCTACGCGCTCTTGGCCCCGATGCACAACATGCCTCCCAAGCCGGGCTCCAAGTGGCGCGCGAATTTCTACCGGATGGACTACGACGTGTCGCCGTCACGGTCGTGGGATTGGGCGCGGGTCGGCGGGACATTCCATGAGTTCAAGAAATTCGGAACGATTCGGTTCGAATGAACCGGCCGGGAGCTCAGCGTGGCTCACCAAAGTCGCTCGCCTCTCCGAGGCGAGTTCCCTTTCCCCCGAACCTCTGCGGCTCACCAAAGTCGCTCGCCTCTCCGAGGCGAGTTCCCTTTCCCCCGAACCTCTGCGGCTCACCAAAGTCGCTCGCCTCTCCGAGGCGAGTTCCCTTTCCCCTGAACCTCTGCGGCTCGCCAAAGTCGCTCGCCTCTCCGAGGCGAGTTCCCTGGAGAGGCGTGCGACAAACTCCCCCAGCCATTTCTTTTCGTGGAGTCGAACAAGATGCACCGTTTGATTCGATGCCGATTCGCCGCTCGGTCCCTCACCGTCGGAGCGCGCCTCGTCGCGGCGTTTGCGGCCGCCATGCCCGTCGTACGCGTTGCGGCGCAGGATATCCGCGATCTGAAGTTGGGAGATTGGGAACCGCGTTCGATGATGGTGACGAAGGTCACGGAGGTTCCGAAACCCGCGTTTCCCGTAGTCGACGTGCACAACCACCTGGGCGGCGGCGCCGCGTTTCTGACGGCCGATCGCGTGGCGGCCTATTTGCGGGTGATGGACGACACGGGGGTCCAGACGGTTGTGAATCTGGACGGAGGCTGGGGTGATCGGCTGGACGAGACGCTCGCCGCCCTCGACCGGGCCCATCCCGGCCGATTCCTGACGTTCGCCTTGCTCGACTTCGAGGGGATCGACGATCCCGGCTGGACCGACCGGGAGGCGGCTCGGCTTCGAGCCGGTTTCGCGGCGGGGGCCAAGGGTCTCAAGCTCCACAAGAGCCTCGGTCTTTCCTACCGGTACGCCGACGGCAAGCTGATGCCCGTCGACGACCCGAAGCTCGATCCGATCTGGGACCTATGCGCCGAGTTCAACAGGCCCGTGATGATCCACACGAGCGATCCGGCGGCCTTCTTCACGCCCCTCGATCGGTTCAACGAGCGGTGGCACGAACTGAATTCGCACCCGAACTGGCTCTTCCATGGTGACAAGTTTCCGTCACGGCAGGCGTTGCACGAGCAGCGCAACCGGGCGATCGCGAAACACCCGCGTACGACGTTCGTCTGCGCGCATTTCGGCAACAATCCCGAGGACCTCGCGACCGTCGGAAAATGGCTCGACACCTACCCGAACCTCTTCATCGATCTTGACGCGCGGATCTCCGAACTGGGCCGCCAGCCGTACAGTGCGCGGCGATTCCTGATGAAGTACCAGGACCGGATCCTGTTTGGGACCGACACGACGCCCCGCGCCGAGGCGTATCGGATCTACTATCGGTTCCTCGAGACGGACGACGAGTATTTCGATGCGGCGGCTTCGCACCATCGCCAGGGGTTTTGGAACATCTACGGGGTCTTCCTGCCGCCCGACGTATTGAAGAAGGTCTATCAGGACAACGCGAAACGCATCCTATACGGCCTTCCCGCCGAGTAACGGTCGGTTGGCCGCGCGGTCGGCGACGCGTCCGGCGCGCGATTCCGGACGATTCCGTTGACCGGGCCGGCTCGGTTCGTTTCCCATCTATTCGAGGCCCATGGCGCCGGCCGGAGGCAATTGCACGCCGCCGATGTTGCCCAATCGGGACGAGGGAAGGAACCGGGGCTCGATCGCGAAGACGAGTCCCACGTTGTCACGGCCTTCGTCGATGTTGAGTCCGAGTCGCACCAATGCCGATTCGCCGATCCGGGTCAGGGCCACGGTCTGGCCGATATTCCCGGTCGGGCCCAGATCGAACGACGCGCCGGCCGAGAGAATCCACTTTTCGCTCATTCGGTAGGCGAGCGTTCCGGAGAGGATGCTGCTGGTGATCGGTCCCTCGATCGAACGGTAGCCGACGTAAAGTTGTCCGATGCCGGGCCGGCTCGCGACGCCTCCGATCGAGATCGTCCGAAGGCCGTCGCGGAACGTGTCGGCGAAACCGTCGGAAAGCAATGTGAACCGATCGCCGAGATGCCATCGGAAGTCGTAGTTCAACAGGCCCGCCGTTTCCCCCGCGTTGTCGCGCGACGCATTGGGAAAGACCGTGCCTTCCACGTCAAACACGATCCAGTCGATGATCCGTTCGCGCCCGGGCATGCCCCGTTTGGTCTGCCAGCGCTGGCGCACGGCGAATCGTCCGGCGGCGAGATCATCCGCGATCTCGGCCGAAGGTCCCGTGACCCACGATTGCACGCCGCTCCGCAACGCGAAATACCGCTCATCGAACAGGTCGGGCGTGTTGCCGCCGGGAACGCCTCCGAACGTATCAAAGAAGAACCGGCGTCGGAAGAACTCTGTCGCGTCGTCATCGATCGCGTCGTAGAGCGGGAATCGTTCGAGGTCGCGGCTCGCATCCGCGACGTACAGATCGCTTTCGAACGAGATCTTGTGCGCGATCCCGTTCACGTTGAGCAGCTCGCTCTGCACATCGGGACGAATGCTCCAAACGGGCACGCTGGTTCGAACGCCGGCTTGGCCGAAGAGTCGGCCGAGCGAGTCGCCGTCCAGAACTTCGCCCCAATAGGCCCCTTCCCCCATCGCGTAGGGAACGATCTTGAAGGGGCCAAGGGCGAGCGGCATGCTGACCTCGTGGCGGGTCGCCGTGCGGATGCCCTCGCGGTCCGCCTCCCAGGCAAGCGGGTCGAATTTGGCCGCGTCGATCGGATTGACCGGGGCCGTCGCCGGCCGCAAATGGCCGTATCCGACGTGCGAATGCGCGTGCCAGGAGAACCAGTCGCCCAACAGGGATTGCCCGATCAGGTAATGGTCCAGCCGCGGAAGCCACTCGGTCTGCGTGAAGAACTCGTTCACGCGGACGTCCGCCGTAACGCTCCAATCCTGGTTCCCAAGAAACTGTTTCCACTCGACGCCCGTTGCCTGATCCTTGAACTGATCCCACTCCTGCTGGAAGTACTGTTCGAGGAAGTTGCGGTCGCTGATCCAGCCGGCCTCGGCCGTCAGTTGCCATCCGTTGAGCGATCGCTGGCGGTGCTGCCACAGCAGCCGACCCCGATAGTCCTCCTCGGGAACGAGTTCGCGCCGATCGCGACCCAGACGGTCGACTCCGTCGTCCTTGATGGCCCAGGCGTCGAGCATACCTTGGGCCGGCGTTGGAAAGCCGAAGACCGTTTCGCGTTCGTACGTGAAGTGCGTTCCGATCGCCGGCCCGCGTTCGGTGAGCAAATCGGTCGAGAGGTTCCACTTGGTTCCGTCGAGCCGGTTCTCCGCGCCAAAGACCTGATAGGCGTCGAAGTCGACGAGGACCTGCGTGCCGAAGACGCTGTCGTTCTTGATCTTGAATCCCGTCACGTAGTACGACGGATCGCGCAGGTCGGTCGCCATGACGGGCCAATAGAAAACGGGTACCGAAGCGACATACACGAAGTTGTTTCGGCTCGTCGCGAGCAGTTCGTCGCGAGTCGCCATTTCACCGGTCATCGGATCGCGAGCGGGCAGTCCCGACGCGGGATCGATCACGGGCCTCTGCGAATCCTCGAACGTCAACTCCTGCGATTGGAGCCAATATCGAGGATGTCCCATGCGGCTCGATGTGATCGCCGCGCCGTACGCCGCGAAGTGCGCTCGGTCGCGCTGCCGCAGAACATCGGCCTTCAACCGCACAAGGCCTTCGTAGTCCTGAACGGGAGTCAGGACCTCGGCGTTCAACACGACGCCCGACTCCCGCTTCACGTCATAGTACATCCGATCGGCGTAGATGACGCGCCGCCCCTGCCGGAAGATGATGTTGCCTTCCAGATAGAACTCGATCGGCAATTGGCTCGCGTCGGCCTGAGGCTGATCCGGCGCCTCGCCGAAGAGGTTCATTCCCGCGACGTTGGATGTCCAGGCGACGACATTGTCCGCCTGGAGTTCGATGCGGCCCAGGTCGAGCGTTCCGATGTCGGGAACATCTTCGACGAGCGCCCCTTCGATCACGACGCTGACGCCGCGCGACGCGACCAGGATCGTCTCATTCGCCTGCGCGTTGTGGAATGTGTCGAACTGAAGTTCGGACCCGTTGCGGGGCAGCAGCCGGACGCGGCTTCCTCGAAAGGTCGGACGACTTTCTCCCTCGGCCTGGACGAACGATGCGGCGACCGTCCGTCCCGACTCGCGCCGCGCCATGCCCCGTTCAAACCAATCGGCCTTGATCTCCGGCTCCCCTTCCACCGTCGGCGCATGGATCGTCACATCGTCAAACGTATGGAATCGGCCGAGCCACGACGCATCGACGAGCGTTTGGGCCCGCGGATCGGTGGTCCGATGCGCGTCGCCTCGCGTGCCGAATTGGACCAACACATTCCCTTCGACATAGACGAGGGCCTTGATCGGATACGAGCTTGTGCGCGACGCGCGGTCGACCCATATTACGGCCCGTTCGCTCTCGGCGCGGACATCGCCCTGGCGCATGCGGCAAACGCCGTCGAGAACCCAAACGTCGTAAAGGCCCTGCTTCCAGTGGCGCGCCTGCCGCGCACTCACGACCAGCGCGTCGCGCGGGTCGCCGAGCGGCAACTCCAGGTCGGCGGCGACAACCGGGGACGCCGTGCCAGTGATCACGAGGAACAGGAAGAGTACGAACCGCGTCCGTCGCGTTCGGCTCGCACCACATCGCGATCGAGCGGTCGCGCACCGCGAGCCCATGCGCCGTGCTCCGGCGCGCCGAGGTCCGGGCGCTGGCGATGCGTCGTTCAGTGTGGCGTCCTTGCCTCGTGCGTCCGCGAGGTCCCGCGTTCGGTCCCGAGGAACGCAAGTCGAATCGTCATCGAAACTTCCACAGCCCGCGCGCGGCGGGTCGCGAATTATAGGAATGGCCGGAAATCACCGCAAGCCGGGTCTTGACCCTCCGTTTGAGATGCAACGCATTGCGGCGCAAACACTTGCGTCGGAGCGGCCATTCGGAGGCCGGGCCCGGCCGACCGAAGTCCCCGTTCGCGGCGAAAATCGAGGGCCGGTCAGCATCGATGACCTTCAACACCTTTTGCTCCCCGGTAGCGCGATCACGACGTATGACGCCCCACGGCTTGGCGCCTAGTGCCCGCGGTTCGCGGGGCCATTTGGAAGTGAAGACGGACTCGCGCGGAGGCGAGGAAGGACGGTTGGCGCCCGCGGCGACGCGCACGACAATGCGGGCCGTTCGTTTGGCCGAACAAACGCGTTGACCCGTCTGACTTGCGGCGTGAGGCTCGTCATGGCAACAACGTCCGGGACCGAACAGGAAGCCCGCGAACGCGCATCGACGGGGCAACGGGTCGGCGATCGGAACCAAGAGTTGACGCGCCGCCGGTGGCTCGTCGGCGCCGCGGCCGCGGGTCTGGCGGCGAACCGATTGGGTGCCCTCGCCGCCGCGCAGCCGACCGACGTGAGCTGGCTCGCGGACGCGCAGCGGCGCCCCGATCCGCTCCCCGGGAACATCCTGAAGCTCGCGCCGATCGTGGATGACCGAGGCGAGGCGATCACGTCGCTGGAGCCGTGGCGGCAGCGCCGCGGCACGTTGCGGAAGGAATGGCTCGATGTCCTCGGCCCGCTGGCCAGTCGGCGGATCCCCGTGCCCGTGTTGAAGACGTTGGCGGAGGACCGGGTCGAAGGCGTGGTCCGGCGCTTGGTGTCGTATGAAATCGAGCCGGGCGTGACGACCGAGGCGTTCATTCTGGAGCCCGGGCAGGACCGGGGACCGCGCGCGGGAGTCGCCGTGTTCCACTCGACGGTGGACGCGTCGATTCGCCAACCGGCGGGCGTCGAGGGCGCGCCGGAAAAAGCGTTCGGGTTGCGGCTGGCCAAGCGAGGTTGCACGACCATCTGCCCGCGGAACTTCTTGTGGCCGGATAATCACCACATCTCCGCCAACGAGGAAACGCGGACGTTCCAAGGCCGACATCCCGACAGTCTGGGCATGGCCAAGATGCTGTACGACGCCATCGTGGCCGTGGACATTTTGTTGAGCCTGCCGCGCGTCGATCCCAAGCGGATCGGCGCGGTGGGGCATTCGCTGGGCGCGAAGGAAGTGCTGTATCTTGCGGCGTTCGACGAACGCGTGCGCGTGACGGTCAGCAGCGAGGGCGGGATCGGATTGCCGTTCACGAATTGGGACGCGCCCTGGTATCTCGGACCGCAAGTGAAGTCGGGGTCGTTTGGCCGCGAGCACCATCAGCTCCTGGCGCTGGCGGCTCCGCGACCCTTCCTGCTCGTGGGCGGCGGGTCGGCCGACGGCGACCCAAGCTGGCCGTTCATCGAGGCGGCTCTGCCGATCTACCGGCTGTACGGCGAACCGCCCCGGCTCGCCCTCTTCAACCATCGGCAAGGCCACGCCGTTCCGCCGATCGCCGAACAGCGGATCGACGAGTGGTTGAGCACGTATCTCGAACGGTAGTCGGTCGACAAGCCCCAAGACCTCCGAGCGCGGCGGCGAGCGCGATCACGGGTTCGAACGGCGCCCGCATCCGCGCGTTGGTCCAGTAGAGGCTGTGGACGGAGACGAGCACGAGGCCGAGCGCCCATGCGGGACCCCACGCCGACCAGGCTTGGCTTCGACCGCGCAGCGCGAACAGGCCTCGGATCGCCATCGCGAATTGAAGGACATACCACGCTGCGATCCCCGCGCGAATCGGAACGGACGACCATCGCCCTTCGACGGCTCTCGGCATCGGGTTCCAAAGCTCGACCTCGCGCCGCGCGGCGCTCCAGACGGCCATGGCGGGCCGCCGAGCCATCGTCGTCCAAGCCAGGCGGCTGTGGGCTCGGTCGAGCTCGGCGTCATTCGAGCCGTAATCGCGTTCCAGACGACGGACGAGCGGATCGAGCGACGATGCGTCCCAGCTATTTTCGTCGCGCGCCGCAAGATGGTCGTAGAACGAATCGTTGTTGGCAAGCAGCAGCGTGTAGCCGCCGTGCGTGGTGGTCGCGATGAACTCCCCGAACCGAGCGGCGTTGCGGATCCACCAGGGCGCCATCACGATCAGGAATCCGATCGCGGCGGGCCCAACGCGCCGGATGCGCATGCGCCATGACGCGGCGGAATCCCCGAACGCCATCCAAACAAACACGCAAGGGACCCATGCCAGAAATGTCGGACGGCACAGAACGCCGAGCGCGAGGGCCGCGCCGAGCGGAATGGCCGAGCGGACTCGAGGTCGTCGGCGCCAAGCGTCGGCGAGTAAGAGGACCGCGACGACCAACGCGGTCGCCAGCGTTTCCGTCATCACGAGTACCGACTGGTTGATCAGGAGGGGATCGACGGCGACCAGGATCCCGGCGCATGTGGCCGCGCGGGTCGATCCGATCCATCGGCTCGCGAGGACCCACGTTCCGCCGGCGGCGAATGCTCCCAACGCGATGTGAAGCCCGCCGACCGCCGCGCGGGAAACTCGGCCATCGACGGCCATCAGCGACAGGGTCAACGGATAGAGCGGCGGACGGTAGGCGGTCGGTCGATCGGCGGCGAATCCAAACGTGCCGAATCGCGCGATCTGTTCCGCGAGCACGGCATAGGAATCCGGATCCTCGTCGAGCCGGTTCCGGAGCAGGCCGATCGCGGCGGACCGAATCGCGATGGCGACGAGCAACGTCGCCAGAAAACAGCAAAGCGCGGTCCGGCCGTGGAATGCGTCAGTCATGGCGATTGAGGGCGCGCCGTCGAGCGAATGGGTGCCGCACCACTTCCAACGGGTCCCGATCCTGTCCTACACTTCGTTGGCCCGCGGTTTCGGCGGACGGGTCGCATCGCGCCATCATAGTCGAGCGGGCCCGATGGGAGAACGTGACGCATTCATGGCGAAATCGGCGACGGAATCGGGAACGCCTTCGCGGCCCGCTGACGATCGGCGACCGCCCTTGGGAACGCGCGTCGACGTGTCCGAAGACTCGACCGTTTGCGGGCGGATCGCGGGGTTTCTGGTGCGCGCGCGTTGGCCGCTCTTCGCCGGCGCGCTCGTGGTCGCGGCGGCCGCGTGGCCGATCTCGCGCCGGCTCGAATTCGATCGATCGATCGACAACATGTTCTCGCCGACGGAACGGATTCTCCAGGATTTCCATCGATTCCGCGATCGGTTCGGCGGCGATCAGATCCTCCTGATCGTGTACGAGGACGCGAGGCTCTTCGCGCCGGAAGGCGACGGGCTCCGGCGCTGCCGGGACGCGACCCGCGCCGCGCGCCGCGTTCCCGGCGTTCTCGCGGTACTCAGCCCCTCGGTGCTCGACACGCTGCTCAAGGGACTCGGCACGTCGATGGTCGACGCCACGAGCCGGTTGGCGCGGCGATTTCGTGGGTTGTTCGAGGGCTATACGCACGGCGCCGACGGAAAAGTCGCGTCCGTCGTCTGTATTCTCGATGAGAAGTTCGTCAACGAACACGGTACGGCGGGCACGATCGACGGGTTGCGGTCGATCGCCGCGGGCCTCGACGCCGGAGTGCTTGTAGGTGAACCGGTGATGGTCCACGACAGCTTCGAGTACGTCGAGGAGGACGCGCGCCGGCTCAGTTGGGTTTCGACATGTCTCCTCGGAGCGACGATTCTCGCCGTCTTGCGGAGTGCCCGGTGGGCGCTGGTCGCGCTCGCCGTCGTGCATTGGACCCTTCTGGCAACGGAGGCCGTTCTCCACAGCTCGGGTCTGCGTTTGAGCATGGTCAGCTCGATGTTGACCGCGGTCGTGACGGTGATCGGCGTCGCGACCGTGATGCACGTGGCGATCGGGTTCCGGGACCGCCGACAGCTCGGCGCCGCGCCGGCCGACGCGTTGCGGTGCGCGATCGGCCGTCTCGCGACGCCGATCTTCTGGGCCTGCGTGACGGACGCCGCGGGTTTCCTCGCGCTGCTCGCGGCCCGCGCGGGGCCGATCCGCGACTTCGGTCTGATGATGGCGTGCGGCTCGATGATCGTCCTCCTGGCCTCGGCCCTGTTGATTCCCGCGATGGCACTCGTGGGGCACGCCTCCGCGCCGGCCCGCGGTCCTTCGGCCGCGTCCCGCCTCGACCGCGCGCTCGGCGCCCTGTTCGACTTGGTTCAGCGGCGAGCGGGCTGGGTTGCGGCGTGCGTCCTTGCCGCGGTCGCGGTGTCGGTGATCGGCGGCGCGCGGCTCGATGTGGAAACCGACTTCACGCGGAATTTCCGGAGCGGGAGTCCGATCGCGCGCGCGTACGCGTTTGTCGAGGACCGTCTTGGCGGCGCCGGCGCGTGGGACATCATGGTGCCAGCCCCCGAAGTTCTCGACGCCGCGTACATCGATCGGTTGCTCGCCTTGCAGGAACGGATCCGAGCCCTCCGCGATCCGCGGACCGGCGAGCCCGCGCTCGGCAGCGTCTTGAGCCTCGCCGACGCGATCGACGCGGGCTCGCTCCATCCGTTCCTCGCGGCAATGCCGCCCGAATTGCGCGCCCGCGGACTCCGCGCCGTCATGCCCGACTTCCTCCAAGCGCTGCGCGGCGAGGACCCGGAAACGGGATCGCCATGGATGCGCGTCATGCTCCGAGCGTACGATCGGCGAGACGCCGAAACGAAACGCTGGTTGATCGCCGAGGTGGAACGGATCGTCGGCGAGACGTTTCCCGAGGGCGAGGACGACGGCCGAGCCGCCGTCACGGGATTCTACGTCCTGTTGACGCATCTCGTCGCGGGCATGCTGCGCGATCAATGGCGGTGTTTCGCCGCCGCGGTCGTCGGAGTCGGCGCCGTGATGACGATCGCGTTGCGCTCGGTCCGCGGCGCGCTCGCCGCCCTCGTCACGAACGGATTACCGATCGTCATCGCGCTCGGAGCCGTCGGCTGGGCCGGCATGAAGCTCAACATGGGCGCCGCCATGATGGCCGCCGTGTCGCTTGGACTGTCGGTCGACAGCTCATTGCATTATCTCGATGCGTTCGAGCGGGAGTGGCGGAAGGAGCGGGACCGCGTGAGGGCCTTGGCGGTGGCCCAGCGCACGGTCGGCAGGGCCCTTGTGTTCGCGACCATCGCGCTGGCGATCGGTTTCGCGACGCTCGGCGCAAGCGACTTCGCGCCGACCGTCTCGTTCGGAGGACTCGCAGCCGCCACGCTCGTCGGCGGCCTGCTCGGCAACCTCACGCTGCTTCCCCTGCTCCTCCTGTTCATCCATCGAGGCCCGGCGCACGCCCCGATTCCGGGGACGTCGCCCATTCGCCGCGAAACGTGACGGAAACGGCGTACGACGCCCACGCCCTTCCCGCCGCCGAGCTTGCTCGACGGCGGCGGGAGGAGGGCGGCGGTATGCCTTCCCCTCCTACTGGCCAAGCCCGAACAGGATGATGTTGACGCCGAGCCGGGCGGCGTCCGCCTTGATGTAGCCCTTGCATTCGAGCGACGGCTGGTTCTCGAGAGCGCAGCTCAGATCGAGGGGCGAGAGGATGACGGCGAGACGTCCGTCGACGTCGAGCCCTTCGAGGATCGGCGTTTGCTGGACGAGGTCGGCCTCGAGCGGCCGGCCTTCCGCGCGGGTCTGGGGGTCGCGGACCGTCACGCGTTCGACCGCGAATCCCCGGTATTCCCGCGTGTAGATCGGATGGTCGGCCGGCAACGTCGCGAAGGCCGTTCCGGGAAAAAGGGCCTCGAATTCACGCCGCGCGGCGGTCGCGAACTGCGGGCTCGCGCAGATCGCGTCCCCGAATACGAAACCTCCCCGACGGATGTACTCGGCGATCGCCTGCCGTTCCGCCTGCGTGAATCGGAAATCGCGCCTGCCGTGGAGGAACAGGATCGGATGGTCGTGGATGGCCAGATCGGTTGGAGCGAGCAAGCGGGTTTCGAGATTGACCGGAATCTCGGCCTGGTCCCGCACGACCATCAGGAGATTCGCGAGCGCATTGGGCGCGTCGTCGGCGCCGCCCGCGTGGCCGATCTTCGGGATCGCGAGCGTCCCGCGCTCGGGTCTCGGTTCGGCGCCTTGGGCCAGGATCCTGGGTTGGTCGAGTTTCTCCTTGAGTTCGCGATTGGTGGCGTAGGCGAGGATATTGCGTCCCACATCCAGCGCCGCGCGGATCCGCCGCTCGACATTCCCGGGCCTTGCCTCGCTCCGATCCGAACGCAGTTCCCAATAGCACGACAACGTCCGGTTCGTGAACACGATGCTCGTGCGGCAACAGGCATCCACGCCGTGGATCCAAAACCCCTCGGGGAGCGACTTGGGATCGACGCGCGTTTCGGCGTACCAGATCGGATGCTCGATGGGCAGCGCCCGCAGCTTCGCGTTCGGAATCAGTTCGCTCGCCAACCGCTCGAACGACTTGGCGAACGCCTCGCCTCGGCAGCCGTCCCCGTCGCACGCCTCGACCCACAGGAACCCACCCTGCCGAACATACTCCCTCAGGAGGGCGACGCGTTCCGCGGGCAAGTCGAGTGCCTGCGTGCCTCGCACGAAGAGCACCGGGGTTTCGGCCAAATCGTCGATCGAGGCGAGCTTGAGGCGGATCGTTTGCCACGCGAGGTCGCGTTTCCAGTTGACTTCCACGTCGCGGGTCAATTGATGGAGCGACGAAGGATGCCGATTCCAATCGGAGTCGGCGTCGTCCCGCCAATCCAGTTGCGAGATCAGGATGGGCCTTCGTCCCTTGCCGAGAAACAGGAGGGAGAAGGCGGTGGCGAGGACGGGATCGGACTCGAGAATACCCGATCCCCGCCACTGGCCGTTGAGCGAATCCTGGCGCGCGACGAGCAAGTCCGCGCCGGTGCGGTACCAATCGAGCCGATCCAGGAAGCGGCGCCCGCTGAGTCGTCCGACGCGTTCGACGCCGTAAAGGTAGTACAGGTGCCAGGCCTCTTGTCCGGGATTGGTCGCCATGCCATGACGGCCAAGCCACGCGATGGCCCGTTCGATATGGTCATCGCGGCGCGGCGAACCGCAACAGGCGACGCGCCCGTCCGCCCCGATGTCGGCCTCGCGCAGCCCGAGCCGATCGGCGCAGATGAGCAGTGAACCGGCGCCCGCGCATGTCATACTGCCGCTCGACGGTAGCGGCGTCGATTGCTCGAAATAGGCCCACGAACCGTCCTCGCGCTGGGTCCGTTCGAAATACGCGAGCGACAATTGCCAGACCGCCGGATTGATCGCCGCTCCGGCCCGTTCGGCCTCGTACAGGCCGAGCAGCGCGAACTGCGTGTTCGAATTATCGCCGCGACCTTCGCCCGTCGCGTAACCCCACATGCCCGCCGCCGGGCCTCCGCGGACTTGGGCCGATTCGAGCCAGCGCGCGTTGCGCGCGATCAGGAGGCGGTCCTTTTCCGGTTCGGCCGCGCAGAAGACCATCGTCTGCAGGGCCGTCGCATAGGTTCGGTTCGGCTCGCCGATCGCGCGAAGGTAGGTGAGCGCGGCTTGGATGTCTGGTGAGTCGACCGGCTCGCCCGACGTGAGCAGCGCGAGGACGCAGAGCGCCGTCAGGCCGCCGGGTTGCCCCGGATGTTCGGCCCATCCACCCGATGTCGCGTTCCTCTGCGTCTTCAAATACTCGCGGCCTCGCTGGAGCGCGCCGCGCACCTGTTCCGCCGACACGTCCCACGCGGCCGCGCGATGCGAACCGGCGATGCCGAGTCCAAACAGGAGGGCGAGCCCCAGGACGCCGGCGCGGCGCATTCGATTCCCCACGGCACGATCCTCGACTAAGCCTCGTCGCGGCCCTGCACGCCATCGTAGATTCGGACGCGGTGGTCGTCGAGTCGGGAACGTCGATTGCCGACATGCGCGACGACCCCTAGAATCACGTCGTCCGCCGACCGGACCGAGCGCGCCGGTCCGCCCGGGTTCCCGACGAAGTCCCCATCGCGCCGCGTTCCCGCGAACCCCGCAGGATGTTGAAATCGTGTCCACGAAGCAACGCAGTCTAGGCGACGTCTTGCAGGAGTTCAGCCACCATCGGCAGGTGATGCGGCAGGAACTCCAGCGCGTGATCGTCGGGCAGGACGATGTCATCGAACAGTTGTTCGCGGCGATCTTCACGCGCGGCCATTGCCTCCTCGAAGGCGTTCCCGGTCTCGCCAAGACGCTTATGGTCAGCACACTGGCGAGGATCCTCGATGTCGCGTTCAAGCGGATCCAATTCACGCCCGATCTGATGCCGAGCGACATCACGGGTACGAACGTGCTCGACGAGGACGAGCATGGACGGCGCGAGTTCCGATTCGTCGAGGGTCCCATCTTCACGAACATCCTGCTCGCCGATGAAATCAACCGGACGCCGCCCAAGACGCAGGCGGCCCTCTTGCAGGCGATGCAGGAGCGCGAGGTGACGGTCGGCCGGTCGACGTACGAACTGCCCGATCCGTTCTTCACGATCGCGACGCAGAACCCGATCGAGCAGGAGGGAACCTATCCGCTTCCCGAAGCGCAGCTCGACCGGTTCATGTTCAACATCAAGGTCGGTTATCCAAGCCGCGCGGAGGAGGAACAGATCCTCGCGCTCGGCGCGCGGAACGAGAAATCCGAGGTCCGCAAGGTGCTCACCGGCCGCGCGATCGTCAACATCCAGCGGCTCGTCGCGTCGGTGGCGGTGAGCGAGTACGTGGTGAAGTACGCGGCGCGCATCGTGCGGGCGACGCGTCCGAGGGACGAGACGGCGCCCGACTATGTTCGGGAGTTGGTCGACTGGGGAGCCGGGCCTCGGGCCGGCCAGTTCCTGATCGCGGGCGGAAAGGCGATCGCCGCCATGGAAGGCCGGTTCTCCGTCGCACTCGACGACCTGCGCAAGGTCGCCATCCCCGTGCTCCGCCACCGCATCAGCACGAATTTCCAGGCTCAGGCGGAGGGGATGACGACCGAGGACGTGGTCACGCGGATTCTGAAGGACGTGCCCGAACCCGAGATCCCCAAATTCGGCTCGCCGCCCGCGCCGCCTCCGATCCCCGTCGAACCGCCGCCTTGATGGAAGATCGCACCGGTCGAATGGCACCCGTCGAGAAATACCTGAGACCCTCGGTTATCCACCAGATCAAGCGGCTCGATCTGCGCGCGCGGTTCGTGGTGAAGGGGTTCCTGCAAGGTCTCCATCGCAGTCCGTTCCAGGGGTTCTCGGTCGAGTTCTCCGAGCACCGGAAATATGTCGCGGGGGACGATCCCAACGACATCGACTGGCTCGTCTTCGCGAAGACCGACAAGTACTACGTCAAGAAATTCGAAGCGGAAACCAACATCACGGGATACCTCGTGATGGATCGAAGCGAGTCGATGGCCTATACGTACCGTCAGGAATTGACGAAGTTCGATTACGCGATCTGCCTTGCGGCGGCCCTGTGCTACCTCATGATCCATCAGCAGGATCCGGTCGGCCTCTTGACGTTCGACGAGAAACTGCGGGCGGGCATTCCTCCCCGTTCCAAACGCGCGCAGCTTGGGCACCTGCTGTCGTTGCTCGCGAATCTGAAGCCGTCGGGTCGCACGGAAGTCGCGAAGTGCCTCGCGCAGGTCGCCGCCATGCTCCGGCATCGCAGCCTCGTGATGCTCTTCTCCGACTTGCTTTGCGATCTCGACGAAGTCATTCCCGCCCTGCATCGACTTCGGCATCGCGGGCACGATGTGATCCTGTTCCATATTCTGGACGAGGCGGAGGTCGCGTTTCCGTTTTCGGGCGTCGTCTCGCTCGAGGATCCCGAGTCGGGGGAATCGATGCGGGTGGACGCGGACCATTACCATGACGATTATCTCGCCGAAGTCGGCGCGTTCCGCGATCGGCTGAGGCGGGAATCGGCTCAAGCCGGAATCGACTACGTGCCGTTGGACACGAGCATGCCGTTCGATCGGGCATTGACCGAGTATTTGGTGAACCGCCGCGGGCAGTGTTGAAGAGACGTGTTGGAAGCGTCGAGCTTGTCGCTGGCGCGGCGGCGGCTTGCGGAAAACCGGGGAATGGATTGCCATGGCGTTTCTCAACGCCAGTCTGATGTTGGGTGGCCTGATGATCGCCGTGCCGATCATCCTGCATCTGACGATGCGTCCCAAGCCCCGGCGGCTCGTCTTCCCCGCGCTGCGCTTCGTCGCTCCGCGGCGCGACGCCAACAAACGCCGGCTGAACTGGAAGCGGTGGATGCTCTTGGCGCTCCGCTGCGCGGCGATCCTCCTCTTGGCCGCGGCCTTGGCGCGGCCGACGGCGGAGTCGCAACGGATCGGCTCGTGGTTCGCGGCGGGCGTTCTGGGCATCATGGGGCTGGCGGTCACGTCGATCGCGGGGCTCGCGTGGGCCCGCGGTCGGGGACGTTGGCTCATCGCCGGACTCGCCGGGCTCGCCCTGCTGGCGCTCGCCGCGGGCTCGGCGCTGGCCCTGTTCGCCGCTCGCCATGCGCCCTCGAACGTCGGCGGACAGAACGCGCCCGTCGCCGCCGTCCTCGTGTTCGAGACGGCGCCTCGCATGGACTACCGGATCGAAAACAAGAGCCGGATCGAGGCCGCCGCGGAAACGGCGCGCTGGATACTCGGCCAGCTCCCCGAAGGGAGCGAGGTCGGCGTCTTGGACTCGTCGGCGCGCACCGCGGCGTTCTCCGCCGACCCGTCCTCGGCCGCGGCGTCGATCGAACGGCTACAAGCCACCTTCGCGCCGCGGCCAACCGACGCGATCGTCGAGGACGCCCTGCGCCTCGTGAATTCAAGCCCCCTCGAACGCAAGGAACTCTATCTTTTCACCGACCTCAATCGACGCGTCTGGACGTCGACCGCGATGGCCGGATTGCGATCACGGTTCGACGAGGCCGACGAAGTCAACGTGTATGTGGTCGATGTCGGCGTCGAAGGGCCGACGAACGTCGCGATCGGCGATCTCACGTTGTCGAGCGATGTGCTTCCACGCGACGGCGAGCTCGTCGTGGAAACGGATCTGCGCGGCGAGGGGGTGTTGGATGAGCGGATCGTGGAGTTGTTGGTCGAGGACGTTGATCCGCGGAGGCCGGTCGTTCGGGACGGCAAGGTCCTGCTTCCGGAGGCGAAGCAGCGCGGCCGAGTGACCTGCGCGCCGACACCGAGCGAGCCGCGCCGGATCGAGTTCCGTGTGAAAGGCCTTTCGAGCGGCGTGCATCACGGACGGGTCCGGGTCCTCGGTCAGGACGGGCTCGCCGTGGACGATGAACGGCACTTCACGGTCGAAGTGCGCGAGGCGTGGCCGATTCTGTTGGCCGCGCCCCGCGACGCGTCGATGCGGTTCGTCGCCGAATCGCTGGCACCGTTCGACATGCGCGAGCAGGGAACGGCGCGGTTCGATTGCGTGCAAACACCGTTCGAGGATCTGGAAGACCGCCCGTTCTCCGATTACGCCGCGCTCGTTCTCCTGGATCCGCCGCCCCTGTCGGAGGCGTTGTGGCGCCGCGTCGGCGAGTACGCGCGGGGAGGCGGCGGAGTCGCCTTGTTCCTGGGAAGCCATGCGGGCGACGGCGCGGCGTTTCGAAACGACGCGGCCGAAGCCTTGCTGGCCGGCCGATGCGCGCGCCAAGTCCGCACGGGTGGTCGCGACGTCTTTCTCGCTCCGCATGAATACGCGCATCCCGTGACGGCCGTCTTCCGGGACATCGCGTCGAACGTGCCGTGGGCCGAGTTTCCCGTATTTCGCCATTGGGAACTCGCGCCCCTCGCGTCCGACACCCGCGTGATCCTCTACTACAACAACGGGCACGCGGCCGTGATCGAACGGCCGGTCGGCTCGGGACGGTCGATCACGGTGACGACGCCGTTCTCCGATACCGCGCGGCCCGCCGGCCGCGATCCGTGGAACGAATTGGCGTTCGGCGAAAACCCGTGGCCGCCCTTCATCCTCGTGAATGAACTCGTCCTGCATCTGGTCGGCCGGAGCGACACGCAGCTCAACTTCGTTTGCGGCAGGCCGGCCGCGCTGCCGGTGCGCGATCAGGTCGACCCCGATACGTTTCAGTTGTTTCCTCCGAGCGGTGACCCGTACGATGTCCGAGCCGCGGATCGGCGTTTCTCCGTTCCGTTCACCGAATTTCCCGGCGCGTACCGGATGAAGGGAAGCCGCGGCGGAATCGTGCTCCGCGGATTCTCGGCCAATCTGCCGGCGACGGAAAGCGAACTGGCGAGAGCCGAGCCGGGTGTGCTGGATGAGGTCATCGGAAAGGACCGTGCGCGCGCCCTGCGAGGCCGCGAACAGATCGAACGGGCTCAAGGCCGGCAGCGCGTGGGGCGCGAGTTCTATCCCTTCTTGATGCTTGTCGCCGCGGTCGTTCTCGGCTTGGAGCATACGATCGCCAATCGTTTCTACGGGCGCCGCGACGCGTAATGGGATTCCGCGGGCGGGATCGACCATCGGCGGCGGACGGCCAAGTCGGGTAGGATGTGGATCGAAGGGACAAGTCCGCCTGTTTCGCACACGGGGACGGACGGCGATTCGGCGGAGGCTCGACGCGCGAGGCGGATGGGTAATGGGTAGTTGGTCACTCCACCCCGTTTTCGGAAGCTATCTGGTCGTGGCCGGGTCGGCCGCCGGGCTGGCGGCCTTGTTGTGGCTGAGGCCCGCGTTCGGCTCGCTCACTCGGCGCCGCCGCGCCGCGCTGCTGGCCCTTCGCGGCGCGATGATCGGGCTGCTCGTGCTCGCCCTGCTGCGCCCCGCGCTCGTGCTCGACTCGACCGCGCGGCAGACTGCCTCGGTAATCGTGCTGTTCGACGCGAGCCGCAGCATGGGGCTTCCCGACGCGACGTCCGGCCGCAGCCGCTGGGACGCGCAGCTCGCCGCGCTGCGGTCCGCCGAAGGGCCGCTCGCCGAACTCGCCAAAGAGCTCGATGTCAAGGTCTACGCGTATGATCGCGGACTCCATCCGATCGCATGGACCGGTGGAACGCTCGGTTGGCCCGATCGCGCGGACGGAGTCGAAACCGATATCGGAACGTCCCTCGATCAAGCCGTGCGCCGCGAGATCGGCCGACGCGTGGCCGCGTGCTTCCTGTTCGGCGACGGGGTTCAAACCGCTTTCTATCCCGAGGTCGAGATCCATGAGGCGGGTCGCGAATTGGCAAGGCTCGGCGCGCCCCTCTTCGCGGTCCCCTTCGGCAAGGCGGGGGCCGAGGACCAGTCGCGCGATGTCGCGGTCGAGAGCCTTCCCGAACAGTACACGGTCTTCGCCAAGAACCAGTTGCAGGTGAAAGGAGTCGTCCGCGCGCGGGGGTTCGCGAATCAACCGATTCCCGCCGAACTCATCATCGAGTCCCGCGACGGCGGGCGCCGGGTGATCGGGCCGAAGGAGGTCGTTGTCCGAGAGGATGGTCAACAGGTCGCCGTCGTGTTCGATCATACACCCGAAACGCCGGGCCAATACAAAGTGACGCTCCGCGTTCCCGAGCAGCCGGGTGAACTGGTAACCAAGAACAACGCCTTGACGGCATTCCTCACCGTGCTCGAAGGCGGATTGAAGGTCGCCTACCTGTACGGAAGCCTGCTCGGCGAACAACGGGCCCTCCGATGGTCGCTCGAATCGTCGCCCGACATCGACATGAGGTATGTGTTCCTCGACCCGCGAAACCGCGCGCGGTGGCCGGACGATCTGGGAGGCCTGTTGCGGGATCCAGCGGTGGACGTGTTTCTGATCGAGAACGTCGACGCGTCGGCGTTCCGCAACGACGACTTATCGGCGCTCGCGAAATCGATCGAGAACGGGCGGGGGTTCATGATGATCGGGGGTCACCACAGTTTCGGGCCGGCCGGCTATTTCGCGACGCCCCTGAATGATCCGCTGCCGGTTGAATTGGGGAGGCTTGAGCGTCAGGACGCGAGTCCGTTGGCTCCGATCAGCGGCGACTTGCACTGGGATCCGCCGCAAGGCCTCGCGATGATTCCGACCGTTCCCCACCCAATCACTCGGCTGGCCGACGGAGGCGAGAACGACGCGGTGTGGCGGCGTCTTCCGCCGCTCACCGGCGCGAACCGTCTCCCGCGTATCAAGGCGGCCGCCCGCGTGCTCGCCGAAACGCCCGAACACGCGCCCCTTCTGGTGGCCGGCGAATACGGCCAGGGCCGAACACTCGCCTTCGCCGGCGACTCGACCCGCCGCTGGTGGCAACATGGGCACCAGGCGGAACACAAACGATTTTGGCGGCAAGCGATTTTATGGCTGGCGCGCCGCGAGGACGATCGGCGCGACCAGGTTTGGGTGCGCCTGCCACAGCGCAGGTATCCGCCGAACGCCGCGATGGTCGCCGAGGCCGGGGCGCGGTCTCCGTCCGGAGACCCGATCACCGACGCGTCCGTTTCGGCGACGCTCGCCGCGCCCGATGGAACACAGCGCGACGTGCGGTTCGCCAAGCGCGACGCGGATTGGCAATCCGAACTCGGCGGACTCACCGCGCCCGGCGATTACGAACTGCGCGTCACGGCGACCGCCGGCGGAAAGACGCTCGGCGAGGCGCGCGCCGTCTTTCAAATCGTCGACCAGGACCTCGAACTGACGGCGGCCGCCGCCGACCCCGACCAACTCGCCCGTCTCGCCGTGCTGACGCGCGATCTGGGCGGGCGCGTCGTCGCGCCCGAGGAGCTCGCCGCCCTGCTCGCCGAACTCAAGGCAAAACTCCCGGCCGACCGGCTCGAGATCCAGCGCCGATGGCGACTCGGCGATACGGCGTGGGACGCCTGGCTGTTCTTCCTTCTTGTCACCGGCCTGCTCAGCGCCGAATGGTACTTCCGCAAGCGATGGGGACTCGCCTAACGCCCGCCCGCGGCCATCGTCGCGGGACGCGTGGCCGTGTCGTTCGGGCGTCCATCCACGTTCCGGCGAACACGGCCACGGACGTTCATCTGTTCGGGCCGCCGGACGGGAGCGACCGCAGACGATCGAGGAAACCGGCGAGGTCACGGGGCCAGGGACAGGTGAAACGAAGGAACTCGCCTGTGCTCGGATGCTCGAATCCAAGCTCGGCCGCGTGCAAGCAAAGCCTCGGAGCGCCGCTCGTATCCCGGCGAGGCCGACCGTAGAGCGGTCGATCGTAGACCCGCTCGCCGCAAAGCGGGTGGCCAAGCTCCGACAGGTGGATGCGGATCTGGTGCGTTCGGCCCGTTTCGAGACGGCATTCGACGACCGTGTACTCGCCGATCGTCTCGATCGGCCGTACGTGCGTGACGGCGCGCCGTCCATGATGGGGAGCTTCGCCGGGAGCCGCGTTTCCCCTCCGACCGTCCCCTCGATCGCGCACCAGGATCGACTCGATCGTCCGCTCTTCGAGCTTGCCGGGCACGATCGCGAGGTAACGGCGATGCACCGAGTGTTGCCGGAACTGCCAACCGAGATGCCGTTCGGCCTTGCGCGTCCGCGCGAAGACGATCAACCCGGCCGTTTCCCGATCGAGTCGGTGGACGGGGAAGACGGGCGGGAACCCGCGCTCGGCTCGGCATCGCGGGTCGACCTTTCGAAGGACACGAGGCAGGATTTCCGCAAGGCTCGGCTGATGTTGGGGCCGGCGCGCGGTCCGCTCGTCGTCGTGCCGGTTCGTGTTGATGCCCGCCGGTTTGACGGCGACACAGACATGGTCGTCAAAAAACTCGATCCGGACGTCCGATTCGCCCGCCTCGCGGGGCGCGGCTTGGTCGAGCACCTTGACGACGTCGTTGGGGCCGAGCCTCCGCGTCTCGTCCGTGCAGACATTGCCGTTGAGCAGGACCCGGCGGGATTTGACAAGCTGCCGGATTTGCGACCACGAGGTTCCGTCGAGCCATCGGCGCAGACCGGCGGCGACCGTGTGCCGCACTTGGTCCGACTGCACATGAAAGACGCGCCGATCAGCCATGGACCGCCCATTCTCCGATTCCGATCACCGGGCCCCATTCTATCCGACCTGCGTTCGCCGCGAACCGAATCAAGGTCGCAATTGCGCGCGGTGGAGTCGGGCGAGTTCGGCGAGCGCCCGGGAACCGGCCCGAGCGGCCGATCGGGTCATCCGTTCGACGAGCTCGCCGTAGGCCGCGAGATCGGAGTGCCCGCAATCCCAGCCCGCCCCGTAATACGCGCGGTACGCGTCCCAGTGGCGGCCCTCGGCCTCCGCGAGCTCGCCCCGCTCGATCCAATACGCCCGGACTCGGGATCGCAGGGTCAACGGGTCGTTTTTCCAGAACAGGTCGAGATAGGGATCGTCCCGCTCGTCGTCGGTGAGGTGATCGCGGAGCGCGGCGAGCCGGGCGGCGGAGAATTTGCCGAATCCCTCGGGAAACCAGTGCGTGCGGAACCGGACCGCATCGTCGCAGAAGAGCGACGCGCGGACTCCGTTTCGGTACGCGCCGATCGCTCCGCGCGGATCGCCTCGACGCTCCGCCGCCCATCCCACGACGTCCCAGGCCCACCCCAGATCGTCACGATCGCCGATCACCCGCAGCGCTTCGCGTTCCGCGGCACCCCAATCCTGAGCGAGCAAGTTCTGTTCGGGCAGATCGAAATAGCGGCTGAGCTTCCCGCGCGCGGATTCGGGAACCAGCCTCGCATCGAAGAGCCAGCTCACGAAATCAGGCTCCCATGGAGTCGCGAGTTCCCGCGCGATGGCCGGGCGGCTTCGTTTCTTGAGCGGGCTTTCCAGGGACAACAGCATCAAGTCGCGCCGCGCGGCGGGTTCCGCGATGCGCGCGGCGAGGAGTTCGTGGAGCAGTTCGACGGCGAGCGACGGATCGATCCGATTGCCGTCGGCGTCCAATCCGATCGAATCCATCGGGAAACCACCGAAGAACGCCTTGTCGTCCCGCCAGAACGGCGTGATCCGTCGGGTCCGGTTCCGCAGCCAGGGCCATGCCCATTCGACCGCGCCGAAGACCTCCTCGCTCGGTCGGTCGGCCCGTTCGAGCTCGGGAAAACGGTGTCCGTGCAACAGGTGGAAGGCCGCGTCGTAGGTCAGCGCTTCGGCGAGCGTTCTGCCGTACGGAATCCAGTCGCCGCCCGCGTGGTTCCAATACGTGATTTCGGACACTTCACCCGCGAAACCGATCCGCAGGCAGAGCCAATCGCCGTAACCGTTCCCGATGAGCGGCAACGCGTCGGGAGGCATGAACCCGGACCAGATCGATCCGGCGGCGGGAGCGACCAATTGGTCGGCCGCCCGAGCGAACCGGAATTCGGCGCCGATGGGCGTCCGCCAGATCTCGCCGTCCAGCCACGACGCCAGATCGGGCGGAATTCGCAAGTGCAATGCGCGCGTCACGCACCGCGCCCAGTTCGCAGTCATGAAAACTCGCACGTCGATCCATACCCACCCGCGCGGATCGGTGGATCGCCTGTTTCAGTTCATCACGATTCGGCCACGGCCAAAGCGGCCATGGTCGGCAGGTCGCCCGCCTCGTCGAACGGCAACGGTCTTGGTTCGGTCAGCACTTCGATATCGGGCCGCGTCCGCGCTTCCTCGTAGTAGGCCTCGGAGCACTCCAATTCGATGATATCCAGCGTATTGCGGATCCAGATCAGCCGCGCGTCGCGGGCGGGCGTGAGACCGCATACCGACAACGCGACGTCGAGGATCTCGCGATCGGTCTCGTAGTCCAGCGGCAACGTCGCACCGGTGACGTGGCCGCCCGTGATGCAATTGATGCGAGTCGTCCGCACGTTCATGTCGTGGAGCACCGACGACTTGCAGAACTCGGCGAGCCCGATCCCCGCCGCGTTGCCGTGCGTCGATGAGGTGAGGCCTCGGATGACGATGTGCCGGACCTTCGGCGATTCATGCTCGGCCGCGCGGTGGTCGACATACTTCCGGCCGACGACGTTCGTGTCCATTCCGGTCCCGGAAATGTTCTTGCCGATTTCGTCGATCAGCAGAATGTCGGCCTTCGAAAACGGAAGCCGGGGCATCCACTTCCTGGCGAGTTCAAGCAGTTCCTTCTCGCGTTGCTCGAAAGCGCGCGGTTCGACCGCCGCGATGCGGGCCGTCTCGTCGCGGCTATTCTCCACGATCGCGATTCCGGCGACGACCCGGCACCGCTCCAGGACCTCGCGGGCCACCGACCGGACGATCCGCCCGAACGAATAGTCCTGGATGGCCCGATGGTAGATGAGCGCTCCGTTGTGTTTGCCCAACCCGATGAGCATCATCTTCATGAGTCCGCTTTCGATGTCGCCCACGAAATTCGTATGCGGCTTGACGCGGCCGCAGACGATCACATGGTCGGCCTCGAACGCGTGCCGGTCGAAATGGACCGGGAACCCCTCGGCCGCCCGGCAGACGACGACCGTCTCCATGCTCGCCTTGATCGGGCATCCGCAATACTCTTCCGTGATCCCGTACGACTCGATGATCTTGCGTTGACCCTCGGCCGTGCCTCCGCCGTGGCTTCCCATGGCGGGAACGAGGAACGGCTCGGCGCCGAGCGCCTTCAGGTGGCGAACGACGGCCCTCAGGATGCGGTGGATGCCCGCGATGCCCCGACTCCCCGCCGTGATCGCGACCGATTGACCGGGCCGGATCGTCTGGCCGAGCCGGAGGCGCTGCAACTCGCGGTCGACTTCGAGTTCGACGTCGGCCACCCGGGGCGCGTCAAGAAGTTGGCGGATTCGAAACGTGCTTGGATATTCGCCCATGATCGGTTCCGTCGGATCCTCGATGCGCGCTCCCCGGGCGCCCGCTCGGCGCGAAACGCCACCCCCAATGCCGCGCATCGTCTCCATGGCACAAGTCCATGGCACAAGCGGCCGATCGCGTCGCGCGAGCCCATTATGGTCGAGAAGAGGGGTGGCGGGCAACCGTGCGGAACCCTACGCGTTCGGGCCTGGCGCGGGTTTCTCGTCGATCTCGCGGACCACGATCCGGTTGCCGCCCGTCCGGATGACCTTCAGCAGCCGACCGGGTTCGACGTACGCGCCGTCGGCGACCACGTCGACATACGCGTCGCCGAAGAGCGCCTTGCCCGCGGGGCGGAGCGGCGACTCCGAGCAGCCGACGTCGCCGACTCGCACCGGATACATGATCGCGCCCTCCCCCTCGCCCGATGAACGCTCGTCGACCTCGATCGGTTCGGGAGGTTCGAGCATCAGGCGGCTCAGGATGGGGATGCGCCCGATGTGCCGCGTGATCATCACGGCGGCGCCGAGGAACAGGAAGCCCGAGCCGAGGAGCACCGACACGGTGACGAGCAGCGATTGCCGCTCCATGGCCGTCCTCGGAACGACGAAGTCGTGGCTCGCGAGCACAAGGCTCAGGATGATCAACCCCACGCCCACGAGGCCCGAGACGCCGAAGCCGGGCAACACGAAGAACTCGATCAACAGGAAGACCAGCCCCGCCATGAAGAGGATCACCTCAAGCCATCCGGCGGTGCCTCCCAGGAACCGGCTCCAGAAAAAGAGCGAGAAACAAAGGGTCGCGACGCCTCCGCCGAGGCCGAGCCCCGGCGAGCTCAGTTCCACGTACAGCGCGATCAAACCGGCAAGGAACAGCACGCCCGTGACGAACGGATGGTTGAGGAAACCGATGACGCGATCGACGAGTACCGGTTCGATGACGAGCGGCGGTTCGATCACGCCCAGCGATGCGAGCAGATCCTCGCGGCTCTCCGCGACGCCGTTCGCCAAACCCAGTTCGGCGGCCCGCTTGCCGAGCAGTTCGAGGAATCGGCCGTCACCCGACTCGACGACCTGAGCCCCTTTCTCAAGCCGTTCGGATTCGGCGGGCGGAAGGGCATCCCATTCCTTCATCGACAGGTAGGACTTCGCATGGGTTTGGCGGTCCCGCACTTCGAATACGGCCAATTGGCTGTCGACGAGCGCCTCGGCGAGTGTCGCCGGCCGGCCGTGGTGTTCGGCGAGCTGTCGCATGCGGAGCGCCAGATCGGAGCGGACTTTTTCGGGAACATGGCGGAACGCGCCGTCTTCCGACGCGTAGATCGGTCCGGCGTTGCCCCACCGCGCGTCGGATGCGATCCGGATATCGGCGCAGCCGAGCGACGCGATCGCCGCCCCGCTCAATGCCTCGCGCGGCACATACGCGACTCCCTTGGCCCACGCGAGCTGTTGGAACCGTTCCGCCAAATCAAAACTCGACGTGAGATACCCGCCTGGGCTGTCGATTTCGAAAACGACGATGTCGACCCGCGCGCGCCGCGCCTTGTCGAGCGAACGGACAACGAACGCGTCCAGTCGAGGGCTGATCATCCCTTCCATGCGGATCACGGCCGCGCGTTTGGCCGTCGCGTCCTCGGCCCGCGCGAGGGGAGCCCTCGCGCCCACCGCGGCCAGCATGCCGACGAAAACGCCCGCCGAGAGGCCCATGGATCGAACCGGCGAGCCTCCGTCCCGGACTCCATGCGCCCGCGTTGAACGCAAAGCGATCGGCAAGACGTGGGAGCGAGCCTTCGTCATGATGGGTCCGTGATGCATTGTCCAAACGTCCTTTTCGGAGAACCACACCGCTCCGCGCCGGCGCGAGACGGCCCTCGCCGGCCCCTGCTTCCGCCAAACAGGCGAGGCCGCATGACTGATCGTAAGTCGGCTCCGAGCGACCTGTCAAACGGCGTCCGCGGACCGGACGCGTGTCCGCGGCACTTCCACGGCACTTCTTGCGGACCCGGTTTCCGGCTATTCTGATGCCCTGGCGCGGCGGCCGATCGAATCGCCGCGCGCCTTGACCCGCGCGTCGCGCGGGTCCTCGATGGGGCGTTCGATGGGACGTTGGCGTTCTGGAGGACCGTCTGGCATGAGCCGGCGATTTGTCGTGCTGACCGAAGGACATTCGAATCCCCACACCGCCAAGACGGCCTGCTGTTTCATTCGATACCGCCCCGAGGAGGTTGTGGCCGTTCTTGACGGGACTCAGGCGGGACGCAAGGCGTCGGAGCTCCTGGGGACGGGCGATCAGGTTCCGATGATCGCGTCGCTCGACGACGCGCCCGGCGCCAACGGACTGCTCATCGGCATCGCCCCGCCCGGCGGCAAGGTTCCCGCGGCGTGGCGGCCAATCATCCTCGACGCGATTCGCCGCGGCATGCGGGTCGTGTCGGGACTGCACGATTTCCTTGCCGACGATCCCGAGTTCGCGGCGGCCGCCCGGGATTCCGGAGCGATCCTCGAGGACGTGCGCAAGAACGGCGAGAAGACGATCGCGCGCCGAGTCGGCTTGCGGCGCGACTGTCTGCGGGTCCATACCGTCGGACACGACTGCAGCGTCGGGAAAATGGTGGTTTCCGTCGAGGTGACTCGGGGACTCCGCGCTCAAGGCGTCGACGCGAAGTTCATCGCGACGGGCCAGACCGGCATCATGGTCGAGGGGGACGGAACGCCCATCGATTGCGTCGTCGCCGACTTCGTCAGCGGCGCGGCCGAGCAACTGATCCTGCGGAATCAGCATCACGGGGTCCTGGTGGTCGAGGGGCAAGGCAGTTTGGTCCACCCGTCGTATTCGGCCGTCACGCTCGGCTTGCTCCATGGCTGCGCTCCGCACGCGCTCATCCTCTGCTGCGAGCTCGGCCGAACGCGCGTCGCGGGACTCGACCATGTGCCACTCCCCTCGCTCGCTCAAATCAAACGGCTGAATGAAACGATGGCGGGGATTTACATGCCGACCGAAGTGATCGGCATCGCGATCAATGGCCGGAAAGTGACGCCCGCCGACGGACAGCGGGAGCGCGAACGGCTGAGCGCCGAGTTCAACTTGCCGGTATGCGACGTGTTTCGGGACGGTCCCGATGCGTTGATCCGCGCGGTGATCGATTTTCGAGGCCGCGACGACTGGCCGACGTGGGGCGCCGACTCCATGAAGGCGGGCTGACGCGGGCAGCCCGTGATCCCAACCCGCGCACGCGTCCCCGCGAAGGAGGCCGGCCCATGTTGCGTGTTCGAGCTTTCGCGTACGACCTCGCGCTGCGGCACACGTTCACGATCTCGCGAGGCTCGACCGACGTGCAGCCGACGATGATCGTCGAACTCCGCGACGGCGCCGGGCGATCGGGGTACGGCGAGGCCACGACGAACGACTACTACGGTTTCACGCTCGATTCCATGGCCGCGACGCTCGCCGCCGCCCGATCGGCGATCGAGTCGGATCCGTTCGATACGCCCGAGGCGATGTGGGACCGCCTTCGCGCGTGTTTCGCGAACGACGCCTTCGCGCAGTGCGCCGTCGATCAGGCCGCCTGGGATCTTTGGGGCAAGCAGCGAGGCAAGCCCCTCCACCAGCTCTGGAATCTCGATCCCGACGACGCTCCGCCGACCGATTACACGATCGGGATCGACACGATCGAGCGCATGGTCGCGAAGATGGACGAGTTTCCGGGATGGCCGATCTACAAGATCAAGCTCGGCACGCCCGACGATCTGAGGATCGTGCGGGCCCTCCGGGAGCGGACCGCCGCGACGTTCCGCGTCGACGCGAATTGCGCGTGGACGGCGGACGAGACGATCCGCAACGCGGCGTCCATGCGGGAGCTGGGCGTCGAGTTCATCGAGCAACCGCTGCCCGCCGACGAGTGGGACGCGATGCGGCGCGTCTTCTCCGAATCGGTCCTTCCGATCCTCGCGGACGAGAGCTGCATTGTGGAACCCGATGTCGATCGATGCGCGGGGCACTTCCACGGCGTCAATATCAAGCTCGTCAAGTGCGGCGGCCTCACACCCGCTCGACGCATGATCGACCGCGCCCGGCAAATCGGGCTCCGCGTCATGGTCGGGTGCATGACCGAATCATCGGTCGGCATTTCGGCGATCGGGCAACTCGCGCCGCTTCTCGATTATGTCGACATGGACGGCGCGCTGTTGCTCGCCGAGGATATTGCGGAGGGGGTCGGGATCGAATGCGGGAGGTGCCGGTTTCCCTCGACCGGAGGCTCGGGCGTTCGGCTGATTCGGCCCGGCCGACCGATGTCCGTCTGACTTTCCGTCGGACGGGCGCCTTGCGAATCACGTCGATCGCGGGGAAAATGGCTTCGATCGGACGGAACCGGGAAACCGGCCCGATCGTCCGATCCGACTTGACATGGCGGGGAGTGACAGCCGATGCGATACAAGGACGGCGAGTTCGAATTCGAAGACGGCGAGACTGAAATCCGCGTCTTTCACAAGCGGCGGCCGATCGGCACTATCGAAACGATGGTGGAAGCGAGCGGGCGCTATTGTTTCCGGCTTGGTTTCGACCGCCGCAAGAAGCCTCGAACCTACCGAGGCCGCGTTCACGCCGCGCAGGCGCTGCTCGTGATCGATTCGATCCGCAAGGAAGCCTCGCGAGGCAAGCTGGCGATCGAGGAGGTCATCGTGCGCGCGTGGGACACGAAACCGTCGAGCGCTCCGAGCTGACGCCGATCAGGACCGATCGGGCGAAGCACGGCGAGGTCGGCGCGGCTTGGTCGTCCGGCGGCCCGATTCGTCGTGGTATCGGTCGAGCCGCACGACTTTCGCGCCGCGGCCGCGACCGAGCGTCACGGTGCGCCAATTGACGCCGAGCCAGATCTCGGCGTCGCCGAACTCGCGCAGGAAATGGCCGCGCATGGTGGCCGGCGAATCGGGAGGCGCGACGCGCACCGCGCGCTCCACTTCCTCGTCCGTCACGACCCGCGTCACGACACCGGCCGTCACGAGCTGGTGGAAATATCCTTCCTCCGAGAGTTCGTGGTAACGCAGATCGACTTTCTTGCGCTGCGCCCAGGAAACGCCGTCGCCAAGCTGGTCCAGGAGATACCGTTTCGTGGCCCAGTCGAGGACGCCGACGAGCGGCGCGGCGGACGAGCGTTCCGAAGGGGGACGCGACGTCCACGCGGTGATCGCGTCGAGCGTCCTTTCCCAGCATTCGAGCAAGTCGACGGCCTCGCGCGACGTCGCCGGATGATGGCGGGCGAATCGACGGCAGGCGTCGAGGTAATACCGCTGGAGGTCGAGCGCCGAGGCGGTTCGGCCGCCGCGCAAGGCGACGGCGTGGTCCATGCCCGCGTCGGCCGCGAAGGCGCGGAACGCGGGGATCGGGTTCCGCAGGACGGGCGCCTTCCGCAACACGCCCGCCTCGATCGCGTCCAGGACGAACATCGTCGTTCCGACCTTCAACCACTCGGAAATCTCGCACATGTTCGAGTCGCCCAGCGCGATCTGAAGGCGCTGGCGCGGCGCGAAGAGCGAGGCGAAGGCGCGCGGCGAGAAGACGCATTCCACGCAAAGCGTCTTGAAGAAATGGCCCATCGTGTAAACGGGCCGATCGCGGAGGAATCCTCCGAAGCCGACGAGGCAGTTCATCGCCGGCGCCTTGTCGGCCAACTGGAAATTCCCGGCCATGTCGACGTAACCGCTTCCCGATACGACACAGCGGCTCGCCAGAAAAGCGGTGAGCCCGCGGCGGATCTCCCGGAAAGCGAACAGACGGCAGTGGACGAAGAGCGCGATGGCGAGCGGCGCCGACAAGACGCGGGTCGCATTCAAGACGATCGACTCGACCCACGCCGGAGTCGGCGCGCCCGTTTCGCGACCCTCGACCAGATCCCTGCCGAAGAGCGCGAGGGCCAGCGCGCGGGGTTCGCGGGCCAGGCGGCGGAACGCCATGTACACCATGCCCGCCGCGCCGAGATAGGCGAGCAGCATGAGGATCAACAGGCCGAATCCGGCCCACGAAAGGAGCACGAACGGAAACAGGCCGATCAGCCCGGCTCGCCATGCCCAAAGCCGCCAACCCCGCGCGATCGGCACGTCGTAATTCTCTTGAGCTCCGAACACGTTCCCTTGCGCGTCGCGATCGACCTTGATCAGGCCGAAATCGCCCTCGACACCCGCGGCCGCCGCCGCCCGAGCGACCAGCCGGTCCTGCGCCCGCTGATAGGCGACCAATTGGCGGGGACCGCGGCACTCGGGAGTCGAGCCCTCGATCAGGCCCGCGCCGCCCGCCGGCCGTTCCGATTCGAACCAAATCGCTCCGCCGTTGGCCGTGAACACGCCTTCCTTGAAATGGTGGGCTCTCACGGTCAGGACGACTTGGCGCACCGCCCCCACCAGCCTCTGATACAGGCGGAACCGACTCAGGCGCGACGGCTCGTCGGCCGGACGGTAACGGATGGCGTATTCGGTCTCGAGACCGGCGAGTCGGTTCAGCACGATCACCTCGGAACGGCTGGAGATCGGCTCATTCGCCGCCGAAAGGCGTCTCGCACTCGTCCAAATAGGCCTTCGGCGCCGCACGGCTATCCGAACGGATCGCCCGCAGGACGTTCGCCGGCGGAGGCACCGCGACGCTCGACGCGATCGCATCCGCGAGAACATCCCGGACGACGCCGGGAAGATCGGCGACTTCGCCCGATCGGGTGGACGCTTCGTGAACGTCGGAATGGCATTTGGATTCCATGGATTACCTTCCAGGTTGCCGCGTTGTCGGGTGGTTTGCGGGACCCCGCGCCGGCCGCGCTGTTCGAGGTCGAGCCGCCGCACGCGCGGGGCGCTACTTTTCATCGTAGTCACGCGTCGGGCGCGACGCAAGCAACACGGGTTCCGGTTCGAGGCGGCGCGGCGCCGACCCGATCGTCACAACCACGACGATCGGCTCGCGGCGTTTCACGGCGCGCGCCGAACGCGGGCGCCGCCGATGCGCCGCACCGCCTTTCGGAGTTCGAACGAACCCAGAATGGCAAGCGCCTCGGCCGAGTGGAGTCCGGACGCCGCGATGACATCGTCGATCAAAGTGGGCTCGGCGCCGACCACGTTCCAGACGGCCAATTCCGACTCGGACCATTCCGGATCGGGGAACGGGGACGGCGCCGCGGGCGGCTTGGCGATCGGCGAGGGCGGCGGCGGCGAATTCGGAGTTCGGGCCGTTTGCGGCCGGGCGAGCCGTGCGGGGCGACCATCGGCGAGCCGCGCGAGCGAATCGAGTTCATCGAGGACATCGTCGATCGTCTCGACGAGTTTCGCGCCGTCGCGAAGCAGTTGGTGGCATCCTCGCGAACGGAAGTTCTCGATCGAGCCGGGCACGGCGAACACTTCCCGTCCTTGTTCGAGTGCGTGGCGCGCCGTGATCAGCGCGCCCGACCGGCGACCCGCCTCGATGACGAGTGTGCCGAGCGAGAGCCCGGAAATGACCCGGTTGCGCTGCGGAAAATTCCCGCTGCTCGGCGGTCGTTCGGGCGGCGCTTCGCTCACCACCGCGCCGCGCCCGCGGATCGTCCGAGCCAGCTCGGCGTGTTCGGGCGGGTAGAGTCTGAGGAGTCCGCCGCCGAGCACGGCGATGGTGCGGCCGCCGGCTGAAAGAGCGCCGCGATGCGCCGACGCGTCGATGCCCCGCGCGAGACCGCTGACCACCGCGAACCCCGCCGCCACAAGATGCCTCGCGAACCGATCGGCCTGCCGAAGCCCATACGCGGTCGCCTGCCGCGTCCCCACGATGGCGACGGCCCTCCGATCGGCCTCGGTGATTTCCCCCGCCGCGAAAAGCAACGGCGGCGGATCGGGAATCTCCCGCAGCAATGCCGGATAGTCGGTATGGTCATCCATGAGCACGCGGATCGAACTCGCCGCGCACGACGCGATCACCGACTCCTCGCGCGGTTCGCGCCTCGCTTCGACCACTTTCGCGGCGAGTGTCGGACCGATCCCGTCAACGCCGAGCAGTTCCTGTCGGGTCGCCTCAAAGACGCGCCGCGACGACCCGAACCGATCGAGGAGCGCTCGGCGCGCGCGGGGCCCGATGCCGTCGATGAGCGCGAGGCGCATGGCCCATCGATCCAATCCGTCGTCGTCCGCCATGCCGACCGACTCCCGCCGCCATCGATTCCGGACTCCACCGAACTCCAGTCTACGGCCGCCGGCGGACCCGGCAAGTTCCGCGGGGAATCCAGTGACAAAGGGGTGTCACGGCAAGCGGCCGCGCCTCGCGAACTCAGCCGAGAACCGACCGCGCCTGGTCGTCGGTGACGCCGTCGACAAGCTCGGCGCGTCCCGAGCGGGACGGCAGGACAAACCGTAGTCGGCCGCGCGACGCCTTCTTGTCGCCGCGCATCGCGGCCAACATCGCGTCGGGCTCGAGACGCCTCGCGGCGCGGGGCAGTCCGAGCGCGTCGAGAAGGCGGTCCTGACGGTCGAGGAACGCCGAGTCGATTCGGCCGAGGATCGCGGCGAGCCGCGCGGCGAGCCGCATGCCGATGGCGACCGCCTCGCCGTGCAGGTACTCCCCGTACCCCGTCAACGATTCCACCGCGTGCCCGAATGTGTGGCCATAGTTGAGCACCGCGCGCAAACCGGTCGTCTCCCGCTCGTCCTCGGCCACGATCGCCGCCTTCCATTCGCAGCAACGGGCGATCACGCGGCGCAGGACCGACGGTTCGCGGTCGAGCAGCGGGCCGGTATTGGCTTCAAGAAAATCGAGGAAAGCCGCGTCGAGCGCGACGCCGTATTTGACGACTTCGGCGAGCCCCGCGATGAACTCGCGGCGGGGCAGGGTCGCGAGCGTGCTCGTGTCGATCAGCACGAATCGCGGCTGCCAGAACGCGCCGACCATGTTCTTCGCGCCGGGAAGGTTGATCCCCACCTTGCCGCCGACGCTGCTGTCGACCTGCGAAAGCAACGTCGTGGGAACCTGCGCGAACGGAATCCCCCGCGCGTACGACGCCGCGGCGAATCCCCCAAGGTCGCCGATGACGCCGCCGCCGACCGCCACCACGCACGCGTCACGCCCCGCGCCAAGACGCAAGAGCTCGTTCCAAAGCCGGTTCAGTTCGGCGACGCATTTGCTCGATTCACCCGAAGGCACGACCAGCGTGTCGACCCGATCGGCCGTTCCCGCCAAACCGTGGGCGACGCGCGACGCGTACGAGTCGGCGATTCGCGAGTCGGCGATCACGATGGCGTGCGGGACGCGCCCGAGCCGTTCGCCGAGGATCGTTCCTCCGTCGATCGTGCCCGAGCCGATGTGGATCTCGTACGCGCGCTCGGCGAGCGACACGCGAACGGTGATCGATTCCGACGCCACGACCCTGGTCCTCTCCGCGCGAACGGGGCGCTGCGAACGGCGAGTCAGGCGAGGCCGAGCCGAGCCAATTCGGCGGGCGTCACGATGATGCGTCGGCGGAATCCCGTGTGGATTCGGATGTATTCGAGCTGCCCGCACGGCTCGGGCGACGCGTGAAGCTGGTCCTCGCACCGCGCGCGGTCGGCATCCGACAACACGATGCCGTCCGGCCAGACCGTCTCGGTTTCCATCACCAGAGCCTCGCGATACCTATCGAATTCGTCCGCCATGTGCCGCCTCGAATCTGACTCGCATCCACCCCGCCGCACCCCATGGCCAACCAGTATACCGGATCGGCTCGGATCGTGAATTCCCCCGCGCCAAGCCGGACCAAGAAGGCCGGGTTCACGAAAAACAGGGTTCACGAAAAACGTGAAAGGCAGGCCGCCGTCGAACACGCGTTTCACGCAAGGTCCGTTCGTGCGGGCGGCACTACCTCGGCGCCGGTCCCACCCGGCCGCTCGGCAACAGGCCGATCGCGATGCCCGACGCGAGCCCTCCGGCATGCGCGTAGTTCGCGACATTCATGCCAAGCACGTCGAACCAACAGAGGAAAAACCAAGCGATGGCCAGGATCAACATGAGCTGGTCGATATGGAATCCGGACGCCGGTTCATTGATCGACTTCATCCATACATATCCGAGCAGCCCGTAAACGACGCCCGACATGCCGCCGAATCCGTGCATCGAGACGGACGCCTCCGCGACGTTCGAAACGACGGCGACGACGGCGATCAATGCGCCCAATCGCACGGGCCCGCGAAGCCGTTCCATCTGGCCGGCCAGATAATAGAACATGATCATGTTGAAGATCAGGTGCTGCGCGTCGAAGTGCAGGAAGATCGGCGTGATCAACCTCCACGCCTCGCCCGCCCGAATCGACATGAACGAATCGACGCGCGAACCGGGGATGACGGTCGAACGGTCGGTGAAATGGAGTTCCCGATAAAGGGCTCCTCCGACCGACTTGGGCGGGAGTTTGCCGAACCAGCCGCCGAGCGTCACGAGTCCGGTGAGGAAGACGAGCGCCATGGTGACGGGCGGCCGACGCCGGCCCGCGCGGGATCCCGCCCTCCATCGGCCGCGGATGTCGATGATCGCCCGATGAGCCGATTCGGCGCGCCGCGACCGCTCGCGGCGGAGCGACTCGGCCGCCTTCTCCGCGCCCTGATATCGGGCGTCGTTCGGATTCGATTGGAATTCGAGCAACGCGGCGGTCGACGGTCCGCGCTGGTCCTCCTCGCGAACCCAGATCGTCCACGCGTCCCCGTCCTGTTCGGCGATCGCGTCGATCCCCAGCGTCGCCAGATGCGACGTGAACCGATTCGCGAGTACGTCCGTCGCCAATGTTCCGATTTGCCTCATCCGCTATCCATTCCCCGTACCGGGCCCGATGCCGAGCGCCCGCAAACCGCCCGATTCCAAGAGTGACTGGGCCCGTTCGACATCCCGATAATACGCGACGCGTTCGAGCCGGCTTGCCGCCTCCTCGTCCAGAATGATGATGACGTCGCGATGCAACTGGAGGGCCGACGCCGTGACCTGGGACGTCACCGGACCCTCGATCGTACGCTGGATCGCCTCGGCCTTGTGCGGGCCGTTCGCCAAGAGCAGACACTGACGGGCTTCGAGGATCGTTCCGACTCCCATCGTCACGGCAAGCCGCGGGACTCGGTCCTCGGTCCCAAAATACCGGGCGTTGTCGCGGATCGTCTCGCTCGCGAGCGTCTTGAGCCGCGTACGGCTGCCGAGCGACGAACCCGGCTCGTTGAACGCCATGTGCCCGTCCCGTCCGATGCCCAGCAACTGGATATCGATCCCTCCCGCCATACGAATCCGCTCTTCATAGCGGCGGCAGAACGACGCGAAATCGAGGGCTCGGCCGTCGGGGACGTGGATGCGGCTGGGATGCGCGTTGAGATGCTCGAACAGGTGCCGCTGCATGAAGAACCGGTAGCTCTGCGGATGCGTCGGTTCCAGGCCCACGTATTCGTCAAGATTGAATGTCGTGATCTGCGAGAAATCGAGACCTTCCTCGGTGTGCATGCGGATCAACTCGCGGTAGACGCCGAGCGGCGTGTGGCCGGTGGCGAGGCCGAGGACCGAGTCGGGTTTTTCGCGTACTTGGCGAGCCAGAATGCGCGCGGCGCGCCGGCCGACCTCTTCCGCCGATTCCTCGATGATCACACGCACGCGCGCCGGTCTCCCCCCATTCAAGGGCGCCATTCAAGGGCATCCATTCCGCGATCCGCGTCGGCACGCCGGAAGGCCCCTCCGCGAAACCGTGCCAGGAACAGCCTTCTCGCGAACGTACCCCAGGCCGACCCGGACGGGAAGAGGGAGCAACATGCGTCGGGCCCGAAAACCGGTCCCCGGTCGCGAAATACGCGACGCACGCGGGAACGGACCTCGATGGACACGGTTCCGCGGGCAAATGGGTCGACGCACCCCGGCCAAGGCGAAGGTCGGGATTGCCTCTTGGGCATTTCGCGGGAGGCGGCTAAGATGGGCTTTGGAAAATGGGCCACTCCACGAGATGGACGAGGAGGCCGGCATGGACCGCTGGAACGGGTGGGATATCGGGCTCGGAGCCCTTTTCGTCTACGTCGCCGTCGTGACCCTTACGCGGATGATGAACGCTCGGCGCGAGGCCCTGATCCGGGGCCTGCGACGATCGGCCGGGTCCAACCCGGTCGAAGTTCCGGTGAATGGCCAGGCACGCGCGGGGTCCGGCGGACAACCACCGGCGGGCCGAACCTAAGCGAACGGCGACCTCCAAGCCCGTTTCGGCCCGATATCCGGATCGGAACGCGTTTCGTCCCCCATGTGCCACGCGCGCGAGTCGACGCGAATGATGCGCCTGTACATCGAGACGGTCGGCTGCCAGATGAACGTTCTGGACAGCGAACTGGTGGTCGCGAGCCTCAAGCGCCAGGGCTACGAACTCGCGCGCGCGGCCGATCAGGCCGACACGATCCTGTTCAATACGTGCAGCGTTCGGCAGCATGCCGAGGACAAGGTCTATAGCGCGCTCGGGAAACTGAAACGCACCAAGCAGGACTTCCCCGACAAGATCGTCGGCGTGCTCGGCTGCATGGCGCAAAAGGACCAGCAACGCGTCTTTGATCGGGCTCCCTACGTCGATCTCGTGGTCGGACCCGGACAGCTTCACCGCGTTCCCGAACTGATCGAGGAGGCGCGGCGCGGCGCGGGACGCCAGCTCGCGGTGAGTCTGGGTCGGCGCGAAGGGGCGGTCGAGGCGGTTCGGCGCAGCCATGAGTCGTTCGATCCGCTCCGCGATCCCGAGATGCGTCCGACGCCGTTCCAGGCCTACCTGCGGATCCAAGTCGGTTGCGACAAGTTCTGCGCCTATTGCGTCGTGCCCATGACTCGGGGGCCCGAGCAAGGGCGGCACCCCGACGCGATCGTCGCCGAGGCGCGAACGCTCGCCGATCAAGGGTGCCTCGAAATCGTCCTGCTCGGCCAAACCGTCAACAGCTACCGGTACGGCACGGGTCCGGCGACCGTTCGGCTCGCCCATCTGCTCGAACGGCTCCATGCGATCGACGGAATCCGGCGGCTCAAGTTCGTCACCGGTTTCCCCAAGGACATGACGCGCGAACTGCTCGAAGCCGTCCGCGATTTGCCCAAGGTCTCCCCCTATCTCCACGTCCCCCTGCAAAGCGGCTCCGACCCGGTTCTCGAACGCATGAAACGCGGATATACCGTCGACGATTACCGGTCGATGATGGAACGGATTCGCGACACATTGCCCGACGCCGCCGTGTCGAGCGACTTCATCGTGGGTTTTTGCGGCGAGACGGAGGACGATTTCGAGCGAACGAAGGAGTGCGTGCGCGCGTTCCGATTCAAGAACAGCTTCATATTCAAGTACAGCGAGCGATCGGGCACGAAAGCCGCCGAGCGGTTCCCGGACGATGTGCCCGACGGGATCAAACAGCGGCGCAACAACGAATTGCTTGAAATCCAAAACGCGATCAGTGAAGAGGACAACGTGCGGTTGCTTGGCAGGACGTTCGACGTGTTGGTCGAGGGGCCCAGCAAGACGGCGCGGAAGAAGGGCGAGGAAGGCCCCGATATCCAAATGACCGGGCGGACGCACTGCGACCGAATCGTCGTGTTCGACGGCGAAACTCGGCAGGCCGGGCGGATCCTGCCGATCACGATTTACGACGCGTCCGCCCACACGCTTTTCGGAATCCTCGATATCCCCGATCCCACTCCCCAGGTCTATTCCTTGCTCCAGGGCCGTTCGCGCGGCGATGAGGAACGTTGCGGGTGAAACGGACTTTCTTCTATTTCACGATCCTCTTCATCGGCGTGGCGATCGCCGGATACATCGCCTGGTTGCTGGTCGACGCGTTGGTGTCCGTCTACAAGGATCGGAAACTCGCCAAGGAACTCGATGAACTCGAAGCCTGGGCGGGACGCAAGCGGGACGACGCCGATGGAGCGAATCCGCCCCCGACCGATCACACGGGCGGCGCGGCGCGATGATACGGGTGACGATAGGGGAGGCGGGGCCCGGACGGGCCCGCCGTGCGCCGCGGGGACCGGATTCCGCGCGGCGACGGAACCGATACGGAACGAGATTCCAAGAAACGGAGCGCGTGTGCCCGAGCCGAAACGACTACTCGTCGTGCTCGGTTCCCTGGGAGCCGGCGGCAGCGAGCGGCAGGTGATCGAGATCGTGCGGGGTCTCGATCGGTCGCGTTTCCTGCCGAGTCTCTTCTTGGTCTATCGATCGGGTCCGTTGTTGGCGGAAGTACCTGGGGACGTCCCCGTTTTCGCCTTCGCGGAAGCTCCGATGGAACCCTCGCCGTTCCACATTCCGGGCGGGATTCTATGGGCCCAGGGCCGAGCCCTCGCGCGGTGTGTCCGCGACCTGGACATCGACATCCTTTACGATCGAACCTCGCAGATGGCGTTGACGGCCTATCTGGCGGGAAGGCCTCGCGCCACGGCGCGAGTTTCCGTTGCGGCCGGTGATCCGGCGGGGGAGTTCGCGACGGCCCACCATCGTTTCGGCCGATTCAAGAAGATCTTGCTGCGCCGCGCCTACCGCGACGCCGATCGCGTGATCGCCGTCTCGACCGGCGTCGCGCGGGGACTGGGTTCCTTCTACGGCCTTCCATCGGAACGGATCGCCGTCTGTCCCAACCTCTTCGACGTCGATCGCATCGATGCGCTCGCCGCCGCCGAGACGCCGGAACGTCGCGCCGAACATTTCCGGATCGTGACGGTGGGCCGCCTGCAGGAAGAGAAGGGGCACATCGTCCTGCTCGAGGCGATCCGACGGCTCGTGCATGGCGAAGGTCGGACCGATATCCGCCTCTGGCTGATCGGCGAGGGTCCTTCGGAACGAACCCTGCGCGCGTTTGCCGCCGCGAATCGGCTCGAACCGTTTGTCGCGTTCCTCGGTCGCCGAGCCAACCCGTTGCCATGGGTGAGGTCGGCGGACCTGTTCTGCCTTCCCTCCCGATATGAGGGAATGCCGAACGCGTTGGTCGAGGCGATGCTCTGCGGCACGCCGATCGTGGCGACCGATTGTCCGAGCGGGCCGCGCGAGATCCTCGCCGACGGCGCGTACGGAACACTCGTCGCGCCCGATCGGCCCGAGGATCTCGCGCGGGCGATCGGCCAGGCTCGGCAGGACGATGCGGATCGACGTCGCGTCGCGCGGGCCGCGCGACGCCACGCCGTCGAAGCCTATTCGGCGCGCAAGGGGCTCGTCCGATTGGAATCGGCCCTGGATGAAGCGCTGGCGACTCGGCGCGCCTGCCGGACCTCATGAACGGGAAGCCCGACGATGTGTGGGATCTGCGGATGGCTGGACGCGCGGGATTCGATCGCGGCCGAGCCGTCGCGCGAGCGGATCGAGCGTATGGCGAGGGCCCTCAATCACCGCGGACCCGACGATCGCGGGCATTGGGTCGATGCCGACTCGCGCGTCGCGCTCGGCCATCGCCGCCTGTCGATCGTCGATCTTTCGCCCACCGGACATCAACCGATGATCTCCCGAAGCGGGCGATGGATCATCGTGTTCAATGGGGAAATCTACAACCACGCCGACCTCCGGGCTCGACTGGAAAGCCGCCGCGTCGCGTTCCGCGGGCGGTCCGACACCGAAGTGCTCGTCGAAGCAATCGATCATTGGGGGATCGCGACGTCCGTTGAGCGGCTCGTCGGCATGTTCGCTTTCGCCGTATGGGACCGCGCCGAACGCGCTCTGACGCTTGTCCGGGATCGACTTGGCGTCAAGCCGCTGTTCCACGCGAGGTTCGGATCCGCGTTCCTCTTCGGATCCGAGATCAAGGCGATCCGAGCGCACCCCGCCTTCGCGGCGCGGGTGGACCGCGGCGCCGAAGGACTCTTCCTCGCGCATGGATACATCCCTTCGCCGCATACGGCGTACGATTCCGTTCATAAGCTCCCGCCGGGCACCATGCTGCGCGTGACGGCCGACGACCGGCTGCGCGTCGGTGAACCGGACGCGTATTGGACGATGCGCGACGTGGTCGAACGGGGGCGCGAGTCGCCGTTCACGGGTCCGATCGAGCGCGCCGAGGAGGAACTGCATGATCGGATCCGCGACTCCGTGCGGCTTCACATGGTCTCCGACGTGCCCGTCGGCGCGTTCCTGTCGGGCGGCGTCGATTCGTCGACCGTCGTGGCGATGATGAGGCAGGTCGCGACCGGTCCGGTGCGCACGTTCACCATCGGTTTCCAAGAGAGCGCCGTCAACGAGGGCGAACACGCGCGGAAAGTCGCCGATCATCTGGGGACCGAGCATGTCGAGTTCACCGTACGGCCCGAAGACGCGCTCGACCTGATCCCGTCGCTCGTCGACCAGTACGACGAGCCGTTCGGCGACTCGTCGGCCATCCCGACCTGCCTGGTCTCCCGATTGACGCGGGAACACGTCAAGGTCTGCCTGTCGGGCGACGGAGGCGACGAACTGTTCGCGGGATACGACCGGTACGCGCGGATCGAATCGACGTATCGACAATTCCGAAGTTGGCCCGCGTGGATGCGGTCGGCGATCGAGGCCGTCGTGCCCCGCCTTCCCGGCCGTTTCATGTCCGCGCGGTGGTATCGACGCGCGTTGACGCTTTGCGATCTGCTGCGAGCCGGCAGCCCCCAGGAAATGTATGTCCTCTTGCACACGCATTGGCGCAGGCCGCAGCGCGTCATGAAGGATGGCCGCCTTCCCGCGACGATATTCCACCAGCCGTCCCAGTGGCCCGAGACGGAGAACGCGATCGAGTCGATGATGTTCATCGACGCGATCACCTATTTGCCGGATGATGTGCTCACCAAGGTGGATCGAGCGAGCATGGCGGTGGGGCTCGAAGCGCGCGTCCCGCTGCTCGACCATCGGCTTGTCGAATTCGCGTGGAGACTGCCGTTCGCATGGAAGCGGCAGGGTGAGGAAACCAAGATCGCGCTGCGGCGCGTCCTCGCCCGGTATGTTCCCCGTCCGATGTTCGAGCGCGGAAAGGCCGGTTTCGGCATCCCCCTTTCCCAATGGCTGCGCGGTCCGCTGCGCGATTGGGCCGAGTCGCTCCTCGATCCGCGCGCGCTCGAGTCGGAAGGGCTGCTCGACGCCGCCGCCGTGCGGCGCAAATGGCGGGAACATTGCGATGGAACGTCCGATTGGAGCCATCTCATCTGGGATCTCTTGATGTGGAAGGCGTGGAGACTCGGGGCGGAACAAGGGGCCGTCCCAAGCTGAGCCGCGCCCCGACGCTCGGCCCCGCGCGGATCTTGGAGGGATCGAGCCTTTGCCCTGGACGCGGGCTTCGGCCCTCGAACCGCCCCTTTCCGCGCGAAGGGAAAAGTGTCCTGGCGCGCTTGTGGCCACAAGGTGACAGTATGCTGTCATCCAAGGTCCAGGACCTCGGTCGATCGCCGCCACCACGTATGGCACCGGTTGGCTCGCGGCGAAGCGTCACCCGCTTGACGGCTTGCCGAATGGCGAACGGCGGTTTCTCGCGGTCGTGTTAGCTGTTACTTCGTGACTTTGTGATTAGTCTCCCAGATTGTCAGGGCGAGCCCTGACCTACTGCCGATCAATCCTTGATCGCCATGTAGCTCTTGCTCAGGCCCAAGACCCGCTCGGGCACAATCTTCGCTTCGGGGAACAGGCTGCTGAATTCGCGCTTGGTGAGCAGGCGAATCTCAGCCACGTCGATGGCGGCTTCTTCGCGGTTGTCGTAGCGCGAATAGTGCCCCAGCCGAAAGTGCATGATGAGCCAGATCCGCGTCGACACCGGCAGATAGTGAAAGCAGGGAAACAAAAAGTGCGGCTCGATCGGAAAACAGTAGTTCGGCGTTTGCACGAAATAACGAGGCGCTAACCGCCGCACTTCATTGGCCATCAGCCGTTGATCGTCAAACGTGCCGACGTGCTCGATCACGGAATTGGAAAAGACGATGTCGAAGCTCCGGTCGTCGTACTGCTCGAGATGACAGGCGTTGCCGACCACGGTCGTGATGTTGTCGTGGCGTGATTGCTGCTCGAAAAGGTTGACCAGCGTGATCTCGTGCCCCGAGCCGACGTAGCCCATCACTTCCCAAAACTGCTGCGTGCCGCCGATGTCCAGAATCCGTACGTTCGACTTGCCAGTGCGGGCCACCAGGTTGGCAAACCGCTGGAAACGTCTCTGCCGGAGCTTCCAGGCCAGCGAACCGGTTCGTGAATAGTCCCCGATAGGGGTCAGTAATTTCATGGCCAAACGCCCTGTGATTTCCGTCAAGACAATTCAGACAAGGATAGGTTACGCCAGCTGGGTCGGAGCCGGCCCGGGGGCTGCGACCTGGAATTCGCGGTGTCTGCGGATCGTCTGGCCGGGCATTTTGACACTGCACTCTAGGCGAATCGATATCATCGGTACGGAGGAGTCGCGTTCGGCGTTGTCGGTCGCCGCATGCGAGGATCGTTCGGCCGATCCGCTGGAGTGCGTCGGAGTCACGCCGCCAGGCGGATCATGTCCAACGCCAAAATGGCCTGCCGAATTTTCCGCGAGTTGAGGCCGTGAGGCGGATGCGAGAGAAATTGTTTCTCCAGCATTTTTCGGGAAATCG